>Ga0210409_10004638_pt1 | contig 14724 bp, 11 predicted proteins | sample IncBWH17MmetaG_FD_161649 | JGI IMG/M metagenome (GOLD analysis project Ga0210409, IMG submission 161649) | Forest soil microbial communities from Barre Woods Harvard Forest LTER site, Petersham, Massachusetts, United States - Inc-BW-H-17-M | ecosystem: Environmental > Terrestrial > Soil >... | reverse complement strand
GATCCAGCAGATCAACCACGGGCTCTCGACCGGGGCATTGTTCCTGCTGATCGGCGTGTTGTACGAACGCCGGCACACGCGCTTGATTTCGGAATTCGGCGGGCTCTCGACGCCCATGCCGAACTTCGCGGCCATTTATATGATCGCCACGCTGAGCTCTCTGGGCTTGCCTTTGCTCAACGGGTTTATCGGAGAGTTCGTCATACTGCGCGGCACATACGAAGTGAACATCAGATACGTGGCGTGGGCAGTGACGGGCATCATCCTGGGCGCTGCCTACCTGCTGTGGCTCTACCAGCGCGTGATGTTTGGACCGGTCACCAATCCTGCGAACGAGCATCTGGCGGACCTGAACGCGCGCGAATATGCCACGCTGATTCCCTTGATTATTCTGTGCTTCTGGATTGGAATTTATCCGAAGCCGCTGTTTCGCGTGCTCGAGCGGCCTGTGCAGCAGATCGTCGAGCAAGTCAATCCCGGCTATTACGGCGCGGAACGCGCAGCCGCCCCCGCGGGAACCCCCGCCTTGGCTCCCGCGGAAACAGGTGTTGGGATGCCCGGCGCAGCCGGAATGATTATGCCGCCGAGCACCGAGACATCTCCCGTTCCTGAAACGGAGAAGAAGTAGAGCAGACGATGGATTATATCTTCAACTGGATTCACTACATATTCGGGCCGTTCCAGTCGTTCATGCAGGAGGGTGGCGGTCTCCTCCTTCCGGAGATAATGCTCGTCCTGTTTGCCCTGGGCATTCTGCTCACCGATTACTTGCTCGAGGTTCGCGACAAATTTTTCAACGCCCTGATGGCCATGCTCGGAGTGATGTTCAGCGGCATCGTCCTTTGGAGATTGCGCGAAGTTGCCGAACGCGGGCCCGTGGCTTTCGGCAACTCGGTGCTTGTCGATCCGTTTTTTGTGTTTTTCGGTTTCATTTTCCTCATCGCCACGGCGCTGGTGATCGTCCTGTCCGTCCGCTACCTGCAACTGGAGGACGAAAATCACGGCGAGTATTACGCCCTGATGCTCTTTGCCACGGTCGGCATGATGTTTATGGCGTCCGGATACGACCTGGTCGTGCAATTCCTGGGTTTGGAGACGATGGCCATCAGCTTTTACGTGCTGGCTGGATTTCTGCGGCGCGACAAGCGTTCGAACGAAGGCGCGGTGAAATACCTGCTGCTCGGCGCGTTCAGTTCGGCGATTCTGGCCTACGGCTTTTCCATCCTCTACGGGATCGGCGCCATGGCCAACCTCAGCTCTATCGGCCAGTCGCTGCCTCCCAGGACCAATCTGGACGTGATCGCGGTCGCGGTAGAGGCAAGGGGCCACGCGGATCTGTTTGTGCTTCTGGCGCTCGCTACGGTGGCTGCGGGGCTATTCTTCAAAGTGGCGGCCGTGCCGTTCCACCAGTGGGCTCCAGACGTGTACGAGGGCGCTCCCACGCCGATTACGGCCTACATCAGCGTTGCTTCGAAAACCGCGAGCTTCGCCCTGTTGCTGCGCCTGCTGCTTACTGTGTTCTGGCCGGTGCGGGTGGATTGGGAGATGCTCATCGCCGGCGTCGCCATCGCGTCGCTCACGCTGGGGAACTTCGCGGCCATCACGCAGACGAATGTGAAGCGCATGCTGGCCTACTCTTCAATTTCTCATGTGGGATACGTTTTGCTTGGAATCGTGGCGGCTGCGTCGAGCCCGCTGGGGTTTCTGACCGGGATGAAGGGCGTGGCGTTTTACCTCTTCGCCTACGCGTTCATGACCATCGGTGCATTCGCCGTGCTGATCGTGCTGCAGCGGCAGGGTATTATAGGGGACGAATTGGACGATCTGAACGGCCTGTACCGGCGCAGCCCGCTGTCCGCGCTGGTATTGCTGGTCTTCATGCTGTCGCTTGCCGGGATTCCGCCGCTGGCGGGATTCGTGGGGAAATATTTCATTCTCCAGGCGCTGATCCAGACGGGGCATATTCGGCTTGCGCTCTTCGGAGCGCTTTATATCGTTCCGGCGTTGTACTACTACTTCCGCATCGTCATGCACGCATATCTGTATGAGCCGGGCAACGCGCCAGTGCCGATTGTTACTATCGGCCAGAGGGTCGCCTTCGCCGTATTATGCTTCGTGACGGTTGCCGCCGGGGTCTACCCGGAGCCGTTCGTGCGCCTGGCGAGCTATTCGCTGTTCTTCCCATCAGGTTTCAGTGGCCACTGAAGGCCCAGACTCGCCTTCCTCCCCAGCGCCGCGAAAACGGCCCGATTCCGCGTCCAACCAATATGCCACGGCATTGGAATTGCCGATTGTGCTGGTGTCCGCGATTGTTATCGGCGGGCTCCTTGGGTATCTCCTCGATCGATGGCTGCACACGAAACCTATCTTTATGCTGATATTTGGAGGAGTGGGCTTTTACGCGGGTGTGCGTGATGTCTTGCGGCGAGTCTCGCGGGGGGATTGATGGAGATGGCCGGCGCGGCGCAATACGAGCTGACGGAGCGGCGAATCGCCCGGATCACGCTGATTGTCGGGGGATTGGCATCGGTGGGAGCCGGGATCCTGTTTTCCGTTCGCGTTGGCGCGGGTGTGCTTATCGGAGCGCTGTTGGCCTGGATCAATTTTCGCTGGCTGGAGCGCGCCATGGATTCGGTTGCCAGGGCCTCGAGCGCGCAGGAAGGGTCGCCCGAGGCGCGCGTCCCGGTCAGTAGCTACCTCGGAATGTTTGCGCGGTATGCCTTGATCGCCGCGGTTGTGTATGTTATTTTTTCGAGACTCCGGATTCCTGTATTGAGCATGCTGGTTGGTTTGTGCGCGCTCGGAGTTGCCGCAATTTTCGCAACTGTGTGGGAAGTGTTGAATCCCGTAAGTCGGAGAGACGTCTAGATGGAAGCGCGCGTAAGCTGGCTGACTCAGTTTGTAAACCATTACCTCGGCGGCGTTGCACTTGCGCTACTGCAGGCGCTTCACATTCACCCTTCGCGCCCGGACCTGCCGATTCCTGAATCCGTGGTGATGTGCATGGTTGTGTTCCTCATCGGAGCATTGGGAAGTCTCTGGCTCCGTCCGCGCTTGTCCGTGGATAACCCGGGAGGCGCGCAACAGATTGTGGAATTGCTTTTCACGAACCCGCTGGGGTTCGGCATTAAAGATTTGCTCGAGGAAAACGCGCACGACAAGAAGGGCAAGTACGTTGCCATGGTCGGCTCGGTGGCCCTCTTCATCCTGCTGGCCAATCTTCTCAGCGTGTTCCCGCTATTTTCGGCGCCCACCGCAGAAAAAACCGTGCCCCTGGGCTGTGCCATTGTCATTTTCCTGTATTTCAACTGGCAGGGAATCAAGCACCATACTGTCGGGTACTATCTTCTGACGTTTGCCGGTTCGCCCAGGACGCTCGGTGACTGGCTGCTCGGCATTTTGCTCTTTCCCGTCGAACTCATCAGCACCGCGGCGCGAATTCTCTCCCTGACGGTCCGCCTCTGGGCCAATATTTTTGCCAGCGATCTGCTGTATGTAATTTTCCTTGGACTGCTCGTTGCGCCGGTCACCTGGGGCTGGGAAAAGTCGCCGGTCCTTGGAGTGGCTTTGGGAATTTTCCCCGCATTTATCCCCATCGCATTTATCGGGCTGCACATTTTTGTGGCGATCATTCAGACGTATGTGTTTACGCTTCTGCCGTCGATCTACATCGGGATTGCGACGGCGGATGAACACTAATCCGGCTTCATGGATGCAAGGCCGTTTCAAAGTGAGGCCAGATGTATTGCGATGATCTGGCAACCACCGCTTGGCGGTTCATTCTTAAGGAGGAAACGATGAGAAAAGTATTCTATACGGTAGGAGCGCTCGCAGGCTTGTTGCTATTGAGTCCCGCGGCATTTGCGCAAACGGCTGCGGCTGCGGCCGGCGGCACGAACTGGGTCGCAATTTCCGCGGCATTCGGCATGGCGCTGGCGGCGTTCGGCGGCGCGCTGGCGCAGTCGCGGGTTGCGTCTTCGGCCTGCGAAGGCATGGCGCGCAATCCTGGGGCATCCGGAGCGATTCGCGCGGCGATGATTCTGGGTCTCGTGTTCATCGAGACACTCGCGCTGCTGACGCTCGTCATCATTTTCGCGAAGGTCTAGCAAACAATTTTGTTTCTGGTTTTCTGCGGCACGCTCTCAAAAATTCGAGGGCGTGCCGTTTGTTTTTGATGTAGCACAGGCACTCTTGCCTGTGCGGTTTTCTCGGCTTTCGAGCATCACCAACACGATCGACGGTCGACAAAACCGCACAGGCAAGAGTGCCTGTGCTACAAAAACCTATCGAATATTCAGCGCGGCTTTGGCTGCGAAATCGATAATGCGGGCGGGGAACAATCCGGCGAAGACCGTGCCGGCAGCGGCGATCCAAAGCGCGACCGAGAGCGTCCAGGGGACGGGCTCGGCGGCGATTTCCGCCGCGGGCTCGCGCATGTACATGGCAACGATTACGCGCAGGTAGTAGTAGGAGCCAATGACGCTGTTCAGGGCCAAGAGGATCGCCAGCCAGATCAGGTTGGATTCGAGAGCGGCGTTGAAGACGTAGAATTTTCCGAGGAATCCCGCGGTGATGGGCAATCCAAGAAGCGAGAGGAGAAACAGCGACAGACATGCGGCCATTGCGGGTTGCCGACGCGCGAGTCCCGTAAAATCCTCGATGTCGACGTGGCGCTCGCCCGGCCCGCCCAGTTGCGCAACGATCAGGAACGCGCCCATCTTTGCAATGGCGTAACCAACAAGGTAGAACAGCGCCGCGGCAATGCCCGCTTCGGGATGATCGGTGGCGCACGCGGCTGTGAGCGCGACAAGGATATATCCCGCGTGCGCGATGGAACTGTAGGCCAGCATGCGCTTCACGCTCGTTTGCACGATCGCCGACAAGTTTCCGGCGAACATGCTGAGTGCAGCCGCCACCCACAGCGCCCAGAACCACAACGGCGCAGCAGCATCCACGCTTCCCAGGATGCGCAACGCCAGCGCGAAGGCGGCGGCCTTGGGACCTGTCGAAAGCAGCGCCGTGACAGGCGCAGGCGCGCCTTCGTAGACGTCAGGCGTCCAGAGCTGGAAGGGAGCCGCGGCGACCTTGAAAGCGAGGCCGACAAAAATAAATCCGAGGCCGATCTTCAAGAGGGTGTGCGCGGAATCGTTTGCGAGCGGCGTCATCAGATCGAGATGCGTCGATCCCGTGGCGCCGAAGGACAACGCGATCCCGTACAGGAAAAAAGCCGTGGCGAACGATCCCAATAGGAAATATTTCATCGCCGCTTCGTTCGAGCGCGGGGCGTCGCGCCGGTAGCTCGCCAGGATGTAGGAAGCGATCGAGCTCATTTCCAGGCCGATGAAGGCTGTCAACAATTCGTGGGCACCGGCCATCACGCCCATGCCGGCCGTCGCAAACAGGATGAGCGCGCAAAACTCGGCGGCGTCCAGATCGTCGCGCTGGAGGTAGCCGATCGAGCCGAGAATTGCCAGGAACGCCGCGCCGCAGACGATCCAGTGGACAAACAGATTGAACGAGTCGGCGCGGAAGAGTCCCGAATAGGCGAGGCCCGGATGCGTCATTGGATAATACGTCGCGGCGAGCGCGACCGCCGCGCCCACAAGTGAAATGCCTGCCAGCAGCCCATGGCGAGCCTTTGGCACAACAGGCGCGAGGAGCATGACCAGCATCCCGAATCCGCAGAGGACGATTTCGGGCGCAATCCTGTACAGGTCTTGAATGGGTGGGAACATTTATTTCAATTTCACCGAATCCGTCACGCTGCCGTACGCCGCGGTGTTCACGCCGGGCGGCGTCACTGGGTCATGATCCAATTCCATGCCGCTCGTGCCATGGGTGCCTGCGCCGCCTGCGTTGTACGCCTGCGGGCGCTGCATGAGCTGCAAAACGTTCTGCGTGTAGGCTTCGGTCCGCCGCGTGAAGAATGTCGAGCCGATGCCCATCCATAGCATGAACGCAGCCATCACGATCAGGATGCCGCGCTCGCGCCTATCCAGGTCCGCGAGCTTGCCGTTCTTGTCTTGCGTAATGCCGCCAAAGAACACGCGCTGGTACGACCAGAGCAGGTAAACGGACGAGAAAATGACGCCGAGCGCGGCCCAGGAAGCCCAGTCTGCATGTTTCTGAAACGTGCCGTCAAGAATAAGGAACTCACCAACGAAATTGTTGAGCATCGGCAGCCCCGCGGAGGCAAGGCACGAAAAAAGGTAGAGCGCAGCAAGGACAGGCATGGGAGTGGCAAGACCGCCGAATTCCGAAATCAAGTGAGTGTGCCGGCGGTCATAGAGCATTCCGACGCAAAGGAAGAGCGCGCCCGTCGAGATCCCGTGATTGAGCATTTGATAGACTGCGCCTTGAATTGAAATCTGATGAAACGCGAAAACTCCGAGCACGACAAATCCCAGGTGGCTGACCGAGGAGTACGCCACCAGGCGCTTCAAATCGACCTGCACCATGGCAACAAGGGCGCCGTACACGATGCCGATGATCGCCAGCACTGCGATATATGGCGCAAACTGGCGCGCGGCGTCCGGAAACAGCGGCAAGCAGAAACGCAGCATACCGTAGATGCCCATCTTAAGGAGGACGCCCGCCAGCATCACCGAGCCGGCCGTGGGAGCTTCCGTGTGAGCGTCCGGCAGCCAGGTGTGCAGCGGGAAGAGCGGCACCTTGATCGCAAATGCCAGGAAGAACGCGCCGAAAAGCAAATATTCCGTCCGCAGCGGCAGCGTGACCGAGCCGTTGGAAAGCATCGCCTGGATCTGCGCGACATCAAACGTTGGATAACCCGCGACCGCGGTGATGCGGTAGAGCCACAAAATCGCCACGAGCATCAGGATCGAACCGAACATGGTATAGAGCACGAATTTCAGCGCGGCATAGATGCGCCGCCCGTGTCCCCAGATGCCAATCAGGAAATACATCGGGATCAGCATCACTTCCCAGAACAAGAAGAACAGGAACAGGTCGAGCGAAACGAACACGCCGACGACTCCCGTTTCCAGCACCAGCAGACAGATGAAAAAGCCTTTCACGCGCTGGTCAATCGATTTCCAGGACGCCAGAATCGAAATGGGAGTGAGCAGTGTGGTCAGCAAGACGAGAAACAGGCTGAGCCCGTCGATGCCCAGGTGATAGTGAATCGGCGGCTGCGGAATCCACGCGCGGAATTCTTCCCATTGATAGCCGGCGGCATGCGCGTCAAAGCCGCGCAGGAGCAGCAGCGAGAGGGCGAATTCGACGACCGCGGTGGTCATCGCCAGGCGGCGAATCCAAAGGTGATCGTCGTCGCGCAGAAGCAGAAGCGCCAGCGTGCCCGCGACGGGTAGGAACGTCAGGACCGAAAGCAAGTAAGTTTGCTGCACGTCAGTCCACCATCCAGAGCAGCAGGGAAGTGAAGACCAGAACGCCCAGGACGATCCAGGTGGCGTAGCTGCGAATGTTCCCGGTACTGGCGCGGCGCAGGCGGTCGCCCGTTTCGCTGGAGACGAGCGCAACGCCGTTCACGGCGCCGTCAATTACGCGCTCGTCGACCGCGTGCCATAGAACTTTGTCGGAAATCCAGACCAGCGGGCGCACGATCACGGCCATGTACAATTCGTCGACAAAGTATTTTCCGGAGAGAAGTTTGTACGGCGCGGAAAGGGAATCCGCCAGTTTCTTAGGCGTTTCCGGGCTCTTGATGTAGAACCACCACGCCAGCAGGAAACCAAGAAGCCCGGCGATCACGGGCGCGCCCAGCAGGGCCTGTACAATTTCACCCCCCCCGCCCGTGGATTCCGCTGCCGCAACGACAGGTTCCGCGCCGGTTGCAAGCGCGGGCGCGAGGAAATGCTCGAAGCGATTCACGCCGCCCACGAGTTGCGGCGCGGCCATCCATCCGCCGCAAACGGAAAGAATCGCCAGGACGATCAGGGGGATCGTCATGTTCTTCGGAGACTCGTGCACGTGAACTTGATGCTCGTCATACCGCCCGGCGCCGAAGAAGGTCAGGAACAGCATGCGGAACATATAAAACGAAGTGAGCCCCGCAGTCAGGACTCCAAGGCCCCAGAGCACTGGACTGACGCGCTGGGCTTCATTCAGGATTTCGTCCTTGCTGAAGAATCCGGAAAAGCCCGGCGCGCCCGCAATCGCGAGCGTGGCCATGAACATTGTCCAGAACGTGACCGGAATTTTCTTGCGCAGTCCGCCCATCATGCGCATGTCCTGTTCGCCGCCCATGGCGTGGATCACGCTGCCCGCGGCGAGGAAGAGCAATCCCTTGAAGAAAGCGTGCGTCATCAAGTGAAAAATGCCCGCGCCAAATGCACCCACGCCGCAGGCCAGAAACATGTAGCCGAGTTGGGACACGGTCGAATAGGCGAGCACTTTCTTGATGTCGGTTTGCACGAGGCCGATGGTCGCCGCAAACAGAGCCGTCACGCAGCCGATCACGGCGACAACCTGCATGGCTACCGGCGCGTTCAAGAAAATTGCGTGCGAGCGCACGACCATGTATACGCCCGCTGTCACCATGGTCGCCGCGTGGATCAGCGCGCTGACCGGCGTCGGGCCTTCCATTGCATCGGGCAGCCAGACGTACAACGGAAGCTGCGCGGATTTTCCGGCCGCGCCCACGAAGAGAAGCAGCGCAATCGCCGTAAGCGTGCCAATTTGCCCGGATGCGTCAGCGGGCATCGCCGCAGCGCGTGGGAGCACGGTTGCGAAATCGAGCGAGCCAAAGGTGCGGAAAATCAGGAGCAAGCCGAGAAGAAATCCGAAATCGCCGATGCGGTTCACCCAGAACGCCTTGTTGCCCGCGTTGGTGGCGGATTGTTTCAGGAAGAAGAAGCCGATCAGCAGGTAGCTGCACAGCCCAACGCCTTCCCAGCCGACAAACATCAGCAAATAATTGGCCGCCAGGATCAATACGAGCATGAAAAACATGAACAAGTTGAGGTAAGAAAAAAACCGGCGGTAGCCGGGATCGTCGTTCATGTAACCCGTGGAATAAATGTGAATCAGCCAGCCCACGCCGGTGACGACCAGCAACATGATCACGGTGAGTTGGTCGACCTGCAGCGCGAAGTCGGCCTGAAATCCTCCGGCGGAAATCCAGGTGAAGTAGGACTTGGACCAGGGAATCTGGTCCGGAGAAAGAGAGATGAATTCGCGCACCGCTTCGAGCGCGGCGAGGAAAGCCAGCGTAGTCGAGGACAACGCGAGGGCTGTGACGGTGTTCTTCGCCCAGCGTCCGCCAAAAATTCCGTTGGCGGCGGCGCCCAGGAGCGGCAGCAGGGGAATAATCCAGAGATAAGTGAGAACCGGCATCAGTCTTTCAGCGAATCCACTTTTTCCACGTTGAGCGTTCCCCGGTTGCGGTGAATGAGGATAATGATCGCCAGTCCCACGGCAGCTTCGGCCGCGGCCACCACGATCACGAAAAAGACGAACACCTGTCCCTGGAGCTGGCCAAGCAAACGGCTGAAGGAAACGAAAGCCAGATTGACGGCGTTGAGCATCAGCTCAATGGACATGAAGATGGTGAGAATGTTGCGCTTGAAAATAAACGCAATCACACCCAATCCGAACAAGACGGCGCTGAGCACCAGAAAGTACGAAGTCGGAACCACAACTCCCCCAGAGTGTTTCTTTAACTTGTGTAGCGCCCGCCTTTAGGCGGGCATTTTGGATCCCAGCCCTCGCGCGCCGGAAGGCGGGCGCTACACGGCCCCGGTCGGACCAGCCCGGCCTTAGTCCGACTCTTCACGGCGCGCCAGGACCAGGGCGCCCAGCAAAGCGATCAAAATCAAAAACGACGTCAGCTCAAACGGAAAAACGTATTCGCGGAAGAGCAGCGTCGAGAGGTCGCGCGTCGATACCACTTCCTGCGGCGCAGCCCCGAGTTGCGACGTGGCCCGCCCGATCCAATAGGCCACTTCCAAAAGAAACACAATCCCGAGCGGCACACCCACAAAACGCGCCAGGCGGCTTGCATTCGTGCGTTCTTCCTCCCCGGCGTTAAGCAACATGATGACAAAAATGAAGAGCACCATGATCGCGCCGGCATACACGATAATCTGCACGGCGGCGACAAATTCCGCGCCCTGCAAAAGATAGAGCCCGGCGAGAGCGACCATGACGACGATCAGCGACAGCGCGCTGTGAATCGGGTGCCGCTGCAGGATCAGGCTGACCGCTCCCGCCACGGTCACCGCCGCGAGGATCAGGAAAAGAGCGATCTGCGGAGTGATCATCGCGCCGTTCCTCGGGTTAATTCCATGGGATCGGATCTCATCGTTGTGTCAGCACAATCAAGAGACTCGTGAATACCACGTTCAGGATCGAAAGCGGCAGAAGCAACTTCCAACCAAAATTCATCAATTGATCGTAGCGGAAACGCGGAAGCGTGCCGCGCACCCAAACATAGATAAAAAGGAAAATTGCGATCTTCAGCAGAAACCAGAACGGTCCCTGAATATAGTCGATTACGCCGGGCTGGCCGCAAAACACTCCCACGCCGCACAGGACGACTCCCAGTACCGGCAATACGATCCGCCCAAACACCGTGAGATAGCGGACGCCATGCACGATCAACGCCAGGCCCGCCAGCGCGAAGGCCGCCGCGGGAATGAAGTGCGTCCAGGTGAAGATGGGAGTCTGCGGGAACGGCGAGAGCCATCCGCCAAAAAACAAAATCGTCGCAAGGCAGGAGACGGTAATCATGCTGGCGTATTCCGCCATGAAAAACATCGCGAATTTGAAGCTGGCGTACTCGGTGTGAAAGCCGGCGACCAGTTCGGATTCCGCTTCCGCGAGATCGAACGGGGCGCGATTCGTTTCCGCCACGGCGGCGGTGAAAAACAGGAAGAAGCCCAATACTTGCGGGAATGGGGAGCCGATCAAGTTCCAGCGAGGTACGAGGCCCCAGTAGAAGCTCTGCTGCGAGGTCACGATTTCGCTCAGATTGAAGGTTCCGGCCATGAGTATCACGCCCACGACGGACATGGTCATCGCGAGTTCGTAGCTGATCATCTGCGCCGAGCTGCGCAGGCCGCCCAGCAGCGGGTATTTGCTGTTAGACGACCAGCCGGCCAGCGCCACGCCGTACACGCCCATCGACGTGATCGCGAACAATATCAGGAGCCCGATGTTCAAATTCGTGATGCCCGTCGGCGTCGCCTGGCCGAACATCGTCAATCCTTTCGGCCCGAAGGGAATCACGGCGATCGAAGTGATGGCGAGCGACAACGCCAGAAACGGCGCAAGAAAATAGGCGAACTTGTCCGCGCCCGCAGGCGTCACGTCTTCCTTGAACAGAAATTTAACGCCGTCGGCCAGCGGCTGCAGCAAACCGTGCGGGCCGACGCGATAGGGTCCCCACCGCGCCTGGATGTGCGCCACAACTTTGCGCTCGAACCAGGTGAGGTAGGCGAGCGCCGTCAGCATCACGAAAAGGAGGATGATGACCTTCGGCAGCACGACTACGATAAGCGGATGCTGCGCTGCTAATTCATTCACGGGCGCGCCTCCACTTCCACTTCGGCTGCTTCCGGCAGGGAACGGATCATCGTGCAATAGCGACTCAGACTGCCGCTGGTAAAGAGCGTGTCGCCCGAGGAGAAGATTGAGCCAACCGGGACATCGAAATTTGCCTTGTCATTGGCGGCGGAAACAGGAGAGGTTTGCTCCGCCTCTCCGAGCAACAGCGTGGCCATGGCGAGGTTGTAGCCCGGCACGGATTGGCGAATCTCGTCGAAGGCCGCCTCCGGATTGCGCAGGCGGATGGCCTGTCCGAGCCCGTGCTGGGCCAGTTGGAAAGAAAGAATCCGCAGAATATCGAAATCGGAGCGTGTGCCCATGACGTCGCCGCCCTTGCGCACCAGTTGCACTTCGCCGGCGGAGTTGGTCATGGTCCCGTTTTTCTCGTACGCAGAGGCCGCAGGCAGGACGATGTCGGCAAGCCGCGCGGTCTCGGTGAGAAACAGGTCCTGCACGACGAGCAATTCGAGCTTGCCGAGACGATCCGTTGCGGAGATGCCGAAAGTCTTTACCGGGTTTGCGCCGACCACGTAGAGCGCGCGCAACTCGCCTTTGGCTGCAGCTGCGAGCATCCCGCGCGCGTTCGTCCCAGGCTTTTCTGGCAGCTTCGCGCCCCACAATGCGGCGAACTTCTCTCGCGCGCCTGCGTCTTTTACAGAGACGTAGCCGGGAAGCTTGTCGGGGAGCTGCCCCATGTCCGCCGAGCCGCGCGAATTCGCATAATCACCGAGCGCCATATAGCGCGTCTGGCCGGGCAGGGAAGAGCCGAATTTTATTAGATCGCGGATTCCGGCGCCCGTCAGTTCCGCGCCGAAGACGATGACGGCGTTGTTCTCTTTTTCGAGCGAGGCTTTGATTGAAGAAAGCCGCCCGATCGTTCCCGCATCAAGTTGCGCCTCACCGCCCGCGAGCCACCGGACGGCGGCCGCCTCGCGGCCCTCAGGCACTTCGGCAAATCCCCGCGCCTTCCGAAGCAGTTTGATGGATTTTGAATTGATAATATACAGTTTCGCGTCACGATGGCGGATGGCGGATCGAATCTGCCACGCGACCAGCGGGCTTTGCTCGGTTGGATCGTGGCCGACGAGCAGGACCGCGTCCGCCTCGTACAGTTGCCTCATCGTGGCTCCCGCAGCGGCAGCCTGCGTGCCCAGCGCCGCATTCAGGCTTGCGTAATCAGCGGTGCGGTGATGATCGATGTTGTTCGTGCCGATGGACGCGCGCGCGATGCGCTGCAGCAGGTAATTCTCTTCGTTCGTCGTGCGGTTTGAGCCGATGAAGCCGATCGAATCCCCGCCGGAAGCCTTGTGCACTTCGGCAAGACGCCGGGAAACTTCGGCCAGGGCGTCTTCCCAGCTGGACGCCACGAGCTTGCCGTCGCGGCGCACAAGAGGCAGCTTCAGGCGCTCGGGGTGGGTCGTGAAATCAAAGCCGAAGCGGCCTTTCACGCACAGAAAATCCTTGTTGAATCCGGAGAGATCGCGATTGTTGGCGCGCAGAATTTCGTTGTTGCGCACGCTCAGCGTGGTCTTGCAGCCGTTCGAGCAGTGCGTGCAAACCGTGGAGACGTAGGTCATTTCCCACGGGCGCGTTTTGTAACGGTAGGTTCCGCTGGTCAGTGCGCCAACCGGACAAATATCGATGCACATGCCGCACTCTTCGCAGTCCAGGTGATCCTCGCCGTTCGGAATGATTACCGATTGCGAGCCGCGAGCGCCCACACCGAGCGCTTTGACGTCCATGCCTTCGTCGCATACGCGCACGCAGCGGAAACACAAAATGCACCGAGGCGCGTCGTAATACACTGATTCCGACCACTTTTGTTCCGGCTGGTGGCGCTTTTCCTCGTTGAAGCGGCTCTTGTCCGCGCCGTACGTAAAAACCATGTCCTGCAATTCGCACTCGCCGCCCTTATCGCACACGGGGCAATCGAGCGGATGATTGGCCAGCAGGAATTCCAGCATGCCTTTGCGCGCTTCGTGCACTTGCGGCGTGCTGGTCCGCACCACCATGCCAGGCGTGGCGACGAGCGTGCACGCAGTTTGCAGTTTGGGCGCTTTTTCCACTTCGACCAGGCACATGCGGCAAGCCGCTTGTAACGATAGGCCGGGAAAATAGCAGAACGACGGGACCTCGATTCCCATGCGCCGCGCCGCCTCAATCACTAAAGTTCCGGGCGGGACCGTGACGTCGCGGTCGTCAATCTTTAGAGTGATATCCTTTGAATCGGCCATTTTGTTCCAGGATCCTCAGCGGACCGCGGCCATCACGTCAGCCGGCCTGTACGGACATTTTCCGGAAAGATGTTCTTCAAACTCGTGCCGCCATTTCTTGACGATGCTGATCGTCGGCATGGCGGCGGCATCACCCAGCGGGCAAAACGTGCGTCCCAGCATGCCTTTCGCCAGTTCGCCCACAAGAGTAATGTCCTCCGGGCGGCCGAAGCCCGCATGGAAGCGGTCCAGTGTCTTGCGCAGCCAGCCCGTGCCTTCGCGACAGGGAATACACCAGCCGCAGGATTCGTGCGCGTAGAAATGCATGATGCGCCGTGCGAGATCCACCATGCAGGTGTCTTCGTCGATCACCACGAGGCCGCCGGAGCCGAGCATCGAGCCTGCCTTGGCGACGGAATCGTAATCCATATTGATATCGATTTCCTCGGCGGTCAGCAGCGGGCAGGAACTGCCTCCGGGGATGACGGCTTTGAGTTTTCTGCCGTTGCGCATCCCGCCGGCAATGTCTTCGATGATCTTGCGCAATGGGAATCCCATGGGCAATTCATAGATGCCGGGCTTGTTGACGTGGCCGGAGACGCAGAACAGGCGCGTGCCACCGTTCTTCGGAGACCCGAGGCCCGAGTACCATTCTCCTCCCCGCCGCAAGATTTCCGGAGTGGAGGAGAGCGTTTCGACGTTGTTGATGACGGTCGGCGATCCGTACAGACCGACGACAGCGGGAAAAGGGGGCCGGATGCGCGGATAGCCGCGCTTGCCTTCGAGCGATTCCATCAGCGCAGATTCCTCGCCGCACTCGTATGCGCCCGCTCCGGTGTGCGTGACGAGGTCGAAATCGAATCCGCTGCCGAGAATATTTTTGCCGAGATAGCCGGCCTTGTAGGCTTCCTCGACGGCCTCGTCCAGGATGTCCAGAACGTAGCGATACTCGCCGCGAACGTAAATGTATCCCTGATGCGACCCG
>Ga0210409_10004636_pt1 | contig 14728 bp, 8 predicted proteins | sample IncBWH17MmetaG_FD_161649 | JGI IMG/M metagenome (GOLD analysis project Ga0210409, IMG submission 161649) | Forest soil microbial communities from Barre Woods Harvard Forest LTER site, Petersham, Massachusetts, United States - Inc-BW-H-17-M | ecosystem: Environmental > Terrestrial > Soil >... | reverse complement strand
ACACCGTCACGCCTTCGATCACCGGTACTTCGAATTCGATCAACATCAACCCAGGTGCTGTCGCCCGCCTCGCCGTTAACGCGCCGGGTAACGCGACCACTCGGGCGCCCGTCTCCGTCTTGGTCATGGCGCTCGATACCTACAACAACCTGCTGAACACTTATTCCGGAAAAGTCCACTTTACCAGCACCGATAGCAAAGCGATCCTGCCGCCCGATGCAACATTACCTCCAAACGGCACGGGGAATTTCTCGATCACCATGGAGACCGTCGGAAACCAAACGATTTCTGCGACGGACTCCGTTGTCGTCTCGCTTGCCGGAACTTCGAGTTCGATCAGCGTCACTGCTGCCAGTGCGCTCGCCATCACCTCCGGCACTCTGCCAACCGGCACTGTGGGCCTGCCCTACAGCCCACGCAGCGTCAGAGTTTGTCTTGAATATGAGCCATATCCATCTCGCCAGTGTCTTAAGTGGGGAACGCAAAAGGTTTTTAATTTCCAACTCACGGCCACCGGAGGCGTCTCATCCTATATTTGGAGTTGGGCTCCAGCTTTAAATTCCTCCTTGCCCCCGGGTCTCAATCTCACCAGCGTTGGACGGGGCGGTACCCCTGATGCTGTCAGCGGTACACCAACTCAGTCCGGCACTTACAACGTTGTTATCACCGTGACAGACTCAGGGCTCCCGCCAGTTCAGACTGCTGCAACCTTTCCCATCGTCATCGTAGACCCGCCACCGCCGGTCATTAACGCCACACCTGCACCTCCCTCCGGCGCGGTCAATCTCCCGTACAGCTTTGCCTTCACGGCATCCAGCACCGCGACACCACTGACATGGAGGACAAGCTCAGGGACGCCGCCTCCCGGCCTTACTCTCAATCCAGCCGGAGTTCTCTCGGGTACGCCGACAACGCTGGGAACTTCATCGTTCACGCTCATAGCGCAGGATTCGTTCAAGCAAGACTCAGCGCCCCAAGATTTCACGATTCAGATTTTTGCTCATGGCTTCAAGGCAACCGGCAGCATGGCCGCTCCGCGCGCCGCAGCCACAGCCACATTGCTCAACAACGGCAAGGTCCTGGTGGCCGGGGGAACAGACGCGAACGGCGCGCCGCTGGCATCCGCCGAGCTTTATGATCCAACCGCCCGAACATTTTCCGCGACCGGAAGCATGGCAGCCGCGCGCGCTCATTTCGCCGCAGCTTTGCTGCCCAGTGGCAAGGTGCTGGTTACCGGAGGATTAGACGCCAGCGGTAACCCGCTCGCCACCGCCGAGCTATACGATCCAACCGCGGGAACTTTTTCCGCCACCAAGAGCGAAATGACCATCAAGCGCGCCAGCCATACCGCGACGTTGCTTAACACCGGCAAGGTACTCGTAGCCGGTTGGGACAATGCCTTCACCGAACTGTTCGATCCGTCCACCGAAACCTTTACAGCCACAGGCAGCATGATGGCCGCGCGCGTCTCGCACACCGCGACGTTGCTGAACAGTGGAAAAGTACTGGTGACCGGAGGAATCGGTGGGGTCGGCGGGGCCGCGACCGTGCTCGCCGAAGCCGAGCTCTATGATCCTGCCACCGGAAGTTTTTCGCGGACCCTTGGCAACATGGCAACCGCTCGTCAATGGCACACCGCGAGCTTGCTCGCAGACGGGAAAGTGCTTGTGATCGGGGGCATGGTGGACAATGCCGGAAAGGCCACCGCCACCGCGGAGTTGTTCGATCCGACCACGCAGATGTTCACAAGCACAACCGGCAGCATGGCGCGCGCACGCGGCTTCCAGACGGCCACCGTACTCAAAGACGGTACAGTTCTGGTTGCCGGAGGAGACGACGGAACCGGGCCGCTTGCGACGGCCGAAGTGTATGACCCGGCCGCCGGAACCTTTTCGCCGACCGGCAGCATGGGAGCCGCACGTGAATCGCACACTGCAACGTTGCTAAATGACGGAACAGTGTTGGTCACCGGAGGAACCAACGGTTCAGCTCTTTCAACGGCGGAACTGTATCAGTAACCCGTGCAGTCGAGCGCCGGAGTGGGAGCGTTCTGCCTGCATCACTTCGCGGTCAGAGCGGCGAGAATGGCAACTGCCATATTCGTGCCCATTTGCCACCCATTCATTCTCCCGCGCAGCGCGTCGCCGTCAGGATAAGTCTATCGGTGCGGGAACCGGGGAGCGCGAGCTATTGCGAAGGCAAGGGGTTTTTGGCTTGCGCGGGAGGATTGTCGATTGTCGAGGAGGAGCCGCCGCTGGTGTCGGGTGCGTGTGGCAAGTTGCCGGGATCGGCGGAGAGTCCCGCGAGAGTAGTTTGTGCATGTTGATCGACAGCGCCAACCGCGGCTACAAGACAGGAGTACAGGAAGGCTTTGATGCCAGAGCGAAATTCCATGGTGGACTGCTCGGCGGCACGGGCCACATCCGCCTCCAGAACTTGGCGCCGCGCCTCAACGGCCGCACGGCTCTCGGCATCCAGGGAAGCGAGGGAGGAAGTGAAACGCTCTTTGGCTTCGGCGAGGACAAGATCAATATGAACTTCGACGCGGCGCCGAAACTCCTCGAGTGTACCGTTAGTGGCCTTTTGTAGGAGCGCGCGCACTTCGCTGGCGCGAGCCTCGAGTTCCAGGACGACTTCTTGGGACACGACTCGTTTCTGTTCCATCAAACGGACCAGTTGGCGATCAGAGACACGAGCAGCGAGCGTTTCAAATTCCTTGCTGGCGCGGCTCACGGACTGCTCGATGGACGAGAGATCCAGCGATCGATCGCGGGAAGCACGTTCGGCCAGGCTTCTTGTTTCTGAGAGATGCCCGCGCGTTTCGGCGTAGAATTTTTCAAGTTGCTGGGCTAGTTCTTCGGCGCGATTGCGGGCTTGGCCAAGGAGTTGTTCGTAGTGACCCGAGACTTCACCCAGGCGCCACTCGAGCAAGCTGACAATCTGCTCGCGTGAAGAATTTAGCAGCGAGTCGAGCCGCTCTTGCGGAACGCCCGCGTTCACGTTGGCTAACAGAGAGCGGGCATCGTCCAGGTCTTGTTCGTGCCGTGAACGCGTCTGGCGAGTTTCGGACCCGAGAGCTTCGAGTTCACGCGCGATCTCGCCGATGCGATGGAGAGCGAGATCGTGCTTGTCTTCAATGCTGCGATAAAGGTCCCCGAGGCGTTCTTCCAAGTGGTTGAAGGTTTCTTCCCTCAACGAATGGAACAGCGATTCAACCTGTTCCTGGGATATCCCTCCGCCTGCGGTGGAAAGAAGGGAACGCACTTCTGCAATACTCTCGTCCAGTTGGGACCGAGCCTCCCTCGCGGCAATCTGCGTGCTCTCGCTGATTTGCGCCACGTGTTGCCCGGTGACCTGCGCGGCCCGCGCTTCAAATTCGGCGCCGGCGCGCCCGAATGAATCGTTGATGCGGCTGTGAAGTTGGGGCGCGGTTTCGTCGGCGAAGCGGGCGACAAATTTCTGAGTTTCCGAAAGCGCCCGCTGCGAATTGGCGATCAGAATCTCGATGCGTCGTGCAATCTCTTCGGCGCGGCTACGGTAAGCGGCTAACTCTTTTTCCCATAAGTTTTGCACCTCAGCCAGGCGGGCGGAGGACTCGTGGTTTTGATGAAAGTTGCTTCTCGAGCCATCTTCGATTTTGCCCAGAGCGATCTTGACCGCTTCGTCAAGTTGCGCCGAAAGGGAAGTCCGGACGGCCCTATCGGCGGCGATCTGCAGCTCCTGAAGTTGCTCTCCGGTAATCGCGACTCCCGCGGCCTCGTTGAAGGCAGGATCCTTTGCGGAGGAAACTCCAGATAAGCTCGCGGAAGCTGATGGTCCAGGAAACACCGTGACTTCGGCGCTGCGCTCGGCGGACCCAGGCTGCCTTTCGGGATAGGAGCGGGGCGAAGCCGCAGGCTCGGGTGCAGCAGCCCCGGCAGCCATAACTCCGCTATTGCTGGTGCCGATAAAGCGCCGCCAATCTATGGGAGGCGCGGAGATTCCCCAAACATTCCCGGGGGTCTCCAATTCGACGCCCACCTGGAAGAGTTCGCGCGGAGTCCGGGCAGAAATGACCGAGCGAACACGCGCGCGAACGACAGGCGAATTGACGCCATCCGTACCGGTGACTTGCAGTGCGACCCAACTGGCGGTGGCATAGTCGTGGCGGGAGTGATAACGGCACCCGTGAAGATTCACGGCGATGGCGTACGTTTTCTCCTGAAAACTTTCGCCCCTGCGATCGGTGCCGAAGATCAGGAGAGGAACGCGTCGCTCGACGCGACTGGTGCGACGCAGATCGGCATCATGCGGAGAACGAGAAGTTGGCGCTGGAGTGTCCATCTCTTCACGCTACGGATTCGCACGCCCCCCTTTTCGCCCTCATGTTACACCGGTGGAGTCCTTTCTGGAACCTCCTGGGGCTGCAGTTCCCTCAACGCCGTTAAAGGCATCAGTAAGGAAATGAATCGATGGAAATAGCGGCGCCATCGGAATCGTCGCGGCCAGGGAGACGCGCGAACAATATTTCAATTCCAGATTTCTCTAGCTACGCCCTTTGCCCGGTGCGTAGTAAATGCAATAAAAAGCTCCAATCCCCGTAAGGATGGCCCCCCACCAGATGCTGGCGTGCAGCCGAAACAGCACCACCTGCACTGCTGGCGGATGCATCAGTTCATAAATGCCCGTGGCAAAAATCAGCAGCCCGTTCACCAGCAACGAAATGCCGATAAAAAACCAGATCGAAATGGATCCGCCGGATTTCATAACGCCTCACCAGAAAACAATATTCAGAATCGTAAAAATCACTCCCACCACCACTGCCCAGAACCATGGCCGGCGTAGTGTGGAGACCATGCCCTCCGAAGGTATTTCCGTGAAGCCATACACCAGCCCCTTCAATTCCGCTTCAGGCTTCGGGCTAGTCACCAGACTCACGGCCACGGTCACAAGCGCACACACCATGCAGGACCACAGCGCGCGATACATATTTTCCGCCATGTCGCGCGCGTACGGCGAAAGCGCCACATAGCGAATCGCCGACGGATCCATCTTTACCCACGCCCACATGCCCACCGACGAACCTGTGCCCGCCAGCAATCCCCAAAAACCTCCCGCGGGTGTCGCGCGTTTCCACAGCATACCGAGAAGCACCGTGGCAAATAGCGGCGCGATGAAAAAACTGAACAGCGCCTGGACGTAATCCATGATGCTCTTGAAGTCCATCACCAGGTACGCCGTCCCGATGGAAATGGCCACGCCAACTATGGTGGACCACCGGCCCATGCTGACGTAGTGCTGGTCGGAAGCATCCTTCTTGATCAGCGCCCGATAAATGTCATAGGTCCACACGGTAGTGAACGCGCTGACATTCCCGGCCATTCCGGACATGAATCCCGCAATCAGCGCGGTGATCCCAAGCCCCAAAAGTCCAGGTCCGCAATACCGCGCCAGCATCAGTGGAAGTACTTCGTTGTAGCTGTGCCCTCCAGTCGCGATGGCCTGCGTTTCGCCGACCAGCTTCGTATCCAGCAGCGCCAGCGCCAGAAGTCCTGGAAGAATCACGATGAACGGCACCAGCATCTTGAAGCCCGCTCCGATGATTGGCGCCATTTTCGCGGCACGCAGGTCTTTCGCCGCAAGCACCCGCTGCACCACAAGAAAATCCGTGGTCCAGTAGCCCATGGAGATAATCGCACCCAAACCAAACACAATCCCCGTCCAGTGAATTCCCATCGGGTTATCGCTGAACTTTCCCAGCGTGCTCCACAAGTGCGTGTATTCCGCGGAAGCGTTGGTGGCGATGCGCGCTTTTAGCCCGCTCCAGCCGCCCGCTTCGATCAGGCCAAGAATCGGAATCAATAGCGCTCCAGCCCAGATCAAGATGAACTGCAGAACCTCGTTGAAGATTGCCGAGCGCAATCCGCCCAGTGCGACATAGATGGCCACGGTGATCGAAGAAACTAAAATGCTGAAGTTGATGTTCCAACCCAACACGATCTTCAACACCAGCGCCATCGAATACATGTTGATTCCACTCATCAACACGGTCATGAACGCGAAACTGATGGAGGAAAGCGCCCGGCTAGGTTCTCCGAAGCGCAGCTTCAGATAACCCGGCACCGAATGTGTCTTGGAAATGTAGTAGAACGGCATCATCACCAAGGCAAGAAACAGCATCGCGGGAATGGCCCCGATCCAATACCAGTGTGCCGCGAGAATTCCGTATTGATAGGAAGCCCCGGCCCAGCCCATCAATTCCAGCGAACCCAAATTTGCCGATAGAAAGCTCAGGCCGGCGATCCACGCGGTCATCTCCCGCCCGGCCATGAAGAAATCTTCCCCGGTATTGGCCTGCCCTTTCAGGTAAAAGCCGATGGCCAGCACCAGCACAAAATAAAAAACGATAATCACTAGATCGACGGTGGAAAGGTGAACCAAACGCTGGGTATCGAGCAACGCGAGAGCTGCAGTCATGAAAGTGTTAACGATTCCCCCTTCCGGGAACACCAGTATGCTCGCCATGGACTCTGACTTCTGCGCCACAGCATTCGGTCACCGAGCCTGGCATCTTCTCCCAGCCATCCGAAATGACGGCGCATGTCCCGCCTGCACTAACATCCATGCCAAGCACTCGCATAGATCCTCCTTGCCGAACGCAATCGCAAAATAACACAGATTGCGTGTACGTTAACGAAAATCGTGCGGCCGCACGCATTTTTCTTTCGGACTTGGATAGTAGTGTGGGTGGGATGACTACCAGGGAAGTGGTTCAGTCTTCTGTCGGCGTCTTCGGACCAGCTATTTTCGCGCCAACTTTTCGGTACCTGTCAGCGGGGTGTTCCGGCCGGAAATTTGTGTCGGTATCGAATCTGTTGCAGGTGATTGAGAAGAAACTTCTGGATTCGCAACTAGGATCAGGAATACAGAAAGAGGCCTGCCATGACCCGGTGCCAACCAGAATAATTCACAGATACCTCCTTATTCCTGGCTCGCAAATTGTCCTGAAGATTCACGGAGCGACAGTGATTTTCTTTCCAGAGTACGAAACGATTTTGTCCGCTTTTTCGGTGAGTCCACCGCCGGCGCCATGGTTGTCCCCGATGAACACAACATGGAACGTGCGCGTCTCCAGCATGCCGGGGAAAGTGCCGGCCCGGTCGCCGATTGTCAGCAAGTGATCCCCGTCGTTCCATGAAAAGGCAATCGTCGCATGAGCGCCCTTTTCGTAGTTGTAGTTGTCGTTTTCGTCTTCGTATAGCGTGAAGGAGCCATTTGCCCCGCGATAGATGCGCAGTTCCAGCGGATCCGCGGGCTTCTCCGCGGCGTATTCCACATCCGGTCCAAGAGGCACGATGGATCCGGCACGCACATACAGCGGGATGCGATCGATCGGTGCGGGCGCGTCAACTGTGCGCCCGCCCTGAAGCGAGGCCCCGGTCCAGAAGTCATACCACGTCGCTTGCGGCAAATACAGGCGCCGCGAAGTGGCTCCCGGCTCCGTAACCGGGTTCACTAGAATCGCGGGGCCGAACAAATACTGATCGCCAATATTTTGCGCTCGCGTGTCCGTGCGGAAATCCATCACCAGCGGACGCATCATGGTGTAATTCTCGTTGGTTACTTTCCACGCCACCGAGTAAATGTACGGCAAGAACCGGTAGCGAAGTTGGTCGTACGCCACCAGACTTTTCTGCGCTTCCGGACCGTACGACCACACTTCGTTTTGATTGGTGGTGCGCGTGCCGTGCGCCCGAAAGATAGGACAAAAAGTACCAAACTCAAACCAGCGCACGTACAATTCGCGATATCCGGGATCGTCTGGATTGGCCGAAACGAACCCGCCAATGTCCGTTGTCCAGTAGGGAAGCCCGGACACCGAGTAGTTCAAACCTGCGGGAATTTGCCGGCGAAACGTTTCCCAGTTGGGATCCACATCCCCAGACCACACCGCAGCCGCATTGCGCTGCTCCCCGGCGTAAGCCGAGCGCGAAAGAAGGAAGACGCGCTTCTGGTCGGACGCCGCACGCTGGCCCTGATACACAGCCGTCGTGGTGAGCAGCGGAAATTCGTTGGCATACCGCGCTCCGTTGCCAATGCCCACTTTGTTGGTCACCAGGATATTGGTCTCGCGTCCCTCGGTCTCCGGTTCGGTGGTATCCAGCCACCAGGCATCCGCACCAATCTTGAAAAGAGCCTTGTCCATCAAGTTCCAGTAATATTTTCGTGCTTCCGGATTGAACGCGTCATACAACGCCATACCCGCTGGATGGAACCCACTCACCTTGGTGCGATCGATAAAGAATCCCTGCTTATCCATATCGTCGTATACCGGAGAGCTGGGCCGGAAGTAAGGCCAAACCGAAATCATCAGATGGACATGGTTCTTGTGAAGGTCGTCGATCATCCCTTTGGGATCAGGATAATTTTTGTTGAACACCGGATCGCCCATGACGTTCCACCAGAACCAATCCTGAACGATGTTGTCGAGGGGGATATGCAGATCGCGATATTTCCGGGCAACGCTCTCGAGCTCTTGCTGCGAATCATAGCGGTTCTTGCACTGCCAGTAGCCGTAAGCCCATTTGCCAAATAACGGGACGCCGCCAGTGAGCTCCCGATACGCCGAAACGATTCGGTCGAACTCCGGTCCGTAAATGAAATAGTAGTCGACCGCATCGGCTACTTCCGAACTCAGGTAAAAAGCGTGAGCGAAGCGGTTGTTGAAACGCCCGCGCGAGCCGTTATTCCAAAAGATGCCATAGCCGTTGCTGGACAGTAGCAGCGGAATGGAAATATTTGTGTTGTCCTGCGAGAGATCGACCGCTTCTCCCCGATAGTTCCAGACGCCGCCTTGGTGTTGCCCCAAGCCGTAGAAGCCCTCCTGGGTGTCCCACATGTTGACGAAGCGCTCGGAGTGATACGTTTTCTCGCCATTCACTTCCGTTGCCGTTAAGCTGCGCGAATTTTCCTGCGCGAGCTTGTGCCCCGAATCGTCGTAGAAAATAAGCGAGCTGTCGGCTCGGTTCACCTCAATTTTCAATTGAGAGGTGCTCAGGGTTACCACCTTTGCGTCTTCGGTATGCAGCGAGAAATCAGTTTTCGGCCAGGCCTTCTTGAGAATGAGAAAGTCTTGCCGCTCGGGAACTTGTGCTTCCAGCGAATAGACAATATGCACTATGGAATCGGAATCGACCTGCAAGCGAAGGTAACCGGTTTGCAGCTCGAACAGTGCACCATCAGGCTGAACCTGGACTTCTTTGACCGGGTTTAGGGCAAGCCACTGCGCTGAGGCAGGGACGCTGCAAAATGTTAGTGCAAGAAATAGTGCCGCCAGGGAAACCAAAAAGCCTGAAGAAAGGGTGTGCGATGGCATGCGATGATGTCGGCGCCGTGAACGTTCACGGTACCACGCCGTTCCTCCCGTCGGACTTTCGCACTCACCCGGCGCAACTGTCAACGAAGTTTCCTTTCAAAGTTCGAACTACACAACGCTCGCGCCGAGTCCCTTGCCCCGATACCGGCGTTCCAACGCACCCGATCCGCGGCAGCGAAACTTGACGTAACGAAAAACTATCTCTATCTTCTCAGACCGCCGCTTTGCTAGGGCGCATCTATTTTTCTCGTTCGGAGCCCTGATGATGAGATTCTCTCCTCGCTGGATCGGAATTCTGATTACGCTTTCACTGATTTTCCTCGCCAAGTACTTCGGATCCGGCGTTTCAGCCGATCCAAAACCCAACCAAAAAGAGAACCAAGACAGCGCGCAACAACCCTGGATGGACAAGAGCCCCTCCCCCGACCAGCGCGCGGACATGGTACTCAAGGAACTCACCCTTGACGAAAAGATCGCGCTTTTGCACGGCAATGGAATGTTGGGCTGGCCGGGGCCCCCGAATCCCCGGGCCTATCTCGGAAATGGCGGCGCTGGATTTACTCTGGGCGTGCAGCGATTGGGAATCCCGATGATCCAGATGAGTGACGCGGCTTATGGAGTTCGCAGCAGCGCGGAAAATGGCCGCTACTCCACCGCATTGCCCTCCAGCATCGCTGGCGCCGCAAGCTGGGACCCCCACGCCGCCTGCGAATATGGCGCGCTGATCGGCAGGGAATTGCGCGCCCAGGGATACAACATGACTCTCGGAGGCGGCGTGAACATCACGAGAGATCTCCGCAACGGTCGCAACTTTGAGTATCAAGGCGAGGATCCAATTCTGGCGGGAACGATGGTGGGCAATCGCATCAAGTGCGAGCAAGCCCAGCACGTCATCGGCGACATCAAGCACTATGCCGTGAACGACCAGGAATCTGGCCGCAACGAAGTAAACTCCATCATCAGCAAACGGGCTATGCAAGAAAGCGATCTGCTTGCCTTCCATATCGGTATCGAAACTGGAGATCCCGCCGCGGTGATGTGCTCCTATAACGCCGTGAACGGGGTTTACGCTTGCGAAAATCGCTACCTGCTGACCGACGTCTTGCGCAAGGATTGGAAATTCAAAGGATTTGTGGTCTCCGATTGGGGCGGCACGCACAGCACCGTGAAAGCCTCCGCCGCCGGACTCGACCTCGAACAGCCGCTTGCGGATTTCTACGGTGAAAAGCTCAAGGAGGCGGTACAGAGCGGCAAGGTCTCGCAAGCGGAACTGGATGAACATGTCCGTCGCGTGCTGCGCTCCGAGTTTGCCTCCGGTATCGTCGATTATCCGCTCCGCAAGAGCGTTGTCGACGTCGAGGGCGGCTTCGACGTATCCCGGCGCCTGGCGGAAAACAGCATCGTGTTGCTCAAGAATGCCGGGAATCTGCTTCCGCTCGATCGCAACAAAATCCATTCCATTGCAGTAATCGGTCCGCACTCCGACACCGGCATGATCTCCGGCGGAGGATCGGCGCAGGTGGATCCACAAGGGGCCGTCGCACCAGAGTGGAAGTCGCACGTATGGTTTCCGACTTCTCCCTTAGAAGCGGTCCGTGCCTTGGCCAGCGGAGCAAATGTGCAGTTCAACTCGGGAGAAAATCCCGCCGCTGCGGCGGAATTGGCTAAGAAATCGGACGTCGCGCTGGTTTTTGTTTATCAATGGACAAGCGAGGACTTCGATTTGCCAAATCTTGCTTTGCCCGATAACCAGGATGCGTTGATCGAGCAGGTCGCGGCCGCGAATCCTCACACAGTCGTGGTGCTGGAAACTGGTTCGGCGGTGACCATGCCATGGGCCGCAAAGGTGGACGGCATTCTGGAAGCGTGGTACGCGGGAAGCAAAGGCGCGGATGCTGTCGCCAACATTTTGTTTGGAGACGTGAATCCGTCCGGCAAGTTGCCGATCACGTTTCCGCGATCGGAAGCGGACCTGCCACATCCCACGCTCATACGACCCACTCCCGACCAATTGGGCACCGCCGCCATAATGAAGACCGGCGAGGCCAAGCCGACCTTCGAAGTCCGCTACGACGAAGGCCTGAAGGTCGGCTACAAATGGTATGACGCCGAACATAAAGACGTGCTGTTTCCGTTTGGATTCGGTCTTTCCTACACCAGCTTTGCTTATTCCGGACTAAAAGTAGACGGAAGCAATCCGGTGGCGGTGAAGTTTTCGTTGAAAAACACCGGACGGCGCGACGCGATGGAGGTTGCGGAAGTATACGCCGCTCTGCCCGCCGATGCTGGGGAACCTCCGAAACGCCTCGTCGGCTGGAGCAAAGTTTCGCTCAAGGCCGGCGAGACCCGCGAGATGGAAATCCACGTGGATCCGCGATACTTGTCGGTTTTCGACGAGCCAACAGACACCTGGAAGCTGATCCCAGGCGAGTACACCTTTTTCGTCGGCGGTTCTTCGCAAAATTTCCCGCTAAAGGGAGAGATCAGCCTGAAGTGAATTCCGGCGGCATTGATACCTGAACCTCTATGATTCGGATGACGCGCGCGTGGCCTTCTCAGCTTCGCGCGTTCCACTTGCCCCTTGTTGAATCGAATGCAGCGCTGGATAGATTCGGCGGTAAGTCCGGTAGGACTTTTGCATTGTCGAACAGCACTCCGGGTCGGGAGCGATTCGCGAGACCACACGCACAACCGCGTCGCATGCCTGGTCCACGCTACTCCAACCACCCGCGCCCACGCCGGCAAGAATCGCCGCACCATATGCCGCCCCTTCTTCCGCGGCGAGAATTTCGACCTCTTGGGCGTACACGTCGGATTGAATCTGCCGCCAGACAGCAGATCGCGCTCCGCCTCCTCCCAGCCGGATCTGCCGGACCGGAACGCCAATCTGCTCAAAAATCGTGAATGTGTCCTTCAAGCTGAAAGCAACTCCTTCCAGGATCGCGCGTACCAGGTGCGCACGAGTGTGTGAAGCCGATAAACCAATAAAGGCCGCGCGCGCATCGGGATCAAGATGCGGCGTACGCTCCCCCATCAAATACGGAGCCCAGAACACGCCGCCTGATCCCGCCTCAATTGCTGCCGCCTCTTCCGACAACTGATCGTAACTACTTCCGCTTTTGTTTCCAGCCGTTCCAAATTGTTCGCGGAACCACTTGAGCGAAAGCCCAGCGGCCTGAGTCACTCCCATCACGTGCCAGCGATTGGGAATCGCGTGGCAAAACGTGTGCAGCCGTCCTTTGGGATCCAGCGTCGGCCGGTCAGTGGCCGCAAAAGCCACGCCTGAAGTTCCAATCGTGGCGCTGGCGATCCCCGGTTTGGTGATGCCGATGCCAACCGCGCCAGCCGCTTGGTCGCCAGCACCGGCAACGACCGGAGTACCAGGCTTCAATCCGGTTTCGGCGCTTCCCAGTTTGGAGATCTGGCCACAGATCTCCTGCGATTCAAAAAGTTTCGGTAAAAAACTCGAATCGATGGACGTCTCCTTCAGTATTTCCCGCGACCATGCGCGCTTGGCAACATCCAGCAGCAAAGTTCCCGACGCATCGGCCATATCAGTAGCGGTCTCTCCTGTGAGCCGGTAGCGCACATAATCCTTCGGGAGCATTATCTTGCGTACGCGATCCCAAAATTTTGGTTCGTGCTCGCGGATCCATAGCAGCTTCGTGAGAGTAAAATTGGTAAGCGGGGGATTGCAGCTCAATCGTATCAGGCGCTCCAGACCGAACTGCTGAAGCAGTTGCTCGGACTGCGGCTGCGTCCGCTGGTCGCACCAGATTAAGGCGGGACGGATTACCTCACCGGAATCATCGAGCACCACGGCTCCGTGCATCTGTCCGGAAAATCCAACGCAAGAGATGGCCTCCCCGGAGAGATTTGCATTCTTTAGCGCCCCGCGAACGGCGATCGCCGCGGCGCGCCACCAGTCCCTCGGGTCCTGTTCCGCCCAACCTGGCTTGGGGCTGGCGAAGGCGGCGTGTTCCTCTGTGGCCGAGCCCAGGATGCCGCCCGTTTCGTCCACAACGACGGCGCGAGTTCCGCCCGTTCCGACGTCTATGCCAAGAACTCGAATAAGTCCTCCTCTGCGGAAAGCCCGGGGCAAATCGATTTAGCAACCGTGTACGTTAACGTTCCTTCCGCATTTCGTCCACTACTCTTTACCCTATAGTTCACTTTTTGGGATTTACTTCCTCGATCGCTATGATCCGATCGAGTCCATCACGGTTCAGAGCGGCCACATCCAGCTTCTGCTTTACACCATCCGGCCACTCAATTTCCAGTGTCTCGATTGTTTTGGCCGCACCCAGTCCAAAGTGAACCCGTGGATCGGAGCTTGAGGCGTAACTCCCTCCACTGAAAATATCGGCACGTTGACGGGCGCCCCCCGCGCTCAGAAACACCTTTGCACCAATCGCGTCTTTGGGACTCCGGCCAGTTCCGACAAGCTTGAGTCCCAGCCAGTGGTTGCTGTTTTTCACGACGTTGCGCAATAGCAGCGGTGGAGAATCGATGCAGTTCAGGACCACATCAATATGCCCGTCGTTGAAGAGATCGCCGAACGCTGCCCCTCGCGCGGGAACAACCGCAGCCAATCCGCTGCCCGTGGCTGGCGGCACTTCCTTGAATTTCGATCCGTCCACATTACGAAACAGCTGCGGGCGTTCCGCCCAGGTAGTTCCCCAGTCCTGCTTGTCCACTTGCGGATAAACATGCCCGTTGGCGAGGAATAGGTCCAACCAACCGTCGTTGTCATAGTCCAGAAATCCCGTGCCCCAGGATAAGAAGGGTATGGTGGCATCCGCCAGTCCGGCTCTGTACGAAACGTCCGAAAAATTTCCGTCTCCCTCGTTTCTGTAAAGAGTTTTGTAGTCGTCCGAAAATGTCGTGATGAAAAAGTCCACTTTTCCGTCGCGATTGTAATCGCCCACGCCGATTCCCATGGACGCCTGCTCCCGGCCATCATCGCTCAGAGCGAACCCCGAAGCATAACTAATGTCCTCAAACGTTCCGTCATGTTTGTTGCGGTACAGATAATTTGTTGTGGAGTCGTTGGCCACCACGAGATCCAGCCAGCCGTCGTCATCCACATCCACAAACACCGCGGACATACCGAACCGGCCACCCTTGTCGGCCACGCCAGCCTTCACGCTTACATCGGTAAACGTGCCGTCGCCATTGTTGTGAAACAGATGGTCCTCTTCTCCTGGTAAGCCACGAGGTCCGCACATGACGGCGATGCCACGAAACTGGCAAAAATTCGCGGGAATTGTGCCCTGCCCGGAAATCGGCGGATGATTCACGTCGAATTTCACGTAGCCCGGGACGAATAAGTCGAGCAATCCATCGTGATCATAGTCTCCCCAGGTGGGCCCG
>Ga0210409_10004635_pt1 | contig 14728 bp, 12 predicted proteins | sample IncBWH17MmetaG_FD_161649 | JGI IMG/M metagenome (GOLD analysis project Ga0210409, IMG submission 161649) | Forest soil microbial communities from Barre Woods Harvard Forest LTER site, Petersham, Massachusetts, United States - Inc-BW-H-17-M | ecosystem: Environmental > Terrestrial > Soil >... | reverse complement strand
CAACGATCACCAGCAGCCAGTTGACCCAATTGCTCAAGGACAGACTCCTTCCGCTTCACGTACCGCGGACGATAGCACCCGCACGGTTGGTATTCAATGATTCAAGTTGTGGAGAGTGGAACAGGAAAGTAGCAGAATCCTGCGTCAATCGCCGGCAGAACGACGAAGTTCGATGATGCTAGCGTTTTCGCTTTCTCGAAGTACGGCGCGGTTTTCTTTTTGAAGAAGTTCTCTTTGGTTTTTCCGCGGCAGCCAGCTCGCGGCGTTTCTTTGCAGCCCAGCCGGCTTTATTGACTTGCCTGCCGCGGGCAATCCCCAATCCATCCGAAGGAACGTTTTCCGTGATGGTCGAACCGGCGGCAACGTACGCACCGTCACCGACGCGCACAGGCGCGACAAGAGCCGTGTCGCTGCCAATGAAAACTTTATTCCCGATCGCAGTCGGGTATTTGTGAAAACCGTCGTAATTGCAGGTAATCGTGCCGGCGCCGATGTTGCTCTTCGTTCCGATCTTGGTGTCGCCCAGATAAGAGAGGTGCATCGCTTTGGTGCCTTCGCCAATCGTGCTCTTCTTGAGCTCGACGAAATTGCCGATGCGCGCGCCGGCCTTCAAATGATTGTCCGGTCGCAATCGCGCAAACGGACCGATGATGACGCGGTCATCCAGGCGGCTCTGCGCCACGACGCAGTGCGGCTCGACGGTCACGTCGTCACCAAGGATGGCGTCGGTCAGGACACTGCCCGTTCGAATCGTGCAGCGCGCACCGATTTTTGTCTTGCCCAGCAATTGAACGCCCGGTTCGATAACGGTGTCTTCGCCCGCGGTCACTTCCGGATCGATCAGCACGGTCTCCGGCAACTGGATCGTAACGCCCTCATCCATTAGCCAATTCCGTTTCCGTTCCCGGAAGATGCGGTCGACCTCGGCAAGGTCCGCTCGCGTATTGCAACCAAGCACTTCGCGAGCATCAGCGGCCACTTGGGCAAGCACGGTTTCGCCCTTGGCGTTCAGCACAGCGATCGCGTCAGTCAAATACAGCTCTCGATGCTTGTTATTCGGCTTCACTTGCGCCAGCGCGGGCCACAGCTTCTCCAGCGTGAAGCAATAAATCGCCGAATTGATTTCGTTGATTTCGCGCTGCTCGTCGGTCAGCTGCGATTCTTCCACAATCGCGGAGACGGCCGTTTCCGTTTTGCGCACGACGCGCCCGTAGCCGGAAGGATCGGCAAGCACCGCGGAGAGGATTGTTGCCGCCGCGCTTCCACTGCGGTGCGCGGCAATGAGCACTTTCAAAGTCTCGGTACGCACGAGGGGTGCATCGCCAGGCAGTACGACGGCAAACTTGGCTCGGCCCAATGCCCGCTTCGCGACTTGCATCGCGTGCCCCGTGCCATTTTGCGGCTGCTGCAACACCGTCACAGCCTCGAGCGGTTCGACCAAGGAAGCGACTTGCTCCGCCTGGTGGCCGACGACTACAAGGGTCGCGCGCGCCTTCAGCGGCTCGCAAGAACGAACGATATGATCGACAAGCGTGCGTCCACCGGCGCGGTGCAGCACCTTCGCGAGGCTCGACTTCAGCCGCGTGCCCTTTCCGGCGGCCAAGATGACAATGGCTAGGTCGTTGTTGGACATTGGTTTTGAGCCCATTCTGCGGGAGCGAGGGCTAAATCGCAATGAAGGGTTGCAGGCGGCGCGGCGAATCCCTAATCAGTTGCAGGTGCAGGCGAAAGGGCGGTCAGGTAAGTGTCGCTTTCTGCGCGGACGGCTTCGCCCGTCGTGATGCTCCAGAGCGAGGGATCAGCTAAGAGGCGGCTGACAAGCTGCGTGTGAAGTGCATGGCCGGCCTTGTGCGCCTCGACACGAGCGAGCAGCGGCAAGCCCGCCAAGGCGAGATCGCCAATGAGATCCAATGCTTTGTGCCGTCCGAACTCGTCGGGGAAGCGCAAAGGTCCGTTCATCACGCCGTCGTCGGTGAGCACGATGGCATTTTCGAGGGAGCCGCCGCGAATGAGGCCCATGGCCTTGAGCGGTTCGATGTCGCGCTGAAAACAGAAGGTTCGCGCGCGCGCCAAAAGATGCCGGAAGGTGTCCGGACCTACGAGCATCTCCACTTCCTGCTGGCCCACCAACGGGTGCGGAAAATCCACATAGCATCGCACACGAAACTCATCGGCAGGATAGATGCCGATCCGCCGGTCCCCCTCGACGACCTCGAGCGGCTTCAGGATTTTCAGAAAGCGCCGCCTGCGGCGAAGTTTACGAACGCCAGAATACTCCAACATCTGCATGAATGGCTCTGCCGAACCGTCGAGAATTGGTATTTCGATGGAGTCAATGTCGATGAAAATGTTGTCGATACCGCAAGAATAGATCGCGGCGAGGAGGTGCTCCGTAGTGGAGAGCCAAACACCTTGTTTCATCAGGCTCGTGGCATAGCTGACCCGGGTGACGTTGTGCCCCTGAGCCTCAATTGGGAAATTGTCGAGGTCCACGCGGCGAAACACGATACCGGTTTCGGCCGGAGCGGGCACCAAGCGGACATGCCCGTACACGCCGGTGTGGAGGCCCACACCCTCGGCGCTCGAAACTCGTGCGATGGTTGTTTGGAACATTCCCCCAACGATTATACCAGCATGTTGTCTACCAACGGTCCGTCGACTTGTTATTTATTATCAACAACTTGCGAGCTGCAAATGTGCCCAATGACCAACTGGTGTGGCTTTTTCACAACGTTTGGTGATTTCACCGTGTCTCATTTCGGGAAAGCCTTCCTTGCTCCTGCCTTATCTGACCTCCTAAAGCTTCCTTTTCGAATATCGAAGCGTCCCATTGTTTGACGGTGGTATAATTTTTGTTTGGAGCTTTTTTGAGGAAGGGTGGGGCATGAATCGAGCGGCTCGCATCGGGATTCTTCTCTTATCGGCAGCGATCTTCGGTTACGCAGGCATTGGGCATGTCCTCGGACGCACGCAGGACGAAAAGGCCTACAAGTCTCTCACCGTGTACGGCGAGGTGCTGCAAAAAGTCCAGCAGGATTACGTCGACGATCCCAACATGCGCACCGTGACGGCTGGTTCCTTGCATGGGATGCTGGAGTCACTTGACTCTCAGTCCAGCTACCTCACGCCCCGCGAGTACGACGAATACAAGAAAAAGCTCGCCAATGCCGGCACGGGCGAAACCGGCCTGACGCTCAGTAAGCGCTACGGCTACATCATCGTGCTCTCCGTTCTGCCGGATAGCCCGGGCACCAAGGCGGGAATCCGCAGTGGCGACATTTTCGAATCCATCAGTGGATTCACAACCCGTGACATGTCCGTTGGCCAGGCCCTGAATCTTCTCAGCGGCCAGCCGGGCACAGGCGTGAAGGTGGCAGTGATCCGCCGCGGCAAGGCCACGCCGGAAGAGGTTGACGTTGTTCGCGAAAAATTGCCGCCGTCCAAAATCATCGTCCAGAAGGTGGATCCCGATATTCTGGTTCTGCGCATCCCCTCGCTCGACAGCGGCCGCGCGGATGAAATTCGCAATCGCCTCCTGGAGGCGGAAAAACAGGGTATTCACAAGGTGATTCTGGATGTGCGGGAATGCGGCCGCGGACAGGTTTCCGAAGCGATTTCTACCGCCCGACTTTTTGTTGCTTCGGGCATCCTGACCACGCTGCGCGGCCAGACCGTCTCGGCGCAAGTCTTTTCCGCCGAGCCCAAACAGGTTATCTGGAAGAATCCCGTTTCCGTGTTGATTGACGCCACGACTTCCGGAGCGGCCGAAGTGCTGGCTTCCGCCATCAGCGCGAATCATCGCGGAGACGTGGTTGGCGAGCGCACTTTTGGTCTGGCATCCGAGCAGAAGCTGATTACCCTCGACGATGGCGCCGCACTGATCCTCACAGTCGCAAACTACTACAATCCCGGCGGCAAATCGATCATGGAAGAAGGCGTGACTCCCACGGAGGTAGTGCGTGCCGTTGTGGAAGATGATTCGGATACCACCGATGAAGAGTCGGCGCCAACTCCGGCGGAAGCCCAGAAGGAACCCGGGCTCGGGCCGCGGCCGCTTTCTCCCGAAGACCCCATCTTTCACCGCGCGCTCGACTTGTTGAAAGCTCCCGTGAAAAAGGCTGCTTAGGATTCCGTGCCCCGGCAGCCTGGCTCGCTCCACCTACAATCTCCTGTTTCTCATCGCAAAAAATATGGCGCGACAAGGGTTGCGCTACTGGGGTTTTGCGCCAGTCTGGCGATCCTGCCCGGTGGCTGCAAAAAGAACGCTGAGAACCGGCTTACCCCTGCCCAAATTCACCAACTCACTCGCGATCTAGCGGCAGCTGCCTCTTCCGCGGTTCCTCCCGGAACCGCCATAAAGTTTCGGCAAGGCGTCTCGAGCGAATCCTCTGGAAATACGGGATACCTTCGGATTGTCCTGAAGAATGCATCGTCGGCGGATACGAACCGCGCCGCGCTGGCCAAGCTCCTGCAGAGCCTTAATTCCGCCGCCATTCGAGATCATTTGACCCAGGATCCTCCGGTGCAAACCGGAGATCTCCTTCAATTCCAGCTTCGACGGACAGGTGTTCCGGCACTGGAAATAGAAATCGTGACGCGCGCTCCACTCGGGTCCGGTGCCGGGGTCAAGAATTCCAGCTCGACCGATGGGAGCGCCCGCTTGGCGATCATCATCGATGATCTCGGCAGTGACCGCGCGGCAGCCGAAGCTGTCTTTGCCCTGGGTTTCCCCGTCACGATCTCTGTTTTACCCAATCACGAGCACTCCATGGAAATCGCGGAGGAAGCACATCGCCGTGGACTCCAGGTCATGCTTCACCTACCCATGCAATCGGTGGCGAACGAGACGCCCGAAGCACTGGAACTTCGTCCGGGCATGCCAGCGCAAGAGGTTACGGAGGTAGTCGGTCAATTTCTGCAAAATGTTCCGGATGCCGCCGGGGTCAACAATCATCAAGGATCACAGGCTACGGCTGACGCCGCGCTGATGGATGAGTTGATGCCTGTGCTTCGCGACCATCACCTCTTCTATGTCGACAGCCGCACCACCGCGGCTACCGTGGCGTACGAGACGGCGCAGGATTTTGGCGTTCGCTCTGCCTTCCGCAACGTACCTTTCCTCGACGACGTCGCCGAAGTCGGCGCGGTTCGCAGGCAACTCGAACTTGCCCTGCGAGGGGCCCGCGAAAAGGGCCAGGCAGTGGCGATTGGCCATCCTCACCCGGCGACACTCGAGGCTCTTCGCGAGGTCTTGCCGCGCGCACAAGCGCAAGGAGTTCGCCTGGTGCTCGCCTCTGAACTCGTCCACTAACTTGACTGGCGCCTACATCTGATCGAGCGCAGTTTGCTTTGCGGGGAAGAGAAAATGAATCGCGATGGCCATAATGCCCATGGTCAGGAAGCTGAAGACGCTGCCTTCCGGCCCCACCGTTCCGCCCGTTAGCCACTTTGGGCCGTGCATCATCGCGTTCGAAAGGTGATGCTCAAAAACCATGCCGCTGTCGGCAACGGAATACAGAAACGTCTCTCCAAAATCGAAGGTCGCATGCCAGCCCACGGCGAGCCAGAGGTTGCCGGTCCTTCGCAAAGTGAAAACGAAAAGGAGCCCGGTGGCGACCACCCCCGCGGCTCCCACGTAGCTCTCGCCAGGATTCCAGAGATGCCCGGCGCCAAACAAAACGGAAAGGAATATCGCCGCAGGCCAGAATCCAATCCCTCGTGCCAAGGTGAATTGCGCGTAGCCCCGGAACAAGTATTCTTCCGAAAGTCCGACAGCGACGAAGGAGACAAACCAAAGCCCGCCCCACCGCGCTATTTCCAGGCCATGCAAAGAAACGGGGCCGAACGAATATCCGCCAAACGCGGCAATCGAGCCGAGCAGTAAGCTCACTTCAACTAGCCCCAGAAGACATCCCAGCCAGAATAATTTTCCAAAAGCCTGCCTCTGGGGCAACCCATACACGTCCACCCGGCGCCGCTCGAGTTTTGCCATCGCCAGCGCGGCGCCGAAAGCAGCTAAGAAGCTTAGGAGATCCTCCCGCAAAACCCTTTGCGCTGAAATTGGGTTCGCGGGATATCCAAACAATTCTATCGCCAGTAAATCCAGCCCAAATGAAAACGTAATCCAGAACAAGCCGTACAGCAGCACTCTCCAAATCGTCCGGAGTTCTTCGTCATTCAGAAAGATTTTCTCGAGCAGGCCCTGGGGCGGCCGGGCCGGGACTGGCGGTGTCGAAGGAGAACCGCTTGACGGATCAAGTTCCAACGTTCACCTCAATGACTGATTGTCACGGCCACAGCTCTTTCAGGAGAACCAGTTGGGTCCAAGGAAACGGCTCACGCGTCTCATTCCGGCGCGTCCTATCGGAGGACAGCTTTAGGTTGGATTTCCTTTTTCCCCGCTGGTTTTGATAGTACAGGAGGCGATGCTGTTCAATGAACGAAATGTTTTCTGCGACGCGATTTCGAGACTTCCGCGGCCGGTTCCAGTTCTATTCCGCGATGCGAATTTCCGACGCGCCGAAAATCCGCCGGCTCTTTTTCTCCTGCACAAAGAGCACAGCCCTTAGGTTTTCGCGCTTCCATTCCTTCTTCAGCGGAACGGTGGCATCTCCGGCAAAGGATGGCTCGCGGTCAGTTTTCGCTTCACCGATTTTGCGCATGAATCGAACAATAGCGGCATGGTGAAGGTCCTCGCCTGCGTTTTCGCCGCGCGTCACTGCGGAGTGCAACCCTGTTTCGGTGATGGCCAGCCACACTTCCTTAGCGTCGCTTCCCGCAGTTCCTTCGAGCTTGCCGACCTTGGCAGAAAAATTGATTGCTCCTGCGCTCTTCGATTCGCCTTGCACCAGAGCCACTGCGGTTTTTGGATTGCCCGCGGCCTTCAGAATCGTCTCTCGTGCTTGCTTGGAGTGATTCCCAACGAACTCCGCGGTACCGTCCACGACCATTTGCGGTGTATACGGGTTCTCGTTTCCGAGGGCCCCTGCATAAACATACTGCCGCGCGGTCCAGTCTCGCGAAGAAAACGGATCAACCCAGCCTAAGTCGTTCCAGTAGTCGACGTGCTCTTCCAACGCGATCAGCTGCACGTTACTTCCTAGCTGCTCTTCAGCCAATCGGGCCAGCAAAGCGTCCGCGGGAGGGCAGCTGGAGCAACCTTCAGATGTGAACAACTCGACGACTACAGGTGTGCGAGAAGCCTGCGGCATTCCGGGAGTGGCCTGTGTGTGTGATCCAGTCTGAGCCGTAGCCCCTAGTAGACTTGCAGAAACGAGGGTCAACCCAGCAAATAGGCGCTTCATCGTTACTCTCCAACTACCAAAACATCTGATTTCATTATCCACCAAGAGTTACCAAAAATCTTGGCTTGAGCCTGCTTTTCTGGAAATAACCGCCTTAGAAAGACTTACTGGTTATTTCGGCTTAACTGGTTTAAACTGTGACTCACCTAACCTTCTTGCCGGAGGCTCACCACTTGCCAAGCTCCCCTTCGCGACCGGCCTTGCTCGGTGGCCGCATGTCCGCCGACTTTGTCAATGCTGTCCCGCTAAACGCCGAGCTTTCCTGGGAACGGCTTATCCAGTTCCTCAACTCGACGAACATTGTTACTACCGAGCGAGGCGCCCAGCTTCTCGGCCTTCCCCAAATCGACCCGCAGGCTGCTGAAGCTCTTCTCTTGAAGTCCCGGCGTCTTAGCCTGGCGTTGCGCAGGGCCTTCACCGCCATGCTCCGAAAGCAACGAATGGCTGGCGAATGGATCGAGCCGGTCAACGAAGTTCTCCGCATCACAGAAGGACACGATGAGCTCGTCGGCCAGGATAGCACCTGGAAAATCGAGTTCGTCGCGCGTGAAGGGGGCTTGGACTGGCTGCTCGCCGCTGTCGCCCGCTCCGGCGCCGAGATTATCGCCGAAGGAACCCGCGCGCGCCTCCGGCTGTGTGCCAATCCTCAGTGCGGGCTTTTTTTCTACGATGATTCGCGCACGCGCCGCCGCCGCTGGTGCTCCATGGCCCTTTGTGGCAACCGCAGCAAAGTAGCCGCGTTCGCCCGCAAGCACGCCTCGGCACGTTCCGCACCCTAAAGGGCCCGTCCGCGGTTTGATACACTTCTACTTCACATACTTCGGCGATTTCCCTTTTGACCACGGATCGTAGCTGTGCGCGAACACTAGGCGTTCCGCCAGCGGCGGATGTGAATAGAGCCAGAAGGTGATAAGCGGCGGCGGGTTTGGATCCGACAAATCCATCTCGCCGAGGACCTGAAACGTGTGCGCGGCGACTTCCTCCGAATCCGGGACCAGCCCGTGGATGACTTCCAATCCGTAAACATCGGCCGCATGTTCCTGCATCCGGCTCAAGCCGCTGTTGACTGGCGAAGAAATGAACAGCAGCGCTTGCAGCAGCAAGAGCAACACCGCGAGCGAAGCCCAATCTTCCTGACCGTAGAGCTTCCAATCGCGCGCCCACCGGTCCAACGCCCAGTGCAAGCCTCGAAACAGCAAGTAAAGCGCCAGCAGTAGCCCGGCCGCCCCTAACAAAAATCCTTGCCACACGTGTCCGAGGACGTAGTGGCCGAGTTCGTGCCCCACGATGAACAGCGATTCGTCATTCGTGGTCTTTTGTATCGTGGTATCCCAGATGACGACGCGCTTCGACGCTCCCAGCCCCGTCACGTAAGCGTTGATGGCGTTCGTTTTCTGACTCGCGGCCATCAGGAAAATACGGTCCGGCGGAATGGGCACGCCTGCGTGTGTCGTGAGTCTTTCGATAGACGCGACCAGGTCTGGATGCTCCTTGCTCAGCGGCTCGAATTTGTTGAACAGCGGATCGATCACCAGCGGAGTGATCACGATCACTCCCAGTAGAATCAAAACCGCCGGAAACCAGAAATACAACCACCAGCGCCGCGGGCTGCGCCGCATCACCGCGAACAGGATCAGGACCAGGACGATTCCAAACGCCACACTGATAAGCTCTCCCTTGGTCCAATCCCAGAACCACGATCCCCAACCTTGTATCGATTGCTGGTAGTGCAGAGAAAGCGCATGCCAGTACAGCCGCACCGGCAGATCCAAAACATCGAGGGTCAGAAAAAGCAGAGGGACGAAGACTAATCCCTGGACCCATTTCTTGTCGCTCACATGCTCAGCAACGTCGCGAAACCTGGCCGCCCAGCCCAGCCGCAGTATCAAGAACAGAAAAAGTCCGCCAAGAAAATAAGAAATAAAATAAAGTGTGTAGCCTGCCCGCGAATACGCCACTGCTTTCGCCTGCCGTTCGTGGGAAAGCGTGTACTGTTCGGTCTTGGTTTGGTCCGCAGTTTTCGTTTCGGAAGCGGCATCGTGCGAGGAGCCGCTTTGTTGCGGCGATACTTGTGTCTCGGGCTTTTCCGGAAAAGCGGATGGCAAAGGACCGGCCGCACCGCGAGGCGCCATAAAGAAAAGCAGGCCAGCAGAAATAATCATCGCGAAACGGTGAACAGAAACCCACCGCCCCATAGAACCACCTCGCCTATTTCGAAGCCCTACTTTCCGGACGGTACCGACCAAGGCCCGCACGGACCGCGAGTATGCCGTGCCACTATTCAAACTGCAAGATTTCATCACATTGAGTTAGACGGAGGGAACTGGACTGCGTTTCCCAGTTGTGGGCAAAGCGCGCCCCTAGGGAGTCGTCTTGGGATGTGCCGTTTTCAGGCAGTAGTTGCGCACTGCTCCCGTGGTCGTCAATCCGAAATGCACGATCGACGTCCAACGTTCCAGCTTGTGATGGCCATAGCGATGAAATAAATACGACGCCGCGATCGAAGCACCCGTTCCCGCGGCCTCAATCGCTGCAAACGCTGCGTGATTGTCTACGATGTCGTTGGTGAGCAAGATTTCCTGGTCTCCCCGCCGCCTCAAGTTCAACGTAGAAAAATAATCGAACGTTCGCGCTGCGCCGACACCCGCAAACAGCCAGTCATTCTGCTTGTCCCAAAAGCGATGCTCCTGGGTTTCAATCTTCGCCTGATTCTCTCCAACAGCCGGAACCACGACTGGCGAAGGTGACTGTGTTTCATTCGACAGCGTTTGAGCTCCGACTTTGCTCGCTCCCATCAGCAACGTTAGTGCAAGCAGAAGCAACGTCCTGGAATTCCTCAATTTCTCCGCTCCCTGGGCATATTCCTGCAATTTATTCCTCAATTCAGTATAATCTGCTTCGCGCTTCCTCGCGCCATACTCGCCGCAAAGGAGTCCTTCCATGCGTAGATTCCGTCTTGCGATTCCGTCCATTCTCTTGCTCGCTCTTGTTGCCGTGATTGCCGCCCACGCGCGCCGCGAAACCGGCGCAGAAACGATTGCATCGGCGCCGACGCGCTCGTTCGAATTCACTTATCAGGTCCATGTTCCCGCCAACGCCGATTCCCATGGTGCCACTCATCTCTGGATTCCCTTGCCGCAGGCCGACGCCTATCAGGACGTTCGTGACTTGCACATCGATAGCCCCGTCTGGTATGCCCAGGGCCGCGATACCGAATACGGAAATAAGTTCGCGGTCTTCACGCCAACCGCAGAACAAGCCGCCGCCGGCTTCGATGTAATGCTGCGCTTCACGGCCATCCGCCGCGAGCACAAGGTTTCTCTGGATGAGGCCTCGCTCAAAAGCGTCTCCGACTCGACCTCACGCGATCCAAGTCTGCAACGCTACCTCGAGCCCGACAAACTTGTTCCCCTTAACGGCGTCATCGCCGAGCTGGCCAAAGAGCACACCGTCGGCGACACCACGCCCATGCAAAAGGCTCGTCACATCTACGATTACGTCCTTGCCACCATGCGCTACGACAAGACCGGCGAAGGCTGGGGCCGCGGCGACGCCATCTGGGCGTGCACCGCCAAGCGCGGCAATTGCACCGATTTCCATTCTCTATTTATCGGCATGATGCGTTCGTCAGGCATCCCCGCGCGCTTCGAAATCGGCTTCCCGCTACCCGAAGGCAAAACCGAAGGCGACATCCCGGGCTACCACTGCTGGGCTGAGTTTTATCTCAGCGGTGTCGGCTGGGTTCCCGTCGACGCCTCCGAAGCTTGGAAGAATGCCACCAAGCGCGACTATTTCTTCGGCGCGCACGACACCAATCGCGTTTTCTTCACCTACGGGCGCGACATCCGCCTCTCGCCCGATCAGAAGGGCGATCCGCTGAACTATTTTATCTACCCCTACGCGGAAACGAATGGCCAGCCGGTGAAAAATCTGCAAACCCATTTTTCGTTCCATGACGTTTCGGCAGGCGAGCGCGCCGCGGCGGGTCGCTGAATTCCTGCGGGTGGCGTTATTTGTCGCATGAGATCTGCCCATACAGAGCGGTTTCCCCTCTTACCTCACCGTTGGCTCATTCGCACTGGTTAGCTAGGCGGGATTGTCATTCCACCGTTACCGGCGTATCGTGAAATTAGACCCAGCTCAGACTTTTTCAAGGAGTAGTACTATGTCGCGCTTCATCATCCCGCGCCTTGCACTCGCTGTCGTTCTGGCAGCGACGCTGCTCTCCACTGCTGCTCTTGCTCAATCGCAGGATACTCAGTCCGTTGCTGACGCGGCCCGCCGCGCTCGCGACCAGAAGAAACCGCCGGCGAAACCTGCCAAGGTCATCACCGACGAAGATATCAAGCCCGCCACGCAAACGAATCCTGCAACTGCGGCATTGCCTGGCGCCACTGCTTCGAGTGCTTCTTCATCCGCAGCTCCCGCAAGCGCCCCTGCCGCTGGCTCTACCTCTGCGCCGGACGCTAAGGATCAGAAGGAATCGAAAGAAGTTACCGAGCTCAAAGCCCAGATCAAAAAAGCGCTGGACGATCTCAATCTGGTCTTACGCGAGCAATCGCTCGAGAATGACAAGTTTTATTCGAATACTGACTACGACCACGACACGGCGGGCAAGGCGAAGCTCGACGAGCTGCTTCAGCAGGCTACCGAGAAACAACAGGTCCTCGATCGCCTGAAAGCCCACCTGGCCGAATTGCTGCCCCCACAAGACTCCTCGGCCACTGCGCCGCCAAAGCCGTAGTTTTATCCGCTTGGATTTTAAACCCTGACTTCACCGTCTTCCCGCTCCGGGATACTTCCTGTCTGTGCTTTTATTCTTTTGTTCCAACCAGTTCCACTCAAATTAATTTCGGAGAATCCTGTTCCCGCGTTTCTAATTCACGGCGATATTGGCCGCATTTTCCTTCCACGCATAGCTCGCAACCCATTTTGGTCCGTAGGCTCCTACATTCACCGAATATCTGCCGGGTCGCGTCGGCGTCCAGGAAAAGCGCAGAGTCTTTGACTCTCGCCCGGCAAAGTTCACTCTGTTGCGCGTGCGCGGTAGCCGAAGTCAGCGTCCAAACGACAAGCAGACAGAAGCCGTTTAGGAACACGGCCGGCAAACGAGGCAAACTGCAGTGGTTTCTCGTGGGCATTGCGTGTCTTCTGTGAGAATCAGTCGATTCCGTGAATCCGCAGGCTTACGAGCTTGTCGATACTCAGGTCCTTCATTCCGCGCGACTGCAGACTGCTGATGAAGTCCGGCGTCACTCCATGAATGCGCATGGCAATCAGTTGGTCCGGCTCCGGATGCGTGTACCCCAATTTCTGAATCTGCCCAATAAAATCCGGTGAAACACCATGAATCCGGAATGCAATCAGCTTGTCCAGATCCACGTGGTCGTATCCCTGTTTCTTCAACTCCGCCACCCACTCCGGCGTCGCCCCATGAATCCTCATGGCGATCAGCTTGTCGGGAACAGGGTCGTAACCAGCCTGCTTGACGCTTCGAATCATTTCCGGCGTAACCCCGTGAATGCGGAAGGCAATGAGTTTGTCGCTGTCCAATACGTTCAAACCGGCCGAGCGGATCCCCGAAACAAATTCCGGTGACACCCCATGAATGCGAAAGGCAATCAATTTGTCGCTTTCCGATTCGTTCACGCCCGCCGCGTGAATCGCATCGATGAACTCCGGCGTCACGCCATGAATCTTGAAAGCAATCAGTTTGTCCGTGTCCAGCCCACGCAGGTTCTTCGCTTTGATATCTCTGGCAAACTTCAGGCTGACATCGTGAATAGCCATCGCCCACTGCTTTTCGCCGTCGATCCCTTCGAATCCAAGCGCCTTCATCTCCTGCGCGTATTTCGCGTCAGCCATGAAATGAAATAGCCCGGCGCCTTCTCCGTCGTGGAGAAACCCCTCGCATTCAAACTTTCCCGCATCCCGCGCGATCGTAAAATGAACTTCCTGCCGCCCTGGCTTCGCAAAATCCACTCCTGAAAAATCGCTCACTGGCCAATCCGAGCTGGAATGGAAGTGATTTCCGGCCCGCGAGTCCATCAGCGAAAACTCCACTCTGCCCGGAATCTCGGAGCGCCGTATCGTCCAGTCGCCGCTCTGCGTCTCGCCTCCAAGCGCCTTCGCCACGCCCAAGATCACTCCGGCAATGATCAGGATCAGACCAATCATTCGTTTCGCATTCATGGAAACTCGCTCCTCTCCCTTTTGTCCGCGCGATCTACAAAATATCCGCGTTCTTCAGCGCCATCAGCTTGTTCAGCGTCAGATTCTGAAACCCGTGTTTCTTCGCCTTTTCGATGAACTCCGGCGTGATCCCCTGCACTTTCGCTCCGATCAGCTGGTCGCAATCCAAATCTTTGAATCCCGCCGCTTGCATTTCTTTCACGTACTCCGCCGTGACTCCTTGCACCTTCATCCCAATGAGCTCATCGGTATTCGGTTTCAGCCCGATGGCCCGCATTTCCTTCACGTAGTTCGGCGTCACACCCTGCACCTTCAACCCAATGAGATCATCGGGGCTCGGCTGCAGCCCCAGGTCTTTGAATTCGCGAATATATTCCGGCGTAACTCCCTGCACTTTCATTCCAATCAATTCGTCGACACCCACGTTTGGGTAAATAGTCCGTATCTCCCGAATGTAATCCGGAGTGATGCCCTGCACTTTCATTCCGATCAAATCATCGACGCCCACCTTGGGATCAAACTTCCGCATCTCGCGCACATATTCCGGCGTGATGCCTTGCACCTTCATCCCGATCAGTTCTTCCGCATCAGGTTGTAGTCCAAGGTCGCGCATTCCCTTGATGTATTCCGGCGTCACGCCCTGTATTTTCAAGCTAATCAGTTCGTCCACGTCCGTGATCTTGACGCCTGCCGCCGCCATCGCGTCCATATACGATTGTTTCTTGCCATCGCTCGCCGCTTGAGGCGTCGGCGCAGCTTGGCTCAGTGCTGCGGGCGCGGGCGTTGGCTCTGGCGCGAGCTCGCTCGGTGCCGCGGGCGCCGCCTTCGGAGCCAACGCGCGTCGATCCTTCGCGGCTGGCGGCTCCGGCTTCACAATGATGACGCTCCCGTTCTCTTGAAGCTCTCTTTCCGAGCTGCTCGTACCGAACGACGCGTGCGCCACTCCCAGAAACGCGTTCCCGGCCAGCAACGCCCCCGCCAGGCAAACAAAACTAACTCCCATTCCCGCCATCCGTATCCTCCCTGTCGCTCCGTTTAGTCCCAGCACCCGCAACACACGCTCACCCAAGGGACTGCGATTGGCCGCCATCATTAGCGCTGGAGCCGTTCGCCACTCTTCCATCAGCGTAAGCGCCCGCGCGTAATTCACCGCATCGCCGCAAATGGCAATCGCTTCGTCGTCGCAACAGTGTTCACGTTCCGCGCGAACTCGCTGGCTCACCCACCAGACC
>Ga0210409_10004634_pt1 | contig 14730 bp, 11 predicted proteins | sample IncBWH17MmetaG_FD_161649 | JGI IMG/M metagenome (GOLD analysis project Ga0210409, IMG submission 161649) | Forest soil microbial communities from Barre Woods Harvard Forest LTER site, Petersham, Massachusetts, United States - Inc-BW-H-17-M | ecosystem: Environmental > Terrestrial > Soil >... | reverse complement strand
CCGGGCGGCGGTGTCGATCTTCGTGCAGATATCCAAGGCCAGTGGAATCAGGATTTCCCCCTGCGAGGTCTCCACTTCCAGTAACGGGGTCCCGGAAAATTCCTCACCGGGAAATTGCACATCGCGCACCGTCCCAAGAAGTGAAGGTGCCTCGGCGAGCGAGCACGGCGAAGAAGAGACAATCGGACGAACGACTGGATTTTCAAACACCGAACAGCCGATGAGGTCCGCTACAAAATACTGTCCCGCCGGCAGCGTCACGCGCTGTTCGAACGGAAGCAGCACCTCGAGCCCGCGGAACTTTTCCGCTTCCGAGATGGACTCGACGCCTTCAAAATGAAAAACTGCCTGCCCGCGATGATTCTGGCTCAACCAGCAGGATTTCAGCGCCATGGGCCGCGGTTCATTCTTCCCTTCCGTGCGCCCGACAAAAACCTCTCGCAATCGTGTCAGGCGTTCCGGAAAATCAGTGAGGAGTTCAGCGGCGACTTCGCCCTTGTTGCCGCGCGCCTTAAGGATGCGCGCAACCAGGACCCAGCGTGGAGTTTGAGTGCTCAATGAGAAATGGGGCCGTTCAATGGTCTACGGAAAAAAAATGATCGGTACAAGGTCAATCTTCAAGGATTTCCAGCGTAAACCTCTTGTGCAGCTTCATCCCCGACGCGCCGAGCAGTGTTCGAATCGCTTTCGCCGTCCGCCCCTGCCGCCCGATCACTTTGCCCAGATCTTCCGGATGCACCCGCAGCTCCAGCACGGTAACCTGCGACCCTTCGACGGACTTCACCTGTACGTCCTCGGGATGATCCACGAGGGCTCGGGCAATGGCTTCAACCAGATCCTTCATAGAGTGCCTGGGAATGGCGCCCCCGGTGAAACCGGGGGACGCGCAAATTTCAGGAAGGCGCCGAAACTAAGCGATCTTCTGTTGCTTAAGGAAACTGCGTACGGTGTCGCTCGGCTGCGCGCCAAGTCCCATCCAATACTTGATACGGTCCGCATTAAGCTTGATCTCCGCCGGTTTCTTTAGCGGATCGTAGGTGCCCACCGCTTCCTTCACACGGCCGTCTCGCGGCCGGGTCCGCTCAATGACCACTACGCGGTAAAAGGGCTTCTTTTTCTTGCCAATCCTTGACAGACGAATCGTTAACACTAAGTCAGTCCTCCTGAACCCATCTATTCTAGCCTGCCAGGGTGCCATGCGGCAATCGAAGTCTCGCCGAGATGAAGGGACTCGGCCCGTGACATCAGTGTCAGGCGGTCAGGCGTGACTGGGTCCCAGCGATGCGCCAGGCTATCTTTGCGCAGCACCAGACGCGGTCGCAGTAGTGCCGGCGGTCACCAAAGCAGTTTCAGGCCGAACTGCACTTGGCGCGCGGTGGTGGTGGTGCTGGTGATGACTCCGGCGGTGGGCGAAACTCCCGAAGGAGTAAATACAACGGCGTTGGGCTGGTTGAAATTGGCGCGGTTCAGGATATTGAAGATCTCGGCGCGGAACTGAAAATTCAACTGCTCGCGAATCCGCGTGTCTTTGAGCACGGAGAAATCCCAGGTGGCGAGGCCCGGACCAATCAACGTATTTCTTCCCAGGTTGCCATAAAAGCCGGCATTTGCGGGGGTGTTCGCCGGCGCCAGAAACGCGTTGGGGTCAAACCACTTAGCCGGTGTGCCAAGAATCACCGGCCCGGTGAAAGCAGGGTTTGCGAACGGGCGAACGGGGTTCCGAGTGTCGCCGTTGTTCGAGGGGTTGTAGCTAAGCTGCGGAGTGAAGGGGAAGCCGCTTTGCAAGGTAACGATGGAATTGACGGTCCATCCACTCGCGGCAGCGTTGCCGAAACCGCCAAGATCGCCGAGGAAACGCTTTCCGTGGCCGATGGGCAGCGTATAGGTTCCACTGATCACCGCAATATGCCGGACGTCAAACGTGGCGAGTCCCCAATCAGTGCGCAGATTGAAAGGGTTGGAAGCCAGCGCCGGCCCGCCGCCAGAAGTCGTGGCGTTCAGGGAATCTCCATCGTCGAGGGTCTTCGAGAAAGTGTAGACGCCGCGGAACGACAGCCCTCTGCTGAAACGATGATTTAGATCCACTTGAAGCGCATGGTAAAAGCTGTCTCCTTCTGAAAACCAAGTCCAGGTATTCGCCAGGGCGGGATTGGCCTTCGTCGCGGTGGGAACGAAGTAGCTTCCTGCGGGGACGGGCGTGCCGGCTAAACCTGCGGGGAAAGTAGCCGGATAAGTTGCAGGGCACGGTGACGCGGGACAAATCACGGGAAAGGGTTCGTTCGCGTCAATGCCGATCAGTTCGTGGTAACCGTGGGAACCGACGTAGCCGACGGTGAGCGCGGTATTGGGAGTGATCTCGCGCTGGATACGAAGAGACCAGGAAATGAGCGTTGGCGTCTGCATATCCGGCTGGACTCCGCCCGGAACTAATTTCGCGGCGGCTGGCACAGGCGCCGAAGGGTCAATGGGAAGCTTCGATACAGTTGTGTTCGCGAGCGTGTAAGTCGGATTGAAAGGAGCGTTTTGGTCCGCGCGATACCCCAGTGCGTCTTGCAAATCGTTGTACATCCCGAAACCGGCGCGCAGGACAGTTTTCGGCCCGAGGGGGCTCCAGGCTACGCCGATCCGGGGTTGCGGCAAAAGTTTTGCGTTGTTGGCGGTGAAGAAAGAATTCCCGATATGCGGCTGCGATGAAATGATTCCGTTAGCGAAAGTGTAGTTGGCCGCGCGGCCTTGCGCTTCGTTCCATCCGGTCGAGAATTCGTCCCGGAAACCGAGAGACAGAGTCAGCTTGGGGCTTAGGCGGATGACATCCTCTGCATAAAGCGCCCCGAAAGTAGAACGCCAGTTCATTGCCGTCGGAGCCGGATCAAAAAGAAAACTTCCAATACTTCCCAGGAGGAAGGTCGTCAGACTCGTAAACGTGGCCTGCCCGTATTGGCTGAGAGCAATGGTCTCGTTGGACTGAAATCGCTGGAACCAGGCGCCGAAGCTTAATTGATGCCGTCCGTGCGTGAGGGTGACGCGATCTTCGGCGGTATACAGATTTCGGTGAATCCGGAGATTGCTGCCATTGTTGCTCCCCGCCAAACCTATAGTCGCTTGTGGGTTCGACGTCGCGGCGCCCCCGACCACGACCGCGCCCACAGGAAGACCGGTCAGAAAACCGGGAACGCTGGCCGCGGGTGTGCCGGGAGTAGGCTCTCCAGTGAAAAAATAGCCGGCACGCGAAAAACCGACGCGGACGGTGTTTAACAACGAAGGCGAGAAAATGTGCGTCTCCTCTAGACTAAGAACTTGCGCACGCAGGTTCATAATGTCCGAACTGAAGGGGTTCAGAGGCGTGGCGGTCACGTCGCGACCATCGTCGACGGTGTAGATGGCCGCGAGTGAGTCTTTTTCGGAGAAAATATGGTCGAGGCGAACTGTTCCAAAGTCCTCGCGGATCGTCTGGAGAGGGCTGCTGAAGACTTCAGAAATTCCGTAGGTTTGGCCGGGGATATTCAGTTCGGGCGTGCCGACAGGAGGCGTGGGCCACAGATTGAGCAGCGGTTGTACGCTTGGTGCTGCAATCGCGCGCGCCGCCAGGCCTGGAACGAAAGCCACCGAAGTCTGATGCAGGTTCTGGCGAAATCCCTCGTAGTTGCCGAAGAGGAAAGTTTTGTCGGAGCGAATTGGCCCGCCCAGGGAGGCTCCAAACTGGTTGCGTTGAAAAGGCGGTGCAGAACCTTGGTCAAAGAAATTTGGCGCATCGAGGGCGTTGTTGCGCAAAAATTCGAAAGCAGATCCGTGCAATTGGTTGCTACCCGCTCGCGTGGCGATGATGACTTGGCCACCGGGGCGCTTGCCGAGCTCCGCGCTGTAGGAATCACGTTGCACGTTGAATTCGCGGACGGCGTCGACTCCCAGCAGCATGCCGCTGGTTCCGCCGGGTTGCATGTTGTTTTCCGCGGCGCCGGTGTACTCGACGCCATTCAACAAGAAAATATTTTGCTGCGGCCGATTGCCGGAAACGGCGAAGTTATTCGCGGTCGTCGAGTTGGAGATGCCCGTGCCGCCAATTTTCTGCGAAGTAAAATTGACGATGCCTGGATTGAGTGGAAGAAGCAGGTCATAGCTTCGTCCGTTCAATGGAAGCTCTTTCACGGCCTGCTCTCCAACAAGGCCACTAATGTCCTTGGTAGTAGTGGTTACGATGGGAGCGTCGGCCGTGACCGTGATTTGTGAAATCTCGACTCCAACCTGCAGCCGGAGATCGACGTTTGCTTCCTCGCCTACAACAAGGTGAATCCCGCTGCGGATCGCATCTTGAAAGGCCGCTTTGGTAACTCTTATTTCATACTCGCCCACGGGAAGCGACAGGACGAGATAGCGGCCAGCATCGTCGGTGATACTGCTTCGTATCGCTCCGGTTTCGAGGTTCCTCGTCTTTACGGCCGCGGAAGGGACTGGCGCATTCGAGGGGTCCGTGACGGTGCCTTTGATGCTCGCGGAAACTTGAGCCCGGGCTGAGGGCATACAAGCCAACATCAGGAGGAAAGTCAGCGAGATAAGACGATGCAGTCTCCAATTAGACCGGCCGGCGCGATTACGAAGTGCTGGAAGAAAGTCTTGCCCAATGGCGACTGAATCATTCCCGTTCATTTTGGAATCCCCCGTACCACAGAAGGCAGGCGCGCAGGCCGCCGAGGCCCGCTATGCTGACCGGCCTTCAGCTGGTGAACCGATAATTCAATACAGTTCACATCGTTAAGTCAAATCGACTTAAATCGAATAGTGGTTAGCTAAATTCATGCGGATCGTGGCTCCGGAAACCGTCGTTCCTAGGCGATTCGTATTCCGGCTGGACTCCGCGATGGACCAAGCGTATTCTTTGCCGCATGACTCTATCAGCCAGAAATCGTCTCGAAGGCAAGGTTGTCGAAATCCAGTTCGGCGGTGTTATGGCTCATGTGGTGATGCAGGTCGGCGAGAACCTGATTGAGAGCGTAATCACCAAGCGCAGCGCCGATGAGATGAAACTGAAGGTAGGAGACAAGGTTTCCGCCGTGATCAATCCACAGAAGTGATGTTGGAAAAAGTTTGAGACACTCTTCAAGACCAAAATTCGACAGAATCGCACAAGTGCCCCGCATAGTTCGAATTTGCATTCCCATAATGATTGCTGTACTGCTCGCGCAGTTTCCTCCTGCTTCGCGGGAGATGTTTGCGCAAAGTCCACCAGCCATTGCGGAACTCCGAATCGCCGGCGCCGTTTCCACCCCACTCGTATTGACCGTTGCTGACCTCAAGAAGATGCCCCGCAAAACGCTCACCGTGATGAATCCGCGCGACAAGAAGAAGGAAGCGTACGAGGGAGTCCTTCTGGAAGACCTCCTTGCCAAAGCCGGCGTTCCACAGGGCGAACAGCTTCGAGGTCCTTCGATGGCCACTTACGTTATCGCCGAAGCGACGGACGGCTATCGAGTGGTTTTCTCCTTGGCGGAACTGGATTCGGGCATTCTCGAATCCGAAGTAATCGTCGCAGATACCATGGACGGCGCTCCGCTTTCAGCCCAGCAGGGGCCATTCCGGCTGGTAGCGCCACATGAAGAGCGGCCGGCACGATGGGTCAGAATGCTCAAATCAATCACCGTCATGCGCGCTGCGGTCCAGTAGATAGCTTCCCGCCGCACTCTAAATCCACACGACCACTATTGATTCCTTTTGGCTTTGAACGAGCCAGGGCTTATTCGTATCTGAGGCAATTGATGGGATCGAGATTGGCCGCCAGATTTGCAGGATAGTAGCCGAAGAACAGACCCACGCTGACAGAGATCGTAAACCCGATCGTCACCCACAAATAAGAAAGCGTCGCGGGAATCGACGGTATTAGTGTCCGCACCGTTGCGGCAACGCCGGCGCCGATCAGGATGCCGATAGTGCCGCCCACCAGCGTGAGAACCACGGCTTCAAGCAGAAATTGCAGGCGGACATCCGCGCGGCGCGCGCCGATGGCTTTGCGTACGCCAATTTCCTGCGTGCGCTCCGTTACGGAGATCAGCATGATGTTCATCACGCCGATGCCCCCCACCAGCAAGCCGATCGAACTGATCACCGTCGTCAGAATCACCAGCGCACCCGTCAGCTGGTTCCACAGATTGCTCAGAAAGTCCGGCGAACTCAGCTCGAAATCATTCTCATTCCCCGCGGGAATGCGGCGAACACGGCGCAACGTTTGTATGACTTCGCCCTGCGCCGTTTCCACGTTGACGTTTTCCGGAACGGTGAATGCCATGAACAACTCTTTGGCTTCCGGATAGTTCTTTTTGAAATTACTGAGCGGGATGACTACAAAAATGTCTACACCCGGGCCGAGAAACAATCCTTGGTCGTGCTCAAATACGCCGATAACTTCGTAAGCGGCCCCATTGATGCGCACTGTTTTCCCGAGAGCGTCCGTGTTGGGAAAGAGCGACTCGCTGATGGCCGCGCCCAGCACGACGACCGGCCGCGCGTGTTCTTGATCGAACGCGCTGATGAAGCGCCCGCGCTCGATACTGAACAACGGAATTGCTTCCGTGTACTGCGGCTCAGCTCCACGTATGACCACTTTCTCCACGCTACGGTCACCGCTGACAATGCGGTTGCTGTCTCCGAAAAAGAACCCCCGTGTGCCAAACGTGGTAACGATCCGCACGTCCGGCGCGGCCTCCCGGACAAATTCGGCGTAATTGTATTCAAGATATTTGCGGGAGCGAATCCTCTCCGGCAAGCGGGAAGGGTCCGTGCCAAACGGGAATCGCGAGATAAAATAGGTGCGCGAGCCCAGGCGTTCCACTCTGTCTTGCACGAACTTGTTCAGGCCTTGAATGATCGCCGCCATGGAAATTACTGAGGACACGCCGATCACGATACCCAGCACCGTCAAGGCGGAACGAACCTTTGAGGAGCGCAGCGTCTCCATGGCCGCAAGGAAATTTTCTTTGGCTTGCGCCGGCGTCATGATGGCCATCAGTCAGACCTCAACGCGACAACCGGGTCCAGCTGTGATGCGCGCACCGCTGGATAGATCCCAAAAAACAGCCCCACCACGGAACTCAGGATTACTCCCAGGACCGCAACCCACGTTTGCACGGACGCCGGGAAAGGCGTGTACGTGCGCATCGCCAGCGCCACCAAAAACCCTAGTGAGATACCCAAGGCTCCCCCGGCGATGCATTGCATGACGCTTTCCACCATGAACTGCCGCAGGATGTCGCTTCTCGTTGCCCCGACCGCCCGGCGCACGCCAATCTCCCTCTTCCGCAAACTTACGCTTACCAGCATCACATTCATGATGACGATCCCGCCGATAACTACGGATATGGCGCTCACCATGATGAACACGCCGAAAAACGCCGAGCTGATGCTGCGCCACAGGGCCATGTAGCTTTCTTTCGTGCCAATAAAGAAATCGTCCTCCATTTTGCCGCTGAGATGGCGCCGCGCCCGCAGGACCAGGTCTGCCTGATCCTGCGCCTTCTCAAATTCACCAGCGTTCGTCTTGACGTTGATTGTGAGGCTGGTTCGATGTGCGCCCTGGATGCGAAGGAATACGGGGAGCGGGACCGTTACGAAGTTGTCCTGGTCCTGCCCAAGGACGCTGCCAATCTTCTCCATAACCCCTATTACCATGAACTCGTCGTTCCCCACGCGAATGCTTTTCCCGATGGGATCCGTGCCAGGAAACAACTGCTGCACCAGCGTGTCGCCGATCAAGCAAACGTCGGCCCGGTGCTCGGCTTCCGCGGTCGTGAAATAGCGGCCAAATTCCATGATGCGCGTGTCGATATCCGCCATACTCGGCGTTTGCCCGTAGAAATTCACGTCAGCCATCTCTTTGTTGCCGTATCTCGCGTGGACGCTGCCGCTGGCAGTAGCGCCCACCTCGGCGCACGCGGTGCATCCCTCGGCTACCGCGCGCATATCTTCCGTCTCGATCTTCTTGAACTTCAGCGCTTTGATGATGATGTTGAAGTCGGTCACCGCGAAGGGCGTGCGTGCGATCTGAAAGACATTGGTGCCAAGGTTGGCGATCTTTTGTTCCACGTAAAGGTTCGCGCCCTGCACGATGGTCATGACCGTGATCAGCGTGGCCACACCCATCGTCAACCCCAGCATCGTGAGCGACGCGCGCAGCTTGTGCGCGCGCAGGGCGCCGAAGCACAACGATAAATTGTCACGGACGGCCAGCATGAGCGCGGAAAGACTCTCCCGTTACAGTACCGAATCATGGCGCCCGCGAATCACGAATTCGCGGCGTACCCCGCCACGGACACAGTTGATTCAGTGCCTACTGCCTCTCTAGGAGAATACGACGGAAAGGGCGCGCGAGTTACATCAGCCGACCCATCATTCAACATTCCATGGTGAGTCGAAATATGTGATTAGGCCCTCCGGTCGGAGGATGGTCTGAACACCCTCGACAAAATTCTCATCGGGGAACTAGACGGCGGAAACATTGACGGCAATAGCCAGTGGTGCCAGCCCTGCGTCTTGCCAGGCGTCGCGCATACATGGTCCTTTGGATTTCAGATGACATTCCGCCCTGTGGGTGTGCTCCGACTTGGACAACATAGTTTACGGCGCGTCCAGTCCCTTATTCATTGGCGCACTTCTCTTGTTAGGTGTAAGACAAATTTTGCATCCGTTTCCTGCACGACTGTATAAAAGCGTACAGCGCGTGGCCTTGATGACCTTCAAACTGTGTTACTTGCCGCTGAGAAATAGTGATATTTCCTTTAAGACTCGGCGAGAGTCTCGGCATTGCGAGCATGGTTTTAGGAGTAAGGAATTGTTGAAATCCCCAGGAAGTGTTGGCACCGTAAAAGTCTTCATCGCAGACGGCAGTCAACTGAGCTGTCAGTTGATCGCGGCGGCGGTGCGGCGGGGCCGCTATCGGACCAGGGTTGTCGGCTTCGCAACGGACGCGACTGGAATTCGCGAAGGATTAGCCAAGAAGGAAGCCGATGTTGCAGTGATCGGTGCGCGTCTAGAAGGAGAGGATTTGGCCGGTTTCCAGGTAACGCGAGAGATACTGGCTTCGCGCACTAAACCGAACGTGATCATTATACTCGATTCGAACAAACCAAAGATGGTCGTCGAAGCATTCCGGGCTGGAGCCAGCGGCATATTTTCAAGGGATCAATCCTCTGAGCTGCTGTGCAAGTGCATCCACGCAGTACACCGGGGGCAGGTGTGGGCAAGCAGCAAGGAATTGCATTTTTTGATCGAAGCCTTGGGCACGGCTCTGCCGGCCAAATCCATTTGCACGCGCGGTTCGGGTCTGCTCACAACGAGGGAGGAAGGCGTTGTTCACTTGGTAGCCGAAGGTCTAACCAATCGTGATATTTCCCATCAGCTGAATCTGAGTGAGCACACTGTCCGCAACTATTTGTTTAGGATCTTTAACAAAGTGGGGACTTCAAACCGGTTGGAACTAGCCCTCTACGCCATCGATCGCAGAGGAAGTCATGATCAGCAGATTTCACCGGCTGCCATGGATGAGTCAGTTATGGCTGGACAAGCATAGTTGTGTAATTTCGAACGTTCCGTCAGTCTCAGGATGTAACCAGATTTGATGCCTCAATGAACGACGTTTTCTGGTATGCCCGTTTGAAGCAAAGCGGCCAGTTGTGCGGCGGCCACGGGCCGGCTAAACAGATAGCCTTGTCCTTCGGCACAGTGCCGGGCCTTTAGGAATGCGAGCTGTTCCCCTGTTTCGATACCCTCGGCAATCACGCGGTGCTTAAGGCTCTTGCCCATTTCAATGATGGCGCTGACGATGGCCGAGTCACTCAGTTCGCCAGAGATCTGGTGGACAAAGGATTTGTCAATTTTCAAGACGTCAATAGGGAACTGCTGGAGATAGCTGAGGCTGGAATAGCCGGTACCGAAGTCATCCACGGCAAGGTGTACTCCCAACAGTTTGAGCTCTCGAAGTACAGCGGCCGTGGATTCCGCATCTTTCATAAGGACGCCTTCGGTGAGCTCGAGGTCGAGATAGCGCGCTTCCAAGCCGGTTTCTGAGAGTATTGTCCGGACACCTTCGACGAAGCCCTTATCGCGGAACTCGACGGCGGAAACATTAATGGAAATCCGCTTAAAGGGCAGACCCGCGTCTTGCCAGGCGCGCGCCTGCCTGCAGGCTTCGCGTAACACCCAACGGCCGATAGGAAGAATGAGGCCGCAATCTTCCGCGATGGCTACGAACTGCGAAGGGAAGAGGAGTCCTCGATCGGTTTGCTGCCAGCGTATCAACGCCTCGACTCCCGTGATCTCTCCCGTTTGCAAATCTACCTTCGGCTGATAATGCAACAAGAACTCTTCGCGTTCGAGGGCGTGCCGCAGGCTGCCTTCCAGAGATTGCCTTCGCACGGCCTTTAGATTCATTTCTGCCGTGAAGAACTGGAAATTGTTCCGCCCATTTTCCTTTGCATGGTACATCGCTGTATCCGCATTCTTGATCAGCGTTTCGGCGTCCTGTCCATCTTCTGGGTAGAGGCTGACACCGATGCTGCCATCGATATGCAGATCTTGTCCCATGATCGAGTGGGGAGCATTGAGCGCAAGAAGTATTTTTGCCGCGCTCGTGGCCGCATCTTCCGAATGAGCGATCTCCGAAAGCAGGATGACGAATTCGTCTCCGCCCTGGCGGCTAACCGTGTCCGAACCGCGCACAGTGGCCAGCAATCGTTTTGAGACGGACTGGAGTAGCTTGTCGCCAGTGGCATGTCCAAGCGAATCGTTAACGAACTTAAAGTGATCCAAATCCAGAAAAATCACGGCCACGGGCCGTTTCTGGCGGCGAGCCAGCGCAATCGACTGGGTGATCCGGTCGTTGAGCAGCAGGCGATTGGGCAGATTCGTGACTAGATCATGCTGAGCCGAGTGCGTCATCTGGACCGTCATTGCCCGCGCCGCGCTTACGTCGTGGAATACAATTACCGCTCCGAGGACCCGGCCTACCCTGTCGTGGATCGGCGCAGCAGAATCTTCAATGGGGGATTCAAAACCGTCGCGGCGGATCAGGATGCAGTTTACAGTCAGTCCCACCGTCCTATTCTGCTCCACGGCCATCTCCATGGGGTCCCGAGCGGGTTTGCGCGTGGTTCCGTCAATAATGCGGAAGACTTCGGCGAGTAGTTTACCGGTGGCTTCTTCGCGGCGCCAACCGGTCATGGTCTCCGCGACTAGATTAAGATAGGTAATCTTTCCGGAAATGTCCGTGCTAAGGACTGCGTCACCAATCGAGTTCAGGGTGACCACCGCCCGTTCTCTTTCTACGTACAAGGCGTCCTCAACGGCCTTGCGCTCAATCGCGTTACGCAGCGCTCGCGACAGTGAATACCCATCGAGGTGGCCCGGCAGGAGATAGTCCTGCGCACCGCGCCCTACCGCTTCTTTTGCAAGGGCTTCGTTTCCGTTCCCGGCCATGACCAGAATTGGGATGTAGGGCGCGGCGCTGAACAGTTTGTCAAACGTCTCCATACCCCGACTATCGGGCAGAGACAACTCGAGTACGACAGCGTCAATTCCTCTTTCTCCTCTTTCTTGCACACGCCCAAGACCATCGGAAAGTTGGCGAACCCATTCCAGGTCGAAGGGACCGCTACCGTTTTCGGCAAGCGCTGCGCGAATCCTGCTGGCGGCCGCTGTATCATTTTCGATCAGAAGTATCTTTGGCGGCAGACTCGATGTGGTCATCTTGTGTCTCAGCAAACCTCGGAAGATCATTTCAACATATCGTGCTGGTGGCTAACTATGCCGTAGTACACATAACTTCAACTATAAGAGGCATACAATCTTGGGCTTGGCCCAGAAGATATCAGCCCCTTCTCTACCGCTGCAGAATTGGTTCAGGTCCTACCTCAAACCATTCTTGCAGCGCAGAAACGCCGCGAAACGTCTTCGAACTCAGTTTCCCCGGAAGGGTCATCCAATAAACGGTTACGCTATTCGTCAGCGCGTCGATGCACATGCGCTGATGCGTGTCTCTGGCCGTAGCCGGCGCGTTTTTCCGAAGCCATAGAACGGTTCCTTCCGCAGATTCCTTCTCCGGCACGAATCCGCCTTCCCGGGCAGCTGTTTGAAACTCCAGAAGCTTCTGCATCGCCTCTTCCTTCCTATTTGCAGCTGACCTACTGAGTTCTTTATGAGGAATCTTGTGCAAAGTATGTATCTGGCGGTAATAGATTTCTGTTCAATACGGCACACTAAGTACTAACCAGGTATTTGGGTCCCCTTGTATAAGGCGTTCCATTTTGAGACGGCGACGGCATGGCGTGTGGGAGAAATGGCTCCGGCGACCTCGTGGATGACCCGACGCCGCTGCCCGCCGGGGCGGAGCCGATCACAATCAGATCATACGGCTGCATTCGAAGTGTCCTGCGCTGTCGAGTCGGCCTCGGGGGATGATGGATCAGCCGCAGTGTCCTTCGAAGTATAAACGACACCGGAGCCACGCAGAACGGCGGTGCGCTGAGCGTCGCCCACGCCCGCCGCTAGCCGCATCAGATGCTCCTGTGCCGAGAATCCGTGCCCGTTTCGTACCGCTCGCGGCCTTGAATATGTTCCATCTGGCCCCAGAATGCGCGCCTTTCGCGTATCCGCCAGATACGACGGTAGGATTTCTGTCGATATTCGCTCGAAGAGGTGCGAGTCCTTCAATGGGAAGAGCACTTCGACTCTTTCATACAAGTTCCGCGGCATCCAATCGGCGCTGCCCAGATGGATTTCCGGCTTGCCCCCGTTTTCAAAATAAAAGATCCGGCTGTGCTCCAGGAGGCGCCCCACAATACTGCGAACCCGGATGCGGCTGCTGATTCCCCGCAGTCCCGGCATAAGCGTGCATTGCCCTCGCACGATTAGGTCGATCTCAACCCCGGCCTGGGATGCCTTGTAGAGAGCCCGAATGACCGGCGGGTCGACAATGGCGTTCACTTTTACGATGATCCGCGCCGGCCTCCCGTGCCGCGCATGCCGTGCTTCCCTTTCAATCCAGCCGATGCATGTTTTCGCCATATCTTTCGGAGCAATGAGCAGCGGCTTGTAATGGTTATGCTCGGCGTAGGCCGTCAGATAGTTGAAAACGTCGTGTACCGCCGACGTGATTGCGTCATCGCGCGTCAGCAAGCTTAAATCCGTGTAATACCGCGCCGTAGATGGGTTGTAGTTCCCCGTGCCCAAATGCGCGTACCGGCGTATCTTTCCATCGGGATCCTGCCGAACGATCAGCGCTAGCTTGGCGTGCGTTTTCAGCCCCACCAATCCGTGAAAAACCTGTACGCCGGCATCCTCGAAACTTTTCGCCCATCGAATATTGGTCGCTTCATCGAAACTGGCCTTCAGCTCCACGACAACAGTGACTTCCTTCTTCCCGGCCGCCTCCAGCAGCGCACGCGCGATCGGCGAATCCGAATTCGTGCGGTACAGTGTCTGCTTGATGGACAACACCCGCGGGTCATGCGCCGCCGTCTGCAGAAAATGGACTACTCCGTCATAGGAATCGTACGGGTGATGCAGCATCACGTCTTGACGCCGGATCGCTTCAAACATCGAATCCGCATCCCGCCCGATATGCACCTGTCTGGGAACGAACGGCGGATATTTCAAGTCCGGCCGCGGCGTCTCCTCATAAAGATGGAAGAGCCGTTGCAAATTGACCGGCCCGCGCGCCCGGAACACCAGTGATTCGTCGAGTTCGAATGTCGAGACCAGCCGTTCCACGATCTCCTGGCGGGCCCCATCTTCGATTTCCAGCCGCACCGCTTCGCCTTTGCGCCTCTGCGCCACTTGAGAATCCACGGCATCCAGCAAGCTGCGCGTTTCCTCTTCCTCCAGATACAGGTTGCTGTTTCGCGTTATCCGGAACGGGGCGGATGCCAGCACCTCGAACCCGCGGTAGAGCTTCGGGGCAAACGTCGACATGATTTCTTGCAGCGACACGTAATGGATGCCGCCGTTTTCCGCTGGCACGCGCAGCAGGCGCGGAAGCGCCCGCGGCACCGTCACCACTCCGAAATAGTTCTTCCCGTTTCCGCCACGCCGTCGCTGCAGCAAGAACGCGATACACAACGCCTTATTCAAAACGTGCGGAAAGGGATGCGACGGGTCGACCGTCACGGGCGTCAGCATCGGCGCCACTCGCCGGTCGTAAAACGTTTTCGCCGCCTGCAGCGCTTTCGAATCCAGTTCGCTCACCCGCAGCATGCGGATGGAATGTTTGGCTAGCGCCGGCAGCAGCTCCTCGTTCCAGCACTTATACTGGTCCCGCACAAAAAGTTGCATGGCCGCCGACACTTTTTCCAGTTCCTGCGCGGCCGTCAGCCCGTCCGGCCCCGTTTCGCGCGAGCCGTGTTCGATGCGCTGCAGGAAGCTCGAAACGCGCACCTCCACGAACTCATCCAGGTTATTCGCAGTGATGGCCAGAAACTTCACCCGCTCCAGCAGCGGGTTCCCGATGTCCCGCGCCTCTTCCAGCACGCGCCGGTTGAATTCCAGCCATTGCACGTGGCGGTTGAAGTAGTAGCGCGGATCGTCGAGCGCAAGTCGTTTCATAAGCATGTCTTAGGGGACTACTAGACATACCGCAGACTGTGTTACGGGCAGATGAACGCCCCGCCGGATGATATGCTGCCGCTTGCACGAAGGAGGCCTGGTGAAGCTGCGTCTCATCCTCGCAATCGTTGCCGCCTTGTCTCCGGTGAT
>Ga0210409_10004632_pt1 | contig 14737 bp, 8 predicted proteins | sample IncBWH17MmetaG_FD_161649 | JGI IMG/M metagenome (GOLD analysis project Ga0210409, IMG submission 161649) | Forest soil microbial communities from Barre Woods Harvard Forest LTER site, Petersham, Massachusetts, United States - Inc-BW-H-17-M | ecosystem: Environmental > Terrestrial > Soil >... | reverse complement strand
GTCCTTGCCGGTAATGTTGATGAACATGCGCGGGCCGGACTTTTCCAAGATGATCGCTTCCACATGATTGGAGGGTATTTTGATGTCACGAAGTTTCTTAGAATTGTTCGTGTCGATGACGCTGATCAGGGAATAAGGCGTGTGCGCTTCGCGGCCGCCATTCACTACGTACATATAGCTCGTGGATGGATCGTATGCGATCGAATCCGCATCGATAGTCACCTTGATTTCGCCGACTGGCTTGAAGTTATCGCTATCGTAGACTTTCACCGCGGAAGCATCGCCTTCGACTATGAATAGCTTTTTCAGATCCTTCCGGAAAAGGACGGCGTGCGGGGCCTTGATATCCTGCATCGTGTGGATTCGCTGGTTCGTCTTGGCGTCCAGCACGTCGACCTTATCGTTCTCTTCGTCGGTCAAGAAAAGGCGGTGTCCGTCGACATCGGCGGCAAAATGATCGAAGTCGCCGTCCTTAAGTCCAGGAAGAGGAATGGTGGCCACAAGTTTTAAGGGGGTCTTGTCCTGCGCCGCCAGGATGGCGGGATAAGAAACGAATAACGCCAACAAAACAAAAAAAATGCGTCTCATGCTTTCCTCTGGACACAAATGATTTTGAGATTCAGGGGAGAACTGGCCGCCCCAAAAACAACGCGGATGCTACGCCACGCTCCCAAATGCGTCAACGCCACAAGGTGAAGCGCTCGCGCGAGTGGCAAGTCTTAATTGCCGAATACGCTGAATTTGAGCGGGAATTCATCGGTATCCGGGAATGCAGCCTAAATATAAATTAATGTTTGCTTAAGTTCTTACCAGGCCTCACAGAGATTATCCTTCTCGGGCTGGACTGCTGTTTGATGTGTGCAGAAAAATCGGAGATTCACAAAATTCGCTTATTCCATCGTCGGGGGAAATGATGAAGAGAATGTTGCTGATTCTGTTAGTGGCATCCGGTCTGCTTGCGGGCAAAACGCAAAGTCAGGAAGCGCCGCTAAAACTAGTCCAGACGTACAAGCTGCCCGCGGACGTGAAAGGCAATTTCGATCATTTCGCGATCGATTTGGCCGGGAATCGTCTTTTCGCTACGCCAGAGGCTTACAAGGCAGTCCTGGTTTTCGATTTGAAGTCCGGAAATCTGATTCACAAGATAACCGGCATTGAGAAGCCGCACGCGATCCTGTACCGCGAGGATCTGAAGCGCCTGTACGTCACCGACGGTGAAGCAGGGGATGTGAAAATCGTGGATAGCGTCACGTACAAGGTGCTGTCCAATGTGAAGTTGCTGGAAGATGCGGACTCCATCGGCTACGACCCGAAGACCAAATACCTGTACATCGACAATGGCGGAGGCGATGTTCACCAGACCTATTCGATGCTCAGTATTGTCGACACTACCGCGGGCAAGAAGCTGGCGGACATTAAGGTGGACGGCGACACTCTCGAGGCCATGGTATTGGACAAAGGAACGCAGCGAATTTTTCTGAACAACAAAGCAAAGAGTCAGGTCGACGTGATTGATAGGGATAAGCGGACACTCATCAGCAGCTGGCCAATCACCAAAGCAAAAACCAACGTGGCGATGGCTTACGACGAAACCAATCACCGCCTGTTCGTGGCTTGCCGCAGCGGCGGGATCGTGGTGCTGGACACCAACAGCGGAAAGGAAATCACCGTTCTGCCCATCACCAAGGGAGTGGACGACCTGGTGTTTGATCCGGCAAAGAAGCGTTTGTACGCCTCCTGCGACGGGAACGTGGATGTATACGCGCAGAGCGATGCGGACACCTACAAATCACTGGGCAAAGTTTCCACCGGAGCGCTGGCGCGGACAGCCCTCTTGGTCCCACAGCTGAACCGGTATTTCGTCGCCGTGCCTCAGCATGGAACGGACAATGCCGAAATTCAGGTTTTTGAAGTTCACTAACCGCAAGGAATGTCGTGCAAAAGCGTGGATGCTTCGTGTGGTCAGACGATCTCGGTCGTTGTGTTCGTCTCGGCGAACACAACGACCAGCCACCATTCAAGAGTCAACACAGTGAATTCAATAAAGTGAGGCGACGGCGTGAGAATCTTTCAAGGGATTGCGGCGATTTTTCTGGTACTCGCCACATTTGCGTGTGCGCTGCATGCACAAAGCACTTCTGCCGTCGCGATACGCGCGGGGAGATTGTTTGACAGCAAGTCTGGAAAACTTTTGACCAATCAAATCATCCTGGTCAAAGACGATAAAATTGTCGCAGTCGGTTCACCAGACGCGGTGCAGATTCCTCCGGATGCCAAGACCATTGACCTCAGCACATGCACGGTGTTACCCGGTCTGATTGACGGACACACGCATGTGTTCGGCTTCGGTCTCGATGGAATCAAGTCCGGCGGCCCGCCATATGCCAGTCCCGTCAACGACACGCGCGAATACCGCACCTTGCTGGCGCTTGCGAACGCGCAAAAAGATTTGCGTGCAGGATTCACGACGCTGCGCGACCTGATGAGCCACGGCGGGGGATATGCGGACGTGGACATCAAAAAGGCGATAAACCATGGAGTTTTCCCCGGACCTCGCATGCAGGTTTCGACGATGGGACTGGTCGCCACCGGCGAGGGAATATTGGGTTCGCCGGAAGTGAATTTGCCGCGAAATTACCAAACGGCCGACGGACCGTGGGCACTAAGGCAGGCAGTCCGCGAACAAATTCACTATGGAGCGGACTGGATCAAGTTCCACTCCACCGCCGACTACGAATTTGAACCTGACGGTGAACTGAATAGCGACCCCACATTCACAAAAGAGGAGGTCATGGCAATTGTCGATGAGGCGCATCGACATGGGAAAAAGGCGGCATGCCATGCGTTCGGAGGAGAGGGTTTGCGCAATTGCATCGAAGCGGGGGTAGACACCATCGAGCACGCTATCGAACTAGATGAAGCCACCGCCGATCTTATCAAGAAGAAAGGCATCTATCTGGAACTCACCGCCTATCACTACTCTCTCAGCGACTACACCGCCAGGGATGCTAAATCCACCGGAGGCAAATACAGCCTGGAGGCGTTGCGGGAAAAGACTGGCCGGCTGGCAATTTCCCGAGGCCTGAAGATTTCATTTGGCAGCGGCGTCGGCCCTTTCCCACACGGCACGCAAGCTGCGGAGTTCACCTACCTGGTGAAATACGGGATGACGCCAAGCCAGGCGATACAATCGGCTACCAGCGTGGCTGCGCAAATGATGGGCTGGCAAGACAGCGTCGGCTCCATAGAAAAAGGCAAGTTTGCGGATATTATTGCCGTCGCCGGCGATCCTCTGCAGGACATCACCGAACTACAAAGAACAAAGTTTGTGATGAAAGGCGGCCAGGTGATTCGTGACGATACGAAGTGAGTTGCGGCCCAATAAGGTTCCATGGCGCAGCAGTGCTATCATTCCCGATTACAGTTTGGTTCAGGAACGAGACGTCATGCGCATTTTGCTGGTCGAAGATGAGCGGAAGGTAGCCAGTTTCATCGCCCGAGCGCTACGCGAAAACTCCTACGCAGTAGACATAGCGGAAAACGGCGAAAAGGCCCTGGAGCTATCGACGGAAGTGACCTACGACGCCATCCTTTTGGACGTCCGCCTGCCTGGTTTGAGCGGGATACAAGTCTGCCGGGAGCTCCGACAGCAAGGAATCGAGGCGCCGGTGCTGATGTTGACGGCGCGCGGGTTAGTTGAGCAGCGTGTCGAGGGTTTGGATGCGGGTGCAGACGACTATCTGACCAAGCCGTTCGTTCTCGCGGAACTTCTGGCCAGGGTCCGTGCACTTGTTCGGCGCGGCTTGCACAGCGGCAATGCGAAACTGCACTATGCGGATCTCGAACTCGACCGGCACCGGAGGCGGGCCATGCGCGGCAAGGAAGTCGTTCCGCTGACCTCAAAGGAGTTCGCGTTGCTGGAGCTTTTCTTGCTTCGGGCTCCCGACCTGGTCACTCGAACGGAAATCGTGGAGCACGTTTGGGATCGTCATTTTGATAGCGAGACGAATCTGGTAGAGGTTTACGTGAACCGTTTGCGCCAGAAAATCGATCAGAACCGATCATCAAAGCTCATCCATACCGTTCGAGGCATAGGATATCGAATGGGAGCGGTGGAGTCGTGAAAACGAAAACTTTGCGTTTTCGCATGATGCTCCTGTTCTGCAGCGTTGTAGGTGTGCTTCTCGGTGCTTCTTACCTGGCTTTTTGGGGCTTGCTCGCCCACGAGATTCCGGCGCAGATCAATCACCAGTTGTTGGAAACAGGCCGTCCATTGATCGCCGACATTTCCGCGGAGCCGGAAGCTCAAGATATCAATCGCCTGGATATCCCCGGGGAATTCTTTGAACTGCTCGGCTCCGATGGGCATATTCTCCAGCATTCAAAGAATCTGACCGTCCCGATTGTTTTGAAGAATTTCGATTTCGCCGATCCTCACCCCAGTTTTCAAGTGGCCGATATTGGAGACGGCCAGTCGGTTCGTGTGGCGGTGATCCCATTTCAGCAGGCCAACCAGCAGCGCTATCTCGCTGTGGCTATTCCGACGCTGGGCACCAACCGCGTATTGGACAGCTTTGGCCGAATTGTTCTGATTCTGTTCCCAATCAGCCTGTTGCTTACCGCCGGGATCTCCACGCTTTATGTCGGCCGCAGTCTCGCTCCAATCGCCGCTTTGACGAAACATGCCGCTGGTATGGCCAAGAGAGTGACGCATCGCCAGGGGTTCTGGGAACCGCTTCCCGTCAGTTCGCCGCATGATGAACTGGGCGTCCTCGCGGAAACGTTCAATCAGTTATTTCGAGGCGTTGATTCCGCGGTGCGCCAACTGCGGCAATTTGTCACCGACGCTTCCCACGAATTGCGCACGCCGATCGCGGTGCTTCACGGCGAAACCGAGCTTCTTCTCTCCAAGTCGCGGACTGCCGACGAATACCACCGAACACTCTGCTTGTTTGACGAAGAATTCAAGAAGTTGACGCGCATGGTGGAAGGACTATTCACGCTGTCGATGGCAGATGCGGGTCAGCTGCATCTGGAGTGCGAGCCGCTATACATCAATGAAGTGCTCGAAGAAGCTTGCGCTCTGGTAAGCTCCCGAGCACGAAAAAAAGGAATTGGCATTGTTCGAAAATTAGATAGCGAAGTTTCCTACAACGGCGACGAAGCTTTTCTTCATCAACTGTTTCTGATTTTTCTGGATAATGCCATCAAATACTCGCCTGCTAACACCTCCATTCATGTGTCGCTGGAGCAGCGCGATTCGGAGATTCACGTGTCCTTCCGCGATCAGGGGATAGGAATTTCGGCAGAACATCTGCCGTTTATTTTCGAACGCTTTTATCGCGCCGCTCCTTCCGCTTCCGGTGATTCACACAGTGGTGGCTTGGGTTTGGCAATCGCACAAGCCATCGTTCGCGCAAAAGGCGGTGCGATTGAATGCGCCAGCGAGGTGGGCGCGGGCTCGACTTTCGACGTCATTCTTCCACTCGTTGCTCCCGGTAAAATTGCTGGTTTTGGACCATCTAAACAGAAATTAATCTTGAGTTAAGGCACCTGCTGCCGCCATACACTAGGCTCCGCCACAACGTGGAGGTGGGGCTGTGTCCATCAAATCTTTCCATAGCATGCATACGCTGGGCAGCAGGATGGTCATTTTTGCGATGCTTGCTATCCTGTTTTCCGTTCCGATCCAGGCTCAGGTCGCCGGCGGAACTCTCTCTGGCACGGTCACCGATCAATCGGGCGCTGGCATCCCACATGCGACAGTTGATATCAAGAATATGGCCACGGGGGTCGAACGCACCGTTACGACCGATGCGGACGGATTTTATATCACCGTCAATCTTCTTCCCGGAAGTTACAATATCAAGATTTCCGTGACGGGCTTTGCTACCGCAACGTCATCCGGCATCACCATGAGTGTTGGTTCCCAACAAACGTTCGACGCAACCCTGCATGTTGGAGCGGTGGCCGATCGGATAGAAGTAACTGGCGAAGTTCCTGCCGTGCAGCTGACGAGCTCGGACATCAATGCGGTCGTGAATGCAACGACGGTGCGTGAGTTGCCGTTGAACGGCCGCAGCTGGACGGATCTGGCGGCTCTGCAGCCGGGCGTTTCCACCATTCAAACGCAACCGAGCTTCGCGACTGGATCAGACCGCGGCAATCGCGGCTTTGGACAGCAGTTGGCTATTTCCGGTGCACGGCCGCAGCAAAACAATTATCGCCTCGATGGTGTCAGCCTGAACGATTACGCCAATGGCGCGCCTGGGAGCGTGTTGGGAGGGAACCTTGGTGTCGATGCCATTCAAGAGTTTTCTGTTCTGACCAGTAATTATTCCGCCGAGTATGGCAAGACCTCCGGCGGAGTGGTCAACGCCATCACGCGCTCAGGCACCAACGAGTTTCACGGAAGCGCTTACGAGTTCCTGAGGAACAGTGCGCTGGATGCAAAGAATTTTTTTGAACCCACGGGCACTCAGAAAGCGTCTTTCAAGCGCAATCAATTTGGCGGCGCCATCGGTGGCCCCATCATTCCCAACCGGACATTTTTCTTTTTCGACTACGAAGGCATCCGGCAGGGAAAAGGAATCGCGAACTTCCTTGTGGTGCCATCCCCGGCGGCGCGCAGTGGAAATATCCACGATCCAAATACCGGAGCGCCCCTCACGGTGGTGGTCGATCCAGCCATTCAGAAATATCTCGCGCTGTATCCAATCCCGTCGGCTTCGCAATGCGTTGCTGACGCAGATACGTGCCAGTACGTTTTCAACGGTAAACAGATTGTGAATGAGAATTTTCTTACCACCCGGATCGATCATAAATTTTCAGACAAAGACAGTTTATTCGGCACATATCTGTACGATAAGACCCCCTACAGTTCTCCCGACCCTTTCGGGAATGTTGGACTGAGCACCACGTCGACCAGGCAAATCGTTGCCGCGGAAGAGACTCACAGCTTCACATCCACTTTCGTGAACGCTTTCCGCTTTGGCTATAACCGCGAACATGTCGACAACGATTTGAGTGCGACCGCGCTTAACCCCGCCGCCGCCGACCCCTCGCTCGGTGCCTTCGCGGGGAGAAACGCCTCGGTGGTCAACGTCAACGGGGTACTTACTTCCATGACTGGAGGGGTTGGCGGGCTGCCCACATACTTGTATCGCTGGAACTCGGTCCAGTTATACGACGATGCATTTGTGAGCAAAGGAAAGCACACCATCAAATTTGGCGGGGCCTTCGAACGCATGATGCTGCAGGTAACCGCTCTTACCGACGCGAATGGGATTTGGTTCTTCAACGATTTGCCGTCTTTCCTGACCAATAGCCCCAGTAAGTTTCAGGGCGGGGTGGCGAGTTCGCTCACTCCTCGCGACCTTCGCCAATCCATCTTTGGCACTTACATCCAGGATGATTGGCGAGTGAAACCGAACCTGACGCTGAACCTGGGCCTTCGCTACGAGATGTCCACGGTACCGACTGAAATTAACGGAAAGATTGCGAATCTCCGCAACCTCTCGGATCCGCTTCCCGTTTGTGGCACCGTGGTGGCGGGGAGCTGCTCGGGCAGCGGGCCGTTTTTCTACAATCCAACGCTTCACAACTTTGAGCCGCGGATTGGTTTCGCATGGGATCCACTGAAAACCGGAAAGTTAGCCATACGGGGAGGCGCCGGAATCTATGATGTCCTCCCACTCCCTTACCAATTCATACTTCTCACCACGCAATCCGCTCCCTACTTCCAGTACACTTCGTTGAATGTGAACTCCAGCCCTTCCCTGACTTTTCCTTTGGTGGATCCGTCGCTGATCACGGCCAACAAGCTGCGCTCCACGTATGTGGAGTCCCATCCAAATCGCAACTACGTTACCCAGTGGAACCTCAACATCCAATATCAACTGACGCCGACGGTGGCGGCGATGGTCGCCTACGTCGGCTCCCGCGGTGTCCATCAGCCCTTCCGGGTTGACGAGGCCGATCTGGTTATTCCTACAAAAACCTCCGCCGGATATCTCTGGCCCAAGGTAGATGTTCTGGGAAACGCCTACACGCCACAGTGCAATCAGACGGATCCCACACTCAGCGATCCGGCTCAATGCGCTCCACCGAATCCTATCAATCCCGCGTTCGGCTCGGTGCGAGGAATGTTTTATCAAGGACGTTCGTACTTCAACGCACTGGAGTTGCAAGTGGCCAAGCGCCTGAGTCACGGGTTCCAGGTCCAAGGAACGTACACTTGGGGCAAGAGCGTGGACACCAGTTCGGCAACTCTCGCGGGTGACGCGTTCGGAAACTCGATCTCCAGCCTGAATTGGTTCGATATGAAACTGACCAGAGGTCTGTCGGATTTTAACGTCGGGCGCACCCTGGTGCTGAATGGAACCTGGGAATTGCCGACAGCCAAATCGCTTACGGGGCCGGCACGTTGGTTGGCGAATGGTTGGGAACTTGGATTGATCTTTACGGTTAGCGACGGCGTGCCCACCACTGCAACGTGGGGGACCGGTGGTGACCCCGCAGGCACCCTCAGCAGCGACGATTTCGCCTATCCAAACCGTTTGAGCGGGCCGGGGTGCGGCACCGCAACCAACCCCGGCAATCCCAATAATTACATCCGGACCCAGTGCTTTGGTGTTCCGGTTGCCCCCAACCAGGCATTTTTTGATGCCAACTGCGATCCAGCTCCACCCACGTTCGGAGGTCCGCTCCCAGCAGGTGATTTGCGTTGCTTCAATCTGCGTGGGAACTCCGGCCGGAATACCATCATCGGCCCTGGCATCACGAATCTTGATTTCTCTGTGTTCAAGAACAACCGGATCACAAAGATTTCTGAAAACTTCAATGTGCAGTTCCGGCTGGAGATATTCAACATCATGAACCATCCCAACTTTGCGCCTCCGGGACCGGGGGACGGCAATACAGATATTTTTGATCCAAGCGGTAACTCCCTAACTCCGCCCGTGGGCACTGCGGGCCTTTTGCAACGAACCACAATTCCCGAGCGTCAGATTCAGTTCGCTATTAAAGTAAGTTTCTGAGAATCAGGGAGGGTTACGGATGTCTGGTTCGGTTCTACGACTCTCGCTTTGCGGCGCAATTCTCCTGGGCTCGGTTTTCGCGCGACCCCATCCGCCCGAAGGTGGTTACCACTTACAGAAGAAGTACGACCTGGGCGCCGCACCGGGCGGTAAGGAATATTGGGACTACATCACGTTTGACCCGTCCACGCGTCGCCTGTACGTCTCGCACAACACCGAAGTAAAAGTCGTGGACGCCGACAGCGGGAAAGTAGTCGGCGCCATTGTGGACCTGAAGAGAGTGCATGGCATTGCCGTCGTCAGCGATCTTGGCCGTGGTTATGTCAGTGACGGCGGCGCGGATGAGGTCGTGGTGTTCGATCTCAAGACGCTGAAGCCCACCGGACACATCAAGACCGGGGGCAATCCCGATTGCATTATTTACGATCCCGCTTCAAAGCACATCTTCACGTTCAACGGTAAAACCAGCGATGCATCAGTGATTGACCCGGTTGCCGGAACGGTTGTAGCCACGATTCCCATGGGTGGCCGACCGGAATACGCCGTCGCAGACGGTCACGGGACGATCTACGACAATATCGAAGACAAGAACGAAGTGGTGGCGCTCGATTCCCTCAGCAACACGGTGAAAGCCCGATGGCCAATTGCCCCGGCAGAGGAAGCATCGGCGATGGGCATGGATGTACAGCATCACAGGCTATTCATCGGCGGTCACAACAAATTGTTAGCCATCATGGATTCCGACTCTGGAAAGGTACTCCAGACATTTCCGATCGGCGCTGGCGTGGACACGAACATTTATGACCCTTCCACCGGTTTGGTGTTCACGGCGGTGCGCGAGGGTGCATTGCACGTTTTTCACGAAGATAGTCCGGGAAAGTTCAGCGTAGTGGAGACCGTAAAGACAGAGTTTGGCGCACGGAACATGGCGCTCGATCCGAAAACACATTCGGTCTTCATCTCCAGCGCGGATTTCACTCCGGCTGCAGCGCCGACGGCGGACCAGCCGCATCCGCAGCCTACCCCGGTATCCGGAACATTCCGGCTGCTGGTATACGGCCGCTAAGATCGTCGTCCAGAGGAAAATTGCAAATGCCTCACTGCTTGTCAGCCAAGCCGATCCTACCGGCTATCAGCATCGTACTGTGCGTCTCGCTCGCGGCAGCCTTCCCTCAAGATAAGAAAGACTCTTCCCAGGAGCCGTCAGGCAGGCAAGAGTCGCTCGATTTTGAAACCTATCGCGCGCGCGTCGAACCCATTTTCCTGAAGGAGCGAGAAGGCGGGGTGCGTTGTTACAACTGCCATTCGACGATGGTCACACGCCTGCGTCTTGAACCGCTTCCATCAGGCAGCTCTTCGTGGACGGAAGAGCAGTCCCGCAAGAATTTCACTTTCGTTCAACAGTTGATCATGCCGGGCGTTCCCCTTCAGAGCCGGCTGTTGCTGCATCCCCTTGCGCCGGCCGCGGGAGGTGATCCAGCACACACCGGCGGAAAATTCTGGCAATCGCAAGACGATCCGGAGTGGCAGGTCATTGCCACATGGGTGCGTGCCGCTGCGGCGTCGCCTACTTCCGACGCCGCGGCAAACGACGCGCTCGATTTCCAAACCTTCCGTTCCACTGTCCAACCGATATTCCTAAAAGAGCGGCCAGGGCATGCCCGTTGTTACGGCTGCCACAACGCTTCGAACAGGGTTTTTCAGCTCGCGACGCTATCACCCGGTCAGGCAGATTGGAACGACGAGCAATCGCGCAAGAACTTCGAAAACGTTTCGCAGTTGGTGATTCCCGGGAAGCCAGAGTCCAGCGGGTTTTTGCTGCACCCTCTCTCGCCCGAAGCAGGCGGGGACGCATTTCATTCAGGCGGCAGGCAATTTGCTTCTTCTTCCGATCCCGATTGGATTGCCATCATGGAATGGGTGCGTTCCGGAAACGCACACAATACTGCGACTGCGAAGCTTGCTACCGAACCGGCGGCGCGAATCTACGTGACCAACAGCGCAGGGAACACTGTGGATGTCATCGATTCCGCGGTCAACCAGGTCGTCCAGGTTATACGCGGCATCGAACTGCCCCACGGCGTAGGCTTTTCCCAGGACGGTTCGCGCGTGTATGTGAGCAACGAGTCGGATAGCACCCTCGATGTAATTGATCGAGAGTCAGGGCGGATTCTCCAAAAGGTATCTCTCAGCGGTCACCCAAACAATATCGCGGTTGCCAGGGACGGCCGTCGTATTTTCGTTGGGATAAGAATGGATCAGGGTTCTGTCGACGTAATTGATGCCGCTTCGTTGCAGCGGATGAAGAACATTCCGGTGCATGGCAGCGTGCATAACATTTTCGTCACACCCGACGGCCGGTATGCGGTCAGTGGCTCCATCGAAAGCAAGACCGCCACTGTAATTGATTTGCAGAGCCTTCAAATTGCCTGGGAAGTTAAGTTGACCGGCGGAGTGCGGCCGATGGCCTTCGAAACAAATCCGGATGGCTCCACCCGGCGAATATTTATCCAGCTCAGCGGACTGAACGGTTTCGCCGTCGTTGACTTTGCAAAACGAACCGAAATTACAAAAGTGATGTTGCCGGAAAATCCGGGTGGATTCGGCGGCCAGGAAGGCCGGCTTGGAACACCCTCTCACGGTATCGGTGTCGCGCCCGACGGAAAATCGCTTTGGGTGAACAGCACGATGGCGAACGCCATCTTCAAATATTCTCTGCCTGACCTGCATTTGGTCGGATATTGTGCGCTACCGGAGGTCCATCCGTTGCGTGGACCGGCGACGGGCTCGGTTCCGGAGTGGATTACGTTCACGCCAGACAGCAAGCGGGTGTACGTGTCGAACTCCGGCGCGCGGTCCGTCTCTGTCATCGACACGAGCACTCTTAAATCCGTCGCTCTGGTTCCTGTGGGCGAAGTTCCGAAGAGAATTAATACGCTCGCTCTGCATTAAAAACGAGCTTCCACATCACTTACGAGGCTGACGTCTGCTGAGCCTGAATCGCCACATCTTGAGGCCTCGCAAACAGAGTCGCGATTAGACCGCAGGCTGCAGCGAAGGACAACCACAGACCTGGAATTGCCCGATTACCCGAAATGTGAATGAGGTAGGTGCAAAGAGCGGGCGTGAAACCTCCAAAAACCGCTGTCGCTATGCTGTAGGCAAGGGCGAAACCGGAGGTTCTGACATCCACCGGCATGATTTCCGTGAGGAAAACGACCATGGCTCCGTTGTAACTGCCATATATGAAGGACAGCCAGAGCTCCACGGCCAATAGGCGGGCAAAAGAGGGATCACTGACAAGCCAGAGCATCACTGGATATGCGGTGAGCAACATCAATATTGTGCAGACGAACAAAAGGGGGCGGCGGCCTATCCTGTCCGATAAGGCACCCATAATCGGCAGCCAGAAGAGATTCGAGGCGCCCACACAAAGCGTGACGATAAGACTGTCTATGCTTCCAAGATGAAGAACGGAACTGCCAAAGGTAGGAGTGTAGGCCGTAATCATGTAGAAAGAGACGGTCGTCATGGTCACCATAAATGTACCCACCAGGACGATCAGCCAGTTGATTCTCAGCGAGCGCAATATTTCCGAAACGCCCGGTCTATGTTTGCGAGCCACGAACTCATCGGTTTCCGCGAGCGACTTTCTAAGCCGGAAGAGAAAAGGAATAATGACGCAGCCCAGCAGCAGGGGGACCCGCCATCCCCACTCGGTCATTTTCTCTGGGGGCAGAACGGAATTCAGAACCACACCGATGGAAGCCGCGAACATGACAGCCACTTGTTGGCTGCCCGATTGCCAACTCACGTAGAAACCCTTGTGGCCAGGTGTTGCGATTTCCGAGAGGTAAACCGATACCCCTCCCAACTCCATGCCTGCCGAAAACCCTTGGAGAAGTCGTCCAATGACCACCAGAAGCGGTGCCAACAGACCGATGGTGGCGTAGCCCGGCGTGAAGGCAATCGAAAAGATACCGACAGACATCAAGGTCAATGTAAGAAGCAAGCCTGCGCGACGCCCGTTACGATCGGTGTACGCACCCAGAACAAGCGCCCCCAGGGGGCGCATCAGAAAACCCGCGCCAAAGGTCATCAGCGACAACATGAGTGAACCGAAGGCGTTGCCACTGGGAAAAAACGCCTTGCCGATGGCGGCGGCGTAATAGCCAAAGACCATGAAATCGTACATTTCAAGAAAATTTCCGCTGGAAACGCGAATGACGGACCAGATTTTGGCTTTGCGGTCGGACGAATCGGTCATTGGGGCTATTTTTGTGGACTAACTCTCTTTCATTCAAGACCGGCGCAAAAAAAATCTCCCAACGGCGGAATCGTAAGGGAACTCCCAGTGCCAACCTGGTTCGGGCGGCTTGGGATATGCAAAAGTGACAAGCCCTACGCTAACGTACCTGCGGAATGGGATTGCCCGGAGGCTGGGCCGATCAGCCCAGCCTCCGGACGGATGACGCTGGAATCACCAGACCAGCTTGAGGCCAAGCTGAATCTGACGGGAAGTAGTGGATGTTTGGTTCAATGCCGTCGACAGTGAACTACCGTCAAAATCGTAAACGGAGTTATTTTGACCAAACGTGTTCAGGAATCCCGGAGCGAGAAAGTTCGTGTGATTGAGCACGTTGAAGAATTCTGCGCGAAATTGAACGTTGAAGGTTTCAGAGATCCTGGTGATCGGAAAGTTCTTAAAGAGGGAGAAGTCCACCGTGGTCAGGCCGGGCCCATAAAATCGGTTACGCCCGGAATTGCCGAGAACGTTGGAACAAAACTGTTGCCCCGAAGGTGCCGCGACAGGGGAGTTGGCGTAGGACAACGGCGCGCAGCCGAAGGGATTCGCTGTGGTGGCTAACGGGAGCGACGTAGGCGCCGTTGGAGGCGTGAAGCACGCGGTGTTCAGATAATCCACGCCGCCGTGAATCGGCTTGCATCCGGGGATGAGACTCGCATAGTTCATGGAGAAGTCTCCGTTGAACCCAGTGCCAAGCGGATCATTGCCGTCTCCCACGGTCACCGTAAACGGAGACCCGGTGGAGGCCGTAACGATTGTGCCTACCTGCCAGCCGCCCGCAATGACTCCAGCCACGCCCGTTTTTGGCCCGGGAACATCCCAGATGACGGTGCCCGTGAGGGTCTGGCGGATATCGAAGTCGCATGCCCCGACTCTGGCTTGCTTGACGAGCAGAAGCGGCACAGCGATCGAATTCAGATAGGTATCACCGGTGACCGGTGCCGAGCTGGTGTCGCGGCACTTTCCGAAGGTGTAGGACAGTTGGCCCTGCACGCCGTGGGAGGCTGCCTTTTTGAGTTGGGACTGGAAGGCATTGTAGGAGGCGGCACCGTCGAAAATGACCGGGCGAATGCCTGCGCCTCCTCCCCAGTTGGAATCGATCCGCGTTCCCGTCTGGTTGTTGGAGCAATTATTCGTTGCGGAATATCCCGCGATCATAGACGGATCGCAAGGAAAGACAAACCCCACGCCGCTGACGAATGATGGTTGAACAAGGTTGATGTCATCAGAGGCCACTGACAGATGGACCGAGCGAGAACCGACGTAACCGACAAGCGCCGTCCAGCCAGTTGCAATTTCGCGTTGAATGTTCAGGTTCCAGTTCAACACGTCTGCGCGGTGCGGGTTGGGATCGATCATTCGATTGCGAATGCTCTGCCGATTGAAATTGAGA
>Ga0210409_10004631_pt1 | contig 14739 bp, 31 predicted proteins | sample IncBWH17MmetaG_FD_161649 | JGI IMG/M metagenome (GOLD analysis project Ga0210409, IMG submission 161649) | Forest soil microbial communities from Barre Woods Harvard Forest LTER site, Petersham, Massachusetts, United States - Inc-BW-H-17-M | ecosystem: Environmental > Terrestrial > Soil >... | reverse complement strand
TCAGGATCTCGAACATCGAAGCGGTTGATTAAGGTTCGCGTGCCAGGGTAAAAAAGCGCTTCAAACTTCTTGGCGTAATCGTTGTCATCAGTCGCCATACGAAAGTTATCCGCGCACCAGGGCTATATTTCGCTTGCTCTCTGTCACCTGAAGCGCCGCATGGATCTCGGCAATGCCTTCCTCAAACGTGATCTCACCGCTGAGAAACCGGCCAACGATCTCGGAATCGTCGTCTGTGAGTTCGATACCTTCAAGCGCGAATGACGCCTTAATTTGCTGCCAACCTGGATTGTTGTTGGCCACGGCGATATTAGATGATGCGGTGTGCAGGTGTGCGACTTTCATGGTAATTCCTTTCATCAGGCTGTTTTAATTCTATCAGTGCCGGCAGCGACCGTGTGGCGCGGTTTTACAACAATGGTCTATATGATTTCAACTTCGCGGAAATTATAAAAATCCTTTTAAAATCAATGACTTGACCTTCGCAAATTATGCAGTTCCGGAGTGCCATACAGCGTTTAAAATCAGGACAAACTCAAGAATGCCCGACGTTAGAAAAAAAACGCTTTCCAGCCGCGTCGCAATCCCTGGATCTTTGTCATAGACAACCCACTGAAATCCCCGATAGCCGAACATGAACGCGGCGACTCCCGGTAGTAACCAGGTGACGGCATCGTATCCCTGATCGCCGGCACTCAGAATCACGTATCCAAAACAGACGCCCACAGTAAAGAGTATTGGTACGGCAAGTTGATGATTCGGATGAAACCAATGGATAGCCAACGGCTCGCCAGCCTTCGGGGCATAAAAGAACGCTCTGCTGTCTTCTGGCAGCTTCCCTCCCATCACCCGGACCACGGGACCGAACACCGTCTGCCAGCTCAGTAGAGCCACCATCGGCCATATATACCGAAAGGCATAGCCGGCAAGCACAGCCAGCAATCCGGATTTGATTAAATTGAGATAGTCGCTATTCATTGAAATTTACCTTTTTGGTCGTTAGCACCAAACAACGTTAGAGGGATTGAGAAAACCGGCAAATTCGCACGAATGGCCGTTAGGGTATTTCTTTGTCTTTGGAATCGGACTGGTACTGCGATATGTAGCGACAGCACCGTCTTCATTGATGGCGTCAAGTGGGTCAGTTTCCATCCAGGTCGAAGTGTGCGATTCATTCTTTTGCATAACGGTTTCCTCTATAGTCCAGGGAGGGACAATTGTTTTGGTTTAGCCTGCCAGTTTCTGACCCTCGCAACTTCGGCTGGATCAACTTCGTAGACGCAAACAACCTTTGCCCAGGTCACAACTTCATCAAACAACTTCTTAGCGGCAGGTAGATCAACAGCATCAAATATTCCCATGCTAATGATCGTTCCGTGTTGGTCAATATTTGCGCGCCAATATTTCACGTCGGCTTCCTCTGAATTAGGCAGCGGCAGCGCAAGCCGCGATTTCGGTAGCGGCTTCTTTGGCGCTGTAGCCATGCTGGTCACGCATGTTGAACGCCAGTTCTTCTTCGTCCACCGTCGTGTCGCGGCCAAGCCAGTCTTGCACATTCACCAAAAAGCGTTCGTCTTTACGGTCGCTTGCGTTGTAACCATCTTCGTTCAGTCCAAGTGCCATTATTGTTCCTCAAAGTAATCATTGAAATTTATTTTTTTGGTCGGCCCCACACACTACCCCGATTGACGATGTACACAGGTTGAATAAAGGCGATAATCACGCCGACAAAAATCACGCTGAGAATTGCCGTGAAAATTCCGACATAAGCCAGGACCGCAAACAAGACCACCTGTACGATCGACCCGCCAAGACCAACGAGTAGATTTGTTTTCGTAATATTGCGAAACAACACCCACCAGAGAACGCACCCTGCAGCGCCAATCAGGGCAATACCGCCGCTCTGATCCTGCCCGACCTTTTCCGCATGCAACCGCCACATGATTCCCAGGATTAAGAAAACAATACCGGCCACCACAGTAGAAAAAGATTTTAGCGTGAAGAATTTATATTGAAATCGTTTGTATGAATGCACGTCCAAAACGTACAAGCCGCCTGCAACTGCAAGCGTTCCAACAATCACTAAGATTGCCCTGGTCGTTTCGTTGTCCATGTCAGCCCTCCTTCTTATTAGTTTCTGGCTCAATGAATGCGTATCCACATTCGATGTTCAGTGCTACACCTGTCTCAGAATTTCCGGCCCGCTGAAAGTGGTCAAACAAGGACTGTTTTTCAGCAAATAAATACGGTGAATCATCACCTAAGACAGCTCTGACCGATACCTTTCCGCGATGCGCCTTGATTGCTTTTGCAATTTCAGATCCGGTCATGCCATCCTCACAAATTGATTTATTTATTTGCTGCCGATGTATGTAGTATAGCATAGTTATAGCACAAGTATAGCATTATTTGCTGGCATCGTTGATTGATTAGATCTATTTTTATTCGCCGACCGTCGTATAAGATTGTCTAGCCTGGCTGAACAGTTAGCTACCGCTTCTAACCTAATTACGCCCTCCGGCCACAGCACCCACATTTCTGCCAAACCGCCTTTTGTGAGGTCGCGCAAATCCGGCCAGGTTCTGGCCATGCGGTGCTTGAAAAACAGTCCTGTGGACTGTTTTTTTTCGCAGGTAGTCCCCCGCCGTGGTAGCGGTGCGCGTAAGCGCAGGGACGTAGCCCGGCGAAACACATGGCCAGCGCTCAGTACGTCGCAAATAAAGGAGGGGGTGGATCTCGCCGGCGCCGGCCGGGGATGGCTTCCGGCGATCACGGATGTTTGGCTGACCTGGTGGTGTCAACCTGGTGCGGCCGGAAGGAGGTAGGTTGTCGACTTACCCACCGCATCGAGCATTCATGGCCTACACATTGGCCAAGCTCGATACCGTGGATAAGTCTGCGGCCGTGTTGAAACCTGGCCAGGTTGCGATCGCTAGGATCTAGGCAAAAGGCAGTAATTAATGAAACAGCTATTTATTAGTGGTGATTGCTTCACCGGCCAGAGAGCCGATCTGTTGTTGTTGGAATCGTTCCGACGCGGTTTTTCTTTGACAGTTATTGCGCCGATTCGTCGTTCAATTTGCAAAATCGATCCGGCAACTCAGCGCACAATCGTTTAACGATATGTAGGGCGTGCGTGCGGGTGTAAAGGGCCTTCAACGCAGGCAACCCACCGGATTCATAAATTAAGGCTAGCTCATCTAACGAGCGCCTTGGTTCGGAATATAACTGGTCCTTTACTTCTGAAGCCCATCGTAAATATCGTTTGTTCGCAAGCTCGGTCGCAACCGTAGTTCTCCGAATTTCCCAAGATCCTCCTTGATCAGCCTTCTTCAGTGCCTGGATCGCAGCTTCCTCCGTCACGAAAAAATGTTCGTCAACCTCTGGATACGACGCTTGTGTTCCATCTGGTGTTACAAATAAAGGAACCGAGAACTTGCGTCGCCGCCCACCCTCCGGAGAGAAAAGCCGGCCGCCAACACTGCTTACACACTCAACGCAATAGCGAATATCGGTCAATGCACGCAACTGGCTATCGTCGCCTGCGTCACAGAGTTTTTTAGCCGCAACGAACCGCAGTTGATCGGCTTCCAGCTCAGCTTTGGTCTTCCTTTTTGTGCCGGCTGGTAAAAACGAACTAGACGTTTTTGACGTTACGATCCGAACGTGAAGTTCATTCTTCTGCATACAATTTTCCGATCTATTTCAAAATTGGCTTGCCACTTGCTAGCCGCCGAGAGATTGAAAACAAAACATTACGCTCTGCTACGTAGTCAGGTTCGTGCTTGAATTCATCCCAATGCGGTAATCGCGTTTCGTATCCAGGCCAAACGTTTCCCCTCGGGCGAACCACCTCTATAACCTTTCGACCATCCGCATAAAGCAGCCCCCATCGCGCAGGCAATTCCTCTTGATGAATCATATCTGGTGGACAAATATAGAAACGGTATAACCCTAGCCCTCCTGAAATTCTATGATTTTTTTTACTATCGGCCGCAAAGTCACTGCGGCTTACTTTAGATTCAATAACAACGGAGCAGCTTGACCGAAAACCCACAACATCGGCTTGTTCTGCACAGCCGAGTGCGATCAACTCTGTTGCGACGATTGCGAATCCCTGCCGCTTCAACCAAGCCGCACCTAACGCGGATTGGAGATTGTGTAATTCACTAGCCATTAGCTTTCCTATTTGGTCACTACCTCATGATATATCAGACCACTTTCCTATCAATGAAAAGACGATACTTCGACCATGCGAGCATCTTGATTCAAACCTTGTTCAAAGCGTTTCTTTGCGTGTGCAATGCAAACTTCCAAAGGATCATTGCCGTTATTTGCTGCAGCAAAAGATAACGCCTTGCTTGCTAGTCCAAAGGCAGCGATAGCTTCATCCCATGTGAGGCCGGACTGCATTGCAAGGCTGATTGCTTGTTGGGCTAAATCACCAATTTTTTGGGTAGTCATCTTTCTATTTCGCTTTATAAGATCGGGTTGGGAAGATCTGATTTCCATCCCTCTTCCAGCATCCATGCAAGAGAAGGTAAATCATCGGGTTCTTTCATAAAAATTCTGATTAAGTCCGGTTCGTTGATGTCCCACATCACTTGATCGCAAGTCAGAATGTCACCACTTGGCGTAACTTTAAGACCGGTTCCCGAGGTTGGCACAAAAGGAATATTAATTTCGATCTGCAAATCCAGTGCGTCATACGTTGCCCCCTTGGGCGGCGTTGAGACGGTGTGTACAATTGCTCGCATGTTGTTTTCCTATAATGGTGTGCGCTGCTCGGCACCAGTCAACACCACTCCGCCGGGGCCGAAGGAAAAGGACAAGACGCCACTACGTACCCGCACGTCATTTTCACTTGTTCCGATCGGTTGCGAACGAAGCATGTCAACAATTTCGCCTTCACTTACCTTAGTACCAATGCGGGCTTGAATGTCTTTTTGATTCACGATGTTTCTCCGGTTTTTTAGCGGCTCGTGGCGCCACACACTACAGATTAAGAAAAGTTTTCAATAAAACTTGGGCATACATGACATGAATAAAATCGTTCGGATGCGTAATTCCATTAGCAGTGACATCGTAGTACGCTTTGTGTTGCATCATATCGAAACCAACTTCCAGCATATTTGACACAGATACGTTTGGTGTTGTATCTGCCAATGTATTGCACACAGCGGCAAAATCCTTGAATTGTTGTGAGTTTGGACTGACGCCCTTCCAGTCCGGATTGGCCGCAAACGGTACAAGCAGTACAATCTCCACATCTGGATTTTTTGCTTTGGCCGCATTAACAATCGACGTCAGGTTTGCTTGATAAGCAGCGGTTGATATTTTTGTGAATGCGTCATTAGTCCCGTAGTTAATAACGATCGCATCCACAAATGTATCGCCAACAAGCGTCGCTTCGTTAGTCACCCCATCGGCAGTTGTGGTGCCTGAAACAGCGAGATTGCGAATGTACACTTGATTTGGATATTTCTTAGCTAGATAAGCAGAAGCTAAGAATGGATACGATGGTTGCTTCGGGCCAGCGCCTGCATCAGAGCTGGTATCAAGACCTACCGTGATGCTGTCGCCAATGTAGGTAATAGCCACTTGCTGACCTGAATCAAGTTTTGCCTTGAGCTTCGATGTGGTTCCTTTTACTAGTGGCTGAAATGTCACTAAAGACGGCGTATAAGTTACAGCAATTTGTCTGCCTTGATAATCACCACCAATATGCAATATTGAGCCATCGCTGACAAAGGGAGACCAGTAGTAGGGAGTAGTTGTTTGTGCTGGATGAATGAAGTCATTTAATATTTTAGGAATGTTCGACGCAGTGGTGATTTGCAATGCACCGGCAACAATGGTGTAGTCGACGCCATCAACATAAACTTGGCCCGTATAGCGGTTTCGCACTTGTTGAATCGATGCAGCATTGCGCCATAGCGGATAATTATCGTTACCGGCCATTGGCAAGATAGTTTCATCGTGAATCTGCGCAGCAGAAAAAAAGAACTGATCGACGTTGAATTTTGATACCAAATCGGTGTTGCAAGTTGAGTTTTGGCATAGCGTGAATTTCGTTGTGTCGACTTTTGATATAACAGGCGGCGGAGTGACTGCGGTAGATGGTGGTGTGGGTGCGGTCGAACTTGCCCCCCCGCCACCGCCGCCACCGCAAGCAGCCAAAGTCAAAGACAGCATTACTGAGATAAGAATTTGTTTTTTCATTTTGTTTTTCCAGTGAGAAAAAGAGAATCAAGAGTCAGTGTTATAAACAAGTTGCTGCACTTCTTTTAGAGATAGGTTTTCATAGCCGATTACTATTTCCGCGAAGTGCCAAGCATGTATGTAGTATAGCATAGTTATAGCAGTTGTACAGCATTAACATAGCTTAGATATAGCATGTTATTTGGAATGGTTTTAAGACGGATTTTTAGGTTTATCCTGCCAAACCGCTTTTAGTGAGGCTGTGCAGATCCGGCCCGGTTCTGGCCATGCGGTGCTTGAAAAACAGTCCTGGGGACTGTTTTTTTTCGTCGGTAGTCCCCCGCCGTGGTAGCGGTGCGCGTAAGCGCAGGGACGTAGCCCGGCGAAACACATGGCCAGCACTCAGTACGTCGCAAATAAAGGATGGGGTGGATCTCGCCGGCGCCGGCCGGGGATGGCTTCCGGCGATCACGGATGTTTGGCTGACCTGGTGGTGTCAACCTGGTGCGGCTCGGATGGAGGGAGTTTGTCGACTTACCCACCGCATCGAGCATTCATGGCCTACACATTGGCCAAGCTCGATACCGTGGATAAGTCTGCGGCAGTGGCCGACAAGAGGTTATACGTCTACTCAACGTCCGATATTTGATAGATAACTGCCTCTTCAGCACTCCAGCGCACTGCAACACTCTGAACCGAAAACCGTGTGCGCAGGGCATCCTTCACGTTGTCATGAGCCGTCAATCGGCCTCGGCGAGTCCAATAACGCGCATTGCGAATATCGTGCGTTAGATGCGACGGATGGAGACGTCGGCGTAAAGTAGTGTGGATCGTTGTGCTGGTCCAATCACCAAATTTACTCAGATACTGCCACCCCTCGGAGGTTTTAATACGAAGACCAAATCGCAGTACGCTAGACGTGGCTTCTGGGCGCGGGGCATTCAATTCAGAAGTTAGCGCAGAGCATGCTAGCTCCAACATTTTCGGCAGGTCGGAGCTGCTGTTTCGATAGCTTGAATAGGTCCCTTTTGAAACACCAAGCATTTTGGCGGCGCTAATGTTAGTAAGACGCATGGATGATTGCCATGCGCGAAGATCATCTGCTGTCATTTAGAACCACCGTCTTTTCCTGTTTAGACCTCTGCATGTTTTTTCTTTCAAACTGAGGCCGCGCACCCTGCAGCTTTAGTTGCATCCCAAACCTTGGTCATGTCTTGCACAAACATGCCATTCGCTGCGTTGTCATAGCGGCCACCAGCGTCCTTAAACCTTTCTTTGAACTGGACACAACTCGGCGTAGAGCTGACCTTCGCTTGCCAATTTTTAATGATGCTGTCTCGATTGGATTCAAGGTAAAATTTTCCTACTGAATTACTGACTTCGGACACCTCTGCGCTCGATGCCCTACTTTTCAAAAGATCGCATATAAACACCGTGCTGAGTGCCAACCCACCTAACACACCAGCAACCCAAGCGGCTCTATAGACATAGTTTGATTCGAATAACCATTTCATGGTGTTTTTTCCACGGGTTAGTACTACTGCTTTGCAATGAGTGCGGTTCAAGTCGCCGCTGAGTCTTCGAGCTGCTGAACTCGCCTTTGTAAGTCCTCCATTTTTTCATTCATGTCTACGGCAAGCTTGCCTGCGTCGACACGGACGAAAAGTACACGATATATATCGTGTGTATCGCTGATCTTACGAATCGCAAATTGAACTACGATCCGGTCGACGTGGATAAATCCTCCGCAGCCATCGCAGAACGTAGAATCAGACGTTTGCGCTTCGACGCACATATGAAAGTGAGCGGCAAGCGCATCCGCGGCGTTAGCGCGGCCTGAAATGCTCATTGCAACCTCAAGCACTCGACGCACTTCAGGGGACTGACTTACCGTTTCAAATTGGATGCCTGCCACAAGGTACAGTTCTGATTTGTCTTCCTTTGCCACTTCCGCCGCCAGTACGTGAAACAAATTGTCTTTTTTGCTGGTAATCATGTGATTCCTTCTGTTATCCCGGTGTCCGACCGGTGCGGCTGGCGTCTGAGCCAGGGTTATTTGAATCTCAGTGGTTTACCCGTTTCATATGCGGGCGCCGCTCTTGGAGTTCTTCCACGGATCGCGTCAGGGTTATAACCAGCGTCCCGTAGCAGTTTGTCGGCCGCTTCTTCGATTTGTTTTTCGCGGCCGGCTGGCCTGACTACCTCATTTGAGTGATGCAACAGCGCGTCGGCCGGCGCCGCTCTTGGTTTGTTCCTAAAAACACTCCGAAGCAATAAAATTGGAATCAAGATAGCCGGAATGCAAAGCGTGATCATTAAAAGATCCTGCTGTAAATGAGCCACTGCATCGAGCATCGGCCCGCCGTAAATTAGGTAGGCGAAAACCATACCAAGGACGGTCGTAATCACAAAAAAGAAGGCCATGTTGTTCCTATCGGGTTGGTTGATCGTCTGAGGCCATCGTGCGCCCCTCAAGCGCCATCTTTGCTACAGACCCATCCTCGACGGTCGCAGTGTTCGATTCATCCTCGTAGAAGTTCGGCGGCTCACCGCTTACGGTATCCCACGCGCTCGGATCGTGCTGCATGAAATGCGAGCCATCAGCATAGAATCGCAATGCTTCTTCAAGCCTCTTGATGCCGGCGGCGGCATGAGCGCGCCCTACTTGGTAGCCTTCCCATGTCGATTGAACAAGTTGGTTGGCATAGTCACCATCGCTGTCGCGCCTGTAGTCACAATCCATTGGAGATTCAAGCCGCTCAAAATCGGCCCGCATTTGTAGCAATTCGACGGTGTTCTCTGTGTGTGCCATGTAATTTTTCCGTCCTATGTGAGCAAAAATGCCAGTCCCCCACCTTTCGGCAATTCTGCCCAAAAGCCGGAATTCTTGACGCGTCGAAAATGTTGCTCCAGCTCGGCCCGCGATAGACGCTGTTCTTCGACGTAATCTGCGAGCCATCTTTCTGTCACGTTGATTTCACGAGGTGGCACAGTCTCCACATGCAAGCTCCATGAGCCACTTACCGCAACAACCTTTGCACCATCAAATGCCGCACTGACGGCACATAGCACGTCATCGCGAGTCGGTTTCTTTCTCAACTTCTTCTTTAGTTCGTCAATCATAGTATTCTCCTATTCGTCTCTACTTCGCGGTCGGAAGCAGTGCTTCTAAATTTTGGACCGCTCGTGTACTGGCATCCTTTTCTTCCATCCTGGTTGCAGCCTGACGAAGACAGTTGGTAACTGCATTCGCTTCAATCGGCTCCTTCGGCAGATTGCAATCGAGAGAAAGTTGCGCCAGAAAAGCGCGGTCTTTTCTTGGCAGAGCTAGAACGTCTGGCCATAGCACGGCCAATCGTTCCTTACTTTTCTCGGCCATAGCCTGCCCGGTATACCGACCTATAAGTACCGCCAGTAAGCCGACAAGAATCATTGCGACTACAACGATCAAGATTCTTTTAATGTTGAGCTTCATGCCGAAAGACCTAACCACGCAACTGCAGCGACGATTAAAACAACTGCCGCACCTACAACCCATTTGAGCGAATTAATCACTTCATCTACAGCGTTGCAAATAGCCGTTACATTACCTCCACAAACGTGACTTACAGCCTCCGCAGCGGGATCGGTTTGAAGGACCATGACCATCAAGGCAAAGCCAACAGCAAGCACCATAACTACGACAAGGCCAATCAATAAGTCCCTTCCTGTCATTGGTGTATTTGATTTTGTGGATGATCCGACTAAATAGCCAACTAAAAATTCCATCATGTTCTTCTCCTGGATCAGCGGCGTGAAAGTTGCTTTAACCAGTCGCGCACGTTGGCAATGGCGTTATCCCCATCAGCCGAGTGCGGCCCGAGCGCCTTCAGCTCATCAATGATCGATTCCAGCTTCGGCCAGTGTTTACTCGCTTGCTCATGCAGTGCGCGGATACGGTTGTCACGGTCTTCCTGGGTCTTTATGGCTGCCATATTTTTCTCAATTAATCCTCGGTTTTTTCAACGATGTCACCAAACATAAATTCCTTGTTTGGAAACGCTGTGCGCCAGGCGCGAATTTCATCTTCCAGTTTTGTGCGAGATACAAAGGTGCCGCCCTCGCCGCTTTGTGATGCCCGCATTGCGCGATACGCGTCTGCGATTGCTCCTGTAAGGCCAGGACAATTTGTCGAGGCGCCGCCCGATGTACACAGTCTCACGCCTTCAGTTGTCCGGCCATGCTTGGGCGCGACTTGGACGTAGAAGTCTCCGTTTCCTCCCTGAAAAATAACAAGAGCCCGTTGATCTTCATCAGGCAAATCGCGGTCATCCGTGACATACATCATTTTTTCAAGCATGGCCTTTCCTTTCAAGGTGTTCAAGACGCGCAATCAATTCGAGTATCACTGCCGGATTCACCGCAGCTATGAATTTGGCATCTGGATGCCACGATGGCGAGCATCGTAGTGCGAAGCGTCGGCCGGCTGTGGGGCCGAACTCGTCCATTGCCGGCACATCGGACAGCACATTGCCGCTTGGCGTTGCCTCCCACGGCCCCGGTGTTGCGACAAGCGCCACCTGCTTCAATGCTTCCAGATCAATTGTCATAGCATCGTTTCTTTCTCAGCGGCCCCAAAAGGGGTAGTCGGAAGGATAGTTATCTTGGTTTTCAATCCAACGCAATGCATCCTCAAAACTCGACCAGAGCCGCCAGGCCGGGTTTTCGCCGGCAGTGAGGGGATACCAGCGTGTGCTGCCGATAGTACGGACTACGGTGTTGTAGCCCCCCACAACTGCCTCAACGTGGTAAGTCCCGGCCGGCAAGTCTGGACCGGCCGCAAAGCGCGTTGGCCGAACCGGCATAGCAAGCACTGTAGACATATCAATTTTCCCATGCGCCGCAGCGCTTCAAATACCGTTTGCAATCGCGCAAAGCGGCCTTGCCGCCGTCCGCGTCGTCATTGTATGTGCACCCCCCCTCCCGAATCATGCTAATCACGTACTTCGCCTCGGTAATCGCCCATTCCTGCGTCGCCTTTTCACCAGGTTCGCGATCACGCAGCATCAGCACTTGCGGGATTTTCGGGGCGGCGGATATCGTCATCATCTTTGAGAATGTACTTTAGCTCAAGATTTAGTTTCTTGTTTTACAACTTTGCGGCCATCCGGATAGCGCCATTGCTGGTAGCATGCTTTGCACCAGGCGAACAATCCGTCTTGTTCTGCTGTGGATGCGTAAAAGAATTCGGTATCAGCCGGCCAGTGGTCTTTGCACCTGGAGCAACGCTTGTGGAGCTGGCCGGCCTCGATGCGATACAACCCGCTTTTGATCCGTAGCGCGAACAGCTTTTCAGGGCATGACGCAAATTTTTTCGGATATGTCAGGCCGTTACTGGCAACGTAGCTTTGCGCTGCAGTCATTTGCTCCACCCTGTTCCATGTGTGGAGTAATAGCCTTTTCCTTGGCGTGTTGCGTGCACCACGAGTTTTCTTGAGATCGCATCTGCAACCTGCGGCAAGAACACTGTGAACTCATCCCAATCAAAGCCGAACGCCTGCTTCACGCAAACGGTAACTTTCCCATCCAAAACCGTAAACGATTGCTTTCCAAATACCGCATACCCGAGCAAAGTTTTTTGCATGTTTGCCGATAGTCGAATTGACTTCCCTTCCAAGGAAGCAAGCGCCATTGTTTCAGCAAATGTATGGATGCCGGCAGTTTTACCATCGATCATCCACGGCTGAATTTCACCGTCATTGAATTGAATAGCATGCTTCGATTGTTTGGTCATTTTGTGCGCCTATGCGGTTATCTTTCTGACTGCCAACACTTGTAGTATAGCATATATATAGCAATAATGCAGCACATATATAGCATTATTTGCGGTGGCCGCGTCCCGGTGCAATCCATTTTCGGGCATGGCTTTTGCGAACATCCATCCTGCCAAACCGCTTTTAGTGAGGTTGTGCAGATCCGGCCAGGTTCTGGCCATGCGGTGCTTGAAAAACAGTCCTGGGGACTGTTTTTTTTCGCCGGTAGTCCCCCGCCGTGGTAGCGGTGCGCGTAAGCGCAGGGACGTAGCCCGGTGAAACACATGGCCAGCGCTCAGTACGTCGCAAACAAAGGATAAGGTGGGTATGTTCTCTGCCGATAGGCAGCTATTGCGTTAGTTGCCTGGAAGGTTGGCCGCTAGGCCAAGTCCGAAGGACTAAGCGTTAGCGCACCTGGAAGGGAACGACCCCGGAGGGGGAACGTCCGAATTTGACTTTGAAGTTGACTTTTATTTCGACAAAAACGCGGGAATTTCTTGAACATTCAGATTTGCACCGCCCTCGAAAGTTATCCGGAAAAACTGCGCGATCGGAGTCATTGCTTGCATCGGACCGGCATTCACAAAAACCGGAAGCACTGTTTGCACCCGACCTGCATTCACATAAACATGATATTCAAACGCGCTGCGCTCGACATCATCCTTGCGCTTACACTTCTCGAAATGCGGAAACATTTTATGCAGATCCTCGGGCGAGATATCAAGCGCGATGCTGTTGTTATCGCCTGAAAGAAACATAATCGTTTTTCCAATTTGACCAGGCCGGGACGGATGAAAATAGTGAATATTATCGACGTTGACATGAACGCTGCTCTTGTCTTTCGACGTAGTAGTGAAAAGCTGCTGGAATTCCTGAAATGGCATAGTGTCCTCGTAGATTATTCTTGAATAAAAAACCGTGTGTAAATGTTGAGCTGTTTGGCCGACAAACTGGATATATGTCGTTGTTCTTCTTTGTTGTAAATCATGGCGCCGTAAACGTCGGCCAGTACGCCGGCATCCGGAGAAAGCCGATAGTCAGGTGGCAGACAGAATCCGTGCTTGTGAGCATCAGAGACACAGCGATTGATGGATTTTTCGAGGTCGATGATGGTAAACACGGCGGGGGAAAGCGGCGCTTGCGCCGCTTGCTCTGTTCGTTTTTCTGTTTGCATCATCGCCTCTTCTGAGTGAAATTATCGTGTGACGGTTACGACTACATACGCATGCCGCGGCCGGAGGATTTTTCCGGTGTTGTTGGTTTGAGTGCGGGATTTGTCGTGCTCAAAGTGGATTGCTTGGCCATTTGCATTCCCTGCTGTAAGCCTAATTTGCCTTGCAAATAGGGGTTCATCATGCTTTCCGGCGAGACGCCGGCCATTAATTTAGCGCCTATACGGGCTGTTTCAGCAGCTACCAGGCGCGTTGAAGCATTCATGTCAGGCATCTTGCTGGCAAGCTGGGCAATCGCGTCTACGCGCTCGAAAGCGTGTTTCAGCGAGGGGTAATGCTTGAGCGCTTCAACCCGTGCTTCGTTCATAAAGGCATGCACCAGGGTTGGCTTGATAGCCTCGTGGAAGATTTCCCGCTTTGCCGATTGGTTTGCAACATGCACGGCGGCCGGATTCTTTGGATCATGCTGCTTGATTGCAAGATGACTGGCCAGCTTCCAACGGTCACGCGGTATCTTGTCGATGTCCAGCTCGTATCCAGCCTTGCGCGCCAGCTCCGAAATGAAAATGCGTGTGCTACGACCGTTACCTTCGCGGAATGGATGCAGTTCGTCTAGCTTGGTATGTACCTCTGTAATGGCCTTGAGGAATTCAGGCTTCTTGAGTCCCTGCAGTTGATTGAGATCCGCAATGAACTTGTTGAACTCCTCGGCCTTGATGTCAATGACCATCGCGGGAATAAAGCGGTTCACCAGGCCGGTTTCCTTATTACCCTTGGCGAAATCAATTTCGCGCACCTGCCCTGCCCATTCGTACATGTCCTGGAATACATGCTTGTGAATCGCCTGCAGGTGTTCAAAGTCGAACTTGCCCTGGATCGGCTTCGCGGCCAGCTCCAGCTCGCGAGCTGCTGCGAACTTGTATTCAACGACGCGAGCTGCTGCGAAGTCGCGAATGTCCTGCTTATTGATTAGGACATCGGTGCCAGGGTAGTAAGCCTTATCGCCGGGAATCATGCTTGCCCCGCACGGGCTTGGTCGGCACGGGCTTGGTCGGCAAATTGCTGTGCGCTTTTGAGCAAGTCAGCGATGCTGGCGGTGCCGGCGACGTATTTTGCTTGAATCTCTTTGTCGGCCGCATCCGGCTCAAGCCCCTCGATGCTCTGGTTCGCATTCATTTGTGTGACATGCGCTTGCCTCTCTGCTGCTGTGGACATTTGGACCTCCGTTCAAGTGATCGGGCCGGTTACGGCCTAGTTTTCCAACATTATTTTTAAATTCGTATCGAAAACGACACAAATTGAAAATACTCTGTTTTTGTGATGTTTACTAGGCATCGATGCCGGTTTACAACGGTTTTTTGCGTCGATCTACCGGTAAGTTCCTTACTCGGCTTTCGGCAGCTTCAGAGTGCCATCTTCCAAGGCGGCTTTAACCTTCGTCCAATCAACGCCGTAATCGGGTACGGCGAACTTGTCACCGCTGCCGTAGCCAGGCCGCATACTTCCATCAGAACCCATGAATGTGTGCGCCCGGTTCAAAGGTAAAACGAATGACGCTGGCCTGATAACGTCAC
>Ga0210409_10004629_pt1 | contig 14742 bp, 12 predicted proteins | sample IncBWH17MmetaG_FD_161649 | JGI IMG/M metagenome (GOLD analysis project Ga0210409, IMG submission 161649) | Forest soil microbial communities from Barre Woods Harvard Forest LTER site, Petersham, Massachusetts, United States - Inc-BW-H-17-M | ecosystem: Environmental > Terrestrial > Soil >... | reverse complement strand
TCGAACGTCCTTGCACGAGGCTGGCCGAGGAGCACGCGTGGCTCGAACGTCCTTGCACGAGGCTGGCCGAGGAGCACGCGTGGCTCGAACGTCCTTGCACGAGGCCGGGCGAGGAGCACGCGTGGCTGAACGACCGGGCTCGAATTCGCGAGGCAGTGTTTCTTCCCGTACGCGTGCCCGTGCCCGTGCCCGTGCCCGAAACACCAGCAAACACGGACGTAGGTCGCCTGCGGTTTCGGGCACGGGCACGGGCACGTTTACGGGAGCGCAATTCGAGGACACGCACTCAACTAGACCGTCCCCTCCGACGTCGTCGGCGACAGCCGACGAGGGGCGGAGGTAGTGACCTGAGTCCGCAATTTCCTACGAATGCGGACTCAGGTCACTACTTCAGCGCCCACCCAAGCAGAAAGCCGACTACGAGGGAGAGCGCAACGAGGGCGACGACCAACGCCGGAGCCACTCCGCGCGTCACCGGCTGAGGGATCTCGCTAATCGTGACCTGAGGCACCGGCTCGGCCACCTCGTTCAAATCTGCGGCGCTCGCGAGAGTCCCGCCCAGCTTTGGTCGTCTTCCTCCTTCTGCCATGCTCAGACCCGTAGCTGCGCCCCAAACCGGCTCCGTAATCGAGAGATCACGTCCGCGTGTCGCGCATCGACCTCAGCATCGCTGAGCGTGCGATCGTGCGCACGATACACGATCCGGAGCGCCAGACTCGCGTGGCCCGGGGCAATGCTGCCGCCGACAAACCGGTCGAACAGCGTGACCTCCTCGGCAAGGTCGCCCGCCGCATCGCGCGCGGCACGCACGAGGTCACCGGCCGCGACGTCGTCGGGAACGACCACGGCGATATCGCGCAGGTTTGCCGGGAAGCGCGGTAACGGCACGAAGCGAATCGAGCGCACGCCGGTAGATCGCAACGCCTCGAGGTCGAGCTCGACGAGGACCACAGGGTCGGCGAGTTCGAACGCGTCCATCACGTTGGGATGCAGTGGACCCATAGCCCCCACGCGCTCACCATCGACCTCCACCCACGAGGCCCCACGAGGATGCAGGCGCGGCGGCAGCTGGCCACTTCCCGCGAGACAGACGTCCGCCGGGCGGCGAAGCAGGCGCGCGACCAACCCTTCGGCGAGCCCCTTGGCGTCCCACACGTCCACGGTTTGCTGGATTCCGAGCCACTGCGGCCGCTTTCCGGCCAGAACGGAAGCAAACGAAAGGCGTTCTTCTTCGCTGGATCCCGCTGAACGAACGAACACGGTACCCACTGCAAACAATCGCGCGTCTCGCTCCCCGTGCCGCCGAGCGCGCGAAAGTATGCGCAACAGGCCCGGCACGAGGCTCGTGCGCATCACGGATACATCTTCGCGCAGCGGATTGCGAAGCGTGACCGCCGGCGGCGGCGCCCCGACGGCCTGGAGATCCTCCGGCGAAACGAACGCGTAGGGAATGCTCTCGCTCAGCCCCAGCTCCACGGCGGCCCGGCGCACGCTGCGGGCGAGCTTTTCGCGAGTCGCGTGCGGTCGCGAAGGGGAGATCGCCGGAAGCCGGCTCGGAATCTTGTCGTACCCGCGCACGCGAGCGACTTCTTCGATGAGATCCACCTCTCGCGCCACATCTGGACGATGCGTGGGCACCTCCCAAGCATCGACTCCCGGCCGCGACGAGCAGCGAGTAAAACCCAGGCCGCGGAGGATGGCCCGCGCCTCGCCTGCATCCACGTCAGCCCCAAGCAGCGCTCCGAGGCGTTCTTCACGCAGTTCGACCGTGCGCTTGGCGAGCGCCCTTGCTTCGAAGATACGCGGCTTGCCGAGCGCCCTGGCCCCCGCAAGCCGAGCGACGAGTGCCGTGGCGTGCGAAAGTGCGGCCGGCGTATCGCCCCAGTCCACGCCTCGCTCGAAGCGGTGGCTCGACTCCGAGTGCAGCGCGTGCCGGCGCGAAGCGCGACGGACACCCCGCGGTTCGAAATAGGCGCACTCGAGGAGAATGCGCGACGTGGACGAGGTGATTTCGCTTTTGCCGCCGCCCATGACGCCCGCCAGCGCCACCGGCCCGTCCTCATCGCAGATGACCAGGTCGTCGGTGGAGAGCACCCGTTCTACGCCGTCGAGCGTCACCAGCTTTTCGCCGTCCCGCGCTCGCCGCACGACGATGCGAGCCGCACGCACCTTGTCCAAATCGAACGCGTGCATGGGGTGACCGAACTCGAGCATTATGAGGTTCGTCACGTCGACGACGTTCGAGATCGGTCGCACGCCAAGCGCCGATAGGCGAAAGCGCACTTCGAGCGGCGACCGATCCACTTTTGCGCCCGCCAGCACCGCGGCTCCGTAGTGCGGACAGCGCTCGGCGTCCTCGATCGAGACAGACACGGGGTCCGCACGCGCTCGATCACTGTCGAGTTCGGGCAGCGTCGCGGCTGGGACGGCGAAAGGTACGTCGAACAACGCGGCAGCTTCGCGGGCCAGCCCCACGTGGCCGAGGGCGTCACCGCGATTTGGGGTGATGCTCAGCTCGAGGATGGAGTCGCGCGTCGAGGGGAGACCGGCCGCCAGTGAAATGCCGGGCATCGCCGTCGAGGATGGCAGGACCAGAATGCCGTCGGCGTCGTCGCTAAGGCCGAGCTCCGCCTCGCTGCACAGCATCCCCTCGCTGGTTACTCCCCCGATCGAGCGCGGCTCGACGGTCAGGCCCTTCGCCGGCAAGTGCGCCCCCACTGGCGCGAGCACGACGAAGGCGCCGGCGTTGGGCACGTTCGGCGCGCCGCAGACGACCTCCAGATGGGGTCCTCTCGGCGCCTGCGCATTCGACTCTGGCTTGGGGGCACCACGGTCTACCGTAACCAGGCTGAGCCCCGCCCGGGACGGATGGGCGCGCACCGAGACGACGCTGGCTACGACGCATGCTTCCGCGGCAAGACCGTAAGGTTGCAAGCCTTCCACTTCCAGTCCTGCTCCGGTCAAGCGCGCAGCCAACGCGTTGACGTCGTCGGGCAGCTCCGGGCACAGCTCGCGAAGCCAGCGCAACGAAGCTTTCATCGCCTGCCTCTAGCCGAATGCGGCACCACGGTCGAGCAGATGGTCGGAGCCATCGTGTGAGAACGATGTAGCATCTTGCCTTGCACTGCCATGCGGACCAAAGCTCGTCTCTTGTTCGCGTCTATTTTCCTCCTGCCGGTGGCCTGCAAGCGATCTCCCGTAGCGACCACCTCCGACCAGCCTCCGCGCCCGGCCAACGTCGATACAGCGCGACTCATCTCCGCCGCCCAGGACCGGGACAATTGGCTTACCCACGGTCGGACGTACGACGAGCAGCGGTTCTCACCGCTCGACCAAATCAACGCCAGCAACGTAAGCACGCTCGGGCTCGCGTGGGCGCTCAATCTGGACACGTCACGAGGGCAAGAGGCGACACCACTGGTCGTGGACGGCGTCATGTACTCCACGAGCGCGTGGAGCAAAGTCCAAGCCATCGACGCGGCGACCGGAAAGCTGCTTTGGCAATACGACCCTCAAGTACCGGGTGAGACCGGGATTAAAGCCTGCTGCGACGTCGTCAATCGAGGGGTCGCTGTTTGGCAGGGACGCGTGTACGTGGGCACGCTCGACGGTCGACTGGCGGCGATCGACGCGCAGAGTGGCAAGGAGGTCTGGTCGGTCGTCACGGTCGACCAGACCAAGAAGTACACGATCACCGGCGCGCCACGTGTCGTGAAGGGCAAGGTGCTGATAGGCAACGGCGGCGCGGAGTTCGGTGTTCGTGGCTACGTCTCGGCCTACGACGCGGACAGTGGAAAGCTCGCATGGCGCTTCTTTACGGTGCCGGGCGATCCTGCGCAGCAGGTAGAAGCGCCGATTCTCCAACAAGCTGCCGCCACCTGGAAAGGCGAGTGGTGGAAGCTCGGCGGCGGCGGCACCGTATGGGACTCGATGGCGTACGACCCGGAGCTCGACTTGCTTTACATCGGCGTAGGCAACGGCTCGCCGTGGAATCAGCGGCTGCGCAGTCCGGGCGGCGGCGACAACTTGTTCCTGTCTTCGATTGTCGCGCTCAAACCCGATACCGGCGACTACGTCTGGCATTACCAGGAGACCCCGGGAGAGTCCTGGGACTACACAGCCACGCAGCACATCGTCTTGGCGGACCTGACGATCGATGGGAAGCCGCGCAAGGTGCTCATGCAGGCGCCGAAGAACGGCTTTTATTACGTCATCGACCGGGAAAGTGGAAAGCTCATCTCTGCGCAGCCGTTTGCAACCCTCAATTGGGCAAGCGGTGTCGACATGGCCGCGGGCCGCCCGCTCGTCAACCCGGCTGCGTATTTCGGCACGACGGGCAAACCATGGCTTGCGATGCCCGGGCCCTATGGCGCCCACAATTGGCAGCCAATGTCCTTTAGCCCGCAAACGCATTTGGTCTACATCCCGGTTCAGGACGCGCCGTTCGCATATGCGGACCCAAAGAATTTCGCGGTTGACCCCATCGCCTACAACAGCGGCATCGACGTCAGCGTCGTCGGCTTGCCTCTGGATCCGAAAGCCAAGGCGCAAGTGCTCGCTTCTGTCCGCGGCTACCTCAAAGCGTGGGATCCCTCGACGCAAAAAGAAGTCTGGCGCGTGGAGCAGCCAGGCGCGTGGAACGGCGGCGTGCTTTCAACCGCGGGGGGCCTCGTGTTCGAAGGCAATGCCGCGGGCTTTTTCAACGCTTACTCCGCGGACAAGGGTGCGGCCCTCTGGTCGTACCCGGTGCAAACCGGAGTTGTCGCGGCGCCCATGTCGTACGCCGTCGGCGGCCAGCAATACGTCGCAGTCGTCGTCGGTTGGGGAGGAACCTATCCGCTCAGCGCAGGCGAGGTTGCTCACAAGGGAGCGCTGGCGGAAAACCGCAGCCGAGTCCTGGCGTTTCGCCTCGGGGGCACTGAGCGACTGCCGCCGCCGGCGCCACTGCCGCCGCCGACCAAGCCCCCGGCGCGCTTCGGCGACGCCAGCAAACTTTCCATCGGCAAGATGCTCTTCGCGGGCTACTGCTTTACGTGTCACGGCGACGGCGCTGTTGCGGCCGGCGTGTTGCCTGACCTGCGCTGGTCGCCCCTGCTCGGCTCTCGCGAGGCGTGGCAGGCAGTCGTCCTAGGCGGCGCGCGGACGAAGAACGGAATGGTGAGCTTCGCCCAAGTGCTCACACCGGACTTCGCGGAACTGGTTCGGGCGTACGTGGTCGCACGAGCCAACGACACGTATCAGGAATCGACGCGCGACGGCGGGACGGACTAGCACACCCCGCGAAGCCGAACGATCATCATCGTATTCTTCCAGTCGGAGAAGCCGAGCCGTCGATAAAGTCGACGGGCACGGTGGTTGTTCGGCGTGACTTGGAGCGAAAGGGCGACCGGAACGCGCGGCCACGGCCCGGTTCCATCTTTGAGCGACGTGACGAGCGTCGATGCGAGCCCGCGGCCCCGAAGCTCTGGTGCGACGTAGAGTTCGTCGATCTCGCAAGTCTCGCCACCGAGCTCGTTCGACCAAAAGGAGATGAGGAACGCGTATCCGCGGGCGTGACCTCGGTCGTCCAGCACGACGGCGACGCCGCGTACCGGCTCATTCCGCAGCGCCTCCAACGTTCGGCGGACATGGTCGGGCGGTACGGGCTCGTCGCCAGGGTCTTCGGAATTCAGCGCGGCGACCATCCGCGCGATGGCGTCGTCATCCAGCGCCGTGGCGAGGCGCCAGGAGGAGGCGCTGTCAGGCGGCTTTCCCCGGTCCACTCCGTAAGGGTAGCTGCATTGCGTCGCGGCGAAGCACGGCGCGAAGGCGGCATCGCGCGGTGGCCGTTCATCCCGTCGATCGGCGTCGGGAGGCCATGCCGTCGGCGAGCGCGCCCGCGATGAACTTCCAGCCCTCCTCATGGCGTCGACCCATCTCGTCGTCCGGCAGGTCCGAGTGGCGCAGCGTGAGAAGCGTATCGTTGCCCTTGGCCTCCAGCGCGATTCTCACGGTGGTTTCGATGCCCTGCGTCGCTTCCGACATCCATGTGTGCTCTACGAGCCGCCCTCGGTCGAGACGCAAAAAGCGCCCGTAGTGTGCCCACGTTCGTCCCTCGTGCACGACCGCGTGATAGAAAAGACCGTCCACGACCGGGTTCAAGATGACGCGTTCACTGCCGAACCACGGGCCACCCGGGCTCTTGGGATCGAGCCACAGGTCGAACACCTCCGCGGGCGCTGCGGGGATCACGCGAGAGAGGTTCACCTCGATGCGCTTCATGATTTCTTCCTCCGTTCTTTGAAGAATGCTTCCAGTCGATCGACTCGCTCGCTCCAGTAGCGCTGGTAGCGGCTTGCCCAGTGGGCGACGTCGCGGAGGGGTCGTGCGTCCAACGAGAGCATGTGTTCGCGGCCCTGGCGGCACCGACGCACGAGCCCGGCTTCCTCGAGCAACTGGACATGTTTCGACACGGCCGCGAGCGACATCGGCAGAGGTTTCGCTAAATCTGTCACACGAACCGGCCCCTTCGTCAGGCGGTCAATGATCACGCGACGGGTGGGGTCGGACACCGCGAATAGCACGGCATCGAGCTGGGCTGACATTCAACTTATTGGTTGAATAATGTCCGGCGTCGGCTTTGTCAATGGGAGCATCACCAACGAGTTGGACAATCAGCCGCTCACGCCCCCTCGCAATCGCGGGTCGAGCGCGTTGCGCGCGGCCTCGCCAACCATGTTCAACGCGATGAGCGTTGCAAGGAGCGCTGAGCCCGGAAAGACGACGAGCCACCAGGCGTGGTCGTGCGTGCGCGCCTCTCCCATGAGCTGTCCCCAAGAGGCCGCACCGTCGAGGGAGCCCCCGCGCAAGAAATCTACGCTCGCCTCGACGAGCACAACCCACGCGACGGCAAAGGTCGCCCCCACGATGGCCGGACCAATGGCATTCGGCAGAACATGGCGCCACAGCACGCGCCAAAGCGGCGCGCCGAGGGCGCGCGCGGCAGCCACGTAATCGGAGCCGAGCGCCGATAGCACCTCGGCCCGCACGAGGCGTGCGAGCTCTGTCCAGCGAGTCAGAGCGATTGTGAGCAGGAGCGTGACCCTCGTCGGATTCGGGACCAGCGCGCCGACAACGAGCACGAGCAGGAGCGTCGGAATCGCGGTCAGTGATTCGACTGCGCGCGCGACAAGCGCGTCGACGATCCCCCCTGCAAAGCCGGCGAGCGCCCCCAAGACGACGCCGATGGCCACCAGAAGCGCAGAAGCGCCGAGGCCGACCCCGAACGCGGTGCGGGTGCCGTGGACGACACGCGCAAAAACGTCGTTCCCATTCGCATCCGTGCCGAAAGGGTGTCCGCGCGAAAGCGGCGCAAGCAGTGCCTCGGCCGCCACTTGACCGTCCGACGCGGAGCCCGACGCGGCCGAAGTATCTGCCACGAGCGGTTGGATCATCCAGTCGCCGGGGCTCTGGTCGCGCTGCATCCGTGCGCAGTCGGTGCCGGCGAGTTCGCTAGGGCGTGTGATGTTCGGCAGCACATATACCGCGCCATGAAAGCGGCAAACGACGGGAAGGTCGCTCGCAAGCACATCGGCGAAGACGCAAACCAGCGCGAGCCAGGCCAGGAGCAGGCCGCCGGCACGCGCGAGCCTGTCGCGGGTGAGCCGCGTCAGGGCGATGCGCGTCATCGTGACGTAAGGAGCTGCGACGCGCTCTGCTCCAACGACCGAGCGCCGAACGACGTCCAGGTTGCCCGACTCGCGGCCAGCGTCGAGGCTCGTGCGCTCTATCCCCAAGGGATTGGAGCGATCCTTGCGTCGCGACAAGTCAATCGCGACGCCCGGCTCTGGCGTGGACTGATCGTCTCCGCTCACGACGCCCGTTTGCCCGGTTCGCCGGCAAGCACCTCGCGCAACCGTGGATCCAGCGTCCCGCAGGCTACGTCGCTCGCCACGAGCCCCAGCGTGACTGCGACCGCCGCAACGAGGACAACCGCCATCAGCCAGGGCGTGTCGTGTGACTCTATCGCTCTCAAGGTTACGAATCCAAGGCCGGGAAGTTGAAACACTTCCTCGACGACCAGCGCGCCCGCCAAAAGGGTCGGCAGGTGCAAACCCGCGAGGGTCACCATCGGCAGCAGCGCGTTGCGCATTGCGTGGACTACCGCCACCCGTAGGACAGAAAGTCCTTTGGCTCGGGCGGTCCGCACGTAGTCCTGCCGAATGACCTCGAGCATCGCCCCTCGTTGCCACCTGGAGAGAGTGGCGAGCGAGCCGACCGCGAGGGCCGTAACGGCCCAAGCGACGCGAGTCCCGCCGACACCTCGGATGACTGCAAACCGCCGGAGCATCTCGGCTATGGCAAACGTCGGTGTCGCGTAGAGCACGAGAAGGATGGTGGAACTCACAACGTCGAACGGGCGTCCTTGGCGCCAAGCTCCGATGGCGCCCACAGGCACCGCGAGCGCCCAACCGGCGAGCATCGCCAAAGCGCATATGAGCACCGTGAGCGGTGCATGAGTGCGAAGTTTGCTGCCGATCGGCTCGCCATCGACGACGCTCACGCCGAGTTCGCCGCTGCCAGCACGCTCCAACCATTTTCCATATCGCGTCTCAGTCAAGAACGCGATCGCGCGAGACACGCCGTCAAGCACAACAAAGTCGGTGGAATGCACGAACCACCACTCGCGCCAGTCCGCAACGGCGCGCCGGACATCGTATACGGCGGCATCGGAAGTCAAAACCGGCCCGCGCTCGCTCATGTGCCGTGCTAAACGCGTTAGCCGCTCGAGGACTGTGCCGTCGCGCTCCGCCGTCATGGCGCGAAGGATGGCCGGCAGTGCAAACGTATCCAACGACAGTATCTCGCGTTCCCTCAGCTCGCCGCCGTGCTCGACGAGTCTTCCTACGGCACGGTTCACGGCCGCGCGGTTGAAATCGAGCGCACGATTTTCCCAGAACTGCGTCCAGAAGAGGACCGCGGATTCGGGTCGGCTGAGCGAACTACCTTGGAAGATGTCGTCGGGCATCATCCTTTGGCCTAGCCCCATGCGCGCGGCGACGGGTGTGAGGGCCGCGGCGACGCGCCCCCGGGCATCCGGCGGCAGCGTTTCGAGCAACGGCAGCACATACGGAAGGGCCGCACCGCCGAGCCGACAGAGCTCGTTTGCCGCCGCCTCGCGGCGGTCGTCGCCCGCTGCCACATGAGAGAGCGCCTCGCGAGCGAGCGACCTGACGTCGTGGGGGCTTGTGTTGAACAGTCGCGGCAGGTCGAGAAAACGAGCCCGTCGGGCCTCCTCGAATCGCCAATCATTTGCACCCCCGGCTTTTGAGGGGGTGGCTGGGTCTGGAGCCAGCGTCGTCACGAAGAAAATGACGAGACTCGTGGCGATAAGGGTCGGAATCGACCAGAGCACGCGGCGGAGCGCGTAGCGGAACATCGCCGCGAGCACTATAGGCCATGGCATGCTCACCGACGAACTTCGGGAGCGAGTTTTGCGTTGGATCGCCGACGACCCAGATCCGGCGACACGCGATGAGCTTCGTGGCCTTTTGGCTCAGCCGGACTCGGCATCGACGGAACTCGAGGACCGCTTCGCCGGGTTGCTGACGTTCGGCACGGCAGGCCTTCGCGGCATCATCGGCGCTGGTCCCAATCGAATGAATCGTGCGGTCGTTGCCAGGGCAACGTGGGGGCTCGCACAAGCGATCCGGTCGGCCGCGCCCGAAGCCACCGCGCGCCTCGTCGTCGTCGGGGGCGACGCGCGTCGAATGAGTCCGGAGCTGTCCGAAGACGCCGCCGCCATCCTGGCCGCGGCTGGCCTGCGTGTAGTGCTCTTTCGCGATCCCGTGCCGACGCCCCTTATCGGGTTCGCAGTCAAACATCTGCGCGCTTCGGGCGGTGTAGTCATCACGGCAAGTCACAATCCTCCCGAATACAACGGCTACAAGGTGTACTGGGAGAACGCCGCGCAAATCGTGCCACCCGTCGACGCGAAGATCGCTGCCGCCATCGATGACGCCCCGCCTGCGCGCGACGTTCCACGTCCAGAGCTTGCCCCGCTGATGCAGCGCGGGCTCGTGTCCGTGGCCCCGGCAGAGTTACAGCGGGCATACCTCGATGCTCTTCGCGCATTGTCGGTGCTCCCCCCTGGCGGCGATCGCCGCCTCCGGATCGTGTACACGCCCCTTCACGGGACCGGCGATGCGCTCGTCCGACACGCCCTTTCTGAGGCTGGTTTCGCCAATGTCACAAGCGTCCGCGAGCAACAAGCTCCCGACGGCTCGTTCCCGACGATCTCGTTTCCGAACCCCGAGGAGCCGGGGACGATGGACCTCGCCTTCGCTACCGCGACGAGGGCGGGCGCGGACCTCGTGCTCGCCAACGATCCAGACGCGGATCGTCTGGCGGTTGCGCTGCCCGACGCTACGACAGCGAGCGGCTGGCTCCAGCTCACGGGCAACCAGCTCGGCACCCTGCTCGGGCACTACCTGCTGACCAGGGGCACTGCGACCCGCCCGCGCGCGGTGCTCGCCTCGATCGTCTCGTCACCGTTGCTAGGACGCATCGCAACGTCGCTCGGCGTCCACTACGAGGAGACCCTTACAGGTTTCAAGTGGATTGCTAACCGCGCGATGGAGCTCGAACGCGAAGGGTACGAATTCGTCTTCGGGTATGAAGAAGCGCTCGGATATTGCATCGGAGGCGTGGTGCGCGACAAAGATGGCATCTCGGCTGCGGTCATCGCCGCCGAGATGGCGAGCTCGCTTCGCGAGCACGGGCGCAGCCTCCGAGATGAACTCGACCTCATCGCGCGCCGATGGGGCGCCCATGCCAGCTCTCAACGTTCGGTGACTCGCAAGGGCGCCACCGGCGCCGCCGCCATCAGCGGCATGATGGATCGACTTCGGAGGTCCCCGCCTCCTCGCGTAGGCGATGATGAGGTTGTATCGGTAGCGGACTACGAGTCGCTCGCTCGGACTGACGTGCGCAGGAATGTGGCGAGCCCACTCAACCTCCCTCGAAGCAACGTGCTCGCCTTCGAGCTTGCATCTGGTGCGCGCATCATCGCTCGCCCGAGCGGCACCGAGCCGAAGGCCAAGTTCTATTTCGACGCCCGCGAGGAAGTGCGCGCCGGCGAGCCTGTCTCGGCGGCAGAGTCGCGCGCTTACGAGGCTCTTCGGCGCCTGTCGGACGCCTTCGCGCGCTTGTCCGAGGAGGAAACCGGCGACGGGACTTGACAGTCCGGAGCTTTCCCATCATCTTGCCGCGCCCCCCTTCCGGGCGTCCTCTCCTTGCCGCCATGCCTAAGATGAAAACGCACAAGGCCGCATCCAAGCGCTTCCGCGTGAGCGGCAAGGGGCGCGTGCGGCGTCCCAAGGCGGGTGGCAATCACGGGATGCAGGAGAAATCGCGCAAACGACTCCGCCGATTGCGCAAAAATGACATGGTGGACTCGACCATGCAAAAGCACATCAAGCGCCTGCTCCCCTACGGCTGAGGAAGCCCATGCCCCGCGCCAAACGAGGTTTCAAGGCTCGCCGCCGCCACAACCGAATCCTGAAGCTAGCGAAGGGCTACCACAGCGCGCGTTCGCGTCTCTTTGCGTACGCCAAGGAAGTCGTGATGAAGGCTTGGGTGTACTCGTACGCCCATCGCAAGCTTCGCAAACGTGACTTCCGGCGGCTGTGGATAGCGCGCATCAACGCTGCGGCGCGCCAGAACGGAACGACGTACTCGCGTCTCATGAGTTCGCTCAAGCGCGCCAACATCGGCCTCGACAGGAAAATACTCGCCGATCTCGCGGTTTTCGACGGAACTGTGTTCGCAGAAATCGTCAAGACGGCTGGCTAGTCCTCCGCTGCGCGCCTAGATATCTCGCATGGCGGCGGCTCTCGACGGCGCTTTGCATATCGCGTCGAGGCGCATCGAGGGTGGCCCGACGCTTTCTGTCCGCGAACCGTGGTCGGGGGTCGAAATCGCTAGGGTCGGCCTGGCCGAAGAGGCCCAGGCGGAAGAGGCGACGGACGCGTGCGTGCGGGCGTTCGGTCGATGGCGAGCTCGTACCAGCTACGAACGCAAGGCAGTGCTTTCGCGCGTTGCTCAGGAGATCGAAACGCTCGAACAGGCCTTCGCCGAGCTCATAGCGCGGGAAGCTGCCAAGCCGATTGCCCAGGCCCGTGCCGAGGTCGCCCGCGCGGCGTCGACCTTTCAGATCGGCGCCGAGGAAGCGACGAGGATCGTCGGCGAGGTCATGCCGCTCGACGTGACCGCGACAACGCGCGGATACGTCGGCAGTTGGGTGCGCGTGCCGGCCGGACCCGTCATTGCCATTTCCCCGTTCAACTTCCCGCTCAACCTGGTCGCGCACAAGATTGCGCCAGCGCTCGCGTCCGGCTGTTCGATAGTCTTGAAGCCACCGCCCCAGGCGCCCCTCACATCGCTTCTTCTCGCCGATTGCCTTCGTCGCGCGGGCGCATCCGACGCCGTACAGGTCGTGCCGTGCGAGGTGGCCGTCGCGGAACGGCTCGTCCGGGACGATCGCTTCGCGACTCTCTCGTTCACCGGAAGCGCCCGCGTGGGTTGGCATCTGAAGTCGATAGCCGGAAAGAAACGAGTGCTGCTCGAACTCGGCGGCAATGCCGCGGCTCTCGTGCACGACGATGGGCCGCTACAGCGGGCGCTCGAGCGTATAGTGACCGGAGCATTCGGGTACGCGGGCCAGGTATGCATCAAAGTGCAGCGGCTCTACGTGCACCGTCCCATTGCCGACCGGTTCGTCTCCGAGCTCGTCGAACGCGCGCGTTCCATCGCACCGAAGTCCCCCCTCGACCCGACGGCGATATGCAGCTCGATGATCGACGAGCCCAACGCCGAGCGGGTGGAACAGTGGGTGCACGAGGCGGCGCGGAATGGTGCGCGCGTCCTTTGCGGCGGCCGTCGCGAGGGGAATCGCTACTGGCCGACGGTGCTCGAGATCGACGGCGATGGTCGCGGATTGAAGGTGGTCGACGAAGAAGTGTTCGGGCCCGTGCTCACCGTGCACCGCTATGACACGTGGGACGAGGCGTGCGTCATGGCCGACGCAACGCGCTACGGCCTCCAGGCAGGAGTCTTCACCGATTCGCGCGCACGAATCGCGGAAGCGTTTGCGACACTTCGCGTGGGGGGCCTCATCGTCAACGACGTCCCTACGTTCCGTGTCGACTCGATGCCCTACGGCGGCACGCGTGACTCCGGACTGGGACGCGAGGGTCTTCGGTTCGCCATCGAGGAGATGACCGAGCGCAAGCTGCTCGTGGTGCGAGAAGGCGGGTAGCGCGCCTCAGCGCTGATACATGATTCCGGGAGGCGGCGGCAGATTACCGACCGGGAAGCAGTGACTCTTGCAAAAAGGGTCGCCGGCGCATGCTTCCAGACACGGAACCGCGCTGTTCGTCGTCGTGCTCCCCCGGATCGCGGACGTCTGCCCGCGGTAACAGGAGCCGAGCATGGCAGCGACCACCAAGCAGGTAGAGAGGCTGGTCCCGTGCATGATGTTCCCGTAGTGTGCCATGTCCGGGAGGTAGGCGGAGCCTCGCTCGCGACGCGCGACGCTACTGACACACAAAGCCCGTTGGCGGCCCTCGGCCGCCGATGGGCATGCACGTTCCTCCGTCGCAGCCTTGTGAACCGGCGTCGCTTCCATACGGGGCCGGCAGGCAAGGGACGCACGTTTCATAGGTCCCGAAGGCATACGGTATGGTGGTGTTGCAAATGGGCGTGGCGCCCGAACAGGTCGAATTATCGACACACTCCACGCAGTAGCCGTTCGAATCGCAAGCGGTCGCCCCCGCGTCGGTGCACTGGCTGCTGCTCGTGCATCCTGGTTGACAACCGAGTGTGGGGGGCATGGCCCGGGCGCTGGGTGGCATGAAACGGCACACGGGCATTGCCGGGTCCGTGCAGTCGGCGTTTTTTGCGCACGCAACGCACGTCTGCGAGGTCGAATCGCAGTGAGGCGTCGTACCGCTGCAGTTGCTGTCCGTTTGACATTGCACACACTGCATCGTGACCGAGTCACAAACCGGCGCGCTCGTTGGGCAGTCGTTCGTGGTCAAACAGCCAACGCACGCGCCCGTGGTGGGGTCGCACACGCTCGGCTGTCCAGCTCCCGTAGGACACGTCATTCCGCCGTTGCTGCAGGCCGCATGGCACATGTTATCTGAGGGCCAGCACACGGGTGTCGATCCACCACCGCAGTCTGCGCTCGTTACGCACGTCACGCAGGTTCCGTTGAGACAGTGAGGCGCGATGGTCGGGCAATCCGCGCCGCTCAGACACTGGACGCATCCCGGCGGGATCCCGGTGGACGTGCACAGCACGCCGGCTTCCTGAGTGCTGCTGCCACCGCCGCCGTTGGCGTCAGCGCCGCTGCTTGCGGCGTCCGTCGAGGTCCCACTGGCTGCGTGGCCGCCGCTGCTCGCTCCGCCGCTTGTTCCGCTGCCAGTCGCCCCGCTGCTGCTGTTGCGGCCGCCCTCGGTCCCGCTCAAGCTGCCGTCGCCGCCGTTGACACCGCTTCCGCCATCGCCGTTGACGACGCCAATGCCTGGGTTGCCGTCGTGCTCGGCGCCGCCGTCCGCCTGGACGCCGGCCTTATCGACCCCACACTGTGCGAGGGGTAGAGGAACAAGAGCCGCCAATGCAGCAAGCCCAACAAGCCAGAACGAATCCCTTCGAGAACTCACGCGAACGTACCCAAGTGCTTGCGCGGTGACTTGGGGC
>Ga0210409_10004626_pt1 | contig 14748 bp, 16 predicted proteins | sample IncBWH17MmetaG_FD_161649 | JGI IMG/M metagenome (GOLD analysis project Ga0210409, IMG submission 161649) | Forest soil microbial communities from Barre Woods Harvard Forest LTER site, Petersham, Massachusetts, United States - Inc-BW-H-17-M | ecosystem: Environmental > Terrestrial > Soil >... | reverse complement strand
CCTTGATGGGGGATGATGTGGAACCGCGTCGGGCGTTTATTGAGTTGAATGCGCTGCAGGCTGGGAATATTGATGTTTGATTTTTGTGTTGTAGGGTCTCAGAGAAGGTGAAAATTGTCTCACTCAAGTGAAAACAATTTCTCACAGTAGGTGAAAAAATCCTACTTTTTTCTGACGTAGATTTTGGTATGTATAAATTAAAAAAGCCTCGGTTTATACCGAGGCTTTTTGCAAGATGGCGTCATAGCGGTGTTAGGCAATACATCTATATGCGATGGCGGATCGACGTAGCCGTCTTGATCTTAGCGGACGACTTTGTATACTCAATCGGTAGATCTGTTCGTCGAAAGAAATACTGTCTACAACCATCTGCCTTCGGTCCAGTTATTGGCATAATTCCTGCATTTACTAGGTTCTTAACTAACGCCTTTGGTGATGTCTCTTTCGCTTTGGCCAAATTGGTGATGGAGACGTAGGTCATCTGAAACTGCTCAATATCACCTAATCGAATCAATCGACACGTTTTCTTGCCCAACAGAGACATCGTCGACGGCAACAAGCCAGTGCGTACAAGATGGTAGGCGACCTCTTGTTTGATCCTTAGCTTATTCGCGGCATCTACGACGGTCATATGAATGTCTGTCGTACTTGCGCGAAACATCGAACGCCATTGATAAAATTCTTTACGCTCGAATGCCAACCCCACAAATCCAGGTTTTATCGACGACGTCAGGATGGGGGAGGGCGTACCCATGATGACGGCGGAAACAAACGCTATAAATTCTCTTGTCGTAGCTAGGTGTATTTTTAGAATTACATGCATTGTTAGTAAGTCTTCTTCCACAGGTTCGCGATGGCAGCACGACAGGCGCTTTATGAAAGTAGCGATTTCCTGACGAGACAGCAATCGCGAACTTTGGCGTCCGAGGTTTTGATTGATGGAAGCCAACAAACCTCCAGATATCAATTCTTCCACTCTACCCCTTGGCAAGCCGAGGAGGATTGCGGCACCAGATAGCGTCACTTGATCGTTAAAATGTTTTTCCGCGTTCGCTATAGAGTCGCGTTCAATGGCGATATATGTTCTGCCGCGCGCCGTAATTTTTGTATGCCCGCGAAGAATATTGTGGCGAACAAGCTCCTTTACACGCTGTTGGGTGATGCGTAGCTGCTTTGCCACAATAATTGCTGGCACATAGCGTTGACTCGCGAAATCTGCGCTATGTGCCCAGGTATTGCGGTGATTCAATACACCTCGCCAATTTTCGACCATGAATCGCCGATATTCTGTCATCACAAATTCAAGAGATGGGGACGTGAATTTTGCACGAAGTGCTTTAGTGAAAGCCAGAAAATAGCGAGGTGGTTCCTGTCGAATCGCATCAGAATGATCATATTTGCCTGCGTCCCGAAAAAAGGTAAGAAGCCGTGATGGCCATTTTTCAAGTAGCCTTGTCGTAACCCGCACAAGATTGTGTGCAGCGTCGATATCCGCGACGTGGTAGCCACCACGTTTGCGGGTAGCGCCTACCATTTCACCATAGGTGCCAAAAACACGAATGAGCGTCGTCATCTCATCAGTGCTGATGTGCTCTGAGAGGATGCTGAATCCGTGTCCATCAGTCTTGTGCACGTTGCCGGTGTCAGCAGCAATGCAACGAGCGAGACGAGCACATAGCTGTCGCTCCGCCTCAGGCATATTTTTCCTCGGCCATTCGATTAATGATGAGCCACAATCGCAATATCGCAGTTGCGCCCGATGCCAAGACAGTCTTTTTGAGCATTGAGGGCACTGATCGACTAATAAATAGCCATGCTGATGACAGACTGTGTAAAGGGCATGTTCCCATTGCACACGCCAATATGGTTCTTCCGAAAGACACTCTGGACAACAGCGCGCTCGCGAACCTAATATACAACTCTCGTTGACATTACCCATGCTGCATTTGGGTCCTCCACCAACACGCAGCCATATAGGAATTCTTCCGTGCAATTGCGAACCAATCTTACTGCGTAAGCGCCTTACCTCCATAGACGCATCAGCGACCCAAGCGCTGCTAGGTAGCAAGTTCGCTTCGGTAAGTCTGAGCACGAATCCACGAAGGCTTTCGCCTTCGTGTGGGGCCAATTGAACTAATAGCGACCCGGTCATTGCGTCGCCCTCCTGCCGACATGTCTGGCAGACTTGACCGCAATGGCAAAAGGTTCGCCCAACTGATTTAGTTTTCGGAGTTTAAATTTCGGATGAAATGGATTGAGGGCTTTTTGCCCCTCCTTCCAAATTACCTCGATAAAAGCTCTCTCAAGCAAGGTAATATCCAACGTGGATCTGTTCTCCACTACCATCAATTCGAAGGCGCCTGTAATCAATGTACGAAGGTAGCCAATCAAACCGTTGCTGGCATAGAAAAGTCGGGTAGCCAGTGTTTCTTCGTCGAGTCCAGATAAGTGCTCGTTCGGTAATGCCTTGTCTATTTCTTTAAGTACGGCTTGAAACTCACATGCCTCTGCTTCTGTATCAAGGGAAAAGGGAAGGAGTTCAAGACGAGGTGAGAATCGACGTCTTAGTTGTTCATTGACCTGCAAAATTGCTTCACAACGCGGCAAGCCCATTAACAGGCAAGGAATACTCGCATCATCAATGAAACGCTTTAACCAATCAGATACGGAAATGAGAGAGTCTTGTTTACCGTGATCCAGAAAGTGTTGAAACTCATCAAATATGATCAGTTCTACTTTTAATTTTCTAAGTAGTCCGAGAGCACGCTCACGCTTCTCTGAGGCCGTTCCTCTGAGTACGACGGGATCGCCTAGTGCCGTAAGAATTGCTTCTGCAAGGCCTTTCAATGACGGAGTCGCAGGCGTTTGAACCAATAGAATAGGTATTTTAAGACCGTATTTCTCAGTTTGGTGGGGATAGAGTGATGCCAAATATTGCGCTATCCAGGTTTTACCTGTCCCAGACTCTCCAAGCAACAAGGTGTGTCGAGGTTCTGCACCGTGTCGTGCTAACTCTATGACACGTTGAAGACGTGAAACTGTCTCGGTGAAATGCCTGTGCGGAATGAGAATATCTTCAACCGCCTTGAGTCTGCTATAAAAATTTTGTTCGAAATTTGTCGTAGTCATAATGGCGCCCCCGATGATTTTGCAGGACGAGGGAAGCTCAACGCACCGAAGCTAGGTAGTGCCTCGACGGGAGTTTTTGCAGACGGGGGCGGAGCGGGCTCGGTTGCAATAGCATCGTCCGGCACCGACTTGCTCAGGAAAGAGGATTTCTTGTTTTGTCCGACACCCTGAATTTTCGCAGCATGCTGACGTTTGCGTTGCGATTTACTGAATGAGAGTTCTTTGACGATCTCACGAATTTCGGTTTTAGCTCGCGCTAACGCAGAGAGGTCAATTGCATCATCATTTATTTCGCGTGCACGTCTACAGATAAGCCGATGCTGCTCTAACGACAGTCCTCGAGCATATTCCTGATCAAGTGCCGGTACAGGGATGGCCTCTTTGGTGATGGGGTCAATTACATGTATTACTGAAATATCGTCGAAATAATAGCGAACTTCGAGCTTCACTGTTGCTCCATGTTGGCGACGCAGCGCCAACAGGGCTTTGTCGTTATAGCGAAGACAATGTACTTCAATGCCATAGTGAAACAGGGTCCGCTCGCAGGTGCGGCCAAGTGTAATGTCCAGTCTGCTCAGATCAGACAATAGCTCAGGGGGCGTTTCTTTGACGCCCTCACTCCATTTCCTGTATGGCGAACTATTGATGCCTCGGTGTAGCTTTTGAGCGTAAATATCAATCAACCAGCGGTGTAAATAGCGCATCAATTGCTGAAAAGTGATGACTGCGTGTTTCAATGGATCGTAATCTTCGCGATGAAACCATTGTGCAAAACTATGGCCAGGGAGTGACCGAGCGAATTGATAGTTCAGTGTTTTCAGAAACCGTTCAATCGAACCCTTGTAATAGGCCTGGCGCTTTGGGCAAAATTGGAGCTGCGTGCCTAATTCGTAAGCAACACGCTCCAGCTGCGCACTATGGAATTCCAATCCGTTGTCGCATACCAGTGTTTCTATCCGGCCATGGCAAGGCCAATCATGTTCAATCTCAGGATAAGCTTCCTTAATGTATGTTTTAGGTACCAGCGCGTGGCGCAAGCAGGCAAAGACGGCCTCGATCGAGGCCCCAGCAAAGCCGATATGCATGCCGATAGGCATTTTCGATTTTGCATCAATTGCCATTGTCACAGTAGGCCGCCCTTGAGGCAGGCCCGTTGTTTCATCTATGACGAAAAGATCCAACGGAGTGTGATCAATCTCGACCCTTTCAAGGATGCGTTTCGGCCGCACGCCAAGTCTGCTGGTACGAAACTTCATCTGCGCAATGTTTTTCCCGAATCGCGCATGTGTCTCATCGTATTTGTCGAGGCTAGCAAGTACGCGATATAGGGTTGCCTTGCTTGGCATGACGAGTTTTTCTTGATCAGCGCGGAACTCATTTTTTTTATCTATGCAATATCTCAATTTCGACTCTACTTCGCTACCGAAATTTCTTTCCTCAGTTAAATAGACAGTGTCGATGGCATCTTCGAGTATTTCCTGTACATCTGGATGAAGGCGACTTCCCTTTCCGCCCTTCAGATCTTGCCGATCGATGATGGCGCGATAATCACGTTGATGACGTATAAATTCCTTATACCAACGCCATACGGTAATGACGCTCGGCGGATGTTCATCGTTGAGCTGACGTGCACAATCGGTGATCATCGGTTCTAACACTGCCATTGTGGAAACGAAGGATCCACGACCGAGTACGTAATCTAGGTATTTCTTTTTCCTAATGGCCCTATTTTGAATTTCTTGCGGGAAGGTATGCAGGGCTCGACTCGTCGAGCGCAGAGTAGAGCACCCCATGGTGCTGCTATTGCTACCGATGAATTGCACGCGCTTTTGTGCATATTGCTGTAACAGTTCCTCTTTGTTGGTCATTACTAACGTGCCGTCGGACTCCGACTCAAGTTGAACCCGGCCATCACCGAGCATGCGAACGATTTGCGAACGTTGACCATCGACTACCAGGCCTGCGCCAACTTTAAATGTATAACTTTGCATTTTCTTCTCCTTCTTTCGTTACCGTCAGAATAGTTTTTCCGTGGACTGTGTCGCGCAGATCGCAGATCAAGATTTCCTGCTCGATCAGATGCCAGACGTCACAGTCATTACCGATGATTGCTACTGCATCGTCGAATGTGATGGTGTCAGCATTGCCGAAGCGTTTTCTCCATGTGCGTCGATCAAATGCACAAAGCGTTTTACGTCGACGGCGGAACAGCACGTCGAGGTTTTCTAAAAGCTGCTTTTGTCTGATATCGACTTCTGTGATTACGCGTAACGTGTTTCCGTTCTGGTCAAAATGATCCTGAATTCGAGCAAGACGAGCTGACTCCTGAGGGTCGAGTGTTTTTTGCAGTGGCTTAACCTCGATGAATTGAATTTCACCGGTATGGAGTGTTATTTCAAAGTCGGGGGTATAACGGCGTGTTTTTCCATCATGGCCGTAATACACCCGCATGGGTTGTTCGCGGTAGGCCGAAATGCCCGATGAAAATTCGAACAGCTTCACCGCATCTCGCTCAAGTTGGCTCTCCCAATGAACCATTCGTCCAATTTTTCGGGAGGGAAATTTACCTCTGACAAGTCCGAACGATCGACCTATCGGTTCTCGGGCACGCGGGGACAATGGAGCGCCGCTATATTGATTAGGCATACCGCGTGAACGATCGCTTTTCTTCTTCATATCATTTCTCCTTTGAAGCTAACGCGATGGTCAAGTGCATATTTATTCTTTGATCATCGTTAGCCCGTGCGTGACGAATTCGGTGCATTGGAGGTTGAATTCGTCACTGATTTTGCGATGCAAAAGCCCCTCGCTGCGGACCATGAACATGACCAACTTGGGACAATATTCAGATATCAGCAGACAAAACCACTCCGTGATTTGACCAAGAATGATCAAATCGCTATGGTTGGGGCAGCAAAAAATACAAGGGGAAGGCTTGACGTCGAGGCGGGAAAGATTGAGACTACAAGTACTGATCTTGTAGTACGTTTCCTCTTGCAGGAGGATCCCGTCTCAAACAGAAAGCGCCGCAGGCCTTCCACAGGTTTGTGGCGTTTTTACATGGGTCTCTCCTTTTTCAAAATTGGTTTTGGTTAAACGTCTAGAGATGTGGGCGAGGGTTTCATTGCGCCACATCGAACAGCGTTGATCATTGTTTCCAGCAGACCTAATTGCGCATCGTTCAACTCACTGACGCCAGACACAAGGTTCGCGATCACCACATACCCTCTGGGCGATAAATTGGCCGGCATGCGAATGACGCGCTGAGATAATCTTGCAGCGGTAAAGAGCGTGGCCGTTTCGTCTGGGGATAATTCCAAGCACACCGCCAAGTTCTCCAAAAATCTCAGATTACCTGGGGACTTTCCTCCCTTTTCAATACGATTGACATAGCTTCCGTTCACGCCCAATTTCTGCGCGAGCTGATCCTGCGTGATACCTAGCGCATTTCTTTTTGCAACGACAAATTGGCCGACAGGAGTCATCTCTTATGCAATTTTGAAGATCGATTTTTAAACTCTACATTGACCGTCGGTAAATTTCTAGAGCGTTGAGTTTCATAAAATGGGGAACCGTTTTTCGTAATTTTCGATTTCTCGTTTTTTCTCTGTTTTTGGAAAGAAATTTGAATTTAATTTTGCAAGTGATTGCAACGAGAATTAAAAGTATCAAAAAGATTTGTCGGATTTCCGGTGAAAATGTTTTGATATTTGAGGTGATAACACGGTGATTTGAAGTAATCGAGAGTCGAAATAAGCGCAAAAAAAATATTTCATGTTTTTCGCCTGCTGTGGGCATAAAACAACGCTTTATAGAAGGTGGTTATCGCGCCACCATCTCGATGGCCGCAATCCGGCTTTCATAAACGGTGCAATCATTCTTATGCTTATTTTTTAGATACTTATGGCGATTCACATTTGTCCCGATGTTGCCGAGGCCCGCGGTCGGTATAAATTCTGGGAAAGGATCTGTGTCTCAACCGTCATCGGCCAGAAGCCATTGCATCAGGACATGCATCGAGAGGTGGCACCGGATTTTCCAAGCGTTGCGGCTTGCGCTAATATGGGAATGAGGATCTGTCGCTGTGTCTACTAGATTGGCACCCACTCGACGCCAATGGCGCGATCAAAGACCCGTAATGATTTCCGTTAATATGCCAATGAACAAATCGACTGAGCATCAGCTATCGAAGATTGAGTTAGTTCCTATTCTTGTCGATGTCGCCGTTTCGTGGGTGAACAAGTACGGGGAAGAGAAAATTTTGAAGAACCTGCCAGGTCCTGTCCATATGGCTGATCGTGACAGATTATCTGTTATTTTTATGACGCCAAAATCTATGGCATGCATATACGGAGGTGAGAATTATTCGGTAAACGTTTGGTTGGACGGTAAAAAGACTTTTTTTGTTTGCTGGAGTTCGCAACGCTTGAAGGACTATGAGGTCGTCAATTTTAAACGTGGTCCGTGGATATCTATGCTAACGAACGATTTGCAATAGGTATTTGGTGTAGCTAGATTGGTGACGAAGATGTGCATTGGAAGGCGGCCGTACCTTAAGAGGCAGTAGGGGCAACTGGACGCGTATCCTTCGTTAGCTTGAATGCATCCGAGCTAATTTTATTATGTCATTCTTTTTCTTTGCTGGAAGCCGATAAAAGTTCAGCATCAATTCGGCCAGATTATCTTCTTCTGTATAGAAATACCCTGTAGGTACATCCAATATCTTTGCCAAATTTTGAGCGATCTTGTAGTCGGCTTTATGAACCCCTAGTTCATAGCGATTAATCCTTGGGCTGGCAACAAACTGGTCCAGTCCGGCCTGGATGCCTAGCTGCTTTTGTGACAAACCAGCTGCAATACGGGCTTCCTTGAGGCGGCGCCCCCATATTTCATTGGCATTGCTCATTGCGTAGTTCTCAATACATATAAGAACTACGAGAATCGTAATAATTTGTTATCCTAGATACTACGTATATCGTAGTATTAGTAAAGTCGTTGGGAGCGTTAACCAAACCTGACATCCCACCGCTGGAAAGCTCGTTCTCAACATATATCGATCGACTTGAATTGGATTTTTCATGCCCAAAACCGCTCTTAACCAATATTCCGCCCTGACCGACGCAGTCCATACCCAACCGATGCCGCAGATCGGCATATCCAGGCCGCTAATTGCCGCGTTTGTGGTGACTCAACTGCTGGCCGGATGCGCTACGAGCAACGTAGGCGACAGAATCAATCAATCGGTCGAAGGCATGTTGTCGTCGATTGGACAGTCAAAGACGCAAAAGAACGTCACAGAAGTCAACAGCACAAGTAATGCGCCAAGTACCGGCCCGAGTGCCTTGCCAGAAGACGTAAAATCCATCAAAAAAACAGCATTGGCGGGTCTTTTTGCCAAGCATCCCTACGACGGCACGTCGAAGAGTATCTATCCTCGGGTCGCTGTAACGGCCCTTGACTGGACACGACCAAATTGCTGGATTGCCCGCGCCACCCTGTGGCACAGCAATATCAGTTCGGAAAAAATTCAACCATTTGCCGTATGTTGGCAAAGTACTCTGGCATTTGCCGTCAACCAAGCCGTCAACTACCAACTGTTCATGACGCAGTCCGCCAGCGGCCACACTGGCAATGTGCGTGGCGAAGGTCCTAAGCCGCCCATGCTGGCGTATCCGTTGGATGCGTTTGGTGCGTCGCAATGGCAGAAGGGGCAGGACGCGATCGCATTCGTGGAGCAACTGCTGACAGAGACGGGTTGGAAGCCAGGTGCGCCAACCAATATCTGGATCGTGGGTTACCAAAAATAACAATGTTCCAATCGGTCATCGGTTTCCCAATTATTTGAACGCTCATGATTTTTTCGACGCTATATATCATCGCAGTCTCTACCCTATGCGTGTTAACTGAACGTTATGCGCCAATTCCGGAACTTGATCGATTCAACAGCGAAGATGGTGCGAGAGGCTTCTTCTATGCGTTTTTGGGAATGGCTTCATTCGCGGGATGGGTGCTGCCTCACGAGTTGCATCAATCGTTTGGCTGGGATTTCGGTTCAAACTGGTTGTCCCGTGTGGCTCAGATTGTCGGAGCGGTCGGAGGCTGGTATGTGGCGGCGCGCGGTCTGTCAGTTTGGCTCACGATCATTGTTTGCGGCTTGATGATCATTGCATTGGGAAAAGTAGGGGCGTTCATCTTCGGCTAGTGACTATATAGCAGAGAAGCAGCTAATCTCTCCTGATCTGGACACCGAAATCAATTCGAGAACTTCTGCGGAATTGGGGATTAATATACAGGTATGACGAACAAATTCCACTTAGTCAGATCATGAAAATTCAAATTGCTTCTGATCTCCATTTGGAATTTCTAGATCAGCGATTCCCTGATTACCGTGTAATTGAACATACGGATTCGGACGTCTTGATCATCGCCGGTGACATTCATCGCAATACCAAAGCGATCACTGCGTTCGCGGATTGGCCGGTGCCCGTCATCTATGTGCATGGCAATCACGAACCCTACAGGGAAAGGTATTTCGATCTTGTTGAGGAGATGGAAAATTTTGAGGCGTGCGGCAACGTGCACTATCTTGAACGAAAAGAATACGTCCTCGATGATGTGCGTTTTCTTGGTTGCTGCCTATGGACAGATTACCGGGTGGATCCGTCGAATCCACTGAGTGCAATGCGAGAAGCGGAACGGAATTTGAATGATCATAAAGTCATTCGCGGCAGGCACGGGCGGTTCACTGCGCAAGATGCTTTGAAGATCCACCAAAAGTCACGTCTTTGGCTGGAAGAAAAGCTTGATGGTAACTTTGACGGACGCACTGTCGTTGTTACGCACCATGGGCCGCATCCGAATTCGATTCATCCACGCTTCGCTGGCACGCTGTTGAATGCTGCCTTCGTGAGCGACTTGACGCCCTTGATCGAGAAGGCGGATTTGTGGATACATGGGCATGTACACGATAATTTCGATTATCAGATCGGTACTACGCGCGTCATCGCCAATCCACGTGGCTACCCAGTCAATGTGAGAACGGTGTCGCATGTCGATCAACTTGAATGGGAAAACGAAGCGTTTAATCCAGCGCTGGTGATCGAGATCTAGCGATGACTCTAAAAATATTTCTCGACACAGAATTCACAGATTTCTTTCGTCCACAACTCATCAGCATCGGGATGGTCGCAGATTCCGGCGAAGAGTTCTATGCGGAAATCCCTTATCCACACGGCGAATGTAGTGACTTTGTACGCGAAACGGTTGTTCCATTGCTTGGGCGTTTTCCAGGCGCTATATGCTCCAGAGACGAATTGCCCGTCAGATTGCGAGCTTGGTTAGAGCTTGTTAGAGCTCAATCGGACCACATCAAACTCTGTGTTGATTCCCAGACTGATTGGGATCTATTGATCAATGCTTTGGAATATCAGGTGCCGAGGTGGTGTCGGCAGGCGTTCGTTGGTAACAGCATCGAAGAGCAGCTTCGCTGCGATTTTTACAAAAAAAATAAACTCCCTGAACATCATGCGCTTTATGATGCCATGGCGAATCGCTATGCTTTTCGATAGCGCAAGGGAGTTGCTGCGATGCTTGCATTAGCGGCGGCAGTGTTTCCGCATTTTAGAAAACGCCGTTTGATCGCTCAGACCGTTCTGACTCGCCTTCATCGGGTCGAGTGCAGGCGTCCTACCGAAGCTAGCCTGTATTGGCACCCAAGATTTGACAAGGGCTGACATCCCTATAGAGAAAATGGCATTATGATAATGAAATACTTGACCTATTAGTATTTCCGTCGGCATGCCGCTTTTTAGGAACCCCCCAATGTTCAACACGCCTCGCAGCCTGAGCCTTAAAAATGCAATCATCCCCGAGATCATGGGCCCGCCTGCGCTGATCCCAGTGAGCCTCAAAGGCAGCGAGGCAATCAATGGTTTGTTTGAGTACCGTCTAATCCTTAAAACGCCGGACGCCTTGAATCACTTGGTCGATCAAGTCGCCAATTTCAATCTGGACGATTTCATCGGTCGCGAACTGACGGCTAGACATCACCGTCGGGTATTTTGAGCAGCCAAGAAAGCCAGCTCCTTGACTCGCTATGCATCGGTATATGTAACAAAAATCCCCAAACCACTGATCAGAAGCAATGGACTGACTGATTTCGGTGCCGGACTCAGTGCTCAAATTGATTGGAATATGCAATAATTTATAGATTAATTCACAACGGTAGCCTGCGAATCAATGGGATGGTTAGACGGCGATGTGTTGCAATTTTGGACGCGTTTCGCAGATTTAGTGTTTTTTTTCTAAAAAACTTGCCTTAGGGCTTGTGTTTGGTGATTGACCTGGTAACCTGGTGTCTGCACAACCTTTGGAGTGAAAAATGGCCACATTTGTTGATTTATTCTGTGGCGGAGGATTCGGTGCTCGCGGAGCCGTTCGTGGCGGCGGGGTGCCACTACTGGGGTTGGATGCTTGGGATATTGCTACGCAGACTTACCAGGCAAATTTCCCAGAAGCAGATGTCATTACTGAGCGTATCGAAAATGTCGATATCGCTGCGCTCGGCGAGCGATATGCCCCAGATGTTCTCCTTACTTCCCCCGAGTGTACGTCCCATTCAATTGCGCGCGGTTCTAAGCCAGGCACAGAGCTTAGTCGAGAGACTGCAATGGGTATTGTTCCCTGGATTGAAGCCATGCAACCGCGTTGGGTGATAGTTGAGAACGTAAATCGTATGAAGAGATGGTCGCGACATAATGAACTTGTTCAGACCATTGAAGATTTCGGTTATACGGTCAGCGATCTGCATTTAAATTCTGCCGATTTTGGTTCTCCTCAAGCACGGAAGCGGATGTTCTTGGTGTGCGATTTGGAGGGCACCACAGTTACCAAGGATGAGTTGCTGCAAACCATTGAGTTCGAGAGATTGTCGGCCAATGATGCCATTGATTGGGATGCGGATTACAAATCAGAACTGCTTTACAGGCCTGGAAGAGCGAAGGCGACTCTTGAGAGGGCAGAGAGAGCAATGGCCGCTCTTGGCAGAAATGTTTCATTCATCATTGTTTATTACGGGTCCGATTACGCCGGAGGTTGGCAGTCTCTGGAGGTTCCGCTTCGAACAGTAACGACAATTGATCGCTTCGGCCTAGTTACTTGGAAAGATGATGAGCCTTACCTCCGAATGCTGCAGCCAGAGGAATTGTCGCGTGCAATGGGAGGGGGGGATGACCACGTTCTTCCTTACGGAAGTCGTAGGGAGAGAGTGAAACTTTGCGGAAATGGTGTTTGTTCTGATGTGATGACAGCGATCTTTAGTTGGATAGATCAACAGTAAAACAACGCAAGCTTCAAAGGATTTTCTTGTTTGAGAAAATTCATAATCAGTTTGACATGAGACCTATTATTCCTCTATGGCCGACGACATTCCGCCAGGATTTAATTCCGTTGCTGCCAAGTTGGACGAATACTTCGAAAACTGGCTGCGGAAGGCGCTTGATGATAGCGCCGGCCACGAACAGGAGGGGCTGATTGAGCTAGTGAGGTCGGCTGACCTTCATGCATATTTCCTGAATTGCTTTGGGAACTCGGAGCTTTCCACCGAGCTGATGTCGAAATGCAGGTTTATTGTCCATGGGATAGGGCCGATCCTCCGTGTATTCCTGCCCGTTCTTGAAAAATTCGCCGACGGTATTCCGTGGATTCCATCAAGCACGTCAACTGCAAAATGGGCCGATCAAATTCTCTACGAAGCCGGTCGACTGTCTATTCTTCGCAGACTTTCCCATAGCGAACGCTATGGACTTGTTCGCTGTGAATTTCATTCCGACGAGCATGTCGCCATTCATGTATTGGGTCGTGATGCGGAGTCCATTGATCGAGACGACCATGTCTGGCTTGTAAACAAAATGCTGGAGGAAAAAAAAGAGTATCACGATCATTTGGATCAACAAATCAAAGGATGGGCCAGGGATCGCATCGACCAATATGTCGGAATCCACAGGGAGCACTTCATCTGTTATGACTCCGATCGAGAACTGCTTGGCCTTTATCAAGATTATGTCCAGAGGTTGATGATCCAATCTGCTGAGGCTGATGCTTTTCCGGATGACGTACGCATTGGTTCACGTACTTTCGCTGAATGGAAGTGGATCGCAACCACCGCCGCTGCTCGTACCTGTCTTCACCTTTCGTTCGCCACACGACTCAGTACGTTAAATGGAGAGCGATTGGATTTAAGAAATCTACTCACGAATTTTGTCCGGGTGGAAGATTTGCGGGAGATATGGCGCCAACAGTTAGATGACATCACCGAAACAGAGCTCGATGATATCGAAGACATCTTCATGTTAACTGCCAAGCATGCCGAAGAATACTTCTCGAACCATGATTGCCCACTTCCCTACAACATACGCTTCGGGAAGTATTTCGCACTACTTCCCCAATTCGGCTATCTTAATAACACGTGTACATTTTTGGTCACCGAGCTGAAAAGGAAATACCGAGAAGATTGGGACAGGGTAGTCAACCTACGCGAAGCAAAATTTCAGCAGGATCTCTACAAACTCCTTCCTATTGAGCAATATGTCATCGGCCGCGAAAATGCTTCAATACGTAGGGCTGCGGGAAATACGGAGACGGATATAGATGCCGTTTTATTTGAGCGCTCAACCAACTGCATCTACCTTTTCCAACTGAAGTGGTTTGACGTTTTTGCACACAGTCTCAGGGAAAGACAAAGCAAGCTCCGAAACCTTCTTGACAAGGGGAACAAATGGGTCGAGCAGATATGTGATTGGGTATCGAATACATCACAATCGGAAATCCTGTCTAAATTGGATCTTCAGGGAAAAGGAATCCACGCGGATTCGCTTGAAATCCGCACAGTGGTCTTGACGCGTTTTTCAGCGAGATTCAGTGGCGAACATCGATATGATGAACGCGCGGCATGGTTGTCATGGCCTCGACTATGCAGGTTGATGTCAGAGAGCCAGAGACATGATGCCCCATTGGAAGCAGCTTGGCAGAAGGCCAAAGAAGATACAAATGCCGTGCCCCAGGAGCCAAGCTCCCATACCGAATATCTTTTTCATGGAATGAAGGTGGACGTATACGACTAGCTTAGGTGCTCATGCCGAGTTTGCCAGTAGAGAAAGGCCATCCAACCATGCATTGACCAAGGACGGGGTACCATATCCCGCGTTACGCAATAAGCCGACTATGTCTATCGCAGTAACAAAAATTACCGGATGTCCATCATCCACCACCTCCTTGTATGCTTGGTGATGTACGAAAGAGGTAGTCACAAGCACGCCGAATTCCCGATGTTTGATCCGGCTGATTAATCGCGAAACATCTGTGACTCCCACTGACGTCCTCCGCCCATAGCACTTGGCTTCCAACGCGAATACAACTCCGATAGATGCAAGTCCACGTCCTAGACGGTGTATGCCAATGCCATCGCGCCCTCCATCGCGCCATGGCCGGGTCAGGTCAAGTCGCACTTCATCACCAAGTAATAGTTTGGTGATCTCACCTGCGCATACCTCAAAAGCAAACGCATTGTCCCGGAATCGATCCTTGATTGTATCAACCAAGGACCAGTCTTCGTCGTTGGCC
>Ga0210409_10004625_pt1 | contig 14748 bp, 7 predicted proteins | sample IncBWH17MmetaG_FD_161649 | JGI IMG/M metagenome (GOLD analysis project Ga0210409, IMG submission 161649) | Forest soil microbial communities from Barre Woods Harvard Forest LTER site, Petersham, Massachusetts, United States - Inc-BW-H-17-M | ecosystem: Environmental > Terrestrial > Soil >... | reverse complement strand
CTTGAACATGAAATGTGTCCTTCTGCGAAACCTGAAACCAACGGCCTTTGGCCACATAATCTTTTGCATTTGGCTGTTGTTTCAGGGTTTCGGTTTTACATAGCTCGATTGCAGCTTTATTCAAGAGTTCCAGTTGCGCTTCTTGTGCTGAGGTTTCCGCTATCTGCATTCTAGGCGCATACTGCTGACCATTCTTATCAGCTACTTTTGTTGGATTGCGATTCTCGTCTGAGCAGGACAGTATCGTGAGAAAAAAGAATCCGGCGACCAGCGGCAAAAATATCTTAGTCAAAGCACTCATGAATCGCATGACCCCTAATACCGCAGTGTTGCTCACCTCTGTTTATTGCGGTTGCTGATTCGGTCCAATGCCTGTTTCAGTTCCTGATCGTCTTCCAATGCATTCGAAATGCGTTCGGCCAATTCCGTCAACACGACGCGAATGCTTGTTGCTAGCTCCAAACATTCCTCATCTGTTTTCCTTTGCAGTCCTTCGCTTACAGCATCATGCAAAAAGTCAAAAAGCAGTTGGCTAAGCTGCAGAATCGCCATTCGACTCGAAGAGGATCAGACGAAGAACAGTGAGGCTCGCGTAGTGCCTCTTCCAGATGTTCTCGTGGATCTCCTGACCCAGATCGATTCCAAACAAGGTTTAGTCTTCGACACCACGAACCTGCGGAAGGAGTGGCACAAAGCTTGCGCCGCAGCTGGTCTAGGAAGGTTCATCGAAGTTGAAGGCAAACCGGACCCCAAGTATACTGGGTTAATCATCCACGACTTGCGCCTGTCGGCGATCAAGAATTTGATGAAGGCCGGCGTCAACGAGAAGGTAGCTATGAAGATCAGCGGTCACAAAACCAGAGATGTGTTTGACCGCTATCACATCGTAGATACGGAGGATGTTGTTGAGGCAATGCGGCGCGTCCAACAGAGCGTTCGGCAGGTTGCTTCGACGACAAATCTGGTGCCCGATGGTGAAAGATCAGTGAAAATCGCTCGCCGAAGGAAGCGCCAGAAACTTCTAACTTCTTCAAAATAAGGCGGATGGGAGATCGTCCAATTGGTAGGACTCCAGACTCTGGATCTGGCTATCCTGGTTCGAGTCCAGGTCTCCCAGCCAAATTTCAACGATAAGAAGTAAGAGCAGTGGATTTGTGGGGGAACGCACCCGCGATTTTCGCGTTCCGGCAGTGTGCCGTTGTGTGGCCGCGTGGCTAGCTTGACCGATCAGTGGCCCGATGCTAGATTCGGGCTTCACGCCACAAAAATGGAGGAATTTTTCTGAGCTGGCCGGGGAAGAAACGGCGTTTTGCCGGACTAAGCCGGCGCGAATTCCTGCAATATAGCCAAGGGGCGGCGCTGGCGTTTCTTCCTTCCAGACTCGAATGGCCGCGATTCGGTTCCGAGAGTTTCCCGCAAGATTCAACCCTTGCACCTGAATTTCACGTACATCCTGTTTACAAGACTCCCCGCGCGATTGAGGCCGTGCTGAAGAAAGCGCGGGCGGAGTCTGACAGTTTTCCCACGGAAATTTATCAGGATCAAATCGCGAAGGTTCTGGAGCAGTGGAGCGTTGAGCTACGGGTGTCGCCGCAGAAGACGGACACACTGGAACGCGTGATGAGCGGCGACTTTTTGGCGACTTCTCCGACGGCGAATTCGCAGGTGCGGCGCAAGGACGGCGGAATCTTTCAGGTGTGGGAAGCGAAGTTTTCGGAGGAACCGTCGATTGGGCGCGAGGTGTTTGTGGCGGCGTGGCGGTCAGCCGTGAGAAATTTCTCGAAGCTGCTGACGGTGGAGTTTCAGATTATAGGCATACGTGCCGAGGCGGGCGCGACGGTCTCTGCGGAGAAGAATGTCGGAGTGCACACCCGGGTGCGGTATGAATTCGTGGGCGAGGGAAAGGGATTTTATCGCGAGCAGTGGATTGGGAATTTGGACCTGGATTGGGAAAGCGGACCTAGAAAGGAGGTTCGGTTACAGAAATGGCGCAACGTGGAGGAGACACGCGGCCGGTCGATGGCTCCGGTGTTCGAGGATGTTGCGGCGTTCGCGTTTGCTGGTTGCGCTTCGTTCGGTGCGCAATTTGTTCCGGGAATTGATACCTGGCGCACGGTGATGGACGGCGCGAGCGGGATTGATATTTACGGCCACAACGGCGTGGCCGCGGGAGACGTTGATGGTGACGGATTCGATGATCTGTATGTCTGCCAACCGGCGGGGCTTCCGAACCGGCTCTACCGGAATCGGGGAGACGGGACGTTTGAGGACATTACGGAAGCTTCGGGAGTGGGAATTCTTGATAACACAGCGTGCGCGTTGTTTGCCGACATTGATAATGACGGCCGGCAGGACCTGATTGTTGTGCGGGCCAGCGGCCCACTGCTGTTTCTGAATGCGGGAGGCGGGAAATTCCGGCCGCGGCCGGAGGCGTTTCATTTCGCGAACCCGCCGCAGGGGACGTTTACGGGAGCAGCAATTGCGGATTACGACCGCGACGGCTGGCTGGACATTTATTTCTGCTTGTACACCTATTACCAGGGAACCGACCAATACCGGTATCCGATGCCGTATTATGCGGCGGAAAACGGGCCGCCGAATTTCCTGATGCGGAACCAGAGGGATGGAAGTTTTCACGACGTTACGCGGGAGACGGGGCTCGACAAGAACAATACCCGTTTCAGTTTTTGTTGCGGGTGGGCGGATTTTGACGGCGACGGCTGGCCGGGTTTGTACGTGGTGAATGATTTCGGGCGGAAGAATTTGTACCGGAACAATGGCGACGGGACGTTTACGGATGTGGCGAAGGAAGCGGGCGTGGAGGATGTCGGCGCGGGGATGAGCGTTAGCTGGCTCGATTTCGACCGGGATGGACGGCACGATCTGTATGTGGCGGATATGTGGACGGCGGCGGGGCTGCGGGTTGCGACGCAGGAAATGTTTCAGAAGAACGTGAGCGAAGAGATTCGGGCGATGTACCAGCGGCATGCGATGGGGAACTGCCTGTACCGGAATCGAGGCGACGGGAAATTTGAGGATGTGGGGTTGCGCTCGGGGACGTTGATGGGGCGGTGGGCGTGGTCGAGCGATGCGTGGGATTTTAATCACGATGGGCTGCCGGATTTGTATATCGCGAATGGAATGATTTCCGGGCCCCAGCACGACGACCTGAACAGTTTTTTCTGGCGGCAGGTGGTGGCGAATTCCCCGGAGGGTGCGAAGCCTAGCAGTGCGTATGAGCATGGGTGGAATGCTGTGAATGAGTTGATTCGCGCCGATGCCACGTGGAGCGGGTACGAACGCAATGTGCTCTACCTGAATAACGGCGACGGGACGTTTTCGGATGTGTCGGGCGTTGCGGGGATGGATTTTATGGAGGACAGCCGGACGTTTGCGCTAGCGGATTTCGACCATGACGGGCGCGTGGAAGTGGTGTTGAAGAATCGAAATGGACCGCAATTGCGGTATTTGAAAAATGTGATGCCGCGGCTGGCGCCGGCGATTGCGTTTCGATTGCAGGGGAAGAAGAGCAATCGGGATGCGATTGGGGCCTTGGTGACGATCGAAACGAATGTTGGGCGGCAGACGAAGTTCGTACAGGCGGGCTCCGGCTTTCTGGCGCAGCATAGCAAAGAACTGTTTTTCGGGCTAGGCGAGGCGAAAGGGCCCATTAATGCGGCGATTCGCTGGCCGAGCGGGTTGGAGCAGAGAGTTGCGGAATTGCCGGCCAATCACCGGATCTGGATTGAAGAAGGATCGGCGGCTGTGCGTAAGGAGGCGTTTGCTTCGCCCGCGAAACACGGTCCGGCAAACACAGCGAGTTCGTCTGGACGGGCCGAGCAACTGCCTGTGCAGGTGGAGACGTGGCTGCTAGCGCCGGTGGCCGCGCCGGATTTTCGCATTTTTGGAGCGAGCGGAAAAGAGCAACTGCTTTCGTCGCGGCGGGGAAAGCCGATGCTGCTGCATTTCGGATCGGCGGAGTTGCCTGATTGGGAGCCGCAACTGTCGAGTTTTCAAACAGCGCACGGCAAGTGGATGAGAGAAGGGTTGCAGTTGGTCGTGGTGAATGTTGTTGGGACGAAGGCGGCGGATGAGTGGGCGTTTCCCGTTGTGAGTGCGCCGCCTGAATTGATTGCCGTGTACAACCTGCTGTATGGGCGGCTGCTTGACCGCCACCGTGACATGGGATTGCCGACAACCTTTCTGACTGATGCGCAGGGAAACATTGCGAAGATTTATCAGGGCGCACTGCGCCTGGACCACGTGGAATCGGATTTTCGTCAGATTCCGAAAACGACGGCGGAACGCATGGCGCGTGGGCTGCCGTTCGCGGGTGTGAGCGAAACTTACGAAGTTAGAAGGAATTATCTTTCGTTTGGCTCTGTATTTTATGAGCGCGGGTATCTGGAGCAGGCGGAGGAGTTTTTTCGGTTGGCGGAGAAGGAAGATCCAGGTGGAGCGGAGCCTCTTTACGGCTTGGGCAGCGTTTACCTGGAGCAGCAGAAACGTAAGGAAGCGCGGGAGTATTTCGAACGGGCCGTCCGGTCGGCGGCGGATTACCCTCCGACACTGCCGAACGCCTGGAACAACCTGGGTATACTGGCGGCGCGGGAAGGAAAGACGGACGAGGCGATTGGATTTTTCCAGAAGGCGCTCGAAATCAATCCGGATCATACGGTTGCGCTGCAAAACCTGGGAAACGCTTACCGGCAGAAGAAAGACTGGGGCGCGGCGAAGAAAACGTTAGAACACGCGCTGGCTTTGAATCCGGATGATGCGGAGGCAAATTACGGGCTGGGCATGGTGTATGCGCAATTGAATGATACCGGCCGGGCGTACGATTATCTGCAGAAAGCGCTGGCAGCGCGGCCGGCGTATCCGGAAGCGTTGAATAACCTCGGGATTCTGTATTTGCGAACGGGACGGCCGGAGGAGGCGAAGAAGAGTTTTGCGGAGTCGATTCGGGTGGGGCCAGGTTTTGAGCAGGCCTATCTGAACTTGGCGCGGGTGTACGCGATTGAAGGAGACAAGGCGAAGGCGCGGGCGACGCTGCAGGAATTGTTGAAAGTGCATCCGGAGCAAGCGCAGGCGCGGAAAGAACTGGAGGAGTTGAGGGAGTAATTCGGGGAGAAGAAGAGGACTTAACACCGAGGGCACAGAGAAAGAGCGCAAAGGACACGGAGAAGAGAGTCCGCGACAGAGGCGCCCGCCTCGGAAGGTGGCCGCTACAAGGAAGCTCCTGATTCGGTAGAAATTTGAGGGCAGATGAGCAGTAAATTTCATCGCAAATTTAATCTGATCACTGGGGGAGTGCTGTGCTCACTTTTGTGGCTGAGCACGCCGTTAGTTCGAGCGCAGGGCGGCGGGGGCGTGGTGGAGGGAGTGGTGCGCGATGCGGAGAAGCGGCCGCTTGTGGATGTGCGGGTGCTGCTCGACGATCAGGTGGAAGGGAGAACACAGGCCGCCGTATCGGACGACAGCGGGCACTTCCGATTTAGCGGCATTGCGGCGAGTACGTATGCTTTGCGCGCGCGGAAGCCGGGTTATGTGGAGAAGGTGGAGGGGCCGTTTGCGCTTGGGCTGGGAGAGACGAAGACGCTGAGTTTATTGCTAGTGGCGGAAAAGGATGCCGCTCCAGGGAAAAACACGGCGCAGGTTCTGGAGTATTCGGATGTGCCGCAATTTACTGTGGCGGGAGTAATGGATCCGAGCAACGTGGGCGGACATGGTTCGAACGTGACGCTGCCGACGAAGGAAGCGCTGGCACGAGAGACAGCGTCGTTGGCAAAAGAGACTTCTGATTCGCGTGGAAATGCAGGAGCTCCCGCGGAGCTGCCCAAGGTGGCCTCTGGAGATTTTGCGGGGAATTGGGAGGCGGGGAGAAAATTGGTCCAGTCCGGCAGGGCGAAGGATGCCATTGTGTACCTCGAACGGGCGTTGCAACTCAGGCCGGATGCTACTGATGCCAGTTATTGGCTGGCGATGGCTTACCTGCGGACCGGGAATCCGAAGCGTGCGGAGGAGCTCGCCAGGCTTTGGCCAAGAGAGAGGGAGACCGCCGAATCGCACGCGCTGCTGGCCGAGATTAAAGAAGCCGAAGGGCAGCCAGTCGAGGCGGTGAAGGAGTATCAGCGAGCGGCACAAATGGCTCCGAGCGAGGCATACCTTTTCGCGTGGGGCGCGGAGTTGCTGTTGCATCACGCGGATGCCCCGGCCGCTGGAGTGTTTAGCGTGGGCCACCAGCTGTATCCGAAATCCATTCGGATGCTGGTGGGCCTCGGGGCGGCGGCTTATGGGCAGGATTTGAATGAGGAGGCGGCGCTGTGGTTGCTGGCGGCGATTTCGCTGGCGCCGTCTGATGCGCGGCCTTATCTGTTTTTGGGGAAGGTGCTGGAAGTCGCGAAAAGCGAACCGCAGGAATGGGTGGGGGTGTTTCGGCGGTTTGTTGCGGTGCGGCCGGATGACGCGTGGGCGCACTACTACTATGCGGTGGCGCTCGAGAAGCAGCAGCGGGGCGAACCGGATTTTGCGGAGCGCGAGACGGAGTTGCAGAAAGCGATTGGCATTGATCCGCGGCTTGGGGATGCGTATTTGAAATTGGGACTGCTGGATGAGGAGAAGGGGGAGTTGGCAAAGGCCGTGGTGTCGCTAGAAAAGGCGGTGGAATACACGCCGCTGCCGGATGAGGCGCACCTACGGTTAGCGCAAGTTTACCGGCGGATGGGGGAGACGGAGAAGGCGCGGAAAGAGTCAGAGCTTTACGAAGAAGTTGCGGAGAAGAAGAAAGAGAAGATGGAGCGGGAGCGGCGGGAGTTGGGGCAGTTTGTGGTCACGGGGAAGAGCGGAGAAGAGAAGAAAGATTAACCACAGAGTTTTCAGAGGAGACGCAGAGGTCACACGGAAGAGAGACCGAAGAGCCCACGTGCCAAATCGGCACGTGGGGCACCCGGCGTTGACGGGTTAGTGCGTTAGAGGTTGCGGGGTTGGGGCGCGCATCAAGTCGATGAACATTTTGTAGAATTTTTCGGAGTCCAGGTCCACTAGGATTTCGACTCGTTGAAGCTGGCGCTTGGGCTTGTCACCTTCGAGCCAAGTGAGGGTGTTGCCGTACGAGGCGCTGTGGTCGGTATCCACGGCCATGTAGCGGACATCGCGCTTGGTGATGATGGAGGGATCGATCCAGGCGGCAGCGGCGAGTTCGTCCCACATGAAGTCGGCGCCAGGGCCGCGCATGTAGTATTGCGCGACATAGCGCGCCAGCGGAGTGCCTGCCTTCGCGATCTCGTCCACCATCGCTTGGGTGAGGCGAGTTTTGATCGAGATGTCCACGGGCGTGCAGGTGATTCTTTTCCAGTTAGCGTGAAGAACCGCGTCGGCGGCTTCCGGATCCATCCAGAAATTAAATTCGTGGCGCGGCGTGTTGACGAATTCCGGATTGTCCGTGGCGGGATTCAGGCTGCCGCCCATGAAGACGAGTTCCTGCGCGAGTTCGGCGAATTGCGGATCGATGCGCAGGGCGAGGGCGAGGTTGGTCATCGGGCCGCCTTCGTAGATGGTGACCTCGTGCGGATATTTGTGAACCATGCGGATCAGGAAATGAGCGGCGTCTTCGGTGGAGGCTTTCGTGGTGGGCGGGCCTTCCTTGGGCGGCGGGACGACGAAGGGATCGTGATACCAGCGGCTGTCCCAAGCGCCGGCGTAGCCGACTTTGCCGTAGCGCTCCTGCCAGAGTTGCGCTTCTTCGCGGGTGCGGACGAGAGGGAAGACGGCGCCCGGAACGACGGGAATGTCGGACCGGCCCATGACTTCAAGGAGGCGCAGGGCGTGGACGACTTCTTCGTCGCGCCACTGGTTCCCGGTGACGATGGTGACGCCGAGGACTTCGACCTGAGGCGACTGGATGAGGACGGCGAGGGTCTGCATGTTGCTGCCGCCGGGGCCGGAGCAGTCCTGATTGATGATGACCTTGCGGCGGGTTTGCGCGGAGGCGAATGAAACACTGATGAGAAGAGTGATGAGTGCCGCACCGAAAAGGAAACGACCCACGGCTTGCGCCGTGGGTCGAGAAGAGTGGAACGGAGAATTGGTTTTCAAGTCGGTCCCTAGAAGGTGAATTTCAGCCCGAACTGGACGAGCCGAGGGCCGTTGACCGTGGAGTTGATCTTCCCAAATGTCTGCGGGAAATTGTAGTCGCTGCCCGGCAGTCCAAACTGAGCATGGTTGAACAGGTTGAACATTTCCGCCCGGAAATCGAGACCGGTATTTTCCCAGGGGAGCGCAAAGCGCTTGATGACGGAGAAGTCGGTGTTAACGAAGTCCGGGCCGTTAACCGGGGTACGGTTGGCATTTCCAAGTTCGCCGGCTACGGCAGGTTTGCCGGGGGCTCCGGAGCCTGGCGCAACAAAGCAATTGGTATTAAACCATTCGCCGAGGCTTTGCTGGAATCCGCCAGTCGGGCTGCAGATCTGGTCGGGGCGAATCAGGCTGTTGCCGTTATTCTGGAAATTCACGCCAGAACCGTTCGCCGTGTTCACGACAAATATGGGAAACCCAGAACTGATGTGTTGGATCACGGTTATCTGCCAGCCGCCGAGGAGTGTGTTGGTCGCACGGTTCCAGTTGCTTCCAAAGCGCTTGCCATTTCCGAACGGCAGGTCGTAAATCACGCTGGCTGTGAAGTTGTTGTTCAGATTGATCTGGGAGAGAGCCCAGTCCAGCTTGCTCCAATTGGGCAGGGGGTAGTAGGTAGCCCCGATCGTACTTCCAACGCCATCGGCGAAGCCATTGTCGTAGGCGCGGGAGTAGGTATAGCTGATCAGTGCGTAAAGGCCATGACGCGCGTTCTTGGTCTCCGCCTTGACCTGCAGCGAGTTGTAATGAGCGCTGCCCTGGTCGGTGATATTGGCAATCGTGGAGAAGGGGAAATTTGCAAACTGAGGAGGCTGGGGGAGGAACGCGCCGCCCGGACCGCAACCCAAGGTGTAACCGGAGCCGGGGACGGCATTCGAGCCACCGGCGCAAGCCGTGGGTGTATTGACATTGAGGTTGTTGCCGTCGATGAGGACGTGCGAACTTCGAGCGCCCGCATAGCCGACGGTGAGAACGACATCACCGGGAATCTGGTGCTCGACGTTGACGTTGAACTGCTGGACCTGCCCAGGCCGGAAATTGATGTTTTGCGCTTGAATGGTTCCTGAGAAGGTCGCGGGGTCTGGCTGTGAGGTGAAGATGGGGAAGCCATTGGAAAAGCTGTTGGCAGACGGAGTCAGTTTGAAGGGTGCCTGAGCGCAGGCAGCCGTTGCAAAGGTGCATGCGCCGCCAAACGTGAACGAGTCCGATTCCGCGTAAAAAGGCGGGTTCTGCCACAGCCCTTGAGCACCCTGGCTCCAGGACGAGTCGTGGAAGATGGCATAGCCGGCACGGACGACGGTTTTGTCGCTGCCTTTCACTTTGTAAGCCAAGCCAATGCGGGGTTCGAAGTTTTTCCAGTAAGTGCGAATGCCCGCGCTGTCGCTGACTCCGTTAACGCCCGGGATTAAGAACTGTCCATTGGCGGGGTTGAAGTCCGCCTGGCGGCCGGCAACTTCCGCGATCGGGGTGGTGATATCCCAAGCCAGACCGACATTTACGGTTAGATCCTTTGTTGCGCGCCAGTCATCCTGGACATAGGGACGGAAAATTTTCCAACGGCGGCCGGTGGTGTCGCCGAGGAAGGTCTGGTCGTGGATCGCGAGGCTTGGCAAACCGAGGGCGAGATCGGCTTCGGGGTTGCCGCTCCAAAGGCCGGTGAGAATCCAGTAGCCGTCCTGGAAGCCGTTGGTGCGGACGTTCATCTGCATGACACGAATGGAGCCGCCCATCTTGATGTCGTGCTTACCAAGGATCATGTCGAAGGAATCGGCGATCGAGTAAACGTTGGTGCCGCCGGTGAAGGGAGCGAAGCCGCGATCGCCAAGCGAGTAATACCCGCCACTGAGCTGGGTGGAAGTGAGTCCGCAGCTGATGATATCGCCCTTGCAAGTGCTGCCATCCGCGCAGCCGAGATTGGCGCCAGGAATGCCGAATTTCGCGGCCAGACAACTGCCATCCCCTTCCGAAGTGATGTAGTTGAAGATGCGGTTGTAGCCCCCGGAGACCTGGTTCACTTTGGTGGGCGAGAACACGTGCGTTTCGGAGAGCGAAATATTCCGGCCATGGTTCTGGATGCCCTGGTTGCTGGCGAAGGGAGACTGCTCGGCAAAAACGGGAAAGCCGGGCGCGCCGCCGGGAACATAAGAAACCGCCTGGTCGTAACTGAAGCGGGCAAAGGCGGTGTCACTGGCCGTGAAGGTATGGTCGAGCCTGATGTCAAACTTGGTTTCATCCAGTTTGCGGACAGGAGAATCAACATAGTTGAATCCGAGAACGGAATTGTTGGCGTTGGGCTCCGGGTAAAGAGCCAACAGTTGCGCGGAGATGGGGTTGATCAAGCCATTGGGGCCGCCGGGAATCTTGTAGCAGTTATTGGCCCTGGTTTGAGAACCATTAGCATTCGGGGTGATCGGGACGCCATTGGCGTCGCACTGGAAATAAATATTCTGGGCGGCGCCAGGATCCGAAGAGGCGCCTTTGCCGTTGAGAGTGCCAAGGTTCGGATTGTAGATGGCGCCGGACGGAATCGACCATGTTTTTCCGTCCGAATTTAGCGTTGGCGGGCCAAGAGTTACTCCATACGGATCCTTTGAAAAGTCTCCAGCGCGCATGGCGTCCGTGGGAACCAGGCCTGTGAAGGTTGTTCCGTGGCGCTGAGATTTTTGTTCGCCATCAAGGAAGAAAAAGGTCTTGTTCTTTCGAATGGGGCCGCCAAGGGAGCCACCATACTGGTTAAGGTTGAATTTTTCCGGCTTGGTGGCGAAAAAGGTTTTGGCGTCGAGAGAAGTGTTGCGCAGGAATTCGTAAAGCGAACCGTGGAGAGAGTTGCTGCCCGATTTTGTGGTGACGAGAACGGTTGGTCCCGCGCGGGTACCGAATTCGGCCGAATAGTTGTAGGTGAGCACCTTGAATTCCTGAATAGAATCGATCGAGGAGAGGATGGCGATGCCACCGGCGGTCAGCTCGTTGTTGTCGTTGCCGTCGAGCAGCCAGTCGGTGCTGTTGGCGCGGGAGCCGCCAACCGAAAGAGAGAAGGAGCCGCGGGCGGAAACTTCGCTGCTGGGGCCGGCGTTGAAAAAGCTGGTGGGATTGGTTTCTTGAACAGTACCGGGAGTGAGCGTGGCGAGTTGGACGAAGTCGCGGCCGTTCAGGGGGAGCTGGGCGACTTGCTGCGAATTGATAACTTGGCCGAGAGTCGGATCGGTGGTGGTTACGGCGACGGCGTCGGCGGTAACCTCCACGGTCGAGGAGACAGAAGCGGGGTTAAGGCTGAAATTGAGTTCGCGCGATTCGTCGATCTGCAGCTTGAGGTCTTTGGCCTCAGCGGATTGAAACCCCTGGAACTGCACGTGGATGGTATACACACCAACGGGCAGGTAATTCACAATGTAGTGCCCGGTGTCATCCGTCTTGGTGTCGCGAGCGGCACCGGTGCCCTGAGAGGTCACGGTCACGGCAGCGCCGGTGATGTAGGAACCGGACTTATCCGTGATCGTGCCGGAGAAACTGCCGATCGCCTGACCGAACGCGAGCGGGGAGAAACACAGTGCAGTCATGCAAATCATCAGGACAAAGAGAATTCTCTTGCTCATCATGCATACCCCTTTTTAGGAACCCTGGACTCATTGCAAAAGAGCGGCAGAAATTAAGAGTTCGACTCTCTTAACTTTTACACCGGGACTGAAGCACCCTGGAATCGCGGCAAAGAAAAATGAAGACCGCCTGCGAGTCCTCTTGAAGTCCCCGGCGGCTCGAACGACGCTTTGAGTACGGGGAAAATATTGAAACGAAATTACTTCTCAATTGCGGGAGTGTCAAGCGGATGTTTGGGGGAAACTGTGCAAGATTTGGATAGACCGTATCTTCGCGACAGATTGGTTACAAAGAGACGGCACTGGAGTGCCAGAAATTTTTCAAAATGGAACGAAGGAAAAAGCGAAGGTCCCTTTTGCGTTACGTCTCGTCTATTTGAGAGAGTTGGCTACTTTTTGGCCGTATTCTTTCGCTTTGGCGATGGCGGCGGGCTCGTCCACGGTGACAAGCTTGCCGTCTTTCAGCAGAGTTTTCCCGGCGACGACGACGGTTTGGACTTCGCTGGCTTTGAGGGCGTAGACGATCTGGGAGTAGACGTCGTACATGGGGACGGCGTTGGGGACGTCGAGGCCGAGAATGACGAAGTCGGCCTTTTTGCCGGTTTCGAGCGAGCCAATTTCCCTTTCCATGTGCAGGGCACGGGCGCCTTCGATGGTGGCCATTTCCATTGTACCTTTCGCGCCTAGCGCGCGGGGATCGACGCGGTAGGTTTTTTGCAACTTCGCCGCGAGGTCCATCTCTTCCATCATGTCGAGGTCGTTGTTGCTGCCGGCAGGGCCGTCGGTACCGAGTCCGACACGCATGCCTGCGGCACGCTGGTCCACAACGGGCGCGACGCCACTGGCGAGCATCATGTTGCTGGAGGGATTGTGGACGCAGCCGACCTGGCGCTCGGCGAGGATTTTCATGTCGGTGTAATCGACCCAGATGCAATGGGCGGCCAGAACGTCGGGGCCGAGGAATTCGATGCGCTCGAGATATTGCACGGGGGTGGCGCCGTTTTTCTCGATGCTGTCGGTGAACTCTTTGCGCATTTCGGCTACGTGGATAAGGATGGGCGCGTGATATTTGCGGGCCAGTGCGGCGGCGTCGCGCAGGGTTTTTTCAGAGCAGGTGTAGATGGAATGAGGAGCGACGGCCGCGTGGATGAGCGGGTCGCCTTGCCATTTTTTCAAGAACTTCTCGGTGTAAGCGGCCATTTCGGCTTCGTTCTTATTGTCGGGGACGGGGAAATCGATCCAGGTTTCGCCGAGCACGCCGCGCAGGCCGGCGGCTTTGGTTTCTTCGGCTTCGGCGTCTTCGAAATAGTACATGTCGGCGAAGGTGGTGGTGCCGCTGCGGATCATTTCGGCGAGCGCCAGGCGGGAGCCCCAGCGGACGTAGTCTTCGGTGACGTTGCGCGCTTCGGCGGGGAAGATGAACTTGCGGAGCCAATCATCGAGCGTGACGTCGTCTTTGAGGCCGCGCATGAGGACCATAGGGATGTGGGTGTGGCCATTGATGAGGCCGGGGATGATGAGCTTGCCGGTGGCGTCGATGGTTTGTTTGGCGGTGAGGCCTTTCGGATATGCAGACGCGAGGTCGGGGCCGATCGAGATGATTTCGTCGCCGCGAACAGCGAGGAAGCCGTTTTCTAGGACGCGGCGGTTGGAGTCCATCGTGACGATGGTTGCGCCTTTAACGAGGAGGTCGACGGAGACGGATTGCTTCGTGGCGTCCTGCGCGATGGCAGCGGACGACAACAGCAGGAAGCCGCTGAGAAGAACGAATTGGCTACAAAAAGCGCGCGTGAGTTTCATGAACAGGTCCTTTAGTGAGGGTGGTTACAGATTAGAGGAGTCGAAGGGTTTCGGAAAGAGCTGGCTCATGCGGAGGACTTCGACTTTGCCGTGGAGGTTGGCGAGGGCTACTGGAATGTCGCCGCAGAATTCCCAGATGATCTGGCGGCAGGCACCGCAGGGAGAGGTGAGCATGTCGGTGTCGGTGACGACGGCGATGGAATCGAAGCGGCGCTCGCCTTCGCTGATGGCTTTGAAGATGGCGACGCGTTCGGCGCAGAGAGTCAGGCCGTAGGTGGCATTTTCGATGTTGCAGCCGGTGAAAACTTTGCCCGAAGGCGTGTGGAGGGCCGCGCCGACTTTGAAGTTGGAAAATTTGGCGTGAGCGTTTTCGCGGACTTTGGTTGCCGCGGCGATGAGAGCGTCGTATTCGGGCATGTCAGCCTCCAGCGAGTTCATGAGTCTAAGAGTTCAAGAGTTCAGAGTGAAGAAGCAATCCGCGGGATAACCGCGCGGAGCAGGCCGATGAACTGGGATTTGACGCGCTCGGCGGTTTCGAGGACTTCGTTGTGGTCGAGCGGCCGTTCGAGAACGCCGGCGGCGGCGTTGGTGACGCAGGAAATGCCGAGGGCGCGGAGGCCGGCGTGGCGCGCGGCGATGACTTCGGGAACGGTGGACATGCCGACGAGATCGGCTCCGATGGAGCGGAGGTAGCGGATTTCGGCGGGGGTTTCGTAACTGGGGCCGGCGAGAGCGGCGTAGACGCCTTCACCGAGATCGATGTTGAGGCGGCGGCCGGCGGCGAGGGTAAGCTCGCGGAACTTTTTGTCGTAGGCGTTGGTCATGTCGGGAAAGCGGGGGCCGAATTCATCCGCGTTGGGTCCAGAGAGAGGATTGGCGCCTTGCAGATTGATGTGGTCGCTGATCACGACGAGGCGACCCTGGGTGAATTCTTTTTTGATGCCGCCGGCGGCGTTGGTGAGGATGACAGCTTTCGCACCGAGGCGCGAGAAAACGCGGATTGGGAAGGCGACATCCTGCGGCGAATAACCTTCGTAGAGGTGGACGCGGCCTTGCATGCCGGCGACTTCGATGCCGTCCACCTTGCCGATGACGAGCTGCCCGGCGTGGCCTATGGCGGTGGAGCGAGGGAAGTGCGGGATTTTTGCGTAAGGGATGCGGGTGGCGGCGGCGAACTCGTCGGCGAAAGCGCCGAGGCCGGAGCCGAGGACGAGCGCGATTTTGG
>Ga0210409_10004624_pt1 | contig 14749 bp, 12 predicted proteins | sample IncBWH17MmetaG_FD_161649 | JGI IMG/M metagenome (GOLD analysis project Ga0210409, IMG submission 161649) | Forest soil microbial communities from Barre Woods Harvard Forest LTER site, Petersham, Massachusetts, United States - Inc-BW-H-17-M | ecosystem: Environmental > Terrestrial > Soil >... | reverse complement strand
TCAGCGTGATACGTACGCGGGAGCGCGCCGCTTGCAAAAACGCACTCTCGGTGGCGCGCAGCCGCTCCATGAGAAACCAACGCTCGAGCCCCTCACGCACCTGCTCGAAGGGCTGTCCTCGATAAGGATGCGCAGACGAGCGGAAGACCACCCGCAGCTGCTCCTCGCTGGAATGGAGCAGCGGCGACACCGCGCGATCGATGTACCAGGCTGCCATCGCCTCGCGGCGAACGATTGCCTCCACTTCGCTCGGATCGACCCGTTCGGCTCGAGCGGCAGCATCGATCCTCGCCCGCCCCCCAAGCCGCTCTGCGAGCGCGGCACCCATGTCTTGCGCGATGCTCGCCAACTGCCCCGCGCTCGGTCTTTGCGGGGGTGGCGAATCGGCGATGAGCTTGTCGGCCAGGGTCGAGAGGATCTCTTCGGCGATGTGGTGCTCGAGCGCTTCGCGTACGTCGCGCGTCTCGACCGATTCGCCGATCCCGTCCGGCGAGATCGCCATGGCGGCCAGGCGCGCTTCGAACGCAAGCGTGCGTTCGAAGACAAAGCGCGGATAGTCTGCGCCCCCGGTTTCCGGTGAGAAAAAACGCGCTGCGGTTCTTTCGATCGTGGTCGGCGCTCCTTGCGCATCGCGCACCCGCGCAAGGCAAAGCGCCGAGCTTGCCAGAGCCACGATGCAGGTTCGCCGAACGAACGCTCCCGCGCCGATCGAGCTCATGTCAGGTTGTCGTCGTCTTTGCCGGGGGAGGAAGGAGCGCCTTCTGCCGAAGAGCGCTCGACCATCATGTGCTCGTGATGGTGCGCGAACCCACGCGCGGCCCGACGCGCCTTCAAGAACTCTGCAAACGTGACCACTACATCGAGGTCTCGCGGGCCCAGCGCGTCGCCGAGCTCCTTCAGGTGTTGCCTGAGCATCTCGGCGTTTCGGGTGCGGCGCCCTCCCTGGGATTTCGGCGCCTCGTCGCCGGAGTCCGGCGCGAGCTCCGCGCCTGATCCGGGCTGAGCATCCAACCAGGCAGGGCGCTCCACTGCCCGGATGGCGTGCGCGGCGAGCCATGCCTCCATGAACGTTCGCAGCCGCTCACTGCGGAAAGCGAACCAGCGCTCGCGCTCCAGGCCGTAATTCATCAGTACGTCCTTGAAGCGTCGGAAGGCTCCTTTGCCATCGATGGCTTGGGTAAGCTTTCCGCGTAGGTCGCCATTTTCGACCATGGGGATGAAGCGTTCCATCCATCGGTATTGCTCGCGAGAGCTGACCGGGTCGATCCGCAAGTAGTTGCCGTCCGACGCGATGCGCACGTGCATCTGGGGATCCGCCACCCCATCGACGACTCGCAAGACTTCGCCCGTGGTCAAGTGCAAGTAGCTGTGGACTTCGGGGGCATTGTTCTCGAAGGCGTCTTCTAGTGCTTCCCAGTCGACGGGTACGTCCCGAACGGGACCCGACGGCGTGCTCACCTCGGGTTCATCCCCTGCATTGCTAGTGGCCATGACTTCCCTTCCTTCCAAGCACTCGTTCGCAACTAAGAAAAAGCACGCGTAGAGATGACGGTCTCTCTGTCTCCGCTCGGGCTGGAGCAGCGACATGACTATGAGCTTACACTCGCGTCTTGGTGCGCCGCAACGCGTCCTCCCAGCGCTTCGCGTGCTGCTGTCGCACGGCCACCGGCATCGTCGGCTTGAACTCGGCCTGGACGCGGCTCATGCGGGACACTTCATCCATCTTCCGAAACAGCCCGGCTCCGAGCCCCGCAAGCATCGCCGCCCCGCGGGCGGTCGTCTCGATATCGCTCGGACGCTCGACGATGACGTTCGCGACATCCGCCTGAAACTGCATAAGAAGATCATTTTCCGACGCGCCGCCGTCGACCCGCAAGCGCTGCAGGGGGTGTCCTGCGTCCCGCATCATGGCACTCAGCAGGTCTGCCACCTCGAAGGCGATCCCCTCGAGCGTTGCGCGCGCAAGATGCGCCGCGGTCGTTGCGCGCGTCAGCCCTGTGATGGTGCCGCGCGCGTCCTGGTCCCAATGCGGAGCGCCCAGCCCCGCGAGAGCTGGCACGAAGACTACCCCGTCGCTCGAGGGGACCCGGCGCGCCAGGGCCTCGATTTCCTTGGCGCTTTTGATGATTCCCAAGCCGTCTCGGAGCCATTGCACCGCAGCGCCGGCGATGAATGCGCTGCCTTCGAGCGCGTAGGTCATCTTGCCGCCGATTTGCCAGGCGGCCGTGGTCACGAGCCCATGTTCGCTCAGGATCGGGCGATCCCCGATGTTCATCAGGGCGAACGCGCCCGTTCCGTACGTGCACTTTGCGTCTCCGTGATGGAAAGCTGCCTGTCCGAAGAGCGCTGCTTGCTGGTCTCCGGCGATTCCGGCGATCGGGATGTCGTCAGGGAGGAAAGCCACGCCTCGGGTACGCCCTGCGACTTCTGCGCTACCAATGATCTTCGGCAAGACGCTTTCCGGAACGCGAAACACCTGCAATAGCTCTGGGTCCCATTCGGCGCGCGCAAGATTCATGAGCAGTGTTCGCGAAGCGTTCGTCACGTCGATGACATGCACCGCCCCGGCCGTGAGCTCGCTGACGAGAAAGCTGTCGACCGTACCAAATGCAAGCTCGCCCGCGTCGGCGCGCTCTCGCATCCCCGAGTTGTGATCCAGGAGCCACGCGATCTTCGTCGCGCTGAAATAGGCGTCGATGACGAGGCCGGTCTTCTCGCGCACACGCGCCACCAAGCGCGCATCGCGTTTGAGCGCATCGCATGTCTCCGCGGTACGACGGCACTGCCACACGATTGCAAGGTCGATGGGTCGACGTGTCGCCCGCTCCCACACGATCGTCGTCTCGCGCTGGTTGGTGATGCCGATGGCGGCAATTCCATCGCCGCTGATTCCGGCGCCACGAAGCGCTCCGGTGACGCTCGCTTCCACTGTCGCCCAGATCTCACGGGCGTCGTGCGACACCCACCCCGGCTTCGGAAAGTGCTGTGGAAGCTCGGTCGTCGCGCGACCGAGCGTTCGTCCGTCGAGGGACACAACGAGGGCCGTGGTCCCGGTGGTGCCTTGGTCGATCGCCAGCAGGTGCTTGGACATGAAGGGAGACTAACGCTTCCCGCTCGGCCTGGAGAAGACACTGGAGATGAGCAAAAGGGCCGCGGCCGCGGCCGCTACGCCGAATAGGACCTGTGACATCAGCGCCTCCTGGCGTCGCAACGACTCGAGCGCTTCGACGGCCGCAAAGAGGGCAATGCCCGTGTAAATGAGCTGGCGGGCGGCCGTGTAGATGGTGCGTGCGCCTTCCTGCACGCCGCGCACACGCACCTCGAGCTCGCCTCGGTTCGCCCTCGTCAAATAGCGGCGCATATCCTCCGGAAGCGTCATCGCGCTCATCGCCATTTCGCGGATCGCCTCCATCGCAATCTGCGCAAAATCGCGGTTGCCGAGCACAAAGTCTCGGAGATAAGGCTGAATGATCGCCACCGGATTGAGCTCCGGGTCGAGAAGCGAGCAGCACCCGTAAAGGAGCAGCAGCGTCCGCTCCAGAAGTACGAAATCCTTCGGGATATGAAAGGCGCCCGAGAGATCGCGCAACCCGATGTTCATGCGACGCAAATCGAGCAGGTTCTCGAGGCCGCGCTGCGGATCGATTCGAATGTCCTTCAAGTTGAAGCTGTCGAGCCGCACCTCCTCTTGGAAGCGCCTGTGGAAGTACTCGATGATCTTTTCGCTCACCGCTTCGTCGCTCGTGCGGGAAATGAAGCCCATCTTGCGCATCGACTTGACGAGCCGTTCGGTGTCTCGCCGCAAGACGCCCTCGAGAAACTCGGAGATGCCTTCCCGCATTTGCGGGCTCAACTCGGCCACGGCCCCGAAGTCGACCAGGACGATCGCGCCGTCCTCGCGCACCAGCACATTCCCGGGGTGCGGATCCGCGTGATACACCCCGTCGACGAAGATCATCTGGCAATACACGCGGACGAGGCGCTCGGCGACGTCCCTCTTGTTGACGCCCAACACGCCGAGGGCTGCGACGTCGCTTACCTTTACGCCCTGTACGAAGGTGGTCGTCAGAATTCGTCCGGTGCACAGCTCGCGCACGGGCTTCGGAAAAGCCACACGCTGGTCACTCGCGAAGTTCTTCTCAATACGCTCGATGTTGTCCGCCTCGAGGGCAAAGTCGAGTTCCTGGGACAACAGGGCCTTCACCTGGTGGTAGTAAGCGTCGAGGCCCTGGACGGGAACGAACCACTGAACGATCGACATGATGCGGCGAATCGTGAGCAGATCGAGGCGCACGATGCGGTCGATGTCACGGTGCTGCACCTTCACCGCGACCCTTCGACCGTCGACCAGCCGCGCGGCGTGCACTTGGCCAAGGGAGGCACTCGCCAGCGGTTCCCGGTCGAGGGACGCGATTCGATGGATACTCGGGCCGAGCTCACTCCGGATTCGATCCGCGATCTCCTCGTAAGGGCGGGGGGGCACCTGGTCCTGCAGCGCCTCAAGCTCCGAGCGGAACTCGGCGGGCAGGAAATTGGCCATGATGGAAAGAAGCTGGCCGACCTTGATGAAGAGCCCCTGCAGCCGGAGTATGGTGGCGTTGACGCGGCGCGCATTCCGCGTGTGTACGTCGTTGATTCGGGCGTCCCGCCACGCTCGACCGAAGAACCGGGCACGCAGGGAAAGCCACATGTAGCTCCCGATGACCAGAAAGGTCGTCGTATAAGCTCGGACGAAGCGCCATTGGCCTACGGACGCGTCACGATGGCGAGGCATCAGAGACGATGCGGGGTCGCCGGTGGGCGACTGGTCCGCCGCGTCGACTGGGTCGGCGGGAACGCCTGGGACTACGACTGGCTCACGCACTCTACCCTTATACCGGGCATTCGGGCTTGCTTAGGGCCAGGGAAGGGCGCGAAGGCTGTTCAGCTCCCGGTAGCGATTTCTGGCGGGGGTGCGTGTGACTCCCACCAGGCTCGTGCGCGTCCCACCCGAGAACGGGAGATCCGGGCCTCGGGGTAGCAATGCCCGCTGGCATAGGCGCTCAGTCGATCATCTACGTCGAGGCCGCGGCAGACGCTGAAGGACTTCTGGAGGATGTGCAGTGCTGCTCGGAAACACAGTTTGCGGTCTTCGATAAGTTGCTGCCCGGTCCAGCCCTCCCGCGTCAACCCGTTTCCTACGTGAATCTGCATGAGGCAGTAGGAGAGCCCTCGGTCCCCGCGCCGAACCCCCTCGTCGACTCGCTTGCTGAACGAACTCTCGAAGGAGGCCACCGATAGCATCAGCAGGGCTGTTTCAGTACGGCCATCGGCGCCGGTGAAAAGGGGGGACTCGTTGTCGTCGAGGACGACCGTGGCCAGGTCGCGAACGATGCTCTCGTAGCGCTCGACCACGTGCTGCGGGGACTCGCTTGGCGCGTGGGAGTACGCAGGCACCCACGCGAGCATCGCCGCCACGAGGTAAGAGACCAAACTGTCCATCAAGACCTCCAGAAGAACGAAGGTATGATGTTAGCCTGAGGCTCCCTCGAAGCTCGACCATTACCTTGTGCGGGCGCTCAAGCAACTCTCGATCCATGCAAATTTGGCACGACTAATGCCTAGATTGAGCCTGTGCCATGCACGCTGGCTCGGTGTGCCAGAAACGTCTCAGGCCCCGGCCCAACCCGTCACAAGCTCGATGAGCCTGTCGCCCTCCCCACCGGCCAGCAGCCCGACGGCGACCACGTTGAGCCGCTCGGGTCGCGCAAGCTGTAAGGCGGCCTCGCGTACCTCATCGCGACTGACGCGCAGGAGCTCGGCGACGTGTTCCTCGGCGGTCGCGAAGCGGTCAAAGAGTAGCCCCGCCGCGTAGAACGCGGCCGTGTCCTCGACGGAGTCGCCCAGGGCGCGCGCGTCCCATGCGATTCGGCGCCTCGCCTTTTCGAGCTCCTCGGCGCTCGGCCCCTCGCGTGCCAGCTCCTCGAACATGGTGAGCACTTCCCGGGTGACCAGGGTTGCACGCTTGTGTTGCACTCCGGCTGCGACGTCGATGATTCCGTCATCCTCGTAGCAGTCGTATGCGGCGGAGACGTCGTAGCAAAGTCCACGGGCATCGCAGAGGCGGTGGTAAAGGCGGGTCGACATTCCGTCATCGACGACCCTCATCAGGACGTCGAGTGCGGGACGGAGCGGGTCATTTTCTGCAAATGCGCAGAAACACACCCGAAGCTCCGTTTGACTCGAGACATTGTCGACGATCTGACAGCGGGCGCGCCTCTGCGTGTGACGAGGCGGCTCCGGGACCAGACGGGCTCCCTGCGCGAGGGTTCCAAAGCTCAGCTCCGCCAGACGAAACGCCCGTTCGGGGTCGACCCCGCCGCCGAAGACCAGCACAGCGTTGTGCGCGGTGTAATGTCGCTCGTGCCAGCGTCGCAGTACGCCCTCGTCGAACGAGCGCACGTGCGCGTCCGTTCCAGTAATCGTGAAGCCCAGCGGATGATCCCGGTATATGAGGGCACGCGAAATATTGTCGGCATCGACCTGCCGCCCCTCCTCGTCGAGGTCCTCCAGTATTTCTTCGAGCACAATCCCCCGCTCGATATCGATGTCGCGAAACGCAGGCTCGAGTAGGACTTCACCGAAAAGCCCACACGCATCCTCCAGCGATTCGGAGGGCAGCGTCAGCGAAAAGATCCCGTGGTCGACCTGCGTCGAGGCGAACAGCGACCCCCCCAGGCCCTCGAAGGCCAAGTTGACGGCGTGCGCGCTCGGGACGCGGCGCGTGCCACGATAAATCATGTGCTCGAGGAAATGGCTGATTCCGTTCTCCGCGCGCGTTTCAAAGCGTGAGCCGACTCGCGCCCAAAGCGCGACATGAGCGCGGTGGAGCTGGGGAAGGGGAGCGACGATCACCCGTAGGCCGTTTCCCAGCACAGCCGTGCGGTCAGTATTCATCTTCGTCGGCGTTGGCGCTTCCAGTCCCGCCATCAGCGCGAGCTTCCTGCACGTAGGATGCGTCGATTTGAATGTCGCTCTTTGCCTGCTCGCGCATGCGCTTCACGTACAGCGAAAGTGCCTCGTCGCGCTTTCCTCGGAGAAGCTCGTCTTCGAACGTCTCTCGGTCCTTTTGAAATTCGTCCCGGGTTGCGATCTTGCGCTGCTTCAGCACTATGACGGCGGAGCCATCTGCGGTGCGGACCGGGTCCGCCAGTACGTCGTTTTCCTTCGCGGAGAAGGCGAAGGTGATGACACCCGCCGTGCTCTCCGGCATCAAACCGGGAAGCGGGTCGCCACCTCTGTTGAAGGCACTAGAGGTCTGCACTTGCGGCCGATCTCCGTCGCTGATGGCCTCGAAACGTTTCTCGGGAAGGATCCCCGCGGACGCCTTGTCCGGTCCCGCGTCGCGCTCGGACGTTGCCCGGGCGGCAGTGCCGGCGCCCGAGTCGGCAGGAGGCGAGGAAATGGCTGGCAACACTTTGAGGGGCGCAGCCCTGCCGCCACGCACATAGGGGGCGGTTACCTTCTGAATGGCTTCGTCGACAGTGACGCCTGCCCGTAGCTCGTCCACAAGCTTTCGCGCGATGAGCTGTGCCGCTTCGGTCGCCTTGGCTTTTTCATAAAGACTCCGCCCCACGTCCCGCTTCACTTGGGCTTCAAGGTCCGCCGCCCTCGCCGGATCGTCGCGTTCGATGAAGTGATACCCGAACTGGGTTTCCACTGCTCCGGCCGTCACCTCGCCGGGCCTCAGAGCGTCTGCAGCGGCCTTGAACGGGGGCACGAAGCCCTCGGTTTTGTCGCCGACATCTCCTCCCCGGGACGCACTGCCCGAATCGTCCGAGGTGTCGCGCGCGACTTCGGCAAACGACTCGCCCCCGCGAACCCGTGCAGCGGCCCAAGAGAGCTTCGCAAGTGCGAGAGCTTTTTCTTCGTCCGTGGCTCCGTAGGGCAGCTTCACCAGAATATGGCGAATGTGCCCCACCTTGGGCGCGTCTTGCTTCGTGCGTTCGTCGACTGCCTTCGCTACCTCCGACGGGTGCTCCTTTGCCCAGGCCTCGATGTCCCCAGGCTTGGCGTCGATGGCCCACCGTGCCGCCCAAGAGTCCTTTGTCGTCACCCACGAAAGCGTTGCGGTTGTATACCGACGCTGATACTCGTCCCAGGCTTCCGAGTCGCTGACGCGGATGGGATCTCGCACGATGTCGCGCATTTTCGCGGCCAAGAGCTCGCGCGCCTGCTGTTCGCGGAATTCGGCAGTGGAGCGATTGGAGAGATTCCGAACCTGCCGTTCGTAAACCTTCATGTCGAAGATTTTCGTTTTCGGATCGCGGAAATCCACGGGTATTGCGGTGTCGCGGTCGTTGGCATGCCCCTGCGCCACCTCGGGCGATACCAAGCCTGCGCGTGCGTACGATTGATACATCTCGTTGACGATGGACTGGGCCACGGTTGGATCGGCCGCAGGAACGCTGACGCGCACGAATCCCGCGTAGAGCTGATCGGTCACCTCCGCATCGGTTACCGCGACGTTCAGGCGCTTTGCCTCATCGTCGAGAAGCTCACGTTCGACCAGGCCGTCGAGAGCAATGCGCTTGAGGTTGAGTTTGCGTGACAGAGTGTTGCTCCTCGAAGGCATGAGGATCCGGTACGCGGACGTGAAGTCTTTGGGGTCCACACATCGGCCACGTACCCTCGCGACGCAGGTCTCTTTCAGGGACGCGGTCCTAGACGTCGCGTTCGGCCTGAACGTGATCACGAACGCCATGATGGTCGCGACCATGATCGCGCCGTAAATGACGTTCGATAGGCCGCGCTGACGAAAGAAGTCGAGCATCTCGGCGAAGCTCGCGTGTAACACGGGCTTCCCCGCTCGTCGACCAGTCGCAGTCAGGTTTGCGCCCGCCGTTGCGGGGACATTTACCTTTGCGCCCGCCGTTGCGGGCGACGCAACGGCTTCGACGCCTATCGTATCGGCTGACCCTCTGCCTTCTTTTCCAAGCTGAGCGCGAATTTCAGCTCGGCCAAGGCCTCCTCCAGCGCGCGTGGCCGCTTCAGGTAAGTGATCTCGTAGAACGTGTCCAACGTGCGGCCGGGGTTGCTCGGGTCCATGATGGGCGTCACTGCCGTACCCGCTTCCGTGAAGCCTGCGGAAAGTGCCGGTGCTGCGAGCCGCCTGACTCGCTCGAAGAGCCGCGACTCGTCCTCGTTGGGGAAGTCCGCCTTCTGTGCGCGAAGCACGACGCGCACTTCGAGCGCGTGTAAAGCTTGGCTCGCTTGGCCTGATCGGCCGCTCTGCCCAGCTTGACCCACGCGCAGACGCACGCCTGAGTCCATGATGAGGTTCTCGCGCGGGCGCTCGGCGAGGATAATCTCCTCGCCGCGCGAGCGAAAGACCTCGAAACCAGCGTCGACGAGGACCTTCTTGATGCTGGCCGAGCTGTTGGCCGGAGACTCTGTCATCGTGTTGGGAGTCGGGCGAAGGCCACGACGACCCAAGGGGAGAGCTTCTTCGGTGCCGCCGTGTGCGTCAAGGGGGATGCTGATCTGTTTTGTTCGACCGGAGCGCGGCCGCGCCCTTGGAGCTTCCCACCCCCAGGAAGCTCCTCAGCTGAACCTGCTATCATTGCCGGTACCGTGAAGAAGCGTCGGAGCTTGTCACCGACTGCGCGCCGTGCCCAAGGCGCACAAGCCACGCGGCGGGTAGCGGCGCGCCACGGCGTCAGCATGCGCGTCACGCTCAAATCGGGCAGCGGAAAGGTTGTCCAGGGATGGGCACTCAACGTAAGTCGCGGCGGTGTGCGCGTGATCATCGAGGACAAAGTGGAGTTGGGAACGGAATACGAGGTGACGCTGAGCACGGGCGCTGATCCAGGCACGTCATGTATGGGTCGCGTCGTTTGGATCCAGGAAGAGCCAGACGGCGTCATTTGCGGAATCGAACTCGCCGGCGACCAGCTATAGCTAGTTCTCGTCCGAGAGGTCGCCTCTCCCCGTGCCCGTGCCCGTGCCCGTGCCCGTGCCCGTGCCCGTGCCCGAGGCGTTTTCTCCGGGGATTTCGGGCACGTTCACGGGCACGGGCACGTGTACGGGAAGCGCAGAGCCGCTTTCCGGATGAAAACTGGCTAGTGTGCCGAGTCCGTAATTCCTAGGGGAATCGAAGGCGATGCCGGCGAGGGGGCGCGCAGCGGCCCACGATACCAGTCTAGGTTTGTCGTCCGCTTTGCGGACTGGTCTCGGCTAAAGTAGGGCGCACCCATGGTGAAACCGAAGAATCTTCTTCCCGACTGCGGGCTTTTCCGTACGACGAAACCACTGCCGGATCATGAAGGGGAAATTCCCGCGAGCCTCCTCGTCTACTTCCACAACCATTCCGACTCCGGGCTCCCTGTCGTCATCGCACCCGAGCACAATGTGCATAACCGTTGGCATTTCCACGGGACCGGCATTCCATTCCGCGGTCTCTCGTGGGCGGACAGCATGGTGCAGCTGCCGGCTGAGGGTTTTTACATGCTTCGTAAGGCGCTTTCGTTCGAGGGGGGCGATTGGCCCAAAGGGGCGCTCGTGCAACTGGGCTACACTCGAAACGCGGATCCCATTCTGTTCATCGCGCAGGCACGCGCGCAGCTCGAAGAAAACGATCTCTTTTTCAGCAGCAACGGTGTAGGCATCACTCGGGAGCAGCTCTCGACGCTGGAGTCGCTTCACGTTTTCATTGAGCCGGCCCCCGCCGGTGTTCACACTTCCGGAGTGCATTAGGTGATGCCTCGGCCACGGTCCGCGAGCGGCAATTGAGTACATGACCACTCGAACGCGAGTCCTGCACTGGTTCGTTTCCGGGGGCATTGCCAAGGCCCCCGACGGGACAAAATTCACGATCGAGGTGGACTCGTTGATCATCGGGCGCGACCCGGGCGCGAACATGGTGCTGACGGATCCTGAGGTCAGTGCACTTCACTGCGAGTTGCGAGCGGTGAGCGAGGGAATTCTCGTCAAGGACCTCGGCAGCACCAACGGAACGTTCCTGGGTCCGGTGCGAGTGCGAGAGGCGATCATCGCAACGACCAGCGAGCTCACCGTGGGCCGCTCGAAAGTCATCGTCGAGCCCCAAGCAAAGCGTCGTGTCGACGTCGGATTTTCGGATCGCTTCGGTCCCCTGGTCGGAAGCTCACCCAGGATGCGTAGGGTCTTCGGCGTGCTCGAGAAGGTAGCGGACACGGCCCTCAGCGTTCTTATCTTCGGCGAAACCGGCACGGGCAAGGAGCTAGTGGCGAAGGCCATCCATGAAGGCAGCGAACGCAAAGGTGGCCCGTTCGTTGTCGTGGATTGTGGGAGCATCCCACCGACGCTCGCCGAGAGCATCCTGTTCGGGCACGAGAAGGGATCGTTCACGGGGGCGACCGAACGACGCAAGGGCGCGCTGGCCGAGGCCGATCGCGGAACGCTGTTTCTCGATGAGCTGGGAGAGCTGCCGCTGGAGCTTCAGCCCAAGCTTCTGCGCGCCCTTAGCGAGAAACAGGTCAAACGTGTTGGTGGGTCGACGTTCGAGCCGATTGAAGTGCGTGTCCTAGCCGCCACGCGCAAGGATCTCGGGTCAGAGATGAACGCGGGGCGCTTCCGCAGTGATCTCTTTTTCCGAATTGCTCAGGTGCGCGTCGAACTGCCGGCGTTGCGGGAGCGATTGAGCGACTTGCCGTTGCTGGTGCAGGACGTCTGTCAGCGGGTGGGCAGGCCCGAACACGCCACGACGGTGCTCGCCTGGATCGAGCAGCGGATGGCGTCTCACGACTGGCCCGGAAACGTGCGCGAGCTCGTCAACGTCGCGAGCGTCGCTGCCACGCTGGCCGACGAACCGGGCGCCATCGATGACGTGCTCATGCTCGCGCGGGACGAAGCCGGCGTCGACGGTCTCGGCGGGGGGCATGACGGCACGGCATTCAGTCGATCAAAGCGCGCGGCAATCACGGCGTTCGAGCGCGAGTACTTCACGAGCCTGGCCAAGCGATGCAAAGGAAACGTAAGCGAGATGGCGCGGCAAAGCGGCATGGAAAGGCACCACGTGCGTGCCTACCTTCGCAAGCACAGAATCGACAAGTCCGCCGTTTGACGGATCCTTATTCCGGCAAATCCATTTCCGGTTCATATCCGGCGTCGCGCTTGTCCGAGTGGGGAACCCAAAGCCGGCGCTCCCACCCGTGCACACCGGGCGGCGATCCGTCGATCCACGCGTAGCTCGGCTCTCGAACGTCGATATGCACGAACTGGGTATCCGGGTGGGTATATATACCGACGCCCACGCGAGGCAAGCCGCGCAAGTAGGCGGCGACTTGCGGCGCATATACTCCGCTCAATCGAAAATCGATTGCCTCTCCAGTTGCGTGTCGTCCACCGCGCGCGCGCCAGCCGGACACGATAGCCACGCTTCGCGCCCCGAAGTGCTGCGCGGCCTTGAAGACGAGCTGCTCGACCCGCAGATTGAGGCGGTGCGGTGTGGGTTCGCGAGAAGCGACGCGCTCGAACTCCTTGCGCGCCGCCTCGTCGATATCTCCCGCCGGGTCGTAAAAGGAAATGCGAGCGCTCGCGCGGGTGCTCGGGTTTGAGACCTCGATGGGCGCAAGAGTGGAGGCCCAGGACACGGTGCGAACATGCCGAGGCCCCAGCGCGAGCAAGGCCTCGAGGGCCACACGGGGCAACACGCGCGCGTGGGCAGGTGCGTCGCAAGTGACCAGCAGCGCCAAAAGCACTGGAAGGAGGCGAAACCAAAATGGGCGCATGCGACTCTTGCGCTGAGGCCCTCTTGGTCGCATGGTTCTGCCTTCTTCAGAATCGGCTTGTTACACCGAGCGACGAGCCCCCCCGCTCAGGGTTAACGGCCGGAGTAATGATGATATCCCGCTCGGACGACTCTAAAAAATACCACGCGGCAAGTGCCGCCGTCACTACAGCAAATCCTATCGCTCCTGCAACCGCGGCGTATGCCAATGTGCGCGCATTGGAGAAGTTGTCTCTATCTGTTTGCGGAATAGTGGGTATTTCATTGCGATAGCGATCGAAGAGATCTTGCGCGTGACTCTCGAGCGGCACGGCGGCGATCCCTGAAGCAACAGCAAGGCCGCCTCCGATCACCATGAGCGGCCAGGCGAAAGGATGTCGAATCTCCCGGCGCGTCAAGAACGGGGCCTGCAGCGAAGGGGGCATCGATGTTGAGGGAGACAGTGAACTGGCGGGCGGTGGTAGCGTGGGTGCGATCTCGACGATCTCGCCAGCGCGAACGACGATGGTCTTGGTCTCCTCATCCGGGGTTCCCGCTGCATAAGTCACGGTGTGCTCTCCCGGCGTCACCCATGCGAGGAAGCCTGCGAGTCGCGGCTCGTTTGCGTCGAGCCGCGCACTCCGAGGAGTGCTGCCCGCGCTGACGTGGATTCGGCCCTTGGTGGTGAGGAGCGTCGCAACGAGTGTCCGCGCCTCACTCTCCTCCTTTTCAACGATCGGCGGGAGCGGGTCCCCTCTTGTACGACGGGCGTCCACCTCGGCAAGGAACGCTTGGAGCCTCTCTGCTGCGTGCTCCGCGTCTCCTAGGTGCTGATACGCAACTCCAAGGTTATAGGCGAGCCGGTAGCCGGTGCGGTCGCCGAGCTCACGGTAGATGGGTTCCCAGTAACCGATGGCTTCGGCAAGAGCACCAGCCTTGTATCGGTCCATCCCGAGCTTGAACTGGTCGCGGAACGCGGCCAGCGGATCATCGGGCATCTCAGGCGCAGAACCCGGAGGCGGCGCGGCATGAGCGTTCATGCTCGCCAGCAATATTCCGGCGATCAGCGCCAAATCAGAACGGCGTCGGATCCACATCGGGGAGTTTCATTGGTGTAGCCTGAGAGGGTACTTCCGCGGGCAAGTGCAGTCGCGCCGGATCGGCTCCCCCAGGGGTCGGAAGATGCGCCCGACTCGTGGAAGGCGCTGCGGATGGCATTGGCGACGGGGTAGATGGCGGAGTGATATCGGCGGGCGCAATCGCCTTCGGCGCGGACGCAGTCGTGGTTGCGGCCGCGGACGTAGTCACGGCCGCAGTCTCGTTCGCGGTCACTGGCGCCGTCGCAGCCGCGGGCGCAGCCGGGTAAACGGTCGGTGGCGCTGAATCGATTGCGGCAGGTCGGTCTGGTGCTCTTTTCTGCGTCATGTAAGAAGCGACGATCGCACCGAGAAGACCCGCCAACGAGATAGCCACAATCGCTCGCGACGAGAAGCGACGCGAAGAACCCCGCATGGGAGCCGACCGAACGATGAGCGGTTCGGTGGAGGTCGTCGCCGGGTTGACCGTCGTGTTCGCTTCAAAGGTGCGCCGGAGCTCCTCCAGTCGAGAGGGGGCTGCGTGTTCGAGGGACTCCGTCATGATCGCGCGTCGCTGCGCTGCCTGTGCTCCAAAGAGCTCCTGCATGAGATCGCGTACGGCGTCGGTCGTCGGTGTGGGCGCCGACGACGCAGCGAAAGCGCGCAGCTCCTCGGCGATGTCGTGGGCCGTGATCGGCCGTTTCTCGAGCTCGCGCGAGACTAGGCGCGCATGTAGCTGGACCAATCCGCGGGGCGCGCCAGGCATCACCGCGTCAAGTCGGGGCGGTTCCTCGAGCGCGAGTCTGCGCATGACTTCCAAGTCGGTCCCGGCACCCCACATGCGTTCGCCGGTCAAGCACTCGAACAAAACGGCTCCCACGCTGAACAAGTCGCTTCGGCGGTCAAGCCTCTCCCCTAAGGCTTGCTCCGGGGACATATATGCCAT
>Ga0210409_10004623_pt1 | contig 14754 bp, 10 predicted proteins | sample IncBWH17MmetaG_FD_161649 | JGI IMG/M metagenome (GOLD analysis project Ga0210409, IMG submission 161649) | Forest soil microbial communities from Barre Woods Harvard Forest LTER site, Petersham, Massachusetts, United States - Inc-BW-H-17-M | ecosystem: Environmental > Terrestrial > Soil >... | reverse complement strand
TCACATCCTCACCGGTTACATGGAGCAGGCACCCGCGCCCGGTCAGCCGGCCAATGAAGCGAAGTGGATCGCCTCGCTGGGCGGCTATGCCGTCGGCGCCGAGTCAATGATTGAACCGGAGAATACTGGCGTGTATCTGCCGCCGGGTGGTGCCATCGGCTTCCAGATTCACTACACGCCGTTCGGCAAAGCCGTGACCGAGCACTCACAGATCGCGCTGTACTTCTATGAGGACACGCCGAACCTGGTGATGCGCAGCTCGGTAGTGCTGAATCCGAACATCAGTATTCCCGCGAATACGGAAAGCGCGCAGTTCTCCTCTTACATCACCTTCCCGAAGGATGCGCTGCTCTACAGCGCCTTCCCGCACGCCCACTATCGCGGCAGCTCATCGAAGCTGTTCCTGGAAACCCCCGATGGCAAGCGCACGCTGGTGCTGGCGCTGCCACACTATGACTTCAACTGGCAGCGCGAATACTACTTTGCCCAGCCGATCAGTGTTCCTGCCGGATCGAAGCTGATTGCGGTCTTCACCTACGACAACTCCGTCAGGAATCCCGCGAATCCTGACCACAACCGGGTCGTGCCGTGGGGCGATCAGTCGTTCGATGAAATGCTGTACACCGCTGTTCACTATCGGTGGGTCGGCGAGACCTCGGACAAGATGAAAGACTACGTCACGTACGACCGGCAGTTGGGTGCAACCCAGCTGTTCGGAATTCTCGACGCCAAACTGAACGGCAAGTTGGATCCTTCCGAATTGACGGGCCGGATGGGCACGCCGTACAAAGCGTATTTCGATGCGATCGATACCAATCACGACGGCTTCATCGAGCCGCAGGAACTGATGGTTGCGCAGGCGGTCGCCGCTCAGCGCCGGCAACAGTCGCAGGCCGCCCCGCCGGCACAATCGGCCGCGGCAGGTGGATCGGCTCCGGCGGCACCGGCCGCATCGGAAAAGCCCACCGGTAATTGATCGCCATCATGGCGGCGAGGCGATGGGCCGCCGTTCTATGCGTCACCGCGACGATTGCACTACACAGTGCATTCGTCGCGGAGGCCGCGGAACTGGGCCGGGTTGAGATCGGGGCAGCTGCGCCCGCATTCAGCGCTCAGGGCGCTGATGGTCTGGAGCATCACTTGAGCGATTACGCCGGCAAAGTCGTTGTGCTGGAGTGGACCAGCCCGGTGTGTCCGTTCACGGCCGTCAAATACAAGAACGGTGCGATGCAGGCACTGCAGCGATACGCCGCTGACCGGCACGTCGTTTGGCTATCCATCGATACCGCCGGTCCGGATCGGGCGGGCTTTCTGACCCCGGCTGCCGCTCATCAGCGAATCGTCAGGACACACGCAAAGGTCAGCGCCTTCCTGTTTGACCCGACCGGCGATATCGGACGGCGCTATGGCGCTAGGGTCACTCCGAGTTTCTACATCGTCGATACATCCGGAAAGCTCGTCTACCAGGGCGATATGGACGACGTGGGGCTGGGACAACCCGGCACCGGGCACAGCTACGTTCGATCCGCGCTCGATGACCTGGCCGCCGGCAGGCCGGTCGGCGAATCCGAGACCCAGCCTCACGGCTGCGCCATCGAGTACTGACATGGCAACCCCTCGCGACAAGGTATTGCGGTTGGAACGCGCGGTGAGCGCGGCGCCGCGCCGCGACCAATTACTGGACGCAGCCGCCCGGGAACTGAACTCGAAAGGCATCTCCCTCACGTCGCTGACGGGCATCGCCGACCAGCTCGGGTTCTCGCGCGCGTCGCTCTACTATTACATCGAAGATCGGGAAGACCTGATGTCGCAGGTATATCGCCGTTCCTGCGAAATCATGGCGCGGCATCTGGGCGAAGCCATTCAGTCCGGTGAGTCCGCGCTTCATGTCGTCGAGAACTTTGTCTCCACTATTCTGAATCCAGCGGAGCCGGAACTGGCCGCACTGAGCGAGATTGGACTGCTCAATCAGGCGGAGCGCGAAACCGTACTCGGCATTTATGAGGCGATCGTCGCCAGGCTCGCCACTGTCCTGGAAGCCGGTGCCCGGGCCGGTCAAGTCCGTCCCTGCGACTATCCGATCGTGGCGCGCGCCATCATCAGCATCATTCATTCGATACCGCTGCACGCGGTACTGGCAAGCCGACTCAATATCAGTCGCAAAGAGATCATCGCATCCGCCGCCGATCTACTCACCAACGGCTGGGCAGCGGATCGTCAACAGCCGATCGACCCGCCGCCCGTCGATCTCGCGCCGTTGCTGATTCGCTCGGACGACGTATTCGATCGTGGCGCACTGATCGAGGCCAAGCGAGAGAGAATCCTCGCGTCCGCATCTCAACTGTTCAATCGCAAGGGCGTCGACACGACGTCCCTGGATGACATCGCCGCGGCCGTCGGCGCCACCAAGCGCACGCTCTATCACTACGTCGGCGACAAGCGCACCATTCTGTCCGCCTGCTACGAACGCACGCACCGGATTCATTCGTTTATTCGAGATCGCGCACAATCCCGCGGCGACTCGGCCACGAATACGCTGGTGGCGACGCTGCGCGCGACATTGATCGCGCAGCAGCGCGATGACATCGAACCGCTGCGCTCGTCCGCGGGCTTTGAGTCGCTGAGCCCCGAAGAGCAGGTGCTGGGTGAGAAGCGCGGCCGGGAATTGGTGCTTGCCTACCGGGCGCTGTGCCTGGAGGCGCAAAGCGAAGGTTCCATGCGCTCGCTGAAATGCGAGTGCCTGCTGGTGCTGATGCGCGGCATCGGCGCCTGGCTTGCCAAGGGCCTGGTTCGAGGCGACCATCATCGCCAATCGCAGATCGCCGCCGAAACCACCGATGCTCTGCGACTGGGCCTGAAGCCAATCAACCCGGTGTCAGACTAGTCCACCCCGTGTCAGACTAGTCCGCACCGTTCGCGTCCACCAGTCCGTTCTTGTCTGGTTGTGGCGCTCGCCGCGACGAGCGCAAGTATAGGCGGAAGGCCACCACCAGCCGGCCGTCGCGCAAAATCGGACCTGTTTCTCATCCTGGTTGGCACGTCCGATGTAACTTGACGACATGCAGGTCGTCAGCATAAGGGCCGACGCAGCGGTCCGCGTGTTTCTCAAGCGGCTCGTGGATGAACTGGCTGAAGGGCCACTCAATCTGCCGTGCTTTCCGGACGTCGTGCCACGTATCCGCAAGGCGCTCTCGGACCCGAACAGCACGTTGGACGACATCGTTCGTATGGCGGGCACCGAGCCGCGACTCGCAGCGCGCCTGCTGCAGACCGCCAACGCCGCGCTGTTCAACCCCACCGGCACACCGGTGTCCAATCTGCGCCGCGCGGTCACTCGCCTCGGACATGATCTGGTCGAGTCCGTGACCATGGCGTTTGCGCTGGCGCAGGTCAAAGCCGAGCCCGCACTGCAGACGATCGCCCCACAATTGAATGTCCTATGGCTCAAGAGCATCGCGTCGGCGTCGATCTGCCGGGTGCTGGCCAAGCGATTGGGAGTGCCGGGAGACAAAGTATTCCTGACCGGTCTGCTGCACGGGATCGGCTACTTCTACATCATGGTGCGCGCCGGACAAGCGGGCATGCCCATCGAGGATCTGCTCACCGACTTCGTCTCCCAACAGCATCCGGCGATCGGCCGTCGCGTGATGCAGAAATGGGGCTTCGAGCCGGTGATGTACGAAGCGGTCGGCAATCAGAATGATCGCCAGCACAAAGGTCGCAGCGGCGCGGATATCACGGACGTCGTCATCACGAGTGTACTGCTCGCCGATGCGTTGATCGAGCGTGGCGGCGATCTGGAACGGTGCGCGGAAGTGACTTCAATTGCCACCCTGAACCTCAGCGCCGATGATCTGGAAGCCATCATGCGGCACACCGAAACGGCCGTAGCCACGTTGCGTCACTCGCTCGAGGCCTGATCCGCTCCCCACCAGGCACAAATCAACAACTTGGCGTACAGTCTCATGAGCGGTAGCTGCTGGTGGATCGCGCGACGGAACCGGATGATTGGCGATGCGACAAACGAAGGCTTGCCTGTCATCTCGCGGCTTTAATCTCACTCTGTGTGAATGGCACGCGAGCCTGGACAGATGTCCCTGATTGATCTTGTGGTCGTTACGCTTGGCTTTGTCTGCTTGACGTGCGCGGTAGGCTATGCCCTGCTGGCGTTAGTCGCCGTAAGGCTCTGGCAAATTCGTCGTACCGCGACGACTCCGACGCAATTGCCACCCGTCACTTTACTCAAGCCCCTCTGTGGGGCTGAGCCGGGCCTGTACGACAACCTGCGTTCGTTCTGCCTGCAGGACTACCCGACATTTCAGATCGTATTCGGGGTGCGCGACGAGGCAGATCCCGCGCTGCAGGTCGCGCGGCGACTGCTAGCGGAGTTCCCATCGCTGCAGATCGATGTCGTGGTCAATCCACGACAGCATGGGAGTAACTTCAAGATCAGCAACATGATCAACATGCTGGCTCAGGCACGACATGATCTGCTGGTCATGGCAGACAGCGACGCCCGGGTTCGTCCGGACTATCTGCGCGTAGTGACAGCACCGCTCCTGGATCGCAGCGTCGGGTTGGTCACGTGTGTCTATCGCGGAATCCCAACGCGGCCGATTTGCTCCCGCCTCGGCGCCATGTATGTTAACGAATGGTATATGCCTTCGGTGCTGCTGGCGCGCCTATTCGGTCACCAGGGATACGCCTCCGGGCAAACCTTAGGGCTGCGGCGCGAAACGCTGCAGGCGATCGGTGGCCTGCCAGCGATCGCGAATCATCTTGCCGAAGATCATCGACTGGGGGAATTGGTTCGCGCGTTGGGACTGCGCATCGCACTGTCGTCCTACATGCCGGTGGTTGAGCATCACGAACCGGATTGGGACTCGCTCAGCGCACACGAGACGCGTTGGATGTGCACGCTGCGAGTGCTTCAGCCGGCCAGTTATCGCATGATCTTCCTGAGCTTTAGCGCTCCACTGGCGATCCTGGGCGTCGGTTTGTTAGGCGCAGAGGCTTCGCTGTCCACGGCCGCGTGGTCGCTCTTCGCTACGACCATGACGGCACGGGTGATATTGCATTTCCTGCATCGGATGCGTGACGATCGATCGCTGCTCGCGGACTTGTGGCTGTTGCCGGCGCGAGAACTGCTAATCTGCTGGATATGGTTCCGAAGCTTCTTCACCTCTCGAGTCAGATGGCGCGGCAACGAGTTCGACATCGGCGCCGACGGCCTCATGCGAAGAGCCTCCTGAGGGGCTTCCGAGACTGCTCTTCCAGGCGCGCAGGTCCTGCGGGACGAGAGCATTCGTAAGGGTGAGCCCTGAAAATAGCAGCCTACATCGGTGCTCTGCTGGGCATGACATTGTTGATCACGCTGGTGGTGCGCGCCGATCTCGCAGCGATGCTCCTCACCGTCGGATTGGCCGGTTGGAGACTGCTTTGGTTGGTGCCGTACCGCATGCTGTATTTCCTGCTTTACGCGCTGGGTTGGGACAATCTCTTACGACCGTACGACCCGGAACGGCGCGCCGGATTCGGCTACGTCTTTTGGGTCACGACGGTGCGCGAGGCCATCGATCGTCTGTTGCCGGTGGCCAGCATTGGCGGCGGCGTGGTTGGGGTTCGTCTGTTGCGTTGGCGCGGGCTGGCTGCGGCGCCCGCCAGTGCCACAGTGATCGTAGAAATTCTACTGACGCTCATCGTGGCGTACTTGTTTACTGCCGCGGGGCTGCTGTTGCTGATCGGCCTCGGTGCCAGCCACGATCAATATCGCCGACTGCTGGTCGCCTTGCTGCTGAGTCTGCCGGTGCCCGCCGTGACGGCTCTGCTGCTGCGATATGGCTCGGTGTTTGGACGCTTGCAAGCCCTGTTGAGTCGGATGGTCGGTGTCGCAGTGGCGGCGGAAGGAGTGGCCAACGCTCTGGATCAGGAACTTCGCGCCTGCCTGCACCGGGGGAAATCGTTGCTGTTCGCCGGCAGTCTGCAGCTCGTGGCGTGGATTTCCGGCGCGTTTGAAGTCTGGTTCGCCTTGCGCCTGTTCCGCCATCCGGTCTCCGTCAGCGCCGCCCTCGTCATGGAGAGCATGAGTCAGGCAATTCGACATCTCGCCTTCGTCGTACCTGCTGGTATCGGTGTTCAGGAGGCCGGACTGGTACTGTTCGGGCACCTGCTGGGTATCAGTAGCGAATTGGCGCTCGCCGTCTCCATGGCTAAGCGTTTGCGCGAAGTCCTGTGCGGTCTGCCCTCGCTGTTCTCCTGGCAGTGGCTCGAAGGGCACAGACTTCAATCGATGAAGTCCAGTTCATCCTGACCGATGGCACAAGGAGCCGCCGCAGCCATCGTGATTCGACTGGTCGAGACCAGTCGCCGCTATGCATTGCCCCTGGCCTTGTCGATGGGTGCGGTCGTGGCCGCGCTGGCGGTTGAAGCAGCGCGGCACATAGCGATCGACACCGATACCACCAACCTGCTGTCACCGCAGCTCCCGTGGCGGCGCGCGGCGGCAGAGATGGACCGGGAATTTCCACAAAACCAGGATTTGCTTGCGGTCGTCGTCAGCGCGGCCACGCCAGATCAAGCGGCGGATGCCGCATCCACGCTCGCAGGTGCCATGGCTGCCGACACGGCCTTGTTTCGGAATGTGCGACAGCCCGACGCCGGTGATTTCTTTCAGAAGAATGGGCTGTTGTTCCTGTCTCGCCAGGAGGTGCAGAACTTCGCCGATGAAATGATCCAGGCGCAACCCTTGCTCGGTACGCTCGCAGCGGACCCCAGCCCTCGCGGTGTATTCACGGTGCTCGATCTGTTGGCACAGGGGCCGCTACGGGGTGAGATCTCTGAAGCAGCGCTGACTCGACCCTTCCAGGCGGTCGCGAGCGCCGTCGACTCGGCGGCAGAGGGCCGCTATCAACCGGTCTCCTGGCAGGGTCTGCTCAGCGAACGAACGGCGCTGCCGCGGGAGTTGCGCCGATTTGTGCTGGCTCAGCCGATTCTGGATTTCGGGGCGCTGCAGCCGGGTCATCAGGCAGTCGAGGCCGTTCATGCGCTCGGCCAGGCTGACGGACTGGTCGCGGCGCGGGGCGTACAGATACGTGTCACCGGTCCGGTGGCACTGTCGGATGATCAGTTCGCAGCCCTGAAAGAAGGAGCTGGAACCGCCGCGGCGATCTCACTGGGTCTGCTGGTTTTCTGGCTGGTGCTTGCCGTGCGATCCGTCCGCACGGTCGCAGCGATTCTCATCACGCTCGCGGCCGGCTTGGTCGCCTGCGTTGCCTTCGCGGTTCGCGCCGTCGGCCCTTTCAATCCGATCTCGATCGCCTTTGCTCCGTTGTTCGTTGGCATCGCGATCGACTTTGGCATTCAGTTTAGCGTGCGGTATGCGGCCGAACGCTCCGGCTGCGCGACCGAGCCGCAGGCGTTTCGGCTGACCGCCGCGGGCGTCGGTGTGCCGCTGATCGTCGCGGCGGCGGCGACCGCCGTGGGGTTTCTATCACTATTCCCCACCGACTACCTGGGCGTGTCCGATCTCGGCCTGATCGCCGGTGTCGGCATGTTGATTGCGCTGGCGCTCAATCTGACGCTGCTACCCTCGCTCCTGAGGCTATTCAAGTCTGGCGGATTCAAAGAGGCTGGCGGTCTGGCGGTCGCCGCGCGGTGGGATGGCTGGCTGATTCGTCGCCGCGTTGGTGTTGTGACGCTTGCCGGATTGGCCGCGGTGGTGTCGGCCGTCAGCCTGGTGAGGTTGCGCTTCGATTTCGATCCGATCAATCTGGAAAATCCGGCCTCGGAATCCGTGCAGGCCCTTTTCGAATTGTCGAACAGCCCCGATTCCACTCCTTACACGGTTGACGTACTGACCGGCCGTGATGCGGCGGCCGACCTCGCACGGCAGCTCGGATCGTTAACTGAAGTCGACCACGTCATCTGGCTTGGCAGCTTCGTACCGGAGGATCAGCCGGCCAAGCTCGCGATATTGGCGGACGCAGGTGAGCTGCTCGCGCCCACACTGAACCCACCCTCGATCAAGACGGCCGCTGACGCACACGACGTGCTCGAGTCCGCTGCGCGCAGTGCCCTCGATATCGCCAAGCTCGCGGCGCGCGGGAATGCGGCCTCGGCGCAGTTGGCCGGTGCGCTTCATCGTGCCGTCGCGCGCGGTCCGGCAGTCGTGCCTTTGCTGGAGGCCAATCTGTCGCAAGGGGCGGCGCGCAGAGTGACGGACCTGCAGTCGAGTTTGCAGGCATCGCCCGTTGCGCTCGACACGCTTCCCTCGGATCTCAAGCGCGACTGGGTGGGGGCGGATGGTCGCTATCGGCTGCAGGTTTTCCCCAAGGGCAACGCACGCGATGGGCAGGTACTCAGGAGATTTGTCACCGCTGTTCGGCGCGTCGCGCCTGACGCCACGGGAATGCCGATTGGGATCCAGGAGTCGGCCAGTACGGTGATCCGCGCGTTCGCGGTGGCGGGCTGCATTGCAACGGCTGCGATTACATTGATTCTGGCGCTGGTCCTGCGCTCGCTCCGGGACATTGCGGCGGTGCTCGCCCCACTGTTGCTGGCCGGTCTTCTAACGCTTGCGACCAGCGCGGCTGCAGGGATGCCGCTCAATTTCGCGAACATCGTGACGTTGCCCCTGCTGCTGGGCGTCGGTGTGGCATTCGACATCTACTTTGTCATGAGATGGCGCGCCGGCGAGCCCGGCTTGCTGTGCTCGCCCACCGCCCGCGGCGTCGTCTTCAGTGCACTCACGACCGGCACCGCCTTTGGCAGCCTGGCACTGTCGAAGTCACCGGGAATGGCCGACATGGGCAAGCTGCTCAGCCTCGGACTCATCTACACGCTGATCTGCACGCTGGTTGTCCTTCCGGCGCTGCTCGGCGCCGCCCCGCCTTCAGACCGCGCGACATGTCCCGTCTAAGACGCTACGCACCGCTGCTTCTCAGCGGACTGATCCTTGGTATGGCCGGATGCGCGACGCCACCTCGGGAGCCCGAAGCCCTCGCGGCCTACAAGGCCAACAACGATCCACTCGAACCGCTCAATCGCAAGATATTCACGTTCAATCAGGCCATCGATCGAGCGGTGTTGAAGCCGATCGCGAAAGGCTATGTTCGGGTGATCCCGAGGCCCGGGCGCATGGGTATTCGAAATCTCCTGATCAACCTGCACGAACCCGTGGTCCTCACGAACAACCTGCTGCAAGGTGAATTCAAGCGAGCGGGTACCACGCTCGGCCGCTTCATCGTCAACAGCACCATCGGCCTCGCGGGTGTGATGGACATCGCCTCCCGGCACGATCTGCCGCGGCAGACCGGCGATTTCGGGCAGACGCTCTACGTCTGGGGAGTACGCGAAGGCCCCTATCTGATGCTTCCGATCTTCGGGCCTTCGAGTCCGCGCGACGGACTCGGGACCGGAGCGGACATTTTTCTGGATCCGTTTCTGTACCTGGCGCCAAGACTCAAGTACCGAACCGTCCTCACCTTCTCCCGAACAGTGCTCGGCGGGGTTGATGAACGCTCCCGCAATATCGACTCGTTGGATGAGATTCAGCGCGAGGCGGTCGACTTCTACGCCTCCTATCGCAGCCTCTACCGTCAGAATCGCGCCGCTCAGTTGCGAAACGGTGAAACCGTGACAACGCCCCCTGCCGATCTCTATGACGATCCCGACAACCCGAAGAGCGCCCCGCCCGCGCACTAGCCGGCGAGTTGGGCCGCCTTGTCCCGAAGCAGACGAATCAGGCCGGAAGCGCCCCCCTCACGCAGGGCGGCGGCATATTCCGAGCGCCGCTCAGCCAATTCGCTGATGGTGCCGTTGAGAAGAACGTCTATGATCCGCCACCCCTCGCTGCTCTCGCGCATCAAGTAGTCGAGCTCTACCGGATCGCCGGCATGCGGCAACAGCTTCGTGTGTACGATCACGTCGCCGCTCGGCAGCTTTGCGGTGGCGGGGTCAACGACAAAGCGTTCGCCGCTGTAGTCCTTGAAGCGGCTGGCATAGACCGCAACGCTGTAATCGCTGAAGGCGGCGATAAGCTCCTGTTGCTGCTCCGGGTTCATGCTTCGCCAAGCGGGACCCACGATCAGGCGCGTCATGGCGGGCAAGTCGTAGTCGCGCCGCAATTCCGGATCCAGGGCCTTCACCCGTCCGGCAAATCCCAGGCCGGAACCCTGCTTCATGACGCGCACCAGCGCATCGCACAGACCCTGCGGCGCCGCTTGCGGACCCGCCGCGGATGTGGCCGCCTGCGTCGCGCCGAGTACGCAGCTCCCCAGAATCAGGATCGATACACGCATCACCCATGGCATCGATCGATTCTAGTCCTTCAATCGCGCTAGCGGCTACGACTCTAAGGTATCTGCATCGATGGCTTGACCCGCAGACCACTGAAGAGCACCACCGGTCCCAGTACGCCGGAAGGCGCGGATTCGAGCAACGTGGGTCCGGTTTGATACTCGCGCGCACCTGAAGCTCGCAGCGCCGCCATGCGATTGGTCAGTGTGGTATCGAGGCGTATCTCGATCGTATTGGCTCCTCGTTTCAGCAAGGTTCCGACGATCCACGCACCGTCACCAATGCTTTGCTCGGTCACCACCTGCCCGTTGATCGACACCCGCATGGCACCGGCGATCTCGCCGATGGACAGTACCGCGGAACGCTCAGCACCGAACCAGTTGTCCGGCAGATTGAATTCGGCCGAATAGGTCGCCTGACCGACAACCTCTCGCAGCTCCGGAATCGCGCGCCAGTCCTGCAATGCCGGTTGATTGAAATCATGCGTACGATGACCGTCTGGAGAGAACTCATCCACGCGCAGATGCCAGCTCGGCAGTCTGACCTCTGCCGGCAGTGCGGACAGATCCACGCTGCGCTCGCTGCCATCGCTCAACGATAGATGCTGCGTTCCACCGGCTGCTCCGAACAGCACGACGGCATCCCGGGTAGCAAGCAGATGCGCATCGCCTGCGCTCACGATATGCAGCGGAACCGAGGAGTCGTTGCGAAACAGCAGCGCGATGCTGTGACGAGGCGCCAGCGCTATCGGCAATTGCGTGCGCTCTCCTGATCGTTGCCAGCTTGGCGCTGGCATTGTCTGACCGGTCCACAAGTCTGTCAGGTACGGGACCCCCTGTGTCTGAAACGAGCCGATGCTCGTCACCGCCGTGCTGCTCGGATTGTAAAGCCACCAGACGTCAATCCCGTGCGAGCGCCTGTGGACCGTGAGCACTGCCGGCTCAGCGCTGAAGGAGGCTGCTGGCATGCAGCCTTGGCGCACCAGTGCCGCTGGCACCTCATCGCGATCGCTCACCGCAACCACAGCGTCCAGCGACAGCAGTGTGTGCATCGCTGCACGAACGCTGCGGTCCTGTGCATCATGATTGAGCCAGCCGGGGCTGCTCGACGCAGCCGATCCGATGACGATAATCGGTATGTGCCTTCTGGCAAGTAAGATCAGCGCGCGCGCGACGGCCACGGGGATCGCCGTCTGGTTGTCGATGATGAGCGCGCGATAGCCGGTGCGATCAAACAGCGATCGGCCACCTGAAGCGCTGCTGGCAAGCAGCGCTGCCGGATCGATAAAATCGTAGCTGAAACCGGCTGACTCCAGACGGCTGCTGGCGAACAGCGGCGCATCGTCGTGCACGGTTGAGAGGCCCTGGTCGTGGTAGATCGCGACATCGACCGCGGGCTGGCCGAATTCCGTCACCACGGTCGAGCGCGCAAAGTAGCCGGCCAGTGCCGGCCAATCCCGCCATTGTGGCCAGCCGCTGCTCCAGTCATCGCCCAGTCCGATCATCGCAAGTCCCCGAGGCTTCGGCCAGGATGTGTCGGTGCTCGAGAAAGCGGTCAGCAGCCCCATCGAAATGCCGCCTGCGAGCGATTCATTCAGTTGCTGCGCATAGTCGATCGGCTGCTTGTGATAGATCGCAAAATCGTCGCCGAATTCGAGCGTCGCGCGATGGCGTCCAGCCTGATTCTTGCTCGATCCGGTGAGCCGATACGAATCGATCGTGTGACGCCACCGGTCGGTACCATAGGTGGGCATGGTGGAGTCGAACGGCATGCGCCAACCGGAATCAAGCGATTCGTTTTCCGGTATGTCCACCGCACGAGCGCTGCGCAGCATGTCGAGAGAGAAGTAGTTGTAGGCCACCTGATCGCGCGTCTGCATGCCGCGCGCGTGCGCCCACGCCGTCATGGCATTCAGGTATCGGTCGATGTAAAGATCGGTCAGCGTCTCATCGAAGTCGTACCGGATCCGCGCCCCGATGCCGCCAGCGAATTCGTAGGGATTCCCGGGCAGCGGCCCGCCCCACCTCGGATCGAGCGGATTGAACGAGTATTTCTTCGGCGCGACGATGGCAGGCAGAAACGCAAGCAATGAATAGCCACGTCGGCGGTAAAACTGCGCGGGCAGATCGGCCGTCCAGAAGATCTCCGCCTGCACTTCCAGCGAGTCGTGCGCCAGGGCGCCGCCGGTCAGCAACGACGAGTCCGCGGGCAGGATATTGTTCGACAGGAATGTCAGCGCCGAACGGATGCCGGCGGCGCTGAAGAGGTCCGCGGTGAAGTACCTGCCCGGCTCCTGCTGGGGTAGCTGTGCGCTCCATTCGGCGGGCGATTGGAATGGGTTGAGACCGGGAATCTGGCCGCTTGCTCGTTGCCAGAAACTGAACAGTACCCATTGCCCCTGATGAGCCGGCCATCGCAGAATATGCGCCGCCGACAATTTGGAGGTCAGGTCGATCGCCGAGTCCGGGTCGAGCACCCGCTGGGCATCGGCGCGATGATCGATGCGGGCCGCCGTGACGGCGACCAGCGTGGCCTGGCCTGCGAGTGCGCTCGGTTGCCTGATCTCACTCTCGAACGGTTGATTTGACTGCAGCTCGTGCGCGTCCGCGACCAGCTGCTGCATCGAGTCGGCCTCGGAAATACCGGGGCTCACATACGGCTGGCCCCCACCGGGCGCGAGGTCTACCTGAATGTGCAGCTTGCGCCCCGTGGCCAGCAGATCATTCAGTCCCCGTTGAGCCTGAGCGGGAAGCGCTCGAAAATTGACTCCAATTTCCACGCCGCCAAAACCGGCGGCGGCGAGTGCCTCGAGATTGGCGCTGCTCGGCGCGGTCCTCGCCTTGAGACGAAACTCCACCGGCGGCTGCTGCAGCTGCGACACCAGTCGCGGCCAGTCGGCCTGACCAGCGGCGCTTGCAGCAGCGTGCCACCCAAGCAGGCAGGCAGCGGAAATGACGAGTGGTTGACGCGCAGCTGTCATCGCCCGCCCGACTTGTGCCGCTCTGAGCCTAGTGATGCGCGGTAGCTTCCACCCGGCCCTCACTCCTGTAAATCAATTTCGCCGGACCTCAGCTTTCACTTCGACCGAATGACGAGGCCGTTTTCCTCAACTTCATACGATGGGGGTGAAAGGATGATTCCGCAAAAGCGCATTCTCGCTCACGTTCGGCCTGAGTATTCTCGCCGGTGTGCGATCCGACAATAACGTCGGACTCCAATCGATAGGGGGCGAGAATGAAAGGCGCGAAATGCGGACCTGCATGGGCTGGCACGGTCGCATCGATTCTCGCTAGCACAGCCGGTGCATTGCTTGCCGTGACTGGACAGCCTGCGCACGCGACGCAGGCCTCGCAGGCAGCGTCACGCGGTCAGGACTGGGATTCGATCAAGCATTTGCCGGACTGGTCCGGGGTCTGGGCTCCCAGTCGGCCATTCCCGCCGCCGGCGGTTGCCGGACAGGCTCCGCGGCCGGGCGCCGGCAACTTTGTGTTTGGAGCGGACGTCCCGCTGAACCCCAAGTATGCGGCGATGCGTGACGAGCGGATGGCCGCCGTGCGAGGCGAGCGGGGACGAGACAAGATCCCGCTGAGCAATAGCGGCATGTGTCTCCCAAACGGTACCCCCGCGAACATGGGCCCGGTGGCACATGAATATCTATTTTCGCCAGGTCGGGTGACGATTCTTCTGGAGGATTCCGAGATTCGCAGAATCTGGACCGATGGTCGGCCGCATGTACCGGATGATCAGGTCAACCCGAGCTTCAGCGGCGACTCGATCGGTCATTGGGAGGGCGATACGCTGGTCGTGGACACGATCAACATCTTTCCCGAAGCCGAATTGTTCATCGGCCGGCGCGTCACGGAGCATACCCACGTATCCGAACGCATTACCCGGGTGGGCAACCGGATGCGGATCGAAACAGTGGTTGAGGATTCGGAGCTCTTCACAAAGCCCTGGGTCTATACACGCTGGTACAACCACGAAAATGGTCCACCGATCGACTACGAGCGCTGCACGGAAGCCGATCGGGCCAAGAAGGGCGACAAAACATTGCTCGACATCGACTTCACCTCCCCGCAGGAGGGACCGCACAAATGAGACCCATCCGAGCGAACTGGGCTGTCGCCGGCCTCACTGTCGCCCTGACCTTCGGCGTCGGCGCGGCACCGGCGCTCGCGCATCATTCCTTCGGCATGTACGACATGAGCGCGTCCTCCCAGATCGAGGGCACCGTCAACCGGCTGGAGTGGAGCAATCCGCATAGCTGGCTGTTCGTGGTCGTCGCCTCTCCCGACGGCGGGCAAGCCACCTATGGCTTCGAGATGTCGAGTGTCGGGGAAATGGTTCGAAGGGGTTGGACCAAGACCAGCGTGATGCCCGGCGACAAGATAAAGGTGACCTTCCACCCGATACGCGATGGCAGGCCTGCTGGCTACATGATGAGCGTCGTGACTGCCG
>Ga0210409_10004620_pt1 | contig 14755 bp, 12 predicted proteins | sample IncBWH17MmetaG_FD_161649 | JGI IMG/M metagenome (GOLD analysis project Ga0210409, IMG submission 161649) | Forest soil microbial communities from Barre Woods Harvard Forest LTER site, Petersham, Massachusetts, United States - Inc-BW-H-17-M | ecosystem: Environmental > Terrestrial > Soil >... | reverse complement strand
ATATGGGTGACGGAGGATATCCAGGTTCGTGCGGGGATCACCGTCAACCAGCACGAGGTCGGCTCGAACACCGATCGCGATCGTCCCGAATTGATCAGTTTCACCCAAGAAGGTCGCCGCGTCGACGGTCGAGGCGCGCAGCGCTTGATAGGGCGTAAGGCCAGAAGCGACAAGTTCGTCGAGCTCGTCGTGCAAGGACGAGCCGGGCTCGGTGATCGCGATGCCAGCGTCAGTGCCCGCTAAGAGGGGAGCACCAGCATCGTGGAGCGCACGAACCATAGCGTGCCGACCAATGGCCGCTCGGCGACGCACATCGTCCCCAGATCTCTTCGCGATGACATCGAGCATGGTGTTGGTCGGGCAGTTCCACGCGCCTGCTTGACGGGTGAGCGTGGCGAGTCCCGGCATCTTAGAGAGATCAGCGTTGGCCCAGCCGTCGGCCGTCGCTGTCCCGTTGAGCTCGCGGTCGTACCCGGTCATGTGTTCGATCGAGCGCTGTCCTTGCGCCAACGCATGCTCGACGGACACGGCCAGGGGGACGTGGCCGATCGGAATCAGACCACGGGTGTGGATCGAGGTGATAAGGGCGTCATAGACATCCAAGCGCAGTCGGGTGTACAGCTTGATATAGCGCCAACCATCGTGCTGTAGCGCGGCAATGACGCTATCAGCCTTGGATGGATCGGTCACGACCGTGGTGAGTGGCCACTGCGGCGGGGTACCGTCAACCCCCGGACTGGAGGAGTAAATGGTTGGCGACACCACAGAATCGGCGACGAATCGGCCCGCGCTGTCGCGGTGCATGGTATTGAGAACTGGCACCGCCCACATGTTGCGAACGGTCGTGATGCCCGCCTGCGCGTACGCCCGTAGGTCTGCGGCGTGCAGGTGGACGTGCATATCCGCCAGACCCGGGAGCACATAGCGTCCCTTCGCCCTGATGACGGTGGCGTTGGTGGGAATGGCCACCATGCCATCCGGCGCCATGCCGGTAATGCGTCCGCCGCGAATGACGATGGTCCAGCCATCCAGCACTCGGTCACTGTCCATCGGCATGACTCGGCCGCCGGTAATGGCCAAGACGTGAGGCACGGTATCCGCATACCCGACTGGTCCCACTGGCCTGGGCGCATCAACGCCAGTCCGGGAGCAGGCCATTGCCACCACCATCGGAAGTCCAACCAAGAACGCTCGCGCGATCCCTCGACTTTGGCTAAACAGTCTCAAGTCGTCCCCCATTCGCCCGAGTAGCGAGCCCCAACTCGTCGTGTACTTCAGTCGTGTCACCTTACACTGTGGCCCCGGCGCTGTCTTGTACAAATCCCATGCACAGGTCATTGACGGTCATTTGACATTGCTCTGACGACGCGTGGCGTCCGCCGGCGCGCTTGACGCGCGGGCGCTCCGTGATTAACATAATTGTTAATTAACGTCTCGGTTAACTAGTTTGCCACGCGACTCACTCAGCATCACGTTGGCTGCACTCGCCGACCCCACGCGGCGGGCCATTTTGTCCCGGCTCGCCACGGGGGAAGCCACGGTCAAGGAACTGGCCGAGCCGTTTGCGATGAGCCTGCCGGCCGTGTCTCGGCATCTCAAGGTGCTGCGCGAGGCAGGGCTCATCACACGGGGGCGCGAGGCGCAGTGGCGGCCGTGCCGCATCGATGCCGGGCCGCTGCGCGAGGTGGCCGAGTGGGCAGAGCGGTATCGGCGGCTGTGGGAGCGGCGGTTGGATCGGCTCGACGTGTACTTGAGGGAGCTGCAGCACAAGGAGGCGAGGCGTGGCAAGCGAAGTCGCCGATCGTGATGTCGTCATCACCCGCGTGCTGGCCGCGCCGCGCGCGCTCGTGTTCGAGGCGTGGACGCAGCCGGAACACGTCGTGCACTGGTGGCAGCCCGTGGGGCTCGAGCCGCCGGTGTGCGAGGCTTTCGATGCGCGTCCGGGCGGCGCGTTTCGGGTACGCATGAAGACTCCTGACGGCATCGAGTACGTGTGGTACGGCGTCTTCCGCGAGGTCGTTCCGCCGGAGCGCATCGTGTTCGAGGACGCGTGTGAGGAGAAGGGCCGGGTGTTCCATCGGACCGTTACGACGGTGACATTCGAGGACATGGCCGGGAATACGCGGCTGACCATCCATGCGAGGCTCGACTGGGTGCCGGGCCGCGATGCGAAGTACACGCCAGACTTCATGCGGCGCGGTTGGGCCGCGGGCTGGGAGACGAACCTGAACTTGCTCGAGCGCCGCTTGGCGCAGGAGTGACGCATGGCAAAACTCGTCTTTGGCATGATGCAATCGCTCGATGGCTACATTGCCGGTGTCGCCGGTGGGCCACAATTATCGGCCCCTGGCGAACAGCTCGGTCGCCATTTCAACGACCATGTCCGGACCCTCGCCGGCATGGTCTATGGCCGGCGCATGTATGAAGTGATGCGCTACTGGGACGACGATCAGCCCGACTGGGATGCCGTCGAGCACGACTTCGCATCGGCGTGGCGCGGGAAGCCGAAGTGGGTCGCCTCGCGCACGCTCAATGATGTCGGTCCCAACGCCACGCTGATCCGCGGCGACGCCAGCGCGTTCGTGCGCAAACTGAAGGAAGAAATCAGTGGCGAAATCGACGTCGCCGGAGCCGAACTCGCCGGCAGCCTTACCGCCGCCGGCCTCATCGACGAGTTTCGTCTCTACTTCCGCCCCTTCGTTCTCGGCCGTGGCAAACCGTACTTTGCCGGTCCACAGCCGGCACTAGACCTCGTTGGCGCGGAACGCGTTGGTGAAGACGCGGTGAGGCTGACATACGCCACGGTGCATCGCGCGGCGGAGGTGCCGGGGGTCGATGTCGATTCGTTCACGCGCGAGGCGCGCGCGCGGCTGGCCACGCCGCCCGACGATCCGCCGCCATCGCGGGTCCCGCGTTGAGTTATTTCGATCCCGCGACTCGCTGCACCATGGTGGGGAATCCGGTAATGGCTCGTAGCGAAGGGCTCTCGACTTCGGGGCTGTTGAGCAACACCAGCAGGCGACCGTCCGGGCTCATCGCGTGATTCCACGCGAATGTCGAGAGGAAGGAACCCCGAACCAGCAGTCGCGGCTTGCCGGCGCGAATGCCCCCGGTGGTCGTGATGGGGACCCGAAAGTATCCGGAGCCGTCGCGGTAGATGAGCGCGTCTCCGCTTGGAGTCCACACCGGTTTCTCCCCGTGCTCCGCCACGGTGTACATCGCCCCGGTCGGCGGGATTGGCGACACCACGACGGATCCGTTGACGTCTCCCCACGCGAGCCAGCGGCCGTCGCGAGAAAACGTCGCGGCGACGCCGCGCGCGCCAAGCCGGATGCGCGTGGTGTCGGCGCCGAGCGACCGGAGGTAGAGATCACCGGTGCGCCAATCCGAAAACACGAAACGCTCCCCGTCGGGTGATACCGTCATGTACGAGGCATTCGGTAGATGCAAGTCGGTCCACCGTCCCGTTTCGAGTGACTGAATGCGCGCGCCGTGGTTCAGGTACTGCACCGGATCCCAGAGGCCGACCATGATCTCGCGGCCCGAGGGCAGCCACGAGGCCGGGAACGGTCGATAGTTGCCGGCGACGTTGATCCGCTGACGCACCCCCGACGCCAGATCCATCACGAGCAACTCCCATCCGCCTCCCGGATCGCGAAACTGAGTCGCGACGTGCGCACCGTCCGGCGAGATGCGCGGCGCATTGTATGGCCCGCGCGGAAACGGCAGCGAGTCGATCCGACCGTCCGGCGTGACGAAGGCGAGGTTCACGTAGAACTGGTTGCTGCCGGGAGCGTACACGAGTGTGCCATCGTTCGACACCGCGAACTCACCGTAGCCGAAACCGGCTTCCATTCTGACGCCGGAGAAAAGAGAGGCCGGTCCGCCCATCACCTTCAACCGCCGTGCGTCGAAGGGCAACGCCGTAAGAACGCCATCGCCCGCGCCGTACACGAGATGCCCCGACGGAAGCCAGTGCGGGCTGACGGCAAACAGCAAGTCGGCCTCGCGAACCGAATCGAGCGGCATGACGCCGCGCCTCGTGATCGCGAGCTCGGTTCCATGCGCCAATGACACGAGTGCCAGCTGGCCAGAGCTCAACTGCCCGACGGCCCACTGTCCTCCGGGCAAGACGTCGGGAGCCCCGAACTGCGTCGCCAATCGCACGGTCGAATCCGCGCTGCCGGCCGATGCCGAAGTCCAGCGCAGCGCGAATCCCTGGTTTTCGAACGTGAGGATACGGTCCGGCGTCGGCCATGCCGCGCCCGTGACATGATCCACCTCCGCGAGCGTGATCGGAGTTCCACCGTTCGCGGGGACTTTTCGCAACAGATTCCCGGAGAAGAACCCGATCCAGGTGCCGTCCGGCGAGTAGAACGGGTAGTATGCGCCCTCCGTGCCTGGTAGAACCGTCGCGGAGTCAGCGTCCAGCGCGCGGAGGGCCAGCAGGGTGGTGTTGCCTCGAATGGTCACGTACGCTAGTCGGTCCCCAGCAGGCGAAAGCGCGATCGCGGTCGCCCCGAGCGAGGCAGTGGTTCCCGCGAGCGCCACGGGCGCCGGCCCCAGATCAATGCTCCAGCGACGGACGGAAGGTCGAGGGCCGCGGCCGCCGACAGTCGTCGCGAGCGCCCCCACGACAAGCCGCGCGGCCGCCGCAACCGAGCTGGCGAGCCACCACCTGGGCACTCGACGTGGCGAGCGATGCGTCGTGCCGGCGTCCAGCGCCAGCGCGGATCCGAAATCAGCCGCCGTCGGATATCGATCGGCCGGCACCGGCTCCAGCCCACGGTGAATGGCGACCGCGACGCCTTCGGGCACCGTATGGCGCCGCTCGCGCAACGGCCGCGCATCCTTGGTCATGACCGCGGCAATGACCGCTCGCGCCGTGGGTCCCGCAAACGGCGGCTCGCCGGCGAGCATCTCATACGCGACGCACGCCAGCGCATAGACATCGCTGCGGCCATCGATCAACGCATCGCCTGATACCTGCTCCGGGCTCATGTAGCTCGGCGTGCCGACGACGAGACCGCTGTGCGTCAATCGATCGCCGCCGGCCGTCGTCACGGCAAGCGCGATCCCGAAATCGCCGAGCATCGGCTGTCCGTCGTGCAGCAGGATGTTCTCGGGCTTGATGTCGCGATGAAGCACGCCCTGCCGGTGCGCGTAATCCAGCGCGGCGGCGATCACCGTGGTGATATGAACTGCCTCGCTCACCGAAAGCTGACGCTCGCGCGTCAGGCGGTCCCGCAGCGACTCGCCGCGGACAAGCGGCATGACATAGTACAGCAGATCGCCGGCGACGCCGGAGTCGTACAACGGCAAGATGTGGGGATGTTGGAGGCGCGCGGTGACTCGGATCTCGCGCAGGAATCGATCGGCGCCGACAACCGCGGAGAGCTCGGGACGCAGCACCTTTACCGCGACGTCCCGTTCGTGCTTGAGGTCCGTCGCGCGAAATACGATCGCCATCCCACCCTCGCCGAGCTCCCCCGCGAGGGCGTAGCGCTGGCCGAGACTCGGCTGCAGTTGCTCGAGAAGGCTGGCCACGATACGCTCAATACTTCGGGCATTCCGTGCCACGTCAAGATCACTCACGCCGATGGCGTGAAAAGAGCGCCTCGCCGTACCGCCAGGCCGACGCTCCTTTACCGTTGGCGCCACCAATCGGTCACCGACGCTTTGAACTCCTTGGGACTCGCCGCGAATACGCGAGCGCCCAGTGCCATGGCGCGTCGCCGCAGGGATGCTTGATGTCGCATGATCGATCCGAGGAGCAGCGTTCGAGTCCGTGCATCGCCATAGCGATCGTCCCCGTCCAGTACGATCGAGCGCAGCGTGGCGAGATCGTGATCCTTGCCGAGCCACTGTTCCAGTCGGCGGAGTGTGTCGGTCCGGGATTGCGGGCCCTGTGGCAACTGGTGGAAGAGCCGAACGTGATACCAATGATCCTTGATCCGCTTTCGCCACTCATGAAACGCGGCCGACTCGCCGTCCAATGCGAGTCCGCGACACGCGGTTCGCGCTTCGCGGTACCCTGCGACAGCGCCGGCGCGCGTGGCGCGAAAGTGTCCGGTCCGCTCGATATGCTCTGGCAGCGAGCGACAGGAAACGAGAAGCGCGTCCTTGGCTCGTCGCACGATGGGTTTGACCTTTGCCTCGGCCCGTCGTTTCCGGACGCAGAGCCCTCGAGTGACCGCGCGAACGACACGCGGGGACACCGCGAGTGGATACCGGCCGTGCAACTGGCGCAGCGTGTCCAGCGTGGCATCCGCGTCGCGTAGCGATGCGAGCGCGCGCGCAACGATGCGAAGCCGTGCGTTCTCGTCGGAGAAGTCCGCGTCCAGCGGCTTCCGAAGGAGACGCAAGATCGCGCGCGTCTTTTTCACGCTCTTGCGCGCCTCATAAATGCCCGTGTCGTCGGGGGCGCCGCCATCCAACGCTTCCGGCGCGGAGCGCAACTCGGAATGCACGATCCGGCGCAACTGCTTCGGCATACTGCCTTCTCGCTTGAGGCGAAAGGCCATCCGGATCTCCTTCGCGCTCCGGGTTTAGGCGCACGAGGCAGGCTGAGCGGACAAAGCGGCATCAATGCGCCTGCCCGCTCAATCCGGATATGCAAAGGCGGGACCCGCGACAGCATCGGCCAGCCAGTCCTGGGTATTTCCCTCGGGCCAGCTCGTCCAGCATGGGTATGCAATATGCTGGGTCGTGCGTCAAAGGGAGACATACATGACGGCAAGCACAAGCCCACATCCGACCATCGTGTCGCGATCTGAGTGGCTCGTAGAGCGGAAAAGACTCCTCGCGGACGAAAAGGAGCTGACTGAGCACTACGACCGCGTGAATGCCGAGCGACGCCGGCTGCCCATGGTGAAGATCGAAAAGGCCTACGTCTTCGACGGGCCTCACGGCAGGGAGAGTCTCGCTGCCCTCTTCGAGGGTCGCCGGCAACTCATCGTCTATCACTTCATGTTCGATCCGGCGTGGGACAAGGGTTGTTCGGGCTGCACGGCCTGGGTCGACGCCCTGGGTAATCTGGAGCTGCTCGGGAAGCGCGACACGACGCTGGTAGCGGTGTCCCGAGCTCCTCTCGCCAAGCTCGAGGGCTACAAGGCGCAAAAAGGGTGGAGCATCAAGTGGGTGTCTTCGTTTGGCAGCGATTTCAACTACGACTTTCACGTGACGCTGGACCCAAAGGTCGCGCCCGCCGAATACAACTATCGGAACAAAGTCGAGATGGCGGCTGCGATGGGCCACCCCGTTGCGATGGAAGGTGAGGAGCACGGCCTGAGCGTCTTCTTCCGACTTGATGACGACGTGTTCCATACGTACTCGGCGTACGCCCGCGGCACCGAATCGCTGACAGACTCCTACCGCCTCCTCGATACGACGCCCTTTGGGCGGCAACAGGATTTTGAAGACTCGCCCCCTGGTTGGCCTCAGAAGCCGACGTACGGATAGGCCGGGACGCGGTCGTCCCTCAGCGGAATGGCCAGCGGAGATCCCCAACTGGCAGTTTTGCGAGATGTGGTAGCCGAGATCTCGCGATAGGTTCGACATGATCCCATCACTCGAGAGAGCAGATCATGTCCGTAAATGCACCTGTCCGTCGCATAGCGATCGTTGGCACCGGCGTTATCGGTGCGAGTTGGGCGGCCCAGTATCTCGCACGAGGGTTCGACGTGGTAGCCACGGACCCTGCCGGGAACGCCGAAACCGAGTTGCGCCGGTATGTGGACAATGCGTGGCCCGCGCTCGCCGCCATCGGACTGTCGCCGACCGCGACGCCGGACCGACTCACGTTCACACGCGACATGCGCGCCGCCGTCGCGACGGCGGACTTCGTCCAGGAGAATGCGCCGGAGCGAGCGGACTTCAAGATCAAACTGTTCGCTGACCTCGATGACGCGACGCCGAAGGACGCCATCATCGCGTCCAGCTCATCGGGGATCACCATGAGCGTCATCCAGTCTGGTTGCCGGCGCCCGGAGCGGACGGTCATCGGTCATCCGTTCAATCCGCCGCATTTGATCCCGCTGGTCGAGGTGGTCGGAGGCGCCAAGACGACGCCGGAGACGATTCAGCAGACGATCGCATTCTACGCATCAATCGGAAAGCGGCCGATCCACCTGCGCAAGGAGCTTCCCGGCCACGTCGCGAACCGGCTGCAAGCCGCACTGTATCGGGAAGTCGTTTATCTCATCGAGCAGGGTGTGCTTGATGTCGCGGACTCTGACGCGGCGGTCGCTTGGGGACCGGGACTCCGCTGGGGAGTCATGGGTCCGAACCTGCTTTGGCACTTGGGCGGCGGCGAGGGAGGGATTCGGCACTTCATGGAGCACCTGATGGGTCCCATGACTGATTTCTGGAAGATCCTCGGCAATCCCCAGCTGACTCCCCAGCTCGAGCAGACGATCGTGGACGGAGTGCTCCGAGAGGCTGCGGGTCGGTCGATCGACGAGATCACGGAAGAGCGCGATCGTTTGCTGCTCGGACTGCTGCGCGTGCGTGCGGAGGAGATCACGCCGTCCCTGCAGAGCGCCTGACTGTCCCCATACTAAGGAGCAGTACGAATGAGCATCGCACAAGAACCTGTGGCAGCGACGATCCCGTCGCGCCCAGTCCCGGCGCCGCCGCATTCCCCTGCGGCGCTTCCGAAGCCCGATGGTGACTTCTATCAGGTCACTGAGATCTTGAGCGCGCCCGAACGAGCCATTCTCAAGAACGTGCGGGCGTTCATGGAGGCGGAGGTCGCTCCCGTGATCAACCAGTACTGGGAGGACGATTCGTTTCCGTTCGATCTCGTGCCTGGATTCCGCGATCTGCGTATCGTCGGCGCGGGCTACGAGGGTTACGGCTGCGCGGGTGGGAGCACACTCCTCGCCGGCTTCATTGCTATGGAGATCGCGCGTGTCGACTGTTCGTGCGCCACCTTCTTCGGCGTTACGAGCGGGCTCGCCATGGGCTCGATCTTCCTCTGCGGCTCGGAGGAACAGAAGCAGCGTTGGCTGCCACCGATGGCGCGATTGGAGAAAATTGGATCGTTTGGTCTCACCGAGCCGGACGTCGGCTCGGGCGCGTCCGGCGGCCTGACGACGACTGCGCGTCGCGATGGCGACACGTGGGTGCTCAATGGCCAAAAGAAGTGGATCGGGAACGCTACGTGGGGCGATGTCACTATCATCTGGGCGCGCGACCTCGCTGACGACCAGGTCAAAGGTTTCATCGTGGAGAACAAGACGACGCCCGGCTTTACCGTCGACAAGATTCACCACAAGATCGCCCTGCGCGCCGTCCAGAACGGCCTCATTACGCTCGCCAATTGCCGTGTGCCCGAGGCGAATCGTCTCCAGGTTGACACCTCCTTTCGCGACACCGCTCGCGTGCTGCGCATGACGCGCGCGTTCGTTGCGTGGGAGGCGGTCGGCTGCGCCATGGGCGCTTACGAGCATGCGCTCGCCTACGCGCAACGGCGAGAACAATTTGGCCGGCCGATCGCGCGCTTTCAGCTCGTGCAGGATCTGCTGGTCAAGATGCTCGGCAACATCACCGCCTCGTTGTGTATGGTCGTCCGCCTCTCGCAGCTCCAGGACAGCGGCAAGCTCAAAGACGAGCATGCGTCGCTGGCGAAGGCATTCTGTACGGTCAGGATGCGCGAGACCGTCGGCTTCGCGCGGGAGCTCCTCGGGGCGAACGGGATTCTGTTGGACCACAATGTGGCGCGCTTCGTGGCCGACGCCGAAGCGATCTACTCGTATGAGGGGACCCGCGAAATGAACACCCTCATCGTGGGCAAGGCCATCACCGGGTTCGGCGCGTTCGTCTGACCATTCACACCTCTCGGGACACGTCTCATGACTTCGATCGCCTCAGTGCCGACTCGCGCGCCCGCTCCCGCGACCGTCGGCCGACTCTTCTTTCTGGATCTCATCGGCGGCCGCATTCTCACGGCCAATGACGATGGGTCCGACGTTCGCGTCATCGTCAATGGCCTGACCAAGCACCCGGATGGCATCGAGATCGATGTCGAGACGGGATACATGTACTGGACGAACATGGGGTCTTTTCCGCCTATCGGCGATGGCTCCATCCAACGCGCGAATCTGGACGGGAGCCACATCACGACGATCGTGCCAGAAGGCGCCACCTACGTGCCGAAGCAACTCGAGCTCGACCGGAAGAATGGCAAGATCTACTGGTCCGATCGCGAAGGGATGCGCATCATGCGCGCCAACATCGATGGGTCGGAGATCGAGACGCTGGTCGAGACAGGTCGTGGCGATACCGACCGGCGCGACCAACGGCGCTGGTGTGTCGGCATCGCGCTCGATCATGAACGCGGTCAGATGTACTGGACGCAGAAGGGAGGCGACGATGCCGGTCTGGGTCAAATCTTCCGGGCACCTATCGCGATGCCGATCGGGCAACGCCCGGATAGCCGCACGGACATCGAGCTGCTCTTCGACGCATTGCCTGAACCCATCGACCTGGCACTAGACCTCGGGCGGCGTCTCATGTATTGGACGGATCGTGGCGCACCGCCGCGCGGCAACACGCTCAATCGCGCGCCCATGGATGCCGACCCGCCGACCAATCGGACGGATGTGACCATTCTGGACACCGGCCTGAAGGAGGGCATCGGTCTCGCGCTCGATCTCAAAGGCGACCGCGTGTTTTTCACTGACCTCGGTGGCTCCGTCTATCGCGCGCGACTCGACGGATCCGCTATGACTACGCTCCTTGAGCATCAGGGGACGAACACCGGTATCGCATACGTGAAAGCATGAACCTCCTGTACTGCCTCCGACGGGCCAGTCAGTTCCACGGCGCGTGCACGGCATCTCACGGAGCCGAGGGGCCGATCACGTGGGACGCGCTCACCGACCGCGTGCGGCGCGCCGCCACGTTCCTGCGAGCGCTCGGCATCCAGAAGGGGGATCGCCTCGGCGTCTGGATGCTCAACTCGCACGAGTATTTGGAGCTGTACTACGCGACGGCGATGGCCGGCATTGTCATCGTGCCACTCAACACGCGCTGGCACATCGACGATGTCGCTCGGACGCTGGCGGACTGCGGCGCCGTCGCGCTGGTCATCGACGATCACTTCCTGCCCGCAGCCGCGCGCTTGCCGCAGGTGCCGCGCCTGATCATTGCTGGCCGGCGCACCGGTCCGCCCGGAATGGTAGCGTACGCGTACGCGGATACCGCGGCGTCGTTCGAGGAACCGCTCGAGGACGATGTCGTTGGCCTCTTCTATACGAGTGGGACCACGGGCGGGCCGAAAGGGGTGATGCTGACCCATAGGAACGTGTGGAGTAACAGCCTGCACACGTTCGCCGCCGAACGAGTGGATCAGCCTATTTGGCTCCACGCCGCGCCCATGTTCCATCTCGCCGATCAGGCGGCGGTGAGCCTGGTCCCAAACGCGGGAGGATCCCACGTCTTTCTCCCGAGCTTTGAACCTGAAGCGTTCATGAGCGCGGTACAGGAGTATCATGTGACGGACACAGCGCTGGTGCCCACGATGCTGAGCCTCTTGCTCAATCACCCGGCGTTCAGCGCGTTTGATCTGTCCAGTCTCACATCCGTCAGGTACGGCGCGTCGCCGATGCCGCTGCCCGTGCTTCGCGACGCGATGGCGAAGATGCCATCGGCGCGATTTCAACAACATTACGGCATGACCGAGACCAGTCCGACCATCAGCGTTCTCGCATTCGAGGATCATGCCGGTCCCGCGGTCGGCTCTGTCGGGAGGCCCGCTCTCGGCGTCGAGGTACGGATCGTGGACGATCGTGACATCGATGTCCCCGTCGGTGGAACCGGAGAGATCGTCGTCCGGGGCGCGAACGTCATGAAAGGATACTGGAACCGGCCGGAGATTACGGCGACGGTGTTGCGTGACGGCTGGATGCACACGGGCGACATCGGGCAGTTCGACTCCCGCGGGTTCCTGTATATCCGCGATCGCGAGAAGGATATGATCAAGCCCGGCGGTGAGAACGTCTACTCGCCGGAAGTCGAATCCGTGCTCCTCACTCATCCCGCAGTACTGGAAGCCGTCGTGATCGGAATCCCCGATCCGCGGTGGGGTGAAGCGATTCGCGGCGTGGTCGTGCGGCGCCCGGGAATCGCCGTGGATGAACGGGAGCTGATCGACTGGTGTCGCGCCCGACTGACGCACTATAAATGCCCGACATCGATCGTGTTTGTCGAGACCCTGCCCAAGGGCGGCACCGGCAAAGTGCAAAAGAACGTGCTCCGCGAGCAATGCGGGCATTCGTAGGCGCCTCTGGCGCCGGTACTTTTGCGAGGCGCTTGTACGACCGCCCCTAGCTAGTTTCGCACAGTGCGCATCAACTGGGGGAATTCGTGAGCACCGCATTGGCAGGTCTCGCACTCGAGCACGTTCTGTACGAGAAGAAAGGCACCATCGCATACGTGACGCTGAACCGTCCGGCGGTGCGCAACGCGCTGAACGCCGCGATGCTTCAGGAACTGCGAGCGGTGTTCGAGGAGTGCCGCGATGATGATACCGTGCGCGGCATCATCTTGACCGGCGCCGGTGACAAGGCGTTTGCCGCGGGCGCGGACGTGAGTGAGATCATCAACGACACTCCGATCCAGGCGGAAGCCAAGACGCGATACGGGCAAGCGCTGACGTGCCTGATCGAGAACCTGGGCAAGCCCGTGGTCGCGGCCGTGAATGGCTACGCTCTCGGTGGTGGCTGCGAGCTCGCGATGGCATGCACGATCCGCGTGGCCGCGGGGAGCGCCACATTCGGATTGCCCGAAGTGGGGCTGGGCATCATGCCCGGCTACGGCGGAACCCAGCGCCTGCCGCGGCTGGTTGGGCGGGGCGTGGCCCAGCAACTCATCCTCTCGGCCGAGTTGATCAGCGCCCAGGAGGCGTATCGCATCGGTCTCGTGAATGAAGTGGCGACGCGCGCCGAGCTCCTTGGCCGCGCCGAAGCCATTTTGAACCGGATCGGCGCGAACGCGCCGCAATCAGTCAAATTCGCGATGGAAGCGGTGAACAAGGGGCTCGATACGAGTCTCGATGAAGGTCTGCTCATCGAGGCATCACTGTTCGCCGTTTGCGCGGCAACGGAAGACAAGAAGGAAGGCACGTCAGCATTTCTCGAGAAGCGCGCGCCGACATTTCGCGGTCGCTGAACGCTCACATCACAGGGGAGCATCGTGTCACACCCATCCGGAATCTTCGCTGGGCTCAAGGTCATCGACTGCGCGAGCTTTATCGCCGGTCCAGCGGCAACGACGATTCTGTCGGATTTTGGCGCGGACGTGATCAAACTGGAGCCGCCGGGGATCGGCGATCCGTGGCGCTTCGTGTCGCGCATTCCACCGATGCCGTCCGCGTCCAAGAACTACCTCTGGCGGCTCACCAATCGCAACAAGCGAAGCGTCGCGCTCAACCTCAAGAGCCCGCGCGCCAGTGATGTGATCCAGCGGCTCGTTCGGTCTGCGGACGTCTTTGTCTGCAACTACCCGCCACGGGTTCGGAAGGCCCTTGGTCTGACCTACGAGGATCTGTCGCGTCTCAATCCTCGCATCGTGTACGCAGACATCAGCGGATACGGGGACCAGGGACCCGAGGTCGACAAGCCGGGGTTCGATATCACAGCGTATTGGGCACGGACCGGTCTCATGGAAGCGGCCCGGAACGCTGGCTGTCCGCCCGCCCTTCCGGTGCCCGGCAGTGGCGATCACGCCACCGCGACCACGCTGTTTGGTGCGATCGTGACGGGTCTCTTTCGTCGCGAGAAAACCGGCACCGGATGCCATGTATCGACATCCCTGCTCGCCGACGGGACCTGGGCGGCCGGGGCGTGGGTACAGGCGGCGCTCGACGGCGCCACCTTCGCGGAACACACGGACCGGACCCGTCCAGCTAACGCGCTGGCGAACGCGTACCAGACATCGGACGGCCGGTGGCTGCAACTCGTGATGGTCGAAGAGGAACGGGAGTGGCCCGCCCTCGTCCAGGCGGTCGAGCGTCCACAGTTGCTCGCCGACAGCAGATTCGCGGATTCGGCCAGGCGCAAGGCGAACGCCCCTGCGTTGGTCGAGGTTCTGGATGGCGCATTTCGGGAACGGACACAGGTCGAATGGCGCGCGAGCCTTGATCAGGCGCACGTCACGTTCGGTGTCATCCAATCCGTGGAGGAGCTGGCGCGCGATCCGCAACTGTTCGCCAACGACATTGTACGGCGGATCGCCGATGGTACCGCGACCCCCTCGTACACGGTCGATAGCCCCGTCAGAGTTCACCAAGAGCAGAAGGTCGAGCCGCGTCCGGCTCCGGGTCTCGGCGAGCACACCGTCGAGGTGCTCATTGAGCTGGGATTCGACGCCGCGGACATCGACGCGCTACGCGAGAGTGGGGCCATTCCCAGCTTGCCAGAGGCGGCGCCGACGTAACCGCCGGCGCCGCCTCTGTCAGACTAATCCGGTTCGCATAGCGAACAGGAGGAGCTCGGCGCTCGTGCGGATGCACAGTTGTCGCATCATCCGATACTTATGGAACGCCACGGTTCGTGGGCTCACTTGCAGTGCGGCCGCGGCCTGCTTCATCGAACGGCCCCCGGCAATGAGCCGCAACACATCGCGCTGGCGCGTCGTGAGCGCATCCAACCCGTGCCGGGATCCAGGGGATTGCGGCGCCAGCGCGGCCTCGAGGGCCGTCAGTTCGGCGTCGAGCATCCTGAGACGGGCAGACGCCGCCGCGCCGATCTGC
>Ga0210409_10004619_pt1 | contig 14759 bp, 13 predicted proteins | sample IncBWH17MmetaG_FD_161649 | JGI IMG/M metagenome (GOLD analysis project Ga0210409, IMG submission 161649) | Forest soil microbial communities from Barre Woods Harvard Forest LTER site, Petersham, Massachusetts, United States - Inc-BW-H-17-M | ecosystem: Environmental > Terrestrial > Soil >... | reverse complement strand
GCCCTGAACTCGCCGCCGCTCCGCAACGACTTCAGCGGTTTTGTGGGGATGAAGTTCACCGTGGGGTCTAGCGCTCTGACCGTGAGTGCGCTCGGCCGCATCTTCATCACCGGCAATAGTGGGACTCACACCGTCAAACTCGTCCAGGCCAGCAACGGCGCCGACGTGCCCGGAGGCTCCGTCTCAGTGTCGATGACGGGAGGCGTCGCGGGCCAGTTCAAGTACGTCTCGCTGGGGAGCCCCGTCACTCTACTGGCCAACACGGCGTATTACCTGGTCAGCCAGGAAGCCAGCGGAGGCGATCAATGGTACGATACCGGCACCGTCTCCTCCACCACTGCGGCGGCAGTGAACACGTCGATCTATTCCTTCAACAACAGCGTAAACTGGTACGCCTACAGCACCACTAACTCTTCCTATGTGCCGGCGAATTTTCAGTACCATTAATGCTTGAACGTTGTCGCATTATCGGTATGTCGAGGGCGGTACTCCGCCCGTCGCGCCGCATTCAGTGCGGCGCAGGCGCATAGCTGGCGGCGACACCAACGAAAGCGCCGCGGTCAACAGGAAGATCGCCCGATAACGGGCATTGAACTAAGCCGCGAGCGGCAGTTTGAGAGGCGTTCCGTCTTCGGATTCGCTTTTCGTTAAGCGGCCGTTTGCTCTGCGGGCGGGCAGTGGTGATCGCGGCGGTTGATGTTTTCATCGGTGACGGAGGTTTCACCGATGACTGCACTCAGACAGCGGATGCTGGAGGATCTCCGCATTCGCAACTATGCCCCGACGACCGTGGCTTGCTACATCCGCTCGGTCGCCGAGTTCGCCCAACACTTCAACAAACCGCCCGATCAGCTCGGCCCGGAAGAGATCCGGGCGTGGCAGTTATTCCTTCTCCAGGAAAAGCGCGTCAAGCTCCCCACCTACATTCAGGCCGTCTGCGCGCTCCGCTTCTTCTACCAGAACATGCTGCACCGAAGAATCGAGATCGACCGGATTCCCACTCGTTCTGTTTACCTAACAAAACGCTACCGCAAAAACGGAAGAGCGGGAGGTATATGCTGGTGGCCGATGTCCTTGCGCTTCCGCCGTTCTATTCGCATCGCGCCCGGCGTGCATGTCAACCTCGGCTTGCACGGCGCCGGGCTGAGTGTCGGACCGCGCGGGCTTCACCGCGGCGGTTCACTCCGACATGGCATGTACACGAGCGCCGGCATTCCGGGAACCGGGATCTACGCGGTGCGCCACATCCGCCGTTCACCGGGAGAACATCCGAAAGTTGCGGGAAGCGCCTGGCCGGTGATCCTGCCTCTTGCTGTGCTGCTCTTCGCGTCGTGCGTTAGGGCGTGCGCGTAAAATGTGCGTTGAAAGATGGATTGCCTCCGCCATCGTCAAAAACCTGCGAATTTCAGTTGCAGGATTCATGCGATCGCCGTATAACTCCCTGGAGGTTCGTTTTATGAGAATTGGATTTGACGACATGTGGAGATTGCCAGCGGGAATGGAAGTCGAAGAACACCCGGAGCCGCTGTCGCCGATGCAGCCCTGGCGGGTAATCGGGCCAGAGGGCGAAGTGCTTGGCAAGCTCAGGGCTAAGTTCAGCGACGAAGAATTGATGTTGCTCTTCCCTTCATCTGGCGTTGAGGAATGACGTGAAGAATATCAGACCGCGTTAATCTCATTTCTCAGCCCGGCTCAGCATGAGCTTGAGTTCCGCAATGCTCAGGGGCGGGTTCCGCAGATGCGCGACGGCATGGCAATTCGGGCAGATGGGGCGTAAGTCCTTGATCGGATCGATCGCGTATTCTCCGCCTCTGCGAGCGACGGCCTTCAGATGGTGAACGTGGATGTAGCCATCAGCGATTTCGCCGTACACGTCACCAAACGAGAAGCCGCACGCGAAGCAGGTAGGGCCGTAGTGCGCGATGCACTGCTGGCGGGCAAGCGGGTTGCGCTCGTAGACGGTGACTGAAACGGTTTTTACCGCTCCCTCGCTTAACGGTTCCGCGAACGAAGCCTGATACCCCTGGAGCAGCTGTTCAAGGCGTTCTTCGATAGAGCCGCCGATTGTAGTGTAGGTTCTCGGGTAGGTGAGCCATTTCCACCCCGGATGATTCTTGCGGACGAAGGCCAGCGGAACAGTAGAGCTAAGAAGCGCGATCTCGCGAACGGCTGCGCTGTAGCGTCCCGGCCTGCTCTGTCGTGGGTCAGATCCGATTACGCCGCGAGCCGCGAATCCATGGCCCGGTAGGTGAAACAAGATGCGGTCATTCAGGTGTGCTGATTTCGGAACGATCCAGCGTAGAGACTTGCCGCCCTTCGCCGCTTCCAAGACCGAATCGACATCCCCAGCCGAATCACCGGCCAATATGTGAAGCATAGATTCCAAGTTTAGTATTCGGCGCGCCCGCCCAACTTCCGGGCGCCCGACAATTAGTCACTGGATCACTTACTCTTCCGGGTGCGTCAACTTTTGCGGAGGACAGGTTCTCGGGGAGCTGCTTTATGAATATAGCTTCGGATCAAATCAGGAGAGGACCACTGGGCGATGCTTCTCAGTTTCATTGGTGGGGAATGAGGAAGGGCGGCGATACCGAGTAACCCTACCTAGAATCTTTCGTTGACGCCATCACTTTGCGCTTTGCGCGCCTGCACTTTCTCGGTGCAACTCCGGTCGTTCGCGATCCTAACTGCTGGTAGAAGGACTCAAATCTCGCCGCCCCTTGGAAGGTTCGGTGGACTATCCAACGCGCCTCCTTTCGAGCTGCCCGGCCCCGTTGGCCGGTACGTCAATTTCTTGTTCTTTCAATTGAAATATGCTCCCAAACATCGTACTTGTCAATAGAACTCGACGTGAAGAACGACCAGCGCAACACTCGGCGCTTTCTACTGGAGCCAGCAGGAGTATGATTGAACGTACCGAAAGGTAGTGCGATGCCAAAGTATCTTGTGGAAGCGAGCTATACAGCAGAGGGCCTCAAAGGACTGATCAAAGACAAAGCCTCGGGTCGGAAGGCAGTCGTGGCGCAGGCGCTGGCTGATTTGGGTGGCAACCTCGACGGCATGTACTTTACGGTGGGCGAACGTGACGTGCTGTTGCTTTGCGAATGCCCGGACCTTGCCAGTGTAGCGGCTCTGGGGCTGGCGGCGTCGGCGAGCGGTGTAGTGCGCACCAAGATTACACCGCTGCTCACGGTGGAAGAGTTGGACGAAACGATTGCCAAGGGTGTCCACTACCGACCACCCGGGCAGGTATGAGGCTCTCGCAATCATCTGACGGGCGGATCGCGCAAAGCCCCGCGTGTGCTCTATTTCTGGAGCTATGAGATTGTAGTCCCCCCTTCCATGACCTAGCTAGCTAGTTCTGTCCGGATGCGCTGTCATTTCGCTGCCGGGAAGAATGCAACACGCGCGGCAACATTTGGGCCCGGGAACTCTTCCCGTTCACTGACCGGCTAGGGTTTGTTGCAGGCTTCGCAAACGTCGGGCGGTGACGGTGATCTCGATGCGTGCCCCCGCGCTCACCAACCATTTCCACGGTTTGCAGATCAGTTCGCTTCCGTGCGTTTCACGTAGCCAGAAACATTACACTAGTCTGCAGGCACCGAGGAGAAGCCATGACAAAATCGATGAACAGACGAGACCTCATGAAAACCGCGACGGGCGTGGGACTAGGGTTTGCCTCGGTCATGCGCCTGCAGGCACAGGCGCCAGACAACATACCCACCTGGAAACGCGAACTGCGGCAACTGGCTCCGAACGTGTACGCCTACATGCTGGGCGGCGGTCCCGGACAACTCGCCCAAGGAGTCTCCAATGCGGGACTGATCGTGGCTGAAGATCATCTGATGGCGCTGGACTCCACGGGCGCGCCCATTCACGCCAAGGGTTTCTTGGCCGCGGCCCGGCAGGCCGTGCCGGACAAGCAGTTCCGCCGGCTTATTCTCACGCATCACCACGGCGACCATATCTGGGGGCTGCCCTTCTTTCCCAAGATGGAAGTGATCTCGCACGAGTACTGCCGCCAAGCCATGCTAGCCATGGACGTCCCGGCCGGCTCCGTCTGGGAAAAGCGCGAGGGCTTCGCCGAAGGCGGTGAGCCACGCAAAATCATTCCGCCCACCACGACCATAACTCAAAGAGCCACTTACTACATCGGCGACATGCGCCTGGAAGTCATTCCCATGGTTCCGGCGCACACCTTTGGGGATCTGATGATCTACCTGCCGCAAAACAAGATCCTGTTTGCCGGCGACGTCGGCTTCTTCTGGGCAGCGCCCTTCCTGAACAATGGCGTGGCCACGAAGTGGATTGAGGCCTGCGACAAGATTCTGGATATGGACGTGGATGTGATCGTACCTGGCCACGGGCCAATCGGCGCGAAAAAGGACCTGACAGCCATGCGCGAATATCTGCGCTACATGAAGGGTGAAGCCCGCCTGCGATACAACGCGGGAATGAGCGTGGGCAGGGCCTGTGCGGATATTAAGCTCGGCAAATACGCAAGCTGGATCGGCGCCGACGACAGGATGCCCATGAACCTGGTCCGGTTATACGCGGAGTTCGACGGAACTCTCACGCCGGATTTCGACGCCGCCGGTGTCGCCCGTGCGGCCGAGGAGTATGCGGCGGTTCGCAAGTCGCTCGTCCGCTGATACGGCGGTCGCGCTTCAGCACTCCCAAACCCCATGAACAAACCTTCAGCTCGCCGATCAACCGGCAAGAGAAGCAAAGGCGACCGTCGCCTTAGCCTTCCGCAACGGGCCGATTGAGTCTCTCCACGCGGGGACGCCCTGCCCCACTTGTGCCGGCAAGTCCGGCTACTCCAGAATCACCGATTCGGACATGGCCGGGATGAAATCCTTGCGTCCATCGGCGCAGGCGGCATGGGTTAGGTGTACGCGCGACGCTCGTGCGCTGGTACCGGCAGTAGACCTCGCGGCTTATTTCTTGACCAAGTGTGACCAATCCTTCTCGTTCTCCGCGCAGACGTTTTCCAAAATGTCTTCCTTGGGATCGAGAATATAGGTCCGCTTGATCAACCAGGGTGCTTTCAGCGCGCTGCGATCCTCGACAGTCATTTCGAGTTCCAAGTGCCCCAGGTCCGGGCGGCGGTAACGCTCGACGACGTGCAGCCTTTCGGTCTGCGAATGCCCGCTCCAATCGAGCCAGGCCTTATCGTTGAAGCCAATCGTGTCGGCCACCAGCGTATCTCCTTCCCAATGGCCGATCGTATGTCCCCGCCAGGTGGGATTCGGGTCGCTGGGGTGCGTTCGCCCATCGAGGTAAATCTGTCGTGGAAGCTGCCCTTCCGTATACATCACCAACAAGCCAGCGATCTGAGCAATTCTTTGCGCGACGCCGTTGTTGACCCCCAGCACGATTCCGGCCGGCAGGCAGCGGGCTCCTGGAATATCCCTCAAATCGTCGGCCTGGCGCCTTCTGGAGAGTTCGGCCGCCCAATCCTGGAACTCGGCCACGCCCGGGTCAAACGAGCCTCCGGCGCCGGCCCAATAACCGGAGAGATCGGGTTTGCCGTCCGGCATGCGTGGAGTAGGTCCTGTCGGGATCACCAGCTTGGCCGAATTCGCCCTGGCGACGTCCTGAAAAAACTCCCGCCCATCGCCTAATGTATCGAGCGCAAAGCCCTCTTCCAGATGGATGTCGAGCTTGACGTTTTGCCCGGCCGCGACCTTCACATCGTCGCGCACGAAAGCCCGGTACGAATTCGCCAAGGCTTGCACCGTCAACTGATACGTTCCGGAGGGCAGTTGCGAAATAGAGTACTCGCCCGCCACGGATGCCATGCCCCGGTACGCAACCTTAGTTGCGGCGTTGACAACCTGGACAGGCACCCTGACAGCGCGGCCTTCGGGATCAGTAATGGCTCCCGAAATCGTACCAACCGAGGACTGTTGCGCCGTCAGATTCGCAGCCACGAGAACGAAGAGTGGCAGCCATCTCATGTATGGATTATACAAGGCCAATAAGGCAAGCCGAATTTGCAAAAGTAATGGAAGGACGGGCCGTGATCCAGGGTGTCCAGGGCTATCGGATTAGTGTGCTGTGATAAACTTTCCGCCATGTGTAGGCCTTCCTGCTGGCGTGTTCTGCTCCTGGCCGCGCTCTCGTGCGCGGCTTTCGGCCAACCACCAAAGTTGCCGACAACCCCATCAACAGTAGCGCTGGCGGCAGATGCTTCGATATCGGCGCCGGCGTCAGGTGCGGCTGCCGAGGTGCTGGCGTTTGAGAAAGCGATGGAGGCCGCGGTCGTGCGCGGCGATGTCGCCTATGTCGATCGCGTCAGTGCGTCCGACCTCAGCTTTACGCACGGGGACGGCTGGACCAACGGCGGAAAGCCGCTGTCGATCGACGATCGGAAGGCCTTTCTAAGGAGGGTCGAAAACAGGCAGTACAACGTACGCGATCTCGACTCCGTCAAGGTCGAAATGCACGGCGACATCGCCATCACCTACGGCCGCTACGTCGCGCAAAACAGAACCGTCACTTCCGGTCAAGCCGCCTGGTTCTCGGTGTGGTTCGAGCGCGTCTACGAGAAACGTGACGGCCACTGGCTGTATGTGTCGCATCGCACGGTGCACGGTCCGACCTTCGGTCCGGACCGGCAGTCGGTGAGTAATAAGTAGAGGCCTCGCCGGGCCGACTTCCCACGCAGTCGGCGGCCCTGAGGTGTTGCCGGTCCGGCCGGGCATAGCTTGCTGGCAGTTGCTGGCACTTTGAATCAGAGCAGCCACCGTGCCCAGCGGGGTACTCCGTGGCGGCTGGAATACCGTCAAGTTGACGTGACGGGGACTTCACAGGATCAATCCTCGCCGCCTTTTCACGGACGCCGCTGAAAGGAATTCTCTGGATAGCCGACAGTCTGCGAGCAGCACCTCGCACGAATAATAAGCATTTTCAATTCATCGGTTCGCAGACAAAAGAGCAACACGGGCAATCCGTTTTGAGGAGGAAGCCGCACACGAGGCAGAGCGCGTCTTCCCAAATCGCATGGGGTACGATAGGCAGCATGCCCGAAATGCTCAAGAACTGTGATGTCGTCATGAAGGGCGGGATCACCTCCGGAATAGTTTACCCCACGGTGGTTTGCCAACTGGCAACGGTGTATCAGTTCAAGAGCCTAGGGGGCACGTCCGCGGGGGCCTTGGCCGCCACACTAACCGCAGCCGCCGAATACGCTCGCCAAACGGCGCAGGGCTTCGGGGGCCGCGCATTCGACGAGCTGTTCAAGATTCCGAATTGGCTGGCGAGCGACTCGCCTTTCGGGGGCGGTTCTAACCTGCTGCGGTTGTTCCAGCCGCAGCCTGGAACACGCGGTCTTTTCCGATTCGGCCTGGGTTTTCTCATTAAGAGCTGGCCCAAGCGTCTCATAACGTGGTTCAGTGCACTCTGGCTCGAGATTCTGGTCGGCTGGGCTCCTGTTGCGGGTCTCGCAAGTATCTCTGAGCGACCCTCGCTGTTGGTGCTCCTATCGACGGCCGCCGCCATTGGGACCGCCGTTTTGGCAACGACGCTGGTTCCCATCGCAGTACGGAGAGTCCGGGCACCGTGGCCAGGTCCGATCATCGCCCTCACTCCAACAGGAGTTGCAGTGTTCTTCGCGTGTCGCACGGGAACTGTACACTTTGCAGTCGCTGTGGCGCTCGGCATTCTAGCCATATTCGCCGGACTCGTCATATCTGTCACGACAGGCTTGCTCATACGGGTACGACGTCTTTCCGCTCACCACTTCGGCCTCTGCACTGGTTTCGCAACCCCCGATCCAAAACGCCCAGTTTCACTTGTTCATTGGCTGAACGAGCGGCTGAATACGATAGCGGGCAAATCCCCTGAGGCTCCATTGACGTTCGGCGATTTGAATAGCGCCGGACTGAACCTGAAGACAATAACTACGTGTCTAACCTTCGGTAGGCCATACAGCATCCCTTTCGAGACACAGGAGACCTTTTATTACTCTCCAGCGGAGTTGCGGCTGTTTTTCCCGGAGGAAGTAGTGAGATGGATGGATCAGTGTTCAACACGGCGACTGGAATCGATGAGCCGCAACGATTCCGGCCACGTATTCCCTCGAAAACGCGCCCGCGAACAGGATGATCAGACCGATGAAGCAGTCGACATCACAGGCCTCCTGCCGCTGCCGGAGAGTAAAGACCTGCCCATCCTCGTGGCTGCGCGCTTGAGCATGAGCTTTCCGGTGCTGTTCTGCGCTATACCGCTATACGCTGTGGACTGGACGCGCCGACGGCGTGGAACGGATGAGCCGCCCGGCCAGAATGTACCTGGTGGGTCAATCGGACCTTTGCCGGAGCCCAGGAAACCTGAGCGCATCTGGTTTTCCGACGGGGGCATCACGAGCAACTTCCCGATTCACTTGTTCGACTCAGCGCTACCGCGGTGGCCGACGTTCGGTCTCGACCTCTGGGACGTTCGTCCAGACCGTCCAGACCCGAGGGATCACGACACCAAGGTCCGCGGAAGGGTTTGGATGCCGCGGACGAACTCGGCGGGATTCGCCCATCGATGGACTCGATTGAGTACAGATGTAGGCCTAACCGCAGTGGCCGGATTTGTGCCTGCGGCGATAGACTCCGCTCGAAACTGGATGGACAACTTGCAGACCTCGGCGCCCGGCTATCGAGATCGCGTCGCGCACATCGCACTCAATTCCGAAGAGGGCGGGCTTAACCTCAATATGCCTCCAGAGATCCAGAAGGCTCTGGTGGAGTATGGCACCGAAGCTGGGCAACGCGTCATCGATCACTTCATCAGGGGCATCGACAACGGCGGTCCCGTCCGTACTACCTGGGATAATCACCGCTGGACACGGTACCGTTCCACGATGGGCCTGCTCGGCCACTTCCTATCTGATTTCTCGAACGCAATAAAAGAGTCTGAACGGGGCGACCGGACGTACATTGAGCTGATTCGGCGGGGTGTAGGTGAGGAGCCACGCAGCTATCCTTTGAATGCCCAACAGCGTGAGGCCGCGGAAGCTTTAACCGGCCATTTGGCCGATATGGCTCGGCCATTGACGGGATCATGGGCGATGGCCAACCCAAGCCCGAGCCGGTTCTGCGAATCCGTCCGAATTTCTGACGGTCTCGAACAACCGCCATAAGATCGAGGTGAGGCACCGAAGTGACGTAATTGCAGCTAAATTAAGTTGATGATTGGAGGGCTAGCACAGTGGTCTACAGGGAGAGATTCGTGTTGCCGCTGCTGAGGCTCGACCCTTTCCTACACGGATATGCGGGCCGCCTATGTCGAAAGAGTCTCGATAACTTTCAAGAGCGATCGCCGCCTCTCCAATTCAGGGCTTCCGAACAACAAAGTCATCGCAGTTCAATTCGAGAACGGTCGAACCCCAAGTGCGTGCCGAAATAAGCCATCCTTGGAATGGAATGGTAGGGGCATCTTGCGTCATGTAAGCGTCGAGATACAGAAAACTCGGAATCATCTTCCACGGGAAGAATTCCCTTGTGTCTTTGATGGTGATCTCCTTAGTGCCCCGACCCATTCCCGTTCGAGCGTAGTAGAATGTCTGCGGGCTAGTCGTCTTAATCGTTTCCGTGGGAGTCCCCGGTAGAACCGTAAACCAACCTTCTACGACTCGCAAACCGTCCAGCGCTTCATAGGTCCATGCCATCTGTACGCTCTGTTCACAATGAGCTTTCACTAACACGGTCCAGTATTTGCCGTTCAAGTCAGCCGCAGCGCTCTTCACATCCCGCCGGTGCGTTTGTTGACGCGCAGAAGTATCCCTATTCGTCGTATCCTGACGCTTACGGAATTCCTCTGCGGTCGCCTGTTGCCCCTTTTGCTGCTCTAATTGTCGCTGAAGATCGAGCTTGTCACGGTCGAGTTGTGCATTTTGATTGCTCGTGTGCACTGCAAAGACGCCACTGACAAGCCCACCAGCTAACACAGACAATAGGTTTTGCGCGACGTTACTGGTCTCGGCCATCCTCAGATATTACACTAATTTGGACCGGGCTCGAAACTTTTCTCGGTTTAGTCAGCACGAGTGCTGACGTGTTCCTTCGACCCGATTAGTCCCATGAAACGCCGCTCACATCATCGCAATCCCACGCCGCTATCGTGACCGGGACTTCCAACGCCCGGATAGTTTCCGGTCTATTGACCACTCGGGAGCCACGCAGAAGCTGGGATAATCCCAGCTCCAGGTCTGCTAAATCCTAAGATGTCACGGCAACTGTCTCTGGCGCGACGATGAGCACGATTTACGGCAATGCGAACACCGACAGGGTATCCGACGCCACAACCGCAACGTATTGCTTTCCATTTGCGCCCTGATAGGTCATCGGCGACGCGTTGGCGCGACGGTCGAGCTTGGTAAGCCACAGTTGCTTGCCGGCCTTCGCATTGATGGCCCGGAAGCGATTATCGTCCGTGGAGCCGACGAATAGGACCCCTCCGCCGGTTACAATAGCGCCCGCTCGCGCGGGACGACCGGTGTTCTGCTTGGCGTCGGGCAGTCCTTCGGTGACGCCGAGGGGGATCTGCCAAGCGAAGTCTCCGGTCGCGGTGTTGATCGCCGTCAGCCGGCCCCACGGCGGTTTCTGGCACGGCCACGCGGCGCCACCAACCCGAACCTCGAAGTTGCCGCGTCCCGGACCAGCGCCATCGAGCATCGTCCGGTCGTAGGGAACCGGCGAGCCGTCGCGAGTCTTCTCGACCCATCCGAGCGCGCCCTCATCCTGCGAGACCACGAAAGCGTATCCAGTCGCCGGGTCCCACGCGACTCCGCCCCAGTTGGCCCCGCCCACACCGCCCGGAAATGTCAGCGTACTCTTGACGGGCGCGCCTTCTGGCCGATACAGCCACGGAGTAAACGGGCCGGAGTTGTTCACGCTTCCATTCCGCGCGATGAGATCGCGGCATGCCTGCGCGTGCTCCGGCGTCGTATCTTCGGCCTTGACCAGATCCTCCGGTTTATAGCTGGTCCGCGCGATCGGCGGAGGCTTCACCGGAAATGGCTGTGTCGGGAACGCCTGTTCGCCCGGCACTTCGCTTTTTGCGACCGGACGCTCCTCGACGCCGAAAACTGGCACCCCAGTCTCGCGATTCAGAATATACATGTACCCGGACTTGGTGGTGAGCGCCAGCGCCGGAATGGTGTTGCCGTTGCGAACGATATTGAACAGCGTGGGCGGCGCGGGCGGATCGTGATCCCACAAATCGTGGTGAATGGTCTGAAAGTGCCACTTGTACTTTCCCGTCTGGATCTCTACCGCGACCACGGAATTTCCATAGAGATTCGCACCTTTGCGGTCGCCCCCGTAGAACACGCTGGTAGGCGAAGCAAGTGGCAGGTAAACCAGGCCGCGCTGCTCATCCACCGTGAAATAAAATGGCCAGGCGTTGGCGCCGGACCGGTCTCTCCAACTGTCGCCATCCCACGTGTCGTGGCCCGGCTCGCCGGGCTGCGCGACGGAACTGAACTCCCACAGCTTCGCGCCCGTGCGGGCTTCGTATGCTCGGGCGTTTCCGGGCGCGCCGAGGGGTCCGGGTGGCGTATTCGCGCCGACCACGACTACATTCCTAAAAATCAGCGGAACCGAGTTGTACGGAACCACCATGTCGACTTCGCCTTCCTTGCCGAAGCCGGGGTCGAGCTTGCCCGTGGTCGCATTGAGCGCAATCAACCGGCGTCCCGCGGCAAACAGAATCCGCGGTGGATTGCTCCCCTCGCCGGGCATATAGGCGACGCCGCGGCGCGAGACTCCGTTTGCAGGAAAACTCCAAATCTCCTTGCCCGTTTCCGGCCCGAGCGCGACTACGCGGCCGGTGGCGGGAAGATACATCACATCGTTGACGACAATCGGCGTGGCTTCGGAGTCGCCGCCACCTACGCCTTTTCCCTTCGGTGCAGCCGCGGGAGCGTCGCCTTGCAAGTGATAGGTCCAGGCTTGCTTGAGGCTCGCGACATTTCGCACCGTAATCTGCGCCAACGGCGAATAGCCCGTGCCAGCCGTGTCGTGGCGGTACAGCGGCCAGTCGCCGCCGGGCGCTTTCGCTGGCTGCTTGGTCGCGCCTTTTTGCTGCGCGCCGCCCGATTGTGCTAAGAACGCAGAAACAATCGCGGCCCCGGCTAAACCGATCATCCAATTGGAGCGCATTAATTCGGCCCTTCTGTCAAGAACCAGATCAGTATATCGTCTATGGGAGTTAATCTGCCCTGCGTGCGGATTTGCGGGCTCAAGTATGCCAATTATGTTCAATCGCTCGATCTGAACCATTTGATGCCATTGTGGTAAAGACCGCATCGGGCTGGAAATTTCAAAAAGCTCGTCGTATGGCGCGACAACGACGACATCACTCCGTTCAAGGCGGATGTCAACGCATAGGGAAAGTAAGAGGCGGTGAACAGAAATTTACGGGCGCCTCTGTGGATCACTCCCGGCAAGCGTCAAGCCCGACAACGGCGTCGCTCAAGAAGGAGATTCGCGCCCGCCCCTGATACAATAACGCTCGATAGGCCGGTCGCTACGGGAGCTCGTTCACTGATCGGCGAGGAGGCGGCATGCTGAAGTGGAAGGTTCTGGCGTTCCTGGGATTAATGTTCGGCGTTGCCGGAGTCGTATGGGGCTACGCTCAGCAGAAGAAAGCGATCGGATTTTTCGAATTGCGCGTCTACACGGCCCAGCCGGGGAAGCGGGATGCTTTAGCGGCACGATTCGCCGAGCGCACGGCCGCCATCTACGCGAGGCATGGGATTACGAACGTGGGGTACTGGATTCCGCAGCAGAGCGACCCGGAGCTGGGCATTAGCGCCGAGAACACGTTCATATACATGCGGGGCTATCCCTCGAAGGAAGAACGCGACAAGCGCCTTAAAGCGGCCCACGACGATCCCGAATTTGGTGAAGTTGTGACCAAGCAGGAGCAGAACCAGGCAACCAAGTTGATCGTGAAGGCGCACAATATCGACATGGCGCCCAGCGGCGGCTATACTGCGGTCGCGATCACCAAATAAAGCCAACAAAAGGGCGCCGTCAGGCGACGAGCCCGCTCATTCCTCTTAAGCCCGGATTGCCGTGCAATAGAACGCAGTGAAACCATCCGCCGCGAGGAGCTACTGCGCAAGCTGGGCCTGTGTTGAAGCCGCCGCTATTTCCCGACCATGTGCTCCGGCCGGTTGTTCTCACACACGAATTCCAGCAGCTCCTCTTGCGGCGCCAGATCCCATTTCAGATCCATGACGAATGGCTTCGCGAAAGTCGCCGGATCTTCGAAGGTCACCTTTATCTCCATGTGGCCAAAATCCACGCGCCGGTAGCGCTCGGTCATGTGCAGCATTTCGGTATGGGGCAAGCGGCCGTTATTCATGCCGACCCAAATTCGGTCGTTGAAGCCGGCTGTGTCGACCACCAGTACGTCTCGTTCCCACTTGGCCGTCGAATGTCCCATCCACGTGGGATTCACAGGTGACGGATGCTGCCGTCCATCGAGGAAAATTTGGCGGAACCCGGGCACGTCCTCAAACAACAGCACCAGCAGCGAAGGAGTCTGAACCAGCTTCCCGATAAACGGCGTGGAGCTGCCGGGCATCGGCGGCGACCCTGGCAGGCAGCTGTTATGAGGATGGTCCTTCGCCAGGTTCTCGATTCGCTCCTTGAACACGGATGCGGCCCACGGCAGTAGCTCAGGCTGTTGCGGATACGGATCGCCACGATCCAGCCAGACACCTGACAAGTCCGGTTTTCCGCCGGCGGTGCGCGGAGCGGGCCGGACGGGAACCTTGGCTCGTTTGCGCATATCGGCCGCAAGCCGGCCTGGATCGTCACCAAGCGTAGTCCCGTTCACGGTCTCGGTGAGCTGAATATTCAGTTGCATTCTTTGGCCCGGCGCCACAGCGACATCTCTCGTAAACGGATTGTAGGCGCAGCATGGCATAACGATCGACAACTGGTATGTCCCGGCAACCAGATCGGCGATGGTATAAGTCCCGTCACTTTTGCTGACCGTCCGGCCGAGCGTCCCGGTCTGCGTGTTCCTTGCCTGGATCGGCGCCTCGCCCACGGGCGCGCCGCGCGGATCTGAAACGGCGCCGTTGAGAGAGCTCCGTTGCGTCTGCGCGGACGCGGCTGCCAGAAGCCCAAGAAAGTATACGAGAACGATACGCGACATGCTGCTCTCCTCTCCAGAGTGTACTTGGCGCGCCATGCAGCTTGCATTGAAGAACATTCTTTGAGCAGGGCCTGGCGGCTCAGGCTTAGGTTAAGGACCATATGCCGAGCCAGTCAAGTCCGGGCCAATCGCCCTTATTAGCGCAGGGGACCTAGTAGCTGGCGCGGACGCCGATACGGATGACCCGGCCGAGCGCTGGCCGGGCTTTGCTACTCCTACCGACCCGGTTGGGTGGCATCGTGCTGGGCGAGCAGCCTGAGGCGCACCGCTTGCGCGCATTCGTCTTCAATTTTGAAATAGCGCGCCACCGCAGCCTCGCCGGGTCGCCGATCGGCCAGCGTCCCGAGCTTGGGAGCCGCACTATCGAACTGAGACTGGTTTCCCAATATGATGGCGGCTCCAGCGGAGGCCGCGATGGCCGCAAATTTCCGCTCTGAAGCGAGGTAGGTGTCAAAATGCGGCACGTCGTTCACGAAATTGAATTCGGTACCGCCTGAATAAGCGATGGTCAGCGGCTTGCCTGGTCAAGCACCTGGAAGATTCCGGAAATCGTCCCGGGGGTTGGCCGGGCATCCGATATAGGGTAACCG
>Ga0210409_10004618_pt1 | contig 14759 bp, 16 predicted proteins | sample IncBWH17MmetaG_FD_161649 | JGI IMG/M metagenome (GOLD analysis project Ga0210409, IMG submission 161649) | Forest soil microbial communities from Barre Woods Harvard Forest LTER site, Petersham, Massachusetts, United States - Inc-BW-H-17-M | ecosystem: Environmental > Terrestrial > Soil >... | reverse complement strand
GTATGGCGATGCGGCGCAGGCCGATGACGACTTATTGACCCACTTCTCGAGTCATCTGAAACCTGAAGAGCTGAAGGGCACGAAGGATGATGCGGGGCTGGCGCGAATACTGCGCGAGGCGCCGGCGCAGACCATTACATGGAATGGAGCCGTGAGGTTGAAGACCGAACGCAATCCCTTAGACTCTGTGAATGTAGCGCTGACGGTCAACGGAGTACAGGGACCCTGGCTGCTGGATACCGGCGCTAACCTTTCAGTAGTGAGCAAGAGCTTTGCGGAGCGACTTGGGCTGAAGTTTCTGCCGGGTGTTGCTCAGGCACAGGGCGGCCTGACTGGGATCGAGAACCCGTTGCGGGTGGCATTGCTTCCCACCCTGCAGATGGGAGGCGCCTCGCTGCACAATGTCGTGGTAATGGTGCTGGACGATGCAAACCTAAATATAAGCTTGGGCAAGCAGGCATATCAGATCAACGGAATTATCGGCTATCCAGTGTTTCAGGCGCTTGGGACGATCACATTTCTCCACGATAGTGAATTCGAAGCGGGGGACGAAGCCCGAGCGGCAGGAACGGGAGCGCGGATGTATATGAATCATTTAACGCCGATCGTCGAGTGCAAAGTCGAAGGAAGGGATCTCCCGTTCAGCTTTGACACGGGCGCATCTTCGACGGATCTTTTGGTTCGCTATTATCAGCAATTTCACAGCGCTTCCAAGGGCTGGAAGAGCAGCAAAACTATGAGTGCCGGTGCGGGCGGTGTTGTGAAGCGAAAGATCTACATTCAGCCGCAAGTCAAACTCGGCATCGGCGATAAGACGGCAACCTTGGAGAAAGTTCCGATATATACGTCCAGTACGGGGACAGACATTGCTGACCTCTATGGGAATCTTGGGCAAGACCTAGTGGCAAACTTCGAAAGTTTCACCCTGGATTTTTCAACGATGACCTTTAGCCTGGGAAAGCTCCTGGCGCCAGACAAGGCGAACCCGAAACAGTAAATTTCGGAGAATGAGTCGCTAGTGACCTATAGCCCCCGGACGACGGGCAACCCTGAATTAATCCCAACGTAAGAGTAGCCGACCATCCCATCGTCAAGTCCATACACCCCTTCTCTCGGGCCGTGGGCACCCAATTGGCGCAAGGTGTTGCTTGCGACAGCACTGATTTATCCCTCTCTGGCCTTGCGCCACTGAAGACCGGCCTTGACTCGTTCGATTATCGGACTTTGCTCTGCGTCGGTGTCTCACCGGATGTGATTGACCCTGGTGCTCGCCTCAAATAGACTCCGCAACAAGTTCGGCCTAGAGGTGCATTCCAATGTTGAAGTCTGGGTTCGTGGGCTTTCTATTTGTGATAACTGTGCTCGGAGCTCCGACGGCCCAGGACCAACGTAGCGCAGGAAAGAGCAATCAGGTCGTCCTCAAATACTTGGGAACCGCGGGCTGGGAAATCACCGATGGAACCACGGTTATTCTGATCGATCCATATCTGTCGCGAATCAATGGACCGGCGCCGCCGGGAGGAGGATCGGGCCACTCCAAGGCTGGAGATACGCGCCGGGCGTATGGGTGGAATGACGTTGCTTCACCGGACGTGGCAGCAATCGATTCGCACATTCAACGAGCAGATTTCATTCTCGTTACTCACACACATTACGACCACGTCCTGGATGTTCCTCACATCGCGCGCAAGACGGGCGCCGCAGTGATCGGCACCGAGAGCACCGAAAATGTGATGCGGGCCTACGACGTCCCTCAAGAACAGTTACTTACCGTGCGTGGCGGAGAGGACTACCAGTTCAGTTCCTTTTCTCTAAAAGTTATTCCCAGCATTCACAGCCCTCTGGATCACAAACACTACTTCAGTTCCGCAAGTGCGCCGGCTGGAATGAAGGCACCACTGACCTTGGAACAGATCCACCCTGAGGGAGGTACTCTTGCCTACCTGATTCGTTTTCACAGTCATCAAATTCTCGCGTTTGGCGGCATGAACTTCATCGAACGCGAGATGGTTGGACTGGAGCCAGACGTCGCATTGATTGGGGCTGGTGCTTCCCGAGAGGAAATCTACGACTACAGCGGCCGCTTGATGCGCGACCTACATTATCCAGCCATTGTTCTCCCGACGCATTGGGACAACTTTCTGGCACCGTTTGAGGCCTCGCAGGAGCCTGCCCTTGAAGCCCTCCAGTCTTTCGTGCAGGAGATCGCGGCGGCCTCACCGAAAACGAGGGTGATTGTGCCAAAGTACTTTGAATGGATCCCGCTCGACAAGGTCGCAAAGTGAGCTCAGACTGGCTCGCTGTTGGAGTAGTCGGATGCCGGAGATGCAGCCGAGCTGATTGTGGTCGAGTCACGGGCAACTCTTAACCTTGGGATTTCTTTCTTTTTGCCTGTAACTCGCGAACTGTTGTCGCCCTGAAGGCCGCCGGTCAGCAAAGGTCCATCAGTGAGAAGCCCGGCCTAATAAGCGTTTTCGAGTCTAGAAGTCGCCGTTCTGTGAATAGATGCCCTCCCGAGTCAAAGGCAGGGAAGAGACTCGTCTACAATACCGGCATTCTGGGCTTATGAGGTGACGTGATGATACTGGGAAGACATTGGCCCAAGAGTCTCTCCCCAATATTGACCGTAGCCCTGATTACATGTGGCCACGGCTTTGGACCAACCAGATCAGTTCCGGTGGACCCAGGCGTGCGCGGTGGCGCGGCGGGTGCGGGTGGTCCACTTCAGGGTCTCACCGCGGACGAGACAACGTTCTTCCTGGATGGGCAGACGAGGTTCGCTGAAATCGAAGTTGTAAACAACGGCTCGAACAACGGCCTGGGCCCGCGCTTTAACTCCAATCAGTGTTTCTCCTGCCACTCGCAGCCCACTATGGGCGGAACGAGCCCGGCGAAAAATCCCCTGCCCGACGTTGCCGCCTTGGCTGGTGCCAAGAACGTGGTTCCATGGTTCATCGTGCCAAATGGTCCGATCCGCGAAGCGCGGTTCAAGAAGAGCGGAAACGCGGATGGCGAAGTGCATGACCTCTTCGTGATCACGGGGCGATCTGACGCCCCCGGCTGCAATATCGCGCAATTCGATTTTCTGCCCGCAGGGAATCCGCTTACAGGCCAAGCGGGAAATCAAAACATTATTTTCAGAATCCCGACTCCCGTCTTTGGCGCGGGGTTGATTGAAGCGATTCCCGATTCGGCCATCTTGGCCAACCAGCAGGCCAACGCGTCGGCGAAGTCCCAGCTGGGTATTCACGGACATGCGAACGCTCACCTCAGCGGAAACGTGAATCTCAGTGCAAACGACGGGACTATTACTCGGTTCGGGTGGAAGGCGCAGAACAAATCCTTGCTCATGTTTTCGGGCGAGGCCTATAACGTCGAGATGGGAATTTCGAACCAGCTATTCCCGCAAGAGCGCGATGAAACACCCAGCTGTCTCTTCACCCCCACTCCCAACGACAACCTCAACTTCACAACCACTCCCTCGACTCCATCGAGCGGCATTTCGAACCCGGCGGTCATCTCAGACATCGAAGCGTTCGCTAACTTCATGCGGATGCTGGCCCCTCCGACTCCCGTTCCCCCCACACCATCGAGCGAAAAGGGCCGCGAAACCTTTGCCAGGATAGGATGTGTCCATTGCCACACGCCGTCATTCACCACTGGCAAAATGATTGCGAGTGGCTCCGCGACGAGCCCGAGTGCTGCGCTTTCCAATCAGACGGCGAATCTTTACTCTGACCTTCTCGTCCACCACATGGGCAAAGGCCTGGCCGACGGCATTACGCAAGGCGGCGCAGGCCCCGACGAGTTCCGGACCGGTCCTCTCTGGGGCGTCGGACAACGCGTCTTCTTCCTCCATGATGGGCGTACGTCCAACCTGGTTGACGCCATCAAGGCTCACAAGAGCCACGGCAGCGAGGCCAATAAGGTCATCGAACACTTCAATAGGCTGACCGTTCAGGAGCAACAGGAAATCATCGATTTTCTGCGCTCGCTCTAGCCACATGCTGTCGAAACATTGCCTTGTTGCCCCAGACTATAATTGCGCGCAACCATGGTCCTTACCGCCGGCACCAAACTCGGCCCGTATGAGATCCAATCGCCATTGGGCGCAGGCGGCATGGGTGAAGTCTATCGTGCGCACGACACCCGACTGGGTCGAGATGTCGCCATCAAAGTCCTGCCCTCGCATCTTGGTTCCGATCCTGATCTCAAAGCGCGTTTTGAACGCGAGGCTAAAGCGATTTCGGCTTTGAGCCACCCCCATATCTGTCACCTGTACGACATCGGCTCGCAGGGCGGAACCGACTACCTGGTCATGGAACTGCTGGAGGGCGAGACCCTCGCCGACCGGCTGAAAAAAGGTCCGCTGCCGCTGAAGCATGCGCTGCAATACGGTGCCGAGATCGCCCAGGCCCTGGAGATCGCCCACGGCAACGGCATTGTGCATCGTGATCTGAAGCCGGGGAACATCATGCTCACCAAGTCTGGCGCGAAGCTGCTGGATTTTGGATTGGCCAAGCCGGCGCCGAACGTGGCGACCATGGCTTCCGGTTCGATAGCGACCATGAGCAAACCGCTGACCATGGAGGGCACGATCGTTGGGACATTTCAATACATGGCTCCGGAACAAGTGCAAGGGCGCCAAGCGGACGCGCGCTCCGATCTGTTTGCTCTGGGCGCGGTTTTGTACGAGATGATGACCGGCAAGCGGGCATTCGCGGGTAAAAGCCAGATCAGCGTGATGAGCGCGGTCCTGGAAAAAGAGCCTGAGCCGGTCTCTACGATCCAGCCTCTGGTGCCACCGGCTCTGGATCATGTGATTCAACGGGCACTGGCCAAGGATCCCGACGACCGCTGGCAAACGGCTCGCGATCTCAGGCAGGAACTGAAGTGGAGTGCCGAAAGCGCCGCGTTCCCCAGCGGTGCGGTTCCAACGGCGGCGGGGGGAGGGAAGCGAGAAACGTTAGCCTGGCTCATCTCGGGCGCACTCGTCGTTGTTCTGATCGCCGGGTCAATTTTGTGGCGGAATTCGAAGCCGCCGATTGAAGCCATGTATTTTCCTGCGCCGCTGCCGTTTCCGGCGAAGGACATCGCCATCGCTGCCAACGGGCACACCATCGCGGTAGTCGGGTATCAGGAATCCGCGCGAAAGAATGTGCTCTGGATTTACGAACTGGGATCGCGCGGCGCAAAGAGTCTGGCCGGTACCGAGGGTGCCAGCTATCCATTCTGGTCGCCGGACGGACGATCCCTTGGATTCTTTGCCGACGCGCAAATGAAGAAGGTGGAGGTCGCAGGCGGTCCTGTGCAGACGATCTGCGATGCGCCTTCGGGCCGCGGAGGCGCCTGGAACAAGGATGGCGTCATCGTTTTTGCGCCCATTGTGACCGCAGGCCTGTACCGCGTACCGGCGTCGGGCGGAACCCCAACCCAGATCAGAGAAATCGATAAGAGTCTTGGACAATCCGGTCTGCGGTGGCCTGTGTTTTTGCCCGACGGAAAGCATTTCCTGTATCTGGCGGCCAACTTCACCGGGCAGAAGGGAGGAAATATCATCTACGTGGGTGCGCTGGATTCGAAGGAAAAACACTTCGTCGTGGAATCCACCGCCAATGCGGCCTATGCCGCGCCGGGGTACCTGCTGTTTTACCGAGACAAAACTCTGCTCGCCCAGCCCTTCGATCTCAAGCGCTTCGCCCTGACTGGGGAAGCAACCGTGATACTGCCGGACGTTCAGTTTCTGCCCCAGGTCAAACGGGCGGTGTTTGCCGTCTCCGATCAAGGGCTGCTGCTCGCCCAGAGTGGCAGCGAGGCGGCCCTTTCGCAATTGATGTGGTTCGACCGCAAGGGGAATGCGGTGGGTACCGTGGGCAAGCCCGAAGTGTATGGCAACGTCTTTCTGTCGCCGAATGGAAAATCGGTGGCCATCGATAAGACCGACATGAGCAGCCTGAACATCGACGTTTGGACGTATGAATTGCAGAGCGCCAGCACCAAGCGGCTTACCTTCGATCCCGGCATTGACTCGGTGCCCGTCTGGAGTCCCGATACCGTCCGCCTGGTGTTTTCCTCGAATCGCCAAATCTATTTTGGCCTTTACCTAAAGAACTCCGATGGCGCTACCGATGAGAAGAGCATCGTGCAGGACGAGGTCGGCAACTTCCCCAGTGACTGGTCCCGGGACGGAAAGTACATTCTGTATTGCCGAGGTTCGGATATGGGGCTCTTGACCTTCCCTGAGCTCAAGAGCAGCCTGTTTCTGAAGGCTCGTTCCGTTCTTAGGAACGGCCAGTTCTCGCCGGATGGAAAATGGGTGGCCTACGCTTCGAACGAGAGCGGCAAGTGGGAGATTTACGTGACCTCATTTCCGGACGCGCGAGGCAAATGGCAAATCTCGTCCAGCGGAGGAGAGCAGCCGAGGTGGCAGGGCGATGGCAAAGAGTTGTTCTACCTTTCTTTGGACGGGAAAATGATGGCAGCGCCAGTTACGACGGGCGCTCATTTCGATGCCGGTACCCCCGTCGTCCTTTTCCAGGGCACGCCCCGGCAGCCCGTCCTTGTGTATGACTTGTTCGTCTACGACGTGAGCCGGGATGGCCAGCGATTTCTGATTAACACGCAAGTGAAGCAGGGTGACGGCGCACCCATGTCCGTGATTCTGAACTGGCCTGCAAAGCTGGACAAATGAAGCCGGTAACCGGCTATCGCCCCGGACCTGCCAGTAGAATTGTCTGAAGCGGCAGCCGAGTTGCTCCCCGAGTCACGGGCTACTCTGACCTAATCTGTAAGGGAACGTTTGCCGACCACCCGGAAAGTGAAGACGCTAATTTCACGCAGTTTCAGCTGGCCATAGGTCGGACTGCTCATGTTTCCCCTAATGCTTCTCGGCCCGCTGCACAAGAGGCACTGTGGTATGGAGTCTATGCCGCAGCCCTTTGGATCACCGTTTCTATCGTCGCAATCTTCTGCTGGAAGCCCTTAACGAGGAAACGTGCGACCATTGCTTCCGGCCTGTCGCAACCCGGACCTTAGCGGCTTGCTACACGTTGCTGAGTTCCGTCATACGCCGACGGAGGTAGCGCCGCTCCACGGCATTCGCGCTAAGGCTCAGTGCTCGCTCGTAGGCGGCCAGCGCTTCTTCGTTCCGCCGGAGCCGGCGTAGCAGGTCTGCCCGCGCGGCGTGGTATAGGTAGTACGAATCGAGGCCACCGGTTGCTGCAATTTGCTCAATCTGCTCTAAGCCTGTTTCAAATCCCCGGCTCATGGCCACGGCTACGGCGTGATTGAGCTCGATGACTGGAGAACGCGTAGTCCGTGCGAGAACCGCATAAAGAGCGGCAATCTGGTTCCAATCGGTTTCCTCTGCGCTCTTAGCCTGGGCGTGCACGGCCGCAATAGCTGCCTGTAACTGGTAAGGTCCCACTCTGCCCATACGGAGGGATTTTTCCACCAGCTGCAGTCCTTCTTCAATCTGCGTCCCGTGCCAGGCGGAGCGATCCTGCTCCTCGAGCGGCACCAATTCTCCGGCGACATTGACCCGCGCATCGCGGCGTGAATCGTGCAAGAGCATTAGCGCGAGCAAGCCGAGATTTTCCGGCTCGTTCGGCATCAGCTCGCAGAGTGTTCGCACAAGGCGAATGGCTTCCGCGCAGAGTTCACGGCGCACCAAAGCATCTCCCGCGGTGGCGGCGTATCCTTCGTTGAATACCAGGTAGATAACGGCTTGGACCGCAGCAAGACGCTCCGGCAGCGCGTGTTCTGGAGGGACTTCATAGGGAATGCGAGCGTCGCGGATCTTGCGCTTCGCTCGCACCAGCCGCTGGGCGAGCGCAGGCTCGGGCAGAAGAAAAGCTCGCGCAATTTCCGGGGTCGTGAGCCCGCCAAGCGTACGCAAGGTGAGGCCGACTTGCGCTTCCGCGTTAAGAGCGGGGTGGCAGCAAGTGAAAATGAGGCGGAGCCGATCATCGGGAAAGTTCATCTCTTCGGCGGGAGCATGGCCACAAGCCGGCAGGGGCGCGATGGACTTGGGAGTTTCGTAAAGCAGTTGATCTTGATTGCTGCGCCGCGTGTGATCGCGCCGCGCGTAGTCGATCAGCTTGCGATGCGCAGCGGCAGTGATCCACGCCGCAGGATTCATCGGAAGACCGTTGCGCTGCCAATCGACTAGAGCCGAAGCCAGCGCGTCCTGCATAGCGTCTTCGGCCAAGTCGAACGATTGTGCGACGCGGATCAAGCCGGCAACAATGCGTCCAGACTCCCTTCGGAAGACCTCCTCCACGGCGCTGCGAAAATCAGTCATCCTTCAGTTGTCAGTCATCAGTTTCGGAGTTCCATCTCCGCGAATGAGAACCTGTGCTCGAAGCCCGGAGTTTATCAGCAAAGTCAGCCGCGGCCAGTCGCCAAGATGGGCTCACCCTGCTGCCCCTTGGGGAATTCGTGAATCGGGCGGACTTCTACGCAGCCGGTAGTGCCGCCGCAGCCTGTGGGAATCTTGGCCGCCCACTCAAGGGCTTCATCGAGATCCGCGCAGTCGAGAATGTAGTAGCCGGCAAGCTGCTCTTTGGTTTCCGCAAACGGCCCGTCGGTGACGAGCGTTTTCCCGTCCTTGAGGCGAACTGTCGTTGCAGTGGAAGTGTACTTCAAAGGATCAGCCGCCCGAAAGATTCCGCGCCGTTGGGTCTCCTGTTGCACGGCGACGTGCCCGGCTAAGACCTTGGCCATCTCTTGCTGTGAAGCCTTCTCCATTTCTGTTTCTTGCGTATAAACCAACATCATGTACCGCATTGCCATCTCCTTTCACGAGCCGATGTTTCTTTGTCACTAGCTGCGCGCCAGCCAAGCTGCCAAGTCTACGAGTAACGCGACCAGCAGAGATAACGCCCTGGCTGGCGGACGCACTTTTTCATCCTCTTCACCTTCTTGCCGAAACCAGCATCAGGAAAACGTCATGATAGGACGAACTTCAACGCAACCAAAACGAGCGCCGGGAATCTTCGCCGCCATCGCCGCTGCAGTGGCCTTGTCGGGCGCTTCAACGAGATAGTAGCCGCCGAGTTGTTCTTTGGTTTCTGCGAAAGGGCCATCAGTAGTCAGCGCCCTGCCATTTCGAAGTCGGACGGTTTGCGCTTCGGTCGTGGGCTGCAGGGCGTTTCCGCCCTTGATAGCGGTGGCGTACTGCTGGCCGAACGCCTCGTATTCCTGCATCTCGGCGGGATTGAAACCCGAAGCATAACGCTGTTCATTTTCATAGATCAGTAATAGAAATTGCATGCCTCTTCTCCTTTTTTGGGGATTATCTGACGTAGTTTCACTCTTAACAACTTCCTCCGGCGTGTCGGCATGAGCGTCGGACCAGGCAAAGAACTGCGACGCCGCATGCAGGAATTACTTTCACAGTGTCATCCTCCGCCTTCCGGCCGACGCGCCAAAGCCTTGGGATGAAAGCCCCGACTGGCCTGTCTTCAAGTGTCCGAATCGGCTGCCTTACTTTGTGCGGGTGTAGTGGATCGCTTCGCTGAATTTGACCTTGCCGGCCTCTACAAAATTCCACTTTGCGTCGAAGTGATCGCTGGAAGCCAGATGGAACACCGCGTCGTGCATGTGTCCCGCGCCGGGGGCGATGTTCGAGCCACCGGCGAACGCGAAATCCAGTTCTCCCGATGCGCCATCAAACTTCTCCGCCACCATCTGCGGCTGGTTGCCCGCGACGCAGTAATGTGTCAGAACCAGCCGGCTGCCGTCCAGATGATACGCGGTGAGCATCTCCTGCCCGCCTGGTTCGGTGAAGTGCTCGAGAAGCACAGAGCCTCCGGCAATCAGCTCAAATCTGCTGTGAGCCTTGCCCTGACTGCTCTCGACATCCCAATCGCCGACCAGTGCCTTCAGGCGCGAAAAGGCGGTTCCAGGGTCCACTTCGGTATTAGCAGCGGCCCTTCGCGCAGCGCCTGCGGAAATGGTAGCGGCCAAGAACAAGCTCGAAATCGCAAGCAAACGACGGTTTTTCATACAGTTCCTCCGGCCGGTGGGATTTCATGTCCCTTTGGCTCTCGAAGGAGCGACGCGCTCGAGGCCCTAAATCGACACTAGAAACTACAAAAAAACTCGCGATTTCGTGTTGACGATTGCTCGTTCGTGTTGCGAGATTGTGAGTCGATTGTTGCCGCAACGTCGACCGGGTAGGTTTGGTGCATTGCTAGCGAGATGAAATAGAAGGTTCGCGTGAGTATGGCCAGGGAAAATGGCAAAAGGACCGTTGGCAACGTTGCGTACGCGACGGCTGCAGACTTCAAGCAGATCTTTACCGAGGATATCAATAGCCTCCATCTGCTGTCCCTTCTCTTGACTGGTAACCCTGAGAAGCTGGCGGACATTTTCTTCCTGACGGTTCTATGCACTTGGTCGCACGATCACGGAGAGAGACGCCTCGGCTGGGTGCCTAAAAGCATCACTTGGAGCCCCTACGGATCGGCCGGTGGTGATCGGGATCTCGTCACGAGCTTCTAGCGCTGGGTCCGCTCCCGGGCTCTCAATCTGGCCATTTGCCTGACAGAACAATTCCAGCATGTCTCCAACAGAGCAAATCTGAAACACCGATCTCAAGCCTGTAAGTTCGAGCAGGTACTCCAGGTACGGGGTAAGGTTCATCAACTTGAGCTTCAAACCATTAGATCTGGACCATTTCCGTAAGGAGACCAGCATTCCGAGACCCGCTGCATCGATGGCACTGACCCGTGCCAGATCAAGCACGGCAACCCGAACACGCGGTTGCTTTATGACGGCAATTCGCAACGCATCCGCGTAGGCAAACGTAATTCGGCCGACACACTGGAAAACCGTCACGTCGCCTAAGATGTGGACTGTTAAACTCAGCATCGTCGCTCCTTCGCCGCTTATCAACCGGCTGGTCGAGATCAGGATGCGGTCAGTCTGAGCAATCTCGGGCCGACCACCCCTCTGCCATATCGACGAATGGACCGGCTGAAATTCGACATAGAAACGTCATTCTTTGACACTATCTTCCGTTGTCTTCCCGTCGACCATGGCTCACATTGCCCCGAAGCCCGAACATTCGGTTGGAGCCATTTGCAGGTGCGTTCTTCCTGGTCGTCACAAATCCGTCAGTCAAGCAGGCCACCATTCAGAAATAGTATGGAGGGTTCCGCGACCAGAGATGTCATTGGCAAGCCGCACGCCAGGAATGTCAACGAACCCGTCGTTTACCGCAACCGAGTCTGGCATCGGCTAGCTCCTTCATCACGACGCACGCGAATACGCTCCCTGCCTCCGCCGCAATTCCTGCATGGTTGCCAACACGAGAACGACCATTGGTATCAAAATAACCAGAGATTGCCGCCGGTACTTGCGAGCCGCGCCGCGCCTGTCTCCTAATTCATCTGCGATTTCTTCTCGTGCCCTTCCTCGGCGCACGATGCTGATGGCACGCAGAAACAAGGGAACGTAGTTGATCCCCAGCCCTAGCATGTATAGTCCCCAAGCGATGAGCCCAGCACAGTGTTCACGACGAATGCCCGCGCGCAACGTGAACCATCCCAAAGCACCGAGGCCCGCCATGCCAAAGCCGAATTCGGCCAGGATGAACTTCGAGCCGAGAAAGTAAAGATCAATGGCTGCCAGCTTGCGAACGTTCAGCACTTCGGATCTCCTCGCCGGTGGTAGATTGATCCAGCTGCTTCATCACCCATCCGATTGCGTCGACGACGCGCTGAGGCTGGTCTGTCTGGATTTCGTGCGCCACGCCTGTTACAACTTCGAGCTTCGAGTTTGAGGAGCGCATGACTAGGTTTTTCTGCCATCCGATCCAGGCTTGCTCGAACGCCTCGTCCGGCTCTCCGGCTAGGCCTACCTTCGGATCATGTTCCATGACGGACAGAGGTATGCTTCCGAACGAAGCCGAACTTCGCACTTCCGCCTCACTTTGCGGGTAAGTTGCGAACTGATCCATCAGCGTGTCCGTAAACTTGACGCAATCGGGACAGGCGCCGCTCTGATCACACCAGCCGAAGAGCCTTGCCACTCCCAGGAGTACTCCAATTCTTAGGACCGCTTTTTCCCATACTGGAGTCGCAAATCCCGCACGAAATCGAATGGCCTCGTCTGCATGAACTGAATCATCCAATACCATTCCGATAACATCATCGGGATACTTGTATGCGAACGTCTGCATGTCCAGCCCGCCGTTTGAATGACCGACGAGGATGTAAGGCAGAGGTATGCCGGCCTTTCTTAGCAGCCCATGCAGCTCCCTCGCATTCTCCGCAAACGACGGTCGCGTAGCGGACCGGTCGCTCCAACCAAGACCAGCCCGATCGTAAGAGCAGCTAAGGGTTGTCTTGGCGATCTGCGGCTGTACGAGATCCCATTGGCGCGACGAGTCGAGTGCTCCACTATCAAAAACCACTGTCGGTACGCCGGTCCCAGATCAGTGGTATCAGTAGAAATTGATTGAAGCGCCGACTGGATCACCTCGCCGGCGTTATCGTGATATTTCGAAAAGCTACGTGGCCAGCCTCACCACCCTGCAGATAGATCGATCCGGGCAGTGCTTCGTCACTGTCTAAAGCCCCGCCGGTGATGCCCGGAATTTCCTGTCTATCAATGATGGGCCGACGATTTTGCACAACAGTGACCAGTCGCCCAATGAGCGTGATGTCGTAGGTCTGCCATACTCCCGGCCTACGTGGCTGTTCCGGCGAGGGTGCTAAGAAGCCATACACGCCTCCGGTGCGCATAGTCGGCCCTTCTGGCTCGGGATCGTCCTCGATCTGAAGTTCGTACCGACCGCGTAAGTAGACGCCGCTATTGGATCCCGGTGCGCAATTGAATTCGACGTGCAACTTGAAATCTTCAAACTTGGCATTGCTGATAAGTTCAGGACCATGTCCGGGACTCACCAGTGTTCCGCTTTCGACCTTCCACGTCGGCGTCGCGCTCGGATCGCTCATCTTCCAGCCGCTCAGATCCTTGCGATTGAACAACTGTATCGGCTTCCCCCACTTCGGAGCGCTCGTTCCCTTTAGGGATGGCGCTCTTTCTCCCGTCCATTGCCACGGAGTTCCATCGGGCCCGGTCGTTGTCCCCATCAGGGTCTTCCCAGATAGCCCGCCCTCAAAGACCATGTCGTCTTTCCTGTCTTCTTCCTCCTTGGGAGAAACGAACGTGATCCGGCCATTCGAAAGCGTGATCTTCGGGAGCGGTCGCGCGTGTCCCCAACGACTCACCATTCGAGCTTTGAGCTGACCGTCTTCCTGGGTTATCTCCAGCCACGAGGGATATTCGCGAAGTGGAGTCTTCAGCGTCAAATCCCAACGTCCTAGAAAAGACTGAACCGACACAGCTGTGTCAGCCGAGGTCTTCTGCCCTGAAGACGCCCGCATTGAAAGCATCAGGACCGACGTTGTTAGCGCGAATACTGTCCGCCGACTCACGTTTCCAAGAGTGCTTTTCACGTATGCCACGAATCCTTTCTTCAGCAAGGGATTGTAATTTATCACTTGCCTTACAGAATGGCGGATTTGGTCCGTTGGGAATATGAGGTGTTACGTGGAGTATGCCAAGGGTGAGTTGCAGCTCCGAGTCGGGCTGCCAGCAAGTTGTCGATTCGTCTTATTTTTCGCTCATGATAGTGGGAAAAGAGACAGGCATCAAGCCGAGTAGGGGTTAGGAGACAGAGGCCCGCAAAAGTGCACCCCCTCCCCCTGGCCCGCCCGCGCCAGAGTGGGTATGCAGGCAAGCGGTGTGGGATTGAAGCTTGGAGCGCGGGAGCGCGAACCGATTACGGGTTACAAAACGCGAACAAAAAGGGATAACGGTCACTGGGTGGGATAAATGCTTTAAAGTGTTCGCAGCTTAATCGCTCGTCGAAGGGAAGGTCTTCCCCCATGCCACTGCTCGTCTCTTCCCCGAGGCAGAAACTCGATCCACCGATGAAGTGTGTCATCTGTGGCCACCCCATTCTCTGGAAGCAGTCCAGAGTGACAGACGATGGGAAACTTGTCCACGAAGAGTGTTTAGCGGCGAAGCTCAGGGACAAGGATACCAGTCCTCAGATGAACTGGTGAAACTCCGGAACTGGCCGCAGCAGAGTGTCAGTCCGTCCAATCCCTGCATGACTCGTTTTCCCGCCCGGGGAAAAATTCGGCACCTCCTCCCCAAGGCCCGCCCTATTCTGTCGAGTTGGGTTCCTCGACAATCGACCAGTAACAAATGTTTCGGCTGTGGAATTAATCGAAAGAAGTCGAAATTTGAGCGCGAACGCCCGGTTACGTAAACTATCACGCGCGTTGGAGTCAGGAGAGATGTCGCAAAGGTGGGGCCGCAAATGGCGCAATCTCGGCTGTGCTGGTTCGGGATCTCGTAGCGGAGGGGCGAATTAGTATGCAAATCATTGCGTCTTAACAGGAGCAGTGATTGAGACTCTACTTGCGAGGACGTCTTGTGGGGCACAAAGGAAATTCCAGTTGACAATTCCCCACCCTGGTGTAATGTGTGATCGCACTTTCCAAGCTCCCCCCCAAAGGCCAACTGAAAGACCGGGCTCAAGCGACCACGGGTTCCAAATCCTGAGGGTAATTCTGGCATTTTGATCACGCACGAAGGAGAAGACCCTAATAACGATACAGTCCTTTGCAAAAGCGGCGGGAGCCGTCGTAACGTCGGTTGCGATCGTCCTTGCGGCGATGTCAATCAAGGCGCCTCGTGCTCACGCGAATGATGACGACGATGACTCCAGAATTCAA
>Ga0210409_10004613_pt1 | contig 14769 bp, 17 predicted proteins | sample IncBWH17MmetaG_FD_161649 | JGI IMG/M metagenome (GOLD analysis project Ga0210409, IMG submission 161649) | Forest soil microbial communities from Barre Woods Harvard Forest LTER site, Petersham, Massachusetts, United States - Inc-BW-H-17-M | ecosystem: Environmental > Terrestrial > Soil >... | reverse complement strand
TGGTGTGCCTGGGATTCGGATCGGGAGAGGGCACGATTGCCCACCTCTTACCATTCCAGTGCAACACAAGGTTGGTGATCTTCGAGGGTCCGAACGCGTCAGTATCACCGAATGCCCAAACATCGTTCGCGGACACAGCGATGACTCCGCGAAGCTGGTTGGAGATGGTTGTACTGTTAGGCCCGCCAACATTGGGGCTCGGCACCGCAATCCAGCTCGTGCCGTCCCAGTGCTCGATGAGCGTCTTTTGCGGCCGGTCTTGGTTGACCGCCTCTACGAAAAACCCAACTGCCCAGGCGTCATTCGGAGCTAGAGCGGTTACTCCGAAGAGGGTTGTTAGTCCGTTTCCCGGGCTAGGGCTGGGGACCACCTTCCATGCCGTACCGTCAAAGTGTTCGATAAATGTTGCTCCCAGGGCTATAGTTCCGACGGCCCAGACATCGTTGGTCGCGCGCGCGGAGATACCAAACATGAAACTGTCCAAATTGGACTCATCGATGGTAGCTGTCCAGGAAATTCCGTCGAAGCGCTCAAATAGGGGAAAGGCACTGGGGAAGCCGTTGATAGTAGTAAGAATCGAGCCCGCCGCCCACATGTCGGTGGCGGAGATTGCGGTGAGCCCATCCAAGGAAGGTTGATCCGAAGGCTGGAACGAGGGCCCGGGAGAAACGCGCCACTTGGTGCCATCGAAATGCTCGATGATCTGGTTGGGGTTCTGCTGACTATTGATATTGATAACTCCAACTCCCCAAACGTTATCGGGGGCAAGATCCGCCACTCCCGTGAGCCGACTGGTCAAGTCACCGACAATATCGGGCAGAGCGAAAGCAGTCCACTTCTTTCCGTCGAAATGGACCCCAGACTGACCGACGGCCCATATATCCTTTGCCGAGGACGCCGCAACCGCGTCCAAATCACTATGAAACGGGAACCGCCGGATGTTGGGTGTTTTTACGACCTTAAAGATCGACGAAGCCGGCGCTTCTGCGACCTGTGCATGTGACAGTGGCTGCAGGGAACTCGCCGCTGACACTGCTAAGACGAATAAACCAACCTTAATTAGTTTTGTCATTCCTTCGGGTCCTTTAGAATTTTCAATGTGCCGCTCAATTTCGGCGTGCTGCCGGAAAATGTACTATTGGAAACTCTGTCGGTTGTCATCGCGATGTAAAACTCTTCGCGTACTTTCGAGCAGCACAACACTATTGAGCATTGCATAATATAGTGACATTCCCTAGATTCTGTGCTAGTCTCCGGTCATGGGGAACGCGGCGGGAGTGCGGCGCGATTTTCAGAGGTTGGAGGAACGGCGGTTGTTGGGGGCGGGACTGTTGCGCCAAGGAGTGCATCCAGCTGAAGTAGCACGACAGGTGGGAGTGCATCGGCAGTCGGTCAGTCGTTGGGCGCAGCAGTTGAAGCAAGGCGGGCTACGTGCACTGAAGAAGGCCGGTCATGCTGGCCGCAGAGCGCGCCTTCGCCCGGAGGATTTAGGACGTGTTGAACGGGGATTGAAACGTGGGCCGCAGGCTCTGGGCTATGAAACCAGCTTATGGACTTCGTGGCGCGTGGCTCACTTGATCGAGCAGGAATGCGGAGTGAAGTACCACCCTTCGCAAGCCTGGCGAATTCTGCGGCAACTGGGGTGGAGTTGCCAGCGTCCGGTGGGACGAGCGCTGGAGCGGGATGAAGATAAGATTCGGTGGTGGAAACAGCGGCGCTGGCCGGAGATTAAAAAAAAGCCCGCCAAGAAGGCCGTACGATCGTCTTCATCGACGAAAGCGGATTGAGCGAACGCCCGCAGCGCTGCCGCACTTGGGCGCCAAAAGGACAAACGCCGGCGCTGCAGTATCACTTCAACTGGAGGATATTGTCGGCAATGGCGGGAGTGACGTGGTGGAATTTCTACTTTCGATTGTTTCCGGGCGCGATTCGTAGTGCGCAGATCATTGAGTTCCTAACCCATCTGCCATGCCATGTTCCCGGCAAGCTGCTTATCATTTGGGACGGACTGCCCGGCCATCGCAGCCGTGCCACCTGGGAGTTCATCCGCCAACAGCGCGGGCGACTGTGGGTGGAGTTTCTCCCCGCGTACGCGCCGGAATTGAATCCGGTCGAGTATCTCTGGTCGCATTGGAAGCAGCACGAATTGCCCAACTTCTGTGCCCAGAACTTTGGACAGCTCAGCCACTATGCCCGCAAGGCCCTGCGACAGATGCGCCGACGACCCACTCTTGTGATTGCCTTCTGGCGGCAAGCTGAACTATTTCCGATGTAACCGTAGCAGGAATGCTCCAGTAAATTGTCTCTAATGCACCCGTGTTGCTGTCGATTTTCGCGGGACGGCTACAACCCGGAACCCGATACTCTGCGAAAAATGGTCCTCGAGGTCGCGATTTCTTCTCGCTGCCGTTCGTGAATGGCGTCGCAGTAGAAGCATCCCCCGCGCGTAATCCGTAATTCACCCGCGGGCGGCCCTTGTGGGTCGATCGCGGATCCGGGGGAATATGGACCGAACCAGTCCTGGCACCATTGCCATACGCTCCCCAGCATGTCGTAAAGTCCAAATGCGTTGGGTAGCTTCTGCCCCACGGGATGTGTTGTGTGCGACCCGTTTACGCCGTACCAGGCAATGTCATCCAGCGGTCCGTAAGTTTCCCCCGTACTCCCAGCTCTGGCCGCATATTCCCATTCTGCCTCTGTGGGCAATCGAATCGTCCAACGGGCCTGGATTGTGTTTACCTTCGTGAGAAATGCCTGAACGTCCTTCCAGCTAACCTGCTCTACCGGCGCCTTCGGGCCGGCGTTGCGAAAATAGGATGGATTGGTGCCCATCACTTCTTGCTATTGCTGCTGCGTAACTGGGAACTGCCCCATCCAAAATTCGCTGACTGTCACTCGGTGTACTGGACGCTCCACATCATTCCGTGCTGGGCACTTTGAGCAAGCTTTCCAGTGGTCATCTGCCCTGAGCACTTTGTCGGTTCCCATCTGAAACGTGCCACCAGGGACTCTGACGATCACGAGCCGAGATTTAACTATTTCCACGTAGTCTTGTGGGTTGCCAGAGCTGCCCGGCATCGGTAATGCAATGAGAGACACTAAGAGGGGAACGAGGTGGAAATAGGCTGTCCTCCCCCGAACTTCACCGATTCGCATGTCCGGAGAGTAGCATACGGCTCTAAGAGTGTCACTATATTATTCAATCCTCAAATAGACATGAGACATGCAGTTAAGCTCGGACGATGGTGCTGCTGCTGCAGTTGGCGAAAGGGTTGGTGTCGACAGAAGATGCGGCACTTGGATTCTGCGAAAGCGTTGCACCAAGGTGGCCGCGGCGCGGTCAGGGATGCGAAGCTTTCCCCCTTCGCTGGACCTGCGGTATAGATTGGGACTTGGCAACTTGCGGCGATCGGTCAGCGGGCAGACATTGTTCGCGGATCTTTTCGAGAAAGTGACGCGCTTTCCATCGCTGGTCATGGATCGTAAACAAACAGGGAACTTTTCTTGGATTCCTAATTCGCCAATCCGCTCCCTGGTCTATCGCTTCTCGCCTATGGCACACCATAACGAATCGTATAGGTTCCTGGAGAGACGAAACCCGCTCCCACAGCCCAGACATCAGAAGTCGACGAGGCCGATACGCCGTGGAGAACACCCTGATCCGGGTTGGAGACGTTGCTCCACACGCTGCCATTCCAGTGGAACGTCACCTGTAATTCGTTTAGGAATGGAAAAACGATTCCTTCCCCGACGGCCCAAACGTCGTCGGTTGCTTTAGCGGTAATGCTGTCTAAATACGAGTAACCGCTCAATCCTACGGTGACCGGGGACCACACCGAGCCGTTCCAGTGATAGCTACGGGCTCTTAGAGAGAGGCCGTTGATGTCGGAGAACTGGTAACTGCCAACCGCCCAGACGTCATTGCCAGCCACGCCGAAAACGTTCTTGAGGACTATCCAGCCACCACTCTCGGTGGGAAATGCCGCCCTTTTCCAGGACGTACCATTCCAGTGCAGGGCCAGGGCTTTTACGTTGGGTGTCTGGCCTGTCCAGCCGACGGCCCATACGTCGTCAGCGGCGCGGGCGAAGACGGACGAGAGCTGGCCGAAGTGAAATTGTGAGGTGTTGAATTGCTTCCACGTCGTGCCGTTGTAGCGCAGAAGAAGAGGAAGCTCTACAAAGTTGGATATCCACTCGTAGCCTACGACCCATACGTCGGTTGCAGAGGTTGCGGCGATGCCAGTCAAGTAGTCTGCTACGCCAGGATTTGGAGTGGTAAGCCTTGTCCAGCGACTGCCGTTCCAATGTTCGACGACGGTTTGTCCGCAAAGGCAGTTAGGGTTGTCGGAATATCCCGCAGCCCAGACGTTGCCACTGTTCACAGCGGCAATGGAATTGAGTTGGACGGTAGGTGCGGAGATCGCCGGAGTTGGAACAATCGACCACCGGTGACCGTCCCAGTGTTCCGCCAAGGTAGCCGTTAGGTATTGATTCGGATTCGGCTCGGCCCCGACAGCCCACGTATCCGTTGACGATATCGCAGCTGTGGCGAGAAGAACATTTCCGTCGGCTTGCTTGCCGCCGTTAGGGCTGGGCACAACCTTCCAACTGCCGACTGCTGGTGTACTCTGCGCAACTGATATGGAGGCGCACTTGATCAACACTAGGAACAACAGCACCCCGCAGATGACGTAGCTATTGTAAGACCCATTCACAACGGCACAGTTCCGTTTCAGCTTCATTCATTCCTATCCTTAAGACACATAAATGATCTCGTTCTTTTCAGTTCCAATTGATTCTGCCGCTCTATTGGAGTTCATACGGACAGGAAAGTTACAACTCTCGGGCAGAACCAATCCTTCCCACTGACGCGAGGTTTGTTCCCTACCTCTGCCAGACATGCCGCCGGTCGCACCTTCGTGGCTTGGGCAAGACGTAAAACATTCCACAGAAGTAGTGGCCACAAGGGCATCGATCGACGACAAGCAATTCTTACACCTGGCGGCAAGAATTGATATTCCATGGCTGTGATTCGGGATCAGTCCTGGCCTACACGAAAAACGGCAAATTAGCCGGACCCGCGAGTTCCAGTCACGACCTCGCAGGTCCAGCCTGTTACTAAGCTATCGTGGGGGCAAACCTGCGTTCAGGTTGTACACCACGCCATCGCCGAAATGACCTGCGGGGACTTTCCCGAACATGGTTGTCGTACCCCACAGAGTGCCGTCTTTAACTTGAAGAAGCGCGGCCGGAGGTGCACCAACCGCGGCATTAGTGCTGAAGGGATTGAGAGTCTTGAGCACCGTGCCCGTCGACAATGAAAGGGCGATGAGGTCCCCGTTGAAGTTGTTGGCTGTTTGTTCGGCAACCCAGAGGTTGCCATCACTGGCCACCAGCATGCCGCCTGGGGAGCCGCCGTTGGAAGTGGTGTTGTACTCCGGAAACAAATGAAGGTTGCTGCCATCCAGATTAACTTCAAACAGCCCTGAACCTCCAATCAGGTAGATAGTGTATAGACCGTAGAGTTTTCCGTTGGCTATAACCATGGAGCTTATGGGGAAAGACCCGAAATCCCCGTTAAATCGAGGAAAAGCCGTCCCCGGAAGCAACTGGAAGTCTCCTGTCGCCGGAACGTAATGGAATATCGATCCGGAAAATCCGTAAATGCTTCCATCTGGAGCTAGCGTGAGCGATCCGGGAAGATTTCCGTCAGCCTGGCCATCGAAGTTGAATACGACTTCGTAGGTTCCAGTGGCCGGAACAACACGGAAGATGGTGCCACATCCCGCGAAGCAGTTGCCAGTACCGCCGGCTCTGGTCAGTCCGTAGAGGTTGCCGTCCGTTCCCGCCACCATCATCTCGGGGAGATAGCCGTCAGTGCAATTCTTGGCCGAACAAAACTGGTGAATCAATTGGAACCCAGATTTCCGGCCCACTCGGTACAGAACGCCGTGTCCTGGTACACCGCCATTGACGGTCATGCCATAGAAATTTCCGTCGGAGCCTTCTGTAATCGGACCCGGATTGTTGCCGTTAGGATAGTTGCTCTTGACGCCCGGGAGAAACGTGTGGAGCAGGGTAAACTTGCCGTTGGGCGTAACCGAAAAGACGGTTCCCCCATTCGGTTGTGATTGGTTGCCCTCACTGGATACGAACGTAGTGCCGTAGAAGTTGCCGTCTGAGCCTTGGATGAGGGAGGGCTCGCCTCCGCGTGGACACGGTCCAACCCTCTGAGCTTTGTTTCCTGAGCAGGCAAAAGTGGCAACGGCGACAGGTTGTGGGTTGGCAGCATGCGCGGCAGCAGAACCAATCAGCAGCGCGAGAGAAAGAGCGATAAAGACTTTTTGCGACATTCGAAGTGTTTACCTTTCGTAGCCGATGTTTTTGAAGTTATCGCCACAAAATTTCGCGAAGCGACTGGCTGAAGTTATTTTGAAGGCGAGTCCCGGTTGTCGGCGGAGTGTAAGAAATGTGTAAAAAATTAGGTTTGATTAGAGATGTATGCACAACTCGTTCATTTTTCTTCAAGGAGCTACCCACAAAATCACGTCGCATGTATAAGACGAGGTCTTCGATCAAAGATTGACCTGTAGCTCCCAACTTTCGGAACTGGGGGCTATCGGTGCTGCCCTTTTCCAGCCGCAGCAGCGATTGCACCTGATGGGGCGATGCCGAGCAGTTCTCGCAAGTCGCCACTTCGATTTCAACGCTACGACACGCCTTGCGTATTTGCGAAAGTAACTGGCGCCGAAAGAGAGGGTTACACGCGGCCGTCTCGGCTTCAAGAAAATCTTGGATCAGGACGGAATAAAATCGTTTTCTTCCAGTTCTATGCCTTAGCAAATCGCCCTCACGCGTTCACGTCCGAAATACGCATAGGAGTTCGACTTTGCGGTGTCGTTATCAACGTGAAGTTTGTCATCCTGCGGCAAAAAAGAGTCCTTATGAATCGAGCCTGTCTGTTGTCTTACTATAGAAGAAGCTCTTTCTTGTTCGCGCTTCTATTCGCGTTTTCGTTGCTGAAGGTCCTGCCTGCCTACGCGCAGTTCACCCTGGTTAAGATCAGCGGCGATTCTTTTACCAATCCAGAAAGCCAACATAAAACCGAAGTGGAACCCGACACTTATTCGTGGGGTTCGACGATGATGGCCGCTTTTCAAGTGGCGCGAATTTCCGGCGGCGGCGGGGCAGACTTGGGATTTGCCATCACCATCGACGGCGGGAAAACCTGGACGCATGGCTTGCTCCCCGGCTTGACTGTGCATTACAAGCAGGGAACCCATGAGGCAGCCAGCGACGCTTCGGTGGTGTACAACGCCAAGTTCGGAGTGTGGTTGATTTCCAGCCTCCCTATTAACCCCTCCGGAGTTAACGTGGCCACCAGCATCTCCAAAGATGGTATCCACTGGAGCGATCCGGTCATGGTGGACAACGGGGCTGCGGACGACAAGAATTGGATTACCTGCGACAACAATACGAAAAGCCCCTTCTACGGCAATTGCTACACGGAATGGGACGCGAGCGGTTTGGTCCTTATGAGCACCTCCACGGACGGGGGCAAGACTTGGGGACCAGTTAAACCGTCAGCCGACAATAGCGCTGGTTTGGGAGGGGAACCTCTGGTGCAACCGAACGGCCATGTCGTCGTGCCGTTCGCCGGCGATGGCCTCCAGGTATTTAGCTCGACGGACGGTGGAGTCAGCTGGGGAACAAGAACCACCATCACTCCATTCAACGCGTTCGGCGACAACAGCGGATTACGCAGCTCTGGACTGCCGTTACCCTCTACTGGGATCGACAAATCTGGAAAGCTCTACGTAGTGTGGTCGGACTGCAGCTTCCGCGCGCATTGCAGCACGAATGACCTGGTCATGAGCACTTCAATGGACGGGACGAGGTGGACTACGCCAACCCGCATTCCCATCGACCCGCTGAACAGCAAAGTAGATCACTTCATTCCAGGGCTCGGGGTCGATCGCTCTACTTCCGGTAAAACGGCACACCTCACTTCGACCTATTATTATTTTCCTAATGCAGGTTGTCAGGGCAATGCCTGCCTGCTATCCGTAGGATTCACTACCTCGTCAGACGGAGGCAAAACCTGGACTCGGGGAAAACAACTGGCGGGACCGATGCAGTTGACCTGGCTGCCCAGCACCTTCTCGGGGCGGATGGTGGCCGATTATCTCTCGAGCTCTTACGTAAACGGCCAACCTTTCGGCGTCTTCATGGTGGCCATGGCGCCGCAAAATGGAGTCTTCAATCAGGCCGCTTACACCACGAAGGAACCGCTTCTAGCGGCCGCGAGCGAGCCACGATTCAGTTCCAAGGGCGAGAAGCAGATTTCCAGGGCGACGAGTCCGATTCCAGAGTTCCACGACGTTGAAGTAGGACCTCCAGTTGCACCGCCGATCACTTCGAAATAGGGAGTTGAATCTGGGAACGGGCTGTCGACATTTCGTTCGACGGCCGTTCCCATCTTGGCTGCAGCCTTCGACCGCCAGATCGCTTATTTGAGAAATGAGTGGAATAAAAGAACCGGTCTTCCAGTTAGCGATGTTGGGCATCTCTTCCGAAGTACCCATTCATCACAACATCATAGGAGAAAACCGTGAATCGCTTTTGCAGAATAGTCTTGACTTGGTTGAGCGCCGCTTTTTGGGCTACCGGTGCGCTCGCACAAACGACGCCACATTATCTAATCGTCAACAACAATCATCCTGACGGCAACTTTGCCACATTCTTCACGCTGGCAAAGAACGGCACTTTCGCCACGCACAAGAGAATTGCGACCGGAGGGAAAGGCATCGCTGTACCAAATTTTTCTACGTCGGCCGGCCCCGGTGTGGCCGTCTTTCACAGCACCACCGAAGACTGCGCGTTCGTCGCCGACCCCGGAACCAATGACATAGCCGCCATTGATTCCAATTTGCAAGCAGTCGGTCGGTTCCACGGCGGGCCGCTGGACATTAACAACTTCGCCGGGACGGCTCTCGCCATCAACAGGGATTTTCTTTATGCGGCCTTCACCGGCAAGGTTAACAGTACACAAGGTGGCCGGCTGGGGAGCTTCCGAATTCTAAGTGGCTGCCGGTTGGAGTTCTTAGGATCAGTCCCGGCGGTGGGAACCGGTTTCAATCGTTCCGTTGGTCGCTACCCAATCTCCTTGGCGGCGCACGATAAGATTCTGATCGTGATTTATGGTGATGGCTCGATCGAATCGTTCCATTTCTCAAACGGGAAGGCAGAATCCAATGGCGACCTGCAAAATTCCACGGGGGCCCAGAACTCCGAGCCACCGGTCTCAGTCGACATTACCCAGGATGCGAAATTTGCCATCTTTGGTGACGCGACCGGCTGTGCTCCTAATGGCCAAGTTGAAGTGGCGAACATCTCCACCGGCAAACTGAGCCAGCCGACCATCATTAACAACATGGGTGGTACTGATACCGCCGACACCTCACAAGTTCGTCTCAGCCCGGATGAGTCTCTTCTTTACCTCCCCGACGCAGTAGCGTTCTTTGATAAGACAACAGGAGCGGTCACATTTGGCTGCTTTAACGCACTGAAGGATCCGGACGAAGGCAGAACCACCGAATGGTGGTTCATAGCCGGGATGGCATTGGCTGACAACACGTCCGGCACTGGAGGTACGGTCTACTCTGCCGAAGACACGCTAGCTGTGGGTACGGCCGGCAACGACCAGTACGTCGGGTTTCAAAATGTCACTTCGAATGGCCAGTCTTGCACACTGACAGAATCCCCGAAATCGAACTTCGAAATGCAATCGAACAGCGCCGATTTCGGAACCGCGGCGACATGGCCGCCTCGGGCCTTCTAGCGCGCTGACTTGAGAACTGGGCGCGGCTGCTCCCCCGTGCTCTGCACTTACAGTTTCGCGGTCGCAACTCACGGCTGCGGCGAGTGCCGCTACGTCAGAGGCAAACATGGAACGCAACCGCGAGCGCATGACGGTGCGACGTCTGAGTAAAAACCACAATAAAGATCTGAAAAGTCTGTTCGGAAGTTCTGCGATACCCGTCAGCGCCCAAGTCCTGACCCCCTGCGCAGCAAACAGAAAACAAAATTATGGTGATCCTACGGCGAGAGCCGAGCTTGAGGACCTTCGCCTTGGCTAGTTTCGCCTTCGTCGCCAGCGAACCGCTCAGTCCAAACTTGCCTGCCCGGCCGGGCAACCGAAGTTCTCCGGCATTCGCGGATTTCTCGGATAATCGAGGTGACAATGGGTGTGGGATATCCCGGATGACGAAATTCGAGGTGCATGCCTCGACCGATGAAGTGCACCTTGAGCATTGAGCCGCCCCACGTAGAGCCGGCGATGGTCACCAGCACTGGCTGCGGGCAGTAGAGCGGATGACCTGACAAATAGGCTGACCCGCCGTGCAAAACGACAATCTCATAACATGTGTTCTCCGTATGCATCCGGAGCATAGACCCCGGCTCCAAATCCTGAAGCCTTATACCACCTTCAATTTCCGATTGCACAAGGTTCCGATTCACCTCGTCGCTGAGGTTTTCGTGGGGCCGGAATAAGCGGGGGCAGGTCATAATTCTTGGACATATCACACGGGAGTAGGGTGCGCCCCCGCGTGCTGGACGTTTACGATGCGTCACCGCCGATCCAAGGCCAGTCTGCGCGAAAGCTGCTTCTAGCCCGCATGCAACATGTGATTCAGTGGAGGGGGGATTCGGATATGGCGCAGTTGTCACTTTATTGTCAATTGTTTCGAGGATTGTCTTTTCCTTCGTCCCAGCGGCCCACCCCGAGCACGATGTGTACCGAAAAGCAGAGTGTTGCCGGGCCGAAGACTAGTGCGGTCAAGGTACCGACTACCGTGATCAGACGCCGCGCCGTGGAAGCAAATAGCATGGCAAACACGGAAATCATGGCGACCAGTTCTAATGAACACCAGAAAGGCCCTGGGTAATCCCGGTTGCTCCGCGAGAACCACCTTCTATAGTCAGAATTCTGCAAGGGAATAAAGCGCTGACCGGATGGTTTAACGATGTATACGTGTCAGGAAGTGGTCCTCATCGAACCTGGGGAGACCACCGACTGACGCAAGTCGTCGCCGTGCATACAAATGCCGGTCAGGAAGGAAAAATGCAAACAATAGAAGAACACAGAGCTCACCATGGAAGCATTAACCTCGTAAGTTTAAAGACAGAGATTCTGTCCGCATTATCTGTGGTTGGCAGCGCCACGAGCATGGAAGAACTCCGGCAGGCGGACTCGGCCTATAAGAAAGCTCTCCGCACCGCTCGAGGCATGGGTTATCGCCCGCACATCCGAGCCGGGTATGGCCAACAAATTCAAGTGGAGTGGGTGGCCCTAGGTAAGGCGACATTTTGTGAAGGTCACGCCAATATTGCGCGACAAGCGCCGACGACATCCAAAAGGGAAAGACATTGAATGTCACAAGAGCCTGCTTGCGCTGGACCGCTTTTACTATGCGGGTTGGGATCAGTTGATTGGTGAACACAGTTTCACATTCCCACCCAACGTCTATTTGACCGCGGAAAGAATCAGTGGGTACCATGCAACGAACGAGTTTGCAAAGAGGATCATATGAAACGCTCTTCTGAAACGCTCTTCCATTTCATGGCTGCTGTCGCTTTGCTGACGGTCGCGCCGGGGACGCTCGCGGCTCAGGATGGTGAAGAAATAATCAGAATCAAGGGCGGCGCACCGGGGCGGCCCGCTACCCATTTGACGCGGCCGCCATTGCCCAATTCCTCGGGCTCGGAAATGGGCTGATATTGAAAGTCGGGGTGAGTCGCTTTGATCGCGCCGGCGATGCGGTCGATTTCGTCGCGGCCTCGAAAGGCGCCTTTGCTCGGGTCGTAGAACACGCCATCCTCGTTCCAGAGCTCGTCGAGGGCGGCGCGCTGGGCCGTTTTCCCCGAAGACATCGGAAAGATTGCGGTTGAGCAAGGTCGAAATGCTGTTGGACATGATTTGTCTCCTCAGTTCTACGGAACGAGTCCGATTTTCCCAGAGGTTTGGCGCGCTTCAAAGAGTTGGTGAACTTTGGCCGATTCGCTCAGGCAATCGGGCCTTTACTGCGGCCCGGTTAGGCCTTCACGAACTCGACATCGAGAGTGTGGTGACCTCGTCGCCAACGAGAATGCCGCCAGTCTCGAGGGCAGCGTTCCAGGTCAATCCGAAGTCCTTACGATTGATCTTTATGGTCGCCGAGACCGCAACTCGGGTGTTGCCCCATGGATCCTCCGCAGGTGGTGTGGGCCCTTCAACGGCGAAGCGGACCTTATGGGTTACGCCACGAATGGTCAGGTCGCCTTCGATCGTCAATTCTCCATCCCTGACGATGCTGATGCTCCTGGATTTGAAGTCAGGGTCGGAAACTTCTCCACATCAAAGAAATCCGGGCTCTTCAGGTGCGCATCACGCTGTTCATCGCGCGTATGAATCGAGGCCGCTTCGATCGTGGCTTCAACGCGGGAGTTTGCGAGATCCGATTCATTCAAGAACAAAGCTCCCGAAACCTTAGAGAAACTGCCCTTTCACATTCGCGATAGTCATGTGCTTGACTTTGAACTCCGCCATGGAGTGGGCCGGGTCGATGTTCCCAGGTGGTGGTTGAGGTTTGTACTGGAGCTGCTGTGTTGGCCATGGTAGCCTCCTTATTTATTTCATCGATCTAGTTCATATCGATATCGCTATATATGGTGTCGAGTATACTTCACAGGATTCACATTTTTATGGAAGAACGCAAAAGGCCTCCGGAAGCGCTTCGTACCTGGCTCATCATGCTGAAACTGCCAATCGATGTCCCGTTATCTCCTTCCGGCATTCCTAGCGGAGGGATTAGGAGAGTCTGACTTTCGGGTCCTCGAAGTGCTGCTACACAAAGGACCGATGCCAGTGAATGCGATTGGCCCAAAGGTTTACCTCAACCCAGGATCAGTAAGCGTCGCGGTGGATCGTCTGTACAAAAAGGGATTTGTCAGCCGCGTGGAGTGCAGCGAAGATCGCAGGGTAAGGACCGTGACTCTGACTGAAAAAGGGAGGCAAACATTCATCCCTCTCTTTCGTCGGCGTACAGCACTCATCAAACGTGCCTTCCAGGATGTCTGTCCGGAAGAGCTGCAACAGCTGGAAGGGGTGCTTAAGAAGATCGGTAAACTTGCTGAAAGTCTTGCCGAGAAGAAAACCAGCTCTCAGTTTGGATGAGTGGATCGAGCACCGATCTGATTTAATCCTGGGAGGACCGCGACTGCAAAAGGTAAGGTAAGATTCTGGCAATTCGGAGCTTTGTTCCCAATGGCCTCTTTTCTGATTTTTCTTGTGATTCTAGGCTTTTCAGTTGGGCTGCTAAGCAGCTGGCGTCGAAACCGAAAACTTGTTGCACAAGCTCGTAGCGCCACGCAAGTTCAGGTGGGTGAGCGAACGAACGAACTGGAAAGAGCCAATGAGGATTTGAAACGAGCGCAGGCAGAGTTGCAAAGGCGATGGCAGTACCTGGCAGAGGCCCAGCGGCTGAGTCATTCGGGAACTTTTGGATGGAAGGTGCACACCGGCGAGCTGGTTTGGTCCGACGAAACCTACAGAATTCTGGGCTTCACACGAGAAACAAATCCGACGCTCGATCTGGTGTTTGACAGAATTCACCCCGAGGATCGAGATCGCCTGCAGCAGATCCGGGATCGTGCGACGCAGAACGGCATGGACTTGGATGTGGAGCATCGAATTTTACTGCCCGATGGTGTCATCAAGTACGTCCACGCCGTTGCGCATGCCGGAAGAGACAGCTCTGGCAATATCGAGTACATGGGCGTAGTTACCGATATCACCGAACGCAAACGAGCCGAGGAAGAGCGCGAGGCACTGTCCCGGAGCCTTCAAGAAAGCAAAGCGCGACTTGAAGAAGCTCAAAGTGTTGCCCATGTCGGCTATTGGGATTGGGATCTTGAGACGGGCGAGATCATCTGGTCCGACGAGACCTATCGGATATTCGGGTTCAAACCCCAAGAACGGCCTATGGATATTGAAACGGTTAGCGGGTTGGTCCACCCCGATGACCGCGAGGCACTCTACAGCACAGTAGACGAGGAGGTTGCTGTTGGCGTACATCCAGTTCACCAACATCGGATCGTCCGTCCAAGTGGAGAAGTGCGTACCGTTCAGTCCATTACCTCGAAGCTCTGGAAGACGGATGTGGGACCGGGGGATGGGATTTCCAGAGAGCACAACAGACTCTTCGGCACCGTCCAAGACATTACGGAATTGAAGCAGGCCGAAGAAGCGAGTCACGCCTTGTCTCGCGATCTACAGGAGAGCAAGGATTGGCTGGAAGAAGCGCAGCGTGTCGCTCACTTGGGCTATTGGGTCTGGGATCTAGAGACAAATCAGGTGATTTGGTCCGAGGAGACGTACCGCATCTTTGGGCTGGTTCCAAAGGCAGACTCCTTTGACATTGCGCTTGTGCGCGAAATGATGCATCCCGATGACAGGGAGGCTGTTTTTATGACGGCTAAAAAGGCGATTGATACTGAGACACGCGCCGACTGTGAGCATCGTCTTTTGCGTCCCGATGGGGAGATGCGGGTAGTTCATAGCTTGGGTGATGTGAGAAAAACTTCACAGGGCCGAATTCAAGTGTTCGGTACGACCCAGGACATCACCGACCGGAAACGTGTAGAGGAAGATCGCCAGGCGCTATCAAACGCTTTACAGCAAAGTAACGCGAGGCTTGAACAAGCTCAGAGATTGGCGCACATCGGGCA
>Ga0210409_10004612_pt1 | contig 14773 bp, 13 predicted proteins | sample IncBWH17MmetaG_FD_161649 | JGI IMG/M metagenome (GOLD analysis project Ga0210409, IMG submission 161649) | Forest soil microbial communities from Barre Woods Harvard Forest LTER site, Petersham, Massachusetts, United States - Inc-BW-H-17-M | ecosystem: Environmental > Terrestrial > Soil >... | reverse complement strand
AAGACCCGGAGAGAGCGGCCTTATCGCCCTCGACTGGAACAATGGCAACCGCACGATTCTGGTTGATACGAGGCTCAGTGGCCTTATTCTCGGCCAGACGCTTCATACCACGCGTGCCGATATTTATCGAACCCTGATCGAGGCCACGGCATTCGGCGCCCGGGTGATCATCGAGCGGATCCGGGAATACGGCGTGCCAATTGACCGCGTAGTCTGCTGCGGGGGCGTTGCAGAAAAAAATCCCCTGCTTATGCAGATTTATGCAGACGTGACCGGTTGCACGATGCATATCGCCGGTTCCGCCCAAACTTGTGCCCTTGGGTCTGCGATTTCCGCCGCTGTGCTCGCAGGACCGAAAGTAGGTGGTTACGCCGATTTTCAGTCTGCGCAGAAGAGCATGACATCGCTCAACCCGATTAAGTACCAGTCCATCCCGGAAAACGAGGCTGTTTATAACCGGTTGTATGCACTCTATCGGCAAATGCACGACGCCTTCGGCGGTGTAAACAGAAGTGCTGACCTCTCTGGAGTGATGAAAGAACTTATTCGTATCAGAGAGGAACAGACCAAGGCGTAGCTCGCTTTGGCCTATACGCGTCTTATCGTCCTCAAAATCAATTTAATCGGAAAAAAACTATGTATCTCCCCCTAGGAACCTACTCGCCTGAGATCAAACTCGGCCTGGTCTCGGCCTCACGAAACTGTTTCCCACGCAAGCTTTCAGAGGAACGCACCGTGCGGCTAATTGAAGGTTGCAATCATGCCGGCATTAACCTCTTTGTCCCACAGGGCGAATGTCGAATTATCGAAACTAAAGATCATGCCAGCGAGGCCGCAAGGCAGTTCAAACAGGCCGGGTGCGATGCCGTTGTGTATTACCTCGGTAACTTTTCCCCCGAAATCGAAGACGCCGTCTTCGTCAAGGCCTACGACGGGCCAGTAATGTTACTTGCTGCTGCCGAAGAATCGGGCGCAACTCTGCTTGAAAAGCGTGGCGATGCCCTTTGCGGGTTGCTGTCGGCCGCTTTGGCGATCAGTAAGCGCGGACTCTCTCACAGGGTGCACATACCGGAACTGCCGGTAGTCAGCGCGGAGGAAGGCGTGAGGGAAATCGCTCACTTTATTAAAGTGGCGAAAATCGTCAAAGGCACGCGCAACGCCACCCTCGGCCTTTTTGGTCCGCGTCCGCGTGATTTCGAGACCTGCAATTACAATCTCGCATCGGTCAATTCGATTGGCATCGAAGTTGAAGAACTCGGGTTGTTTGACCTTCAAAACGAGGTCAGGCGGATCAAGGATAAAGCAGAGGATACTTCCACGATTAAGTCTGATATGAAGCGGGAAATGCCGAGTATTCCGGACGAGGAATTCGCATCCCGACTCTCGGTGTATGAGAAAGCGATCAAAAACTTTCGGGACAGCCTGAAACTTTCCGGCGCTGCAACGCAGTGTTGGTCTGAACAGGAATTGAGCCTGCGGCACGTGCCTTGTTTCATCAACGGTCGTATGGCTCAGAACGGCTTCCCGATTGCCTGCGAAAATGACTGCTACTCACTCATCGCCGAGTTGCTCGGCCAATACGCGTCGGACGCGACCGTAGGCATTCTTGACATCAATCACAGTATTCCAAAAGACCTGCACGAAAGCCTGGCTGACTACCCACTCAAAGATATGGTGGGGATGTTCCATTGCGGTAACGCTTCGACTAAGCTGCTGAAGAATCCTGAGATGAAGTACCAGGTGATCATGAAACGCATGATGGAGCCCAACACGCCCGCCGATATCACCCGAGGCACGATTGAGGGGCAATTCGCTGCCTCGCCGATTACCGTCGTTCAGGTACATGGCATTGGCGATAACATGCAGGCCTATATCGCTCAGGGACACTTTCTGGACCTTGATCCGAAAACCTTCGGTTGCACGGGCACCGCATATCTGCCTGGATTCAGTAGATTCTATCGCCATGTACTGCTCGGCCGCTTCCACCACCATGCAGCTGTAGCGTTTTCCCATTGTGGCTCCGTTCTTTATGACGCGTTCAAGCTGATCGGTTTCAAGCAAGTTTACACGCCCCTGCCCGAGTCCATGCCTTACCCCGGCGAGAACATCTTCCGGAACGGCTTGCTTTCTGCCCATAGTTAATCGCCAAAGATGAGCTATCGCGATATCAAGGCTGAATGCTACCAGGCGAATCTGTTGCTACCGGAATTCAAACTAATAGATCTCACTTTTGGAAATGTCAGTGTCGCGGATCATGATCGTGCGGTCTTTGCCATTAAGCCGAGCGGCGTAGACTACACGACGTTGACCGAGAGTGACATAGTCGTGGTTGATTTTGATGGCCAGACCGTTGATGGCTCGCTTCGCCCGTCGTCTGATACTCCAACCCACCGGCGACTCTTCCAAGCGTTCACTGGTGTCCGCTCGATCGTCCACACTCACTCCAGAAATGCCGTAGCCTTTGCCCAAGCCGGGATGGGAATCCCTTGTCTCGGAACAACCCATGCCGACTATTTCTATGGCGAAGTGCCGGTGACCCGCCCGCTAACTCCAGAGGAAATTGTTTCTGCCTACGAATGGGAAACCGGCAACGTCATCGTTGAGCGCTTTCAGCGTATCGATCCGATGGAAATCTGCGCGGTGCTCGTCTGGAACCACGGGCCATTCGTTTGGGGTCCAAATGCCACAAAAGCGGTCGAGAATGCTTTTGCGCTCGAGATCGTTGCTGAGATGGCCCTGAAGACTGCCCAACTCAATCCTTCCGTCCAACCGATCTCCAAGGATCTGCTTGACAAACACTTCCTTCGTAAGCATGGGTCAAGGGCCTACTACGGCCAAGGTTAGACTCCTTATTTTGTTCGGCCGCTGTTGAGCGACTTTAATTTAAATCCGCGGTCACCTTCTATAGCGAAGCAGAAACAGATGCTAATCAGGATCGGCTATGATATCGCGCTTCGTATACCTGCTCCCACTGCAGTAGTCTGCGTTCTACGCGTTCATCCGTCACGCGAAGGCGACCTCGTCGGCGTTGAAAAGTTCCGATTAGAGCCAGAACTGCCGGTCGAGGAGTACATAGACGGATTCGGTAACCACTGCGGCCGCGTCAATTCCACTGGGGGAGTGATTCGTTTTCTCAACGATGCAATCATTCGTGATCCTGGCGAACTGGACGCCTACGCACCCGACGCGCCTCAGCACGACGTTCGAGAGATCCCCGTCGAAACGCTCTCTTTCGTGTTGCCAAGCCGATATTGTGAAGTCGACAGCGAGCTGCTTGATTTTGCTTGGCGAACCTTCAGCACCACGCCTACTGGATGGCCCCGTGTAAAAGCCATTTGCGATTTCGTCCACGGCCATCTCCGCTTCGACTACCTGCAAGCTCGTGCCAATCGCACCGCTCTTGAGGCCTTTCGCGAGCGCGTTGGCGTCTGCCGCGACTTTACCCATCTGGCGATCACTTTGTGCCGCTGCATGAATATCCCGGCACGCTACGCCACTGGCTATCTCGGTGACATTGGGGTTCCACCCGACCCCAATCCGATGGATTTCAGTGCCTGGTTCGAAGTTTATCTTGGCTCACATTGGCACACCTTCGATGCGCGACATAACCACCGTCGCACCGGGCGGGTTCTTATCGGACGCGGACGCGATGCAGGCGATGTTCCTATCGCAATGGTCTTCGGGCAGCATCTTCTCGAACATTTTAGGGTGATCACCGAAGAGATTGATTCAGGCAGCGGATAGGGTTTGACAGCTGGTAGGGACGCGCTCCCGCGCGATCCGGCACTGCACGTCTGGAAACCTCCTTTTGCTGATTTTGCCGATGCCCAGGCCGACATGTGTCGCCGCAACCCTTTGTCCTAAAGTCCCTGGCGCTTGCCGCTCTGTAATATGTAAGGTTGGCAAACTTGAAAGGCTCGGCTTCCGGCGACCGGCGCACAATCGGGGCGCAGCGTCTGTTTAAGAGCCGTCTAACCCGCAATTAGCTCGTCGCTTCGGCTTTCACATGATTTTTGCGGGTTAGTCAGCTTTTTCCCACTGACCTGATCCCGCCGATCGGAGCACCGCGTTCACAACCTTCTCGGTCGGCATCGCGTCCTCAAAAGTCGGCTCGGCAGGCTTCTCTCCATCCAGGGAGTTCAGAAAATCTGCCACCTGATGGATGAACGAGTGCTCAAATCCGATAGCCAGGCCCGGCACCCACCAGTGGGCCATATAGGGATGATCCCCGTCCGTGACATGGATAGATCGCCAGCCGCGGAGCAATCCTTCATCTTTGTGATCGAACCATTGCAATCGATGCAGGTCATGGAGATCCCAGGCGAGCGATCCGTGTTCCCCGTTGATCTCGAGAGTATAAAGCGCCTTGTGACCCCGCGCGTACCGAGTTGCCTCGAAGGTCGCCAACGACCCATTCTTAAACCGCGCCAGGAACGCGCTGGCGTCATCGATGCCCACCTTCTCCTTTTTGCCGGTCAAATTGTGTTTCCGCTCCTTAACGAATGTCTCGGTTACGGCCGTGACGGAATCCATTTCGCCATTCAGCCAAATCGCCGTGTCAATGCAGTGAGCCAGCAGATCGCCCGTTACCCCGCTTCCGGCCACGTTAACATCTAACCGCCACAAACCCGCGCCACCTTGCGGCACATCAGCCGAGATCGTCCAATCCTGCAGGAATTTCGCCCGGTAGTGATAGATACGACCGAGTTTGCCCGATGCGAGGATCTGCTTCGCCAGCGTCACCGCCGGAATTCTGCGGTAGTTGTACCAGACCATCGTGCGAACGCCCGCTTTCTTCACGGCATCGACCATTTGTTGCGCTTCCGGTAGATTTCGCGCCAGCGGCTTGTCGCACAGAATCATTTTGCCAGCCTGAGCTGCTGCGACCGCAATTTCGGCGTGGGTATCGTTCGGACTGGCAATATCGACGACATCAATTGCTGGATCCTCGACCAGACGTCTCCAGTCAGAGTAATGCGTCTGATAGCCCCATTTGTGGGCAAATTGTTTTACCTTTTCCGGATCCCGCGCGGCAACCGCCTTGAGCACCGGCTGATATTCAATGTCGAAAAACTGGCTGACGGACAAATACGCGTTCGAATGCGCACGTCCCATAAAGCCATACCCGACGAGGCCTATATTGAGCTTTTTCATAAGCGTCTTGATTCTTCAATTCGAGAAAGAACGCCGGATACCATTGCGGCGTTCCCGGCGATCACGGCGCCCGCTATTCTTTCCATCCGTGCGCTTCACGGACCGCGATCATAGCCCCGAGAATGGAATTCCAGGTTTGCTGTTTCAGCATCACGTCATTTGCAAACATGCAGCCGTCCCAACAGATATGTCGGAAGGCCTTCGTCAATTCCCCTTGATCGTCCCGAAGCCAATAGCCGGCGTCCCGGGCGATGTTTAATTTCCCGTTAGGATCATCGGGCAGACAATGGCGCCCAGTCTTGTCGTGCGAGCCGCTGCCTTTTACGGTCGCATCGTTCTGAGCAACGTGGAAATCGACAGTCCACGGACGCAGCGAGTGGGTCATGGTTTTCAGAGCCTCGTGCAACTTTCCTTCGTCTTTCCAATCGAAATTTTGGGGTAAGAGGGCGTCTGCTGGAGCGTTATAGCCCATCGTGTAGAGCAATGTGTGAGCCATGTCGGCCTGGAACCCGAGAGTCCGGGGCCGATCGACCAGTTCAAGAACCTCTACCATTCTCTTCCAACTGTGCATTCCGCCCCAACAGATCTCGCCCTCGGCGGCCAGACGTTCACCATGATCTTCCGCAACAGTGCAGCACTCCCGAAAGGTCGACGCAATCTTCCTTGAACCTTCGGAGTCTTTGGCCCAACTCTCCGGGTCCGTCGCGGAATCGATTCGAATTACTCCGTACGGTCTCACGCCGAGTTCACGAAGCTTTCTGGTGATCCGTCCGGCCTTCTTAACCTGGTCAACAAAACGATGTCGTTCCTCGGAGTTGCCCATTGCTGATCCACCGCCCGTCGGAGGCCACACGGGTGCAACCACTGAACCGACAGCGAGGTTCTTGGAAGCGATTTTATCGGCCAGTAACTTTAGTTGATCGTCCGTCGAATCGATATCGATATGCGGACTAGTCAGAAACAAATCGACCCCCTCAAATCGGACGCCATCGCTTTCGGCCGATGCAGTGAGCGCAAGCATCGTATCGAGATCAATAAAAGGCTCGGAGCCAGGCCCTTTACCAACCAGTCCCGGCCACATCGCGTTGTGCAATTTTGGATAGTTATTCATGAAATGAAAAGCAGCGTCGGCGGTGATTGCTGGGCTTTGATTGGGGGGGTGATGTGTAAGCGAAGGCTCCAGCCTTTGCCCAGCGGCGCTCCACGCCGTGCTTCGGATTTTAGACCTAACCAATACCGGTTTCAATCCTCATCGGTTCGGTGATATTAAAAATGTATTTTCCGGTCCCCAAAAATAATTCCCCCCTTGGAAGGACGCTTCCGGACTTGGTTGAACCAACTCGTGTCTGGCGCGACTTTTTCAAACATCCGGACGAGGTGGTAACAGAAGGCTATAGATTTATTCGCGCGACCTGGAACGCGGTTTAGTCCACCGTCTCCTAAATCCCTTGGGTTTCGCCGTAGGTCAGTTGGCTGTTTTTCAAGGCGCGAGCGAAGCGCCGCTATCTGGATCATAACGGTCGAGCGAGCAACGCGGAAAAACAGCCAACTGGCCGCGGCCCGGAGGGTTGCGTTGAAAATGGGTCGGCTGCTTCGTTGCTCGTCAGTCGCGTCCCGCACCAGTTTGAGGGCCGCCGAGGCAAACCAGACCGCCACAAGCCTAAAACTGGTGCGGGATGCTCCTTCCTCCCGCCTCGCAGACGACCCATTTTGAACACAACGAAACCCAAGGGATTTAGGAGACGGTGCACTAGTTGGGCAAAGGCTGGAGCTTTCGCTTACGATACAAACCCGTTGCGCCTAATTCAGAAGCTCAGGATAATGTCGTCGCGCCACTTCCTCGCACCGGGCCAGAATTTCCGTCGCCGAATCCAATCCTCGAATCTCCTCCAGCAACTGGCCGCATTCCTTAGTGTCCAAAGTCTGTACCGCTTTTTTGACCCTCGGGACCAAGCCCGCGCTTGCGCTCAATTCGTCAACTCCGAGCGCCAACAGGAGGGGTGTCAGCGTAATCTCTCCTGCCATCTCACCGCACACCCCAACCCAGATTCCGTTCGCGTGAGCCGCCGATACGGTCATTTCAATCAGGCGCAGGATTGCGGGATGAGTTGGTTCGTATAAGTGCGCGATCCTTTCATTTACCCGATCTACAGCGATGGTGTATTGGATTAGGTCGTTCGTGCCGATGCTGAAAAAATCGACTTCGCGAGCCAAGCTATCTGCCACCAGCGCCGCACTAGGAACCTCGATCATGATTCCGAGTTCAATATCTTCTGCAAAAGCTACACGCTCTTCGCGTAGCTCGGCTTTGCAGGTCTCCAGCACCTCCTTTGCCTGTCGCAACTCAGACAAGCCAGAGATCATCGGAAACATGATGCGAACATTACCCAGAGCGCTGGTCCGCAGAATAGCGCGCAGCTGCGACTTGAAAATGTCAGGGCGATCGAGACAGAACCTGATCGCGCGACAGCCTAGAAACGGATTGATCTCGGTGGGCAGGTGCGAGTGGCTCAGAAATTTGTCGCCGCCGAGGTCGAGGGTACGGATGATAACCGATTGCGGCAAAATGGCTTCCGCCACGGCTCGGTAAACCGCGTATTGCTCCTCCTCGCTCGGTAAGTCGTTTTTATTCAGAAAGAAAAACTCTGTTCGATAGAGACCGATCCCCTCTGCTCCAGCTTCAATAACCAGCGATACATCTTCCGGCAGTTCGATATTCGCTGAAAGGATGACATGCCGGCCATCTGCTGTCGTGCTGGTGGTATCCCGCAGGCCGGTTAAGACTTCCTCGACGCGCTCCAGCTTTACTTCGATTTCGCCGTATTCCCATAATGTGTGATCACTCGGATTTAGAATGACAACACCGTTCGTCCCATCCAGGAGGACATGGTCACCCACCGCCAGGCGTTGCGAAATGTCTTTCAGCCCCACCACGGCTGGAATATTCAGCGAACGCGCCATAATCGCCGTGTGCGACGTGCGACTTCCAACGTCGGTAGCGAATCCGAGAACCAACTGGCGATTCAGCGTCGCCGTATCTGACGGAGTAATATTGTGTGCGACTACGACCTGCGGCAGATCGATCGTTCCAAGTGTCTTGGTTGACCTTCCAAGCAGATTCCGGATCACGCGTCGGGTGACATCATGAATATCAAAAGCGCGTTCTCGCAGATAAGGGTCGTCGATTTCACTCAGAGTACGGGCGTACCGATTGGCAACTTCGGCGAAGATAAACTCGACGTTGAACTTTTCTCTCTCGAGGTTGCGGAGCACTTCATCAATCAGGGTACGATCTTCGACGACCAGAAGGTGCGCGTCGAATATGCTGGCATCCTTTGCTCCGATCGCTTCGGCGATCCGCTGTTGCATCTCAAGGATTTGCGCCCGCGTCGCGATCAGGGCCGTTTCGAAGCGGGCAATCTCCCTTGCAACCTCCGAATCATCAATCGTTCTTTTCGGTGGCTCTTCGTCGTCGGGGTGGTGCAGAAACACTACCCCTCGAGCAATCCCCGGAGCAACGCCGACCCCGTGAAATCTCACTTCCTGACCGCTCATTCAGGTCTCATTCCTCATTGAACCGTTTCTCAATCAGCAGTTCAAGTTCCTGAATGGCTTTTTCGGCGTCGGCTCCTTCCGCCGAAAGAATCAGCTTAGTCCCTTGGCCGGCGGCGAGCATCATCAGGCCCATAATGCTCTTGCCATTGACCTGTTCGCCCTCTTTTTCGACCCAAATCTCAGCTCTGTGTTTGTTAGCCGCTCTGACGAACATAGCCGCCGGACGTGCATGTAAGCCTAGCTTGTTCAAAATAGTCACTTCCTTTTGAATTTTTCCGGAAGCTGGTCGCTTACTCAACAAACCCATCACATCTCCTTGTTCGTTTGCATTAAATTCAACAACCGCTGGTTAAATTCCACCGCGCTGTTCTGACCGAGGCTTTTCAGCTTTTGATCGAGTGCGGCCACTTCAACCAACCGGCCCAGATCGCGCCCCGTCCGGACCGGAATGGTGATGTGCGGAATACGAATACCTAGAATCTCGTAAAATTCTTGTTCAAGTCCAATCCTATCAACCTCCTCAAGCTCTTGCCAGTCCCTGAGCGTTACGATGAGATCGAGCCGTTTTTCGATCCGAATGCTACCAACCCCAAAAATAGATGCGACATTAATTATGCCGAGACCGCGTACTTCCATGTGATAGCGCGTCAGATCGGGGGCGGTCCCCACGAGTTCGCGTCCGTCGAGGACACGGAACCGGGTCACGTCGTCGCTGACAAGACTGTAACCACGCTCGATCAACCCGAGCACGCACTCGCTCTTGCCAACACCGCTCGGCCCGCGAATTAATGCACCGACTCCCATAATGTCGACCATGCTACCGTGCTCGGTAATGGTCGGCGCGAAATCCATTTCCAGACCGATGGTTGCGGCATTGATGAAGCGCATGGTGACCATCGGAGTACGAAAGATCGCGATTTCGAATTGGGCAGCGGCGTCCGTGAGCGCTTTAGGGACAGGCAAATGTCGGGAAACGATCACGCAGGGGATGTGCTTTTGGCAGAGCTGCAGACAGCGGGCTTGCTGTTCGTCGGTCGCCAGGCTTTTCAAATAGCTTACCTCCGCGTTTCCAAGAACTTGGATACGTTTGCCCGCGAAATAAGTGAAAAATCCTGAAAGAGCAAGACCGGGTCGGTTGATGGTTGGTTCGCGGATTTTCCGCTCGAAGCCGAGAGCCGGTCCGACCAATTTGAGCTGAAGCGCCTCCGCGTGCCGCGTGTAGAATTCGCCGACTGGGATAAAAGGTAACTTCCCTCGTCTCATTCTAGCCTCGCGACACTTTGGAGTGTCACTCTTTGTTGGCCCGATTCCACGAACTGATCACGATACTCTTCCAGCATTTACCGCCAAGATACTAGCAGGGTTATCGTGAGCATCCATTTCAAATTCAGGTTTTGCCTCTCTCGATAAATTGACCCATTACCACACAAAAAGTGCCCGGGTTCGCGCGGGCGCCACGCTGAATTCCCCGGGCACGCATTCGTTGTAACTCGCCTTATGTGAACGTCGGCTCGATCAACCCAAAATCCCCGTTTTTCCGTCGGTAAATGACGTTCACCCTTTCTGACTTCGCATTGAGGAAAACCAGAAATTGCTTCGTGGACATCGCCATCTGCAGAACGGCTTCGTCGATGAACATCGGCTTCACAGGATATTTCTCAGTATGAACGACCGCCGGCTCCGAACGATTCGTTTCGGCTTCCGGCCTAACAGGTTCGGCAGCTTCAGATTCGGGCGCCTCCTCTACCGCGTCAACCCACTCCCACCGTAATACCTTTTCTTCTATATGACGGATAGCATGTTTTCGTGGGCGATGATGCTGCATGAGGCGGGTCTTATACTTGCGCATCTGTCGCGCAATTTTGTCTACGACCTCGTCGACGGACGCGTACATGTCTCCGCTCTCGGCTGTGGCTTCGAGCGTAATGTGGTTGTTACAGTGCAAAATCATCTCAGCCGTGTGACGGTATTTCTGGACGTCCAGGATCATCTGTACTTCGATAATCTTCGGATAATCAAGGTGAAGGCACGACAACCTGCGGCGGCAATACTCTTTCATTGCTTCCGTGACGCTGACGTGCCTCCCCGTCACCTGGATTGGTGGATTTGCATTCTGTATCTGCATATTTGGGCGCTTTCTAATTTTGCTCTTGGCCGTTCGCCGTTCTGCTATAGCTGGGAGCCAGCACAAACTGTTCCCAGGTCAAAGAGCATGTCTCTGAGCGTGGGTTGAAGGTGCTGGCAGCCCGCAACATAAGTTCTTGGTTACATCCGAAAGCGTTCACCGAGATAAAGCTGTCGACTAATTGGATCATTAATCAGGAATTCGCGAGTGCCCTGGCTTTCGACTCTTCCATCAAAAATAAGATAAGCCCGGTCCACGATCTCCAACGTCTCGCGAACATTGTGATCCGTGATCAAGATCGCCAGACCTGATTTTCTGAGATTTGAGATATGCTGCTGAATTTCCGAGACGGCGATGGGGTCAACACCGCTAAACGGCTCGTCGAGCATCATGAGCTTCGGACTCGTGACAAGAGATCTCGCGATCGTCAAGCGCCGTTTCTCACCGCCACTCAAAGTCAGCGCCTGATTTTTTGCCAGATTGTCGATGCCAAATTGCCTGAGCAATTCATCGCAGCGTCGCCACCGCTCCCTGCGGGAAATTCGGAGTGTCTCCAGGATCGCCATGATGTTCTGCTCGACGGTCAGTTTTCGGAAGATGGATTCCTCCTGGGGAAGGTAACCCATTCCCATACGAGCTCTGCGATGCATCGCAAACCCTGTCACGTCACGATCCTGAAAATAGACTCGACCACCGTTGGGCCGGACCAGACCCACTATAAGATAAAAGGTGGTGGTTTTACCAGCGCCATTTGGTCCTAAAAGGCCGACAATCTCGCCTTCGTTCACATGGATATCGATTCCATTCACGACCGACCGGCCGCCATAGATCTTGACCAGTTTATCCGTACGGAGAATCGGCTTCTCGATTCGCCGCCTTGTTTGTACAACCGGAGACTCAATTTCTAGCCTAGTGAGCGCCATTCTTGTTGGGACCCCCAGCAGCGGTTCTATCCTCAATTAACGTCCTTGTGCTGCCATATGTTTGCATCCGTCCATCTTTGTAAAGTACCATCCTGACTCCGGGCGCAGTCGCGATGTGGGTATTGGTACCTTGTGTCACCTGCGGCCAGCCGGTTAACGTGATCGAACCATCTTTTGCTTCGTACAAAGCTTTTTCTGCTTTCCCGGTCGAGGTTACGGGTTGCTGAGCCGCGGTTTGGACTGGTGCTGCGGGCTGGACGGCTGGCGTGGCCACGCCTGGGTTTGGAGCTTGGCCCCCCTGCGTTTTGGGCTGGTTGACATGGACGATAATGACGTTTCCGTTAGCCTCGGCATCATTCAAGCCACCGCCCTCTTCGTCTTTGTTCAAATGAACCGTTAATCGGTCGGACGTCATCGTGAACTGCGGGTCCACGACCTTTACATTACCGATAAATACCCCGATGCGCGTCTTGGTGTCGAACTGCGCCTCCTGCGTTGCGGTAATCTCGGTTGGGCCTTTTGGGCGATCTTTGCTGTCACCCCCGAATAAATCATTCGAACTATCTGGCGTTTGGGAAGCTGCGGGGGCCTGCTTGGTGCTGCCGGAAGCTCGCTTCGTTCCGGGAGACTTTGACCCTGCGACCGGCGCTGAGGGAGATTTCGTGGCGGAAACGGGTTTTTGCTGCGCCACAGCACTACTGAAAGTCGCAACACAGATTATGATTCCAAGCAGGGTGACTAAATTCTTCACTGACTTAATGTTGTTGACCTTCGTTGCCGGACTTTGTTTGAAATTCGTTGCGATTATAAATCACCAGATGGACATTTCCCACCACCCTTCCCTGACGGGTTTTTGAGTTGAATTCCCCGCCATCTGCCGTGAGCACGAAGTCTTCTCTCGTGATACGAACTGGTTCTTTGGTCGTAATCACGTTCGTATCCAAATTCATCATCGACGTTTGCAAATCGATCTTTGCGTCCGGTTTACCGGTTTGCTCGCTGTAGGTCTGGATTGTGACCGTATGCATTTCGATGTTCTGGTCATCCAAACGCGTTGCAGTCTCCATTTCGAATTGCATCTCCATCTTTCCTTGTTCGTCGCGAACCGGAACGCGCAGCCCCTTGACCTCATGCCCAATCGGCACAGGTAAGTCAAACTTGCGACCCTCCGAATTGTCGGCAGCCTGCAGCGTCGCCACCAGACTTCCGACCGACCCGATCACCGCAAGAGCTTTAGCGACTGAGTTCATGGATTCGTTTAAGCTTCTCCAGCAAACTCGCAAGATCCCGGAGCGGAATCTGATTCGGCCCGTCTGAGAGCGCGTGACTGGGATCATAGTGGGTCTCGATGAATATTCCGTCGCACCCTGCGGCCGCAGCAGCTCGTGCCAGCACCGGCGCCAGCACGCCATCACCACCGCTGCGATCCCCTGCACCGCTCGGGCGCTGAACCGAATGCGTGGCGTCGAAGACTACAGGATAGCCGAGTTCCCGAATCCAATAAAGCGAGCGCATATCAGCAACGAGGTTGTTATAGCCAAAACTGACACCTCTCTCCGTGAAGACGTAGGACGAGCAACCAAAGTTTTCGAATTTATCTGCAATGTGCCGAACATCCCAAGGAGCGAGAAATTGTCCCTTTTTCACATTGACCGCTCGCCCAGTCTCGGCCGCTGCCCGAATCAGGTCGGTCTGGCGACTCAGAAAAGCTGGAATCTGCAGTAGATCGATGTATTGGCCGGCAGCGCGTGCATCCTCAGCTGAATGGATGTCGGTGGTCACGGGTACTCTCAGTTCATCCCCAATCCGGCGAAGCAATCGGCAACCGGCTTCCAACCCGACGCCACGGTAGGATTTGATCGATGTTCGATTGGCCTTGTCGTAGGACGCCTTAAAGATCCACGAAACGCCCAAAGAATCACAGATCTCCTTAAGATCGTTCGCGATCGACACCACGAACTTCTCAGACTCGATCACACATGGACCGAGAATATAAAACGGTCTTGGTCCCCCAACTTCCACGCCCCGAATGTCGAAGCTTTTCACCATTCAAAAGCCGGCTCCAACGGTAGTGTCCTGTCCCCGAAATACGAGGTATTTTGCCGGAGGTCAGTTGGCTGTTTTTCAAGGCGCGAGTGAAGTGCCCATATCTGAATCATACGGGTCGAGCGAGCAACGCGGAAAAACAGCCAACTGGCCCCGGCCCAGAGGGTTGCGATGAAAATGGGCCGGCGGCTGCGTTGCTCGTCGGTCACGTATCGTTTCAGATATGCTCCCTCCTCACGCCTTGCCGGCGGCCCATTTTGATCGCAACAAAATACCTCGTATTTCGGGGACAGGACACTAGTCTGTCAACATTCAGGACTTTTGCTCTAATCGGTGTCATTTTGGGTCAGTTCTACTCTGACTTCGCCGGAGATTGGGTTGTCTCTACGCTTCTTCGTTAGAGCTTCGCCCTATTGAATCAGCTTCTCCCATACTTTTTACATCGCATCTTTCGACCGGCTTACCTTGCATCTGGGTATGGGCGAAGGGGCCAATATGCGCTAGTTGCTGACAAAAAAGCCACGCTGCCTTGCAGTGGGGACTCGTGCCCTACTGGGCCAAAGATCCAAAAATCGCATACAAGACATCAATGCGAGGGTTGAGACGGTCCATTCCGCGCCATCGTACCGTCAAGCATCGCCGCTGCTTGATCCCTGCGATGGTTTTTTCGAATGGAAGAAAGTTCTCGGCGGCAAAATTCCGTACTCAATAAGCATGAAAGACGATTCTCCTTTCGTGTTAGCCGGGTTATGGGAGGGCTGGAAAGATCCGGCAAACGATGAGTGGCTGCATTACCTGCACGATGATCACTGGTGGATCGAACTAGTTCGTGCGGGAGATCCATACCCGGATGCCGGTCATCCTACAGGAAGAGCATCACGAGGCTTGGCTATCCGGTGAAGCTGGAAAAGAGGTGTTGGCTGCTTACCCGGCGGACCGAATGAAAGCATGGCCGGTAAGCCCGAGGGTG
>Ga0210409_10004610_pt1 | contig 14774 bp, 12 predicted proteins | sample IncBWH17MmetaG_FD_161649 | JGI IMG/M metagenome (GOLD analysis project Ga0210409, IMG submission 161649) | Forest soil microbial communities from Barre Woods Harvard Forest LTER site, Petersham, Massachusetts, United States - Inc-BW-H-17-M | ecosystem: Environmental > Terrestrial > Soil >... | reverse complement strand
AGTAGATAGCCAGATCTACCTCAAGTATTACGCTGATGACGCTGCGCGCCGCGATTGGAAGGAATCTTTCCCCGATGATCCTATTCCCGCGCACGAGGACCCACCTTACGACCGTGACCGTCTTCTGCCCAAGCCGGATTACCATCCGTCTGTTGGCCGAAAGCCCAACTGATTCTTGGAAGCCAGCTTGAGTGATTTCGAAGGCGCTAGTGTAATGGTCGGGACGACTGGATTTGAACCAGCGACCTCACGCACCCCAAGCGTGCGCGCTACCAGGCTGCGCCACGTCCCGACCGGATCGGCGCCACATCGCACTGCTGTGGGCCGTTGTCGAGCGTATCACTCGCGTTCGAGAAGGGTCAAGACGGCCAGAAGCTCTTCGTGGAGGTCGAGCAGGAATTTTCGATGCGCGCGCGATGTGGGCGCATGTTTCGCGGGCGCTTCCGCGGCGCGCGCGAATTCGCGGGGTGTCTCGTCGTGTGCGCCGGCAGCTCCGTTGCTGCCGTTCAGATCCGCCAGATGCTTCCGCGCACCCGCGATGGTAAAGCCCTCTTCGTAAAGCAGCCGCTTGATTTCGAAGACCGTCTCGATATCCTCGCGCCGGTAAAGGCGGTGCCCGCTGGGACTTTTCACCGGCTGCAAGGTCGGAAATTCGGATTCCCAGTAGCGCAGAACGAACGTCTTCGTCGCCGTCAGACGGCTCACTTCCCCGATGCGGAAGAGACTCTTCTCCGGCAGTTCCTGCGCAGCTTGGGCCGCACTCGCCATGACTTGCAAGTATCCTAGGCCGATTTCGCGCGGTGTCAACCCCTGAGCGGAGTGCGGTAACGGGCAAGGCAGGGCGCGACTAGCGGCGGTCGCGTTTCTTCTTCTCGGGATGCCACTTGCGTTTGTCGCTGTGGCGAGGCTCGTGCTTGGTGATTCGGCGAGGCTCGCGACCCCCGTCCTTGCGCAGCGCGCCCTTTTTCAGCCGCATGGTGAAACGAATAGGCGTGCCGACGAAATCAAACGCCTCGCGCAGGCGATTCTCGAGAAACCGCTGATAGCTGAAATGCAGCGGCTTGTTCTGATTGGTGAACAGCACGAACGTGGGCGGCCCGGTGGTCGCCTGCGTGAGGTAATAAATTTTCACCTTGCGGCTCGCCGGAGAAGTTCCGCGGTCGAGATCGACGCCGGCCAGCCAGCGGTTCAGCTCGCCGGTTGAAATGCGCCGGTAACGCGCCTGGGCGACGCGGTCAATCAGGGTATAGAGCTTCTCGACGCGCTCGCCGGTCAACGCGGAAAGAAACACAATGGGCGCGTAGGCGAGAAATTTGAATTTTTCCCGCACGATCGGCTCGTAATCCGCCAGGAGCTTGCTTGGATTTCCACCCGAGCCCTTTTCGCCGTGTTTTTTCTCGCGCGCGGCTTTTTCCTGAGCGGCCTGAAGCGCCAGATCCCATTTGTTCATGACGATGATCACCGAGCGGCCGGACTGCTCGGCGTAACTCGCGATGGTCGCGTCGTGCGATGTCACTCCGACCGATCCATCCACGACGATGACCGCAATGTCCGCGCGTTCCAGGTGCCGTCGCGCCATGATCACGCTCAATTTTTCGGCGATCAGTTTCGTCTTGCCCTTGCGCCGGATTCCGGCGGTGTCGAGAAACCGATACGTTTTGCCGTGGCGCTCGACCACCGTATCCACGGCGTCCCGGGTGGTGCCTGGTTCTGCCGAGACGATGGAACGCTCCGCGCCCACCAGCTGGTTCAGCAGCGTGGACTTGCCGACGTTCGGCCGCCCAATGATGGCGATGTTGATGTCCGGCTTGCCCTCGGGCACCTCACCCAGTGCGAAATCCTTGGTCAGCGAATCGAGCAGCGTGTCAATTCCGAATCCGTGCTCCGCCGAAATCGGAAAGATTTCGTCGCCCAGCTCGTAAAACTGCGCCGCCATTTGCGTCTGCTGCGGCAAGTCCACTTTGTTCACCGCAAGCACGGGCGGCTTGCCGGCGCGGCGCAGCAATTGCGCGAGCTCCGCGTCGAGCGGCACTGGCCCTTCGCGGCCGTCCACCACCTGCACCACGCGCGCCGCGTTTTCGATCGCCACGTGCGCCTGCCGCAGGATTTCGCCGGGAATGCCGGCCTTGTCTTCCGGCACGATTCCGCCGGTGTCCACAACTTCGAACGCGCGGCCTTCCCAGTGGGCTACGCCGTAGATGCGGTCGCGGGTGATGCCGGGCTCGTTGGTGACGATGGATCGCCGCGTGCCGGTCAGGCGGTTAAATAGGGTGGACTTGCCCACGTTGGGGCGGCCGACGATCACGATGGACGGAAGTTTCGAGGGCATTTTCAGGTCGTTTTCAGGTCGTTTTCAGTTCAATGTCAGCGTTGCGCCAGTTTTTTCTGCAGTTCCAATCGTTGGGTGAGCAAGCGATTTAATTCGCTGGGGGAAGCTTTGGATTCAATCTTTCGCTGCAACTCAGCGAGCTCGAGTTCGTCGCGGCGGCTCCGCAGGACGCTCAAGCAGCTTTCCGCCGATTCCCAGGTGGCTTCGCCGGCGGTCTCGAAAAGAACCTCGAACAGCAACCGGCGGTCTTTCTCTTCCAGGGCCGCGGCGAGCGCAGTGGGATCAGGCGCATCGCCCACCTTGGAGATTAGCAGGTCCAGGATTTTTTCGCTCTCCAGACCGCGATGCAACGCGTCCGCGGCCAGCTGGTGCGCCAGTTTTTCGCGGAAGCCCCCGGATTCGATCAGCATGCGGATCAGTTGCCGCTCGGCGGGTTTCACCACCGGCGCGAGCAAGCCCGCTTTCGGCTTCACTTCGCTGCGACGCTCGATGGCCGCACGGCGGAGCTCTTCGCGCAGCACGGGCTCGTCCACGCGCAATTCCGAAGCGACGCGCGTGGCCCATTCCGAACGCAGCAGCCGGTTCGGAAGGCGCTGAATGTAGGGCATCAGAAAGTTCAGCGCGGCGACTTTTCCAGCGGCCGTCGAACGGTCCATGTGCCGCGCGCGCCCGATCAGGTAATCGAGATACGGCGGCGCCTGCGCGAGCAATTTGCGATAGGCCTCCGCGCCGTGCTCCTTCAGGAATTTGTCGGGGTCCGCGCCGCCCGGCAGCGCCAGCACGCGGACGTCAAATTCTTTTTCGAGCAGCAGCGTCACGGATCGCTCGGTCGCCACTTGTCCCGCGGTATCGGGATCGTAATTCACCACCACGCGGTGCGTGAACCGACCCAGCAGTTTGATCTGCGGCTCCGCCAGGCTCGTGCCGCAGCTGGCGACCACGTTGGTGATTCCCGCTCGCGCCACGGCGATGGCGTCCATGTAGCCTTCGACGAGAATGCCGAAATCGCTTTTTCGCAGCTCTTCCTTTGCGCGATCCAGATGGTAGAGCACGTTGCTTTTGGAATAGATCGGCGTCTCGGGCGAGTTCATGTACTTCGGCATGTCGTCGCCCATGGCGCGCCCGCCGAAGGCAATCACTTTCCCGGCTTCGTTGGCGATCGGGAACATGATGCGGCGGCGGAAGCGGTCGTACAGACGTCCGCCCTCGTTGCGCGAGACAAGGCCGGAGGCTTCGAGCAGCTTTTCGGGATATTTCTGTTTCAGCAGGCGCAGCAGCGCGTCGCCCGAAGCGGGCGCCCATCCAAGGCCGAAACGAACGATCGCCTCGCGATTCAATCCGCGGTCTTCGAGATACGCTTCGGCGATTTTGCCTTCGTGACCTTCGCGAAGCTGGCGCGCAAAGAATGCCGCCGCCTCTCGCTGCATTTCCACCAACGCGCTGCGCTGCTGATTCTCGCGGTGCTCCTCCGGCGAACGCTCGCGCGGCCTAGGAATCGGGACTCCGCATTTCTCGGCGACGATGCGTATCGCCTCGGGAAACGGGCATTTGTCCATTTCCTGCACGAATTTGAAAACGTCGCCGCCTGCGCCGCAGCCAAAGCAGTGATAGATCTGCCGGACCGGATGGACGGCGAACGAAGGAGTCTTTTCCTGGTGGAACGGGCACAGCCCCGTAAAATTCTGCCCGGTCTTCTTCAGACGGACGTATTCGCCGATGACCCGGACGATGTCCGCCTGCTGCTTTACTTTCTCCGCGAATGAGCCGGCTTCAGCCATGCAGCCCTTCTCTTAGCACCATACTGTCACGATTTCAATTCAGCGACCGTTATCGCTGTGCCGCCTCGATCTTCCGCCTCGGCGTGAATGCTGGCGACGAGCGGGTGCGAAGACAAGTATTCGGCGACGCCCCTGCGCAGAGCTCCGGTGCCATGGCCGTGAATGATTCGAACGCGGAGAAGATCGCGCAGGGCCGCTTCGTCGATGAACTTGTCCACGCGGCTGGTGGCTTCTTCCACGGTGCAGCCGATCACGTTGATTTCCTCGGCGGCGGGCTCGTCGCTTGGCTGTGCGTGAACCGTGATCCCGCGGCGGCGCTCCGGGGTGGCGGCATTCCGTTTCGCAGAACCTGCATCGCCCTCGATGCCGACGATATCGGCCAGCGGAACCTTGATGCGCATGAGTCCCGCTTCGACTTCGGCGATTCGCCCATCATGGCGGCGAAACACGAGGCCTTGCTTGAATCCCTTCACCTGCACGCGTGCTCCTTCGGCGAGAAGTTCCGGCGCGACCGGCGCCGCGGACGCGACCGCCGAAGCGCCCAAATCGGCCCGCGACGCAGCGAGGGTTTCGACGACCGCGGCGTCGGCTTCGGCGCGCGCATCGGAGCCAAGCTTTCCCATGCGCCGGCCGGCTTGTTTTTCGAGCTGCGCGCGCGCGCCGCGATCCTTGATATCGGCGGCGACGCGTTCGACTTCGCTTTCGAGCCGCTTCTGCGTGGCCAGAAAACTCTTTTCCAATTCCGCGATGCGCTTCTTCTGCCGCTCGACCCATTCCGTTTGCAGCAGGCGACGCTCGCCCTCGAGCCGCGCCAGTTCCTCGCGGCCCTGGCGCGTCACCTGCTCCATTTCGTCGCGGCTGCGGTGCAAATAGGCGATCAGGTCGCGGGCCTCGCGCGATTCCGGCGAAAGGCTGGCCTGCGCGTGTTCCAGCACGCGCGAGGGCAAGCCGAGCCGCCGCGCGATTTCGATTCCGCTGGACGTTCCCGGGACGCCCACGAGCAGGCGGTAGGTCGGCCGCAAATTGACCTGATCGAATTCCATCGCGGCGTTGACGATTCCCGGCGTGGTGGAGGCGTAGGCCTTCAGGCGATCGTGGTGAGTGGTGGCCAGCGTCAGCGGGCGGCGCGCGCGAAATTCCTCGAGCAGCGCAACGGCGAGCGCGGCGCCCTCCTCCGGCGCCGTGCCCGTGCCCATTTCGTCCACCAGAATCAACGAGCGGTAGGTGGCGATCTCCACCATCAATTTCAGATTCAGCATGTGCGCCGAGAATGTGGAAAGGTCCGCAGCAATGGACTGCTCGTCGCCGATGTCCGCGAGGACGCGGTCGAAAACCGGCATTTCGGCGCGATCCGCCGCGACGGGAATTCCGGACTGAGCGGAAAGCGCCGCGAGGCCCACAGTTTTGAGCGAAACGGTCTTGCCGCCGGTGTTCGGCCCGCTGACGACCATTACCGTCTCGTCGCCGCCGAGGGCCAGCGACATCGGGACCGCCTTGCGTCCCCGCGGGCGCAGCGTCGCTTCGAGCACCGGATTGCGCGCGGCTTCCAGGCGCAGCAGATTCCCAGTTGTAAATACCGGCACGACGCAATCGAATTCCCGCGCAAACCGGGCGCGCGCGAAAATCGAATCGAGATGGGCGATGGAGGATGCCGCAGCGTCGAGCGGACCTCGTTCCCCGCGCACGCGATCAGTAAGTTCCTCGAGGATGCGCGCGATTTCGGCGGTTTCGTCCTCGCTCAACTGCACCAGACGGTTATTCAGATCAATCGCCTCAAGAGGCTCGACGAAAACAGTCTGACCGGTGGCGCTCGCGGCGTGGACCACTCCCGGCACTCCGCGGCGGTCCGAGGCGCGCACCGGGATGACGAAGCGATCGTTGCGCAGCGTGACGTAGTCTCCGCCCGTCGGCTCGCCGCGGGCGCGCAGAATGGATTCGAGCGAGCGCTGAATTTTTTCCCGCGCCTGGATTTTATGGGCGCGAATTCGCTTCAACTGCGGCGAGGCGTCGTCGCTGATTTCGCCGTTGGGCATTACCGCGCGGCGAATCGCGGTCAATAGCGATCGGAAATCGGCAAGGGCCGCTGCGCGTTCCGCCAGGCGCGGATATTTCGCGGCTTCGCCCTTGAAGGTCTGCCGGACTCCGCCGGCGGTTTCCGCAAGCGACGCGACGTCGAGGAGCTCCGCAGGAACGAGTACCGAGGCCGGCAGGGCGACTCGCGCGATCCACGCGTCCGGATCGGCCAGTGAACCGAAACCCAGCTCCGAACCTGCGCGCAGATAGGCGACGGCTTCGCGGACCAGGGCAAATTCGGTTTCGAGCGAGGCGACGTCCTGTCGCGGCGCAAGCGCTTCGATCGCGCGCCGGCCGGGAGCACACGTGGTTGAGCGGCCGACAATTTCCTTCAGCCGGTCGAATTCGAGAAGCTGTTCTGCGGAACGAGACATGGGCGAAGCATCGATTGTAGCCCGGTTGTCTGTGGGAAATCAGCGCGCGCCAAAACTTCCGGCAAGAAAGGTGGCCGCGTCGGACGGCGAAGATGCGATGCGGACAAGCTGGCCGTGGCGCTCGCCCCAACGCGAAGGATGACCAAGCTCGACTTCGCGCACGCGGTCGATAATCGGTTGCCAGAAATCGCCCAGCACGACCAGCGGTTTCCTTTTCATGGCGCCTTTATTCAGCATCTCCCAGACCACGGCGAGCTCGACCAGAGTTCCGGTGCCGCCGGGGCAGGTAACGTAGCCGTGGCCGAGCTTGATCAGCTCGAAAAGGCGGTCCTGCCAGGTTTTCGTGCGAATCTCTTCGTCCACCCAGCGATTGGCGCGGCCTTTGAAGAACTTCGCGGTGATGCCGAGCGTTTTCCCGCTTGCCTCTTTCGCGCCGCGCGAAACAGCCTCCATCACGCCTGCGTAACCGCCGCTGCAAACGATGAAGCCCGCTGCGGCCAGCGCGGCTCCGAGCGCATGGGCCTGCGCGTAGTGCGGATCGCCTTCGCGCGGCCGCGAGCTGCCGAATACGGTGATGATTTTTGCGCGCCGCTTCATTTTTTGGAGGCCAGCGGCGAAGGGCCCAGGGTTTCGATCATGGCGGTGGCGATGGAATCGACCGGGATGGCGGTTCCCGCGCCATGCTGCGGATCGTTGTTGTAGAAAATCGAAAAGACCAGGGACTCGCCGCGGAGCGTGGTGGCGTAGCCGGAGAGCGCCCGCACGTGCTCGATCTCGCCGGTCTTGGCTTCGATCAGGCCCGACGCTGCGCTGCCGGTCATGCGCCCTTCGAGCGTGCCGTCCACGCCGGCTACCGGCAGCGTCGCAAGAAAATCCCTGCCCCAGGGCTGCCGGGCGATGTAGCGCAGCAGCGTGACGATCCCGCGCGGCGTGACCAGATCGTCGCGAGCGAGCCCCGAACCGTCCGAAAGCAATATCTCGCCGTCTGCCACTCCGGCGGTTCGCAAGAAATCGCGCTCGACTTTCAGTCCCGCGGCGGTTGAGCCGACACCGAGCTTTGCTCGCCCGACTGTTCGCAGGAATAGTTCGGCGTGCAGATTGTGGCTCATCTTGTTGGTGAGGCGAATGCTTTCCAAAAGCGGCGGAGAAATGTGCTCCGCAAGAATGGCGGCATTCGGCTCCGGCAATTGCGGCAGCGGATCTGGAATGATCGGCTCGCCGCCGGCATTCGAAAAGGGCGGTGGCGCGTGCTGCACGCGAGTTTCACCGGTGATGCGCACGCCGCGCGCTTCGAGCAGCTGTTTGAGCGCGAGCGCAGCCGTTTCCGCGGGCGCGGTCATAGCAACGTCGAGCCGCATGGGCGCGTGTCCGAGCGCGATGGCGCCGCGCAGCAGGGTAAAATTGACTCCCGGCTGGCGGACGACCGCGAAATCCGAAGGCGTGTTGGGCGGCCCGGTGGTGATTTCTGTCGTGATCGCGCTGAGAGCAGCTGCGGGCTCGGTTCGGATGGTAGCCGGATCGCCGGCGCGCTGGCCGGGTCCGATAGCGACCGAAACAACGTTGTCATTGAAGGCGATGGCGGTGACCGGCGAGCCGAAGGAGAAGAACAGATCGCCGCTGGTCCAACCCGCGGGATAGGGATCGTAGGGAAAATAGCTGTCGTCCGAGACGATGTCCCCATCGACTTCGCGAAGTCCCTTGGCGACAGCTTCATCGGCCAGCTCGGCCAGAATTTTCTCGACGACGCCGACGCGGTCGCCGCGGCCCGCGTAGGGGAAGCGGCGATTGGAAAGATCGGGGTCGCCGCGTCCGACAAGAATCAGAGATCCGGTGAGGCGGCCGTCGCTGCCGACGGGGGCTTTCGCTTCAAGCGTGGTGTGAAACCGGTAATCGCCGCCGAGCGTGGCCAGCGCGAGCGCAGTGGTGATAATTTTAGCGTTCGATGCGGGCGTGAAGAAATGATCCGCGTTCAGTTCGTAGAGTGTTTCTCCCGTGTCTCGATCGGTAATTTGAATTCCCCAGTAGAGCTTGGCGGCGTTGGCCTGGCTGAGCTCGGTCTCCAGGCGCGCGCGAAAACGAGCCACATCCGGGCGCTCCTTCGCGGGCGCGGCTGGGTGCGTCACTTTCGTGTGCGAAGTGGTCTGCGCCGCCGCATCCGGGGCAGCCATGGCAACCACAGCCCAAATGACGGTCGCAGCCGCAAGCGCATGCAGGCCGCGATGGGCGCGTTGAAAATTGGCGATTGATTTCACGCGATCCGCGATCTCCATGTGGTTCGCCCAATTATATGGCAGCAAACGCCGCGATGCCCCGGGCTTTAGCGGCAGGGTTGCGCGATGCCGCCCGAAACAATTATCATGGTGCCCCATCCATCGGAGGAGGCACTCATGGCAAGGAAAACGCTTTCGTTGATGCTGTGCGCTACATTGCTCGGCCTGGTAGCCCTGTGCAGCCCGGCGCGCGGAGACGACAAGGAAAAAGACGAAGATCGCCTGCGCAATGCCGGAACGGTGTTGAAAGAGATTCTGAATATTCCGGACGACATTCCGCAGAGCCTGATAGACAAGGCGGACTGCGTGGTGGTCATCCCCACCGTTTTGAAAGCCGCGTTTATCGTGGGCGGCAGCTACGGGCGCGGCGCCATGACCTGCCGCAGCGGCGACACCATGCAAGGTCCGTGGGGCGCGCCGAGCATGATGGCGCTGGAAGGCGGCAGCTTCGGATTCCAGATCGGCGCGCAGGCGACGGATTTCGTCCTGCTGATCATGAACAAGGAAGGCGCTGGCGCGATTCTGAGCAGCAAAGTGAAGCTGGGCGCGGACGCTTCCGCGGCAGCGGGACCGGTGGGCCGGGACGCCGAGGCGGACACCGACGTCACCATGCGCGCGCAGGTTTTGACCTATTCGCGGGCGCGAGGACTGTTCGCGGGGATTTCGCTTGAGGGATCCACGCTGCGTCCGGATGAAGATGCGAACGAACGCATATACGGCAAGCATATTCCGTCGAAGGATATCGTGCTGCACGGCGCGGTTCCCGTGCCGCCGGCGGCGAGGATGCTGACGGCCACGCTGAATCAGCACACCCCCAAGAATCTCTCGAAGTAGCGGCTTCTTTGCTACCCGCGCCGGAGGATCACTCCTCCGGCGCAAGCGTTTCCTGCCTGGAGTTTCCGGCCGGTCGCCGGTTGCAGCAGATCTTGACCGACACTCAATTATGACTTAAAGTCGAATATGTAGGTCCGTCTTACTAGGGGAACGTTTGTGGCATCGTCCACCGCCACCGCAACGCGCGTCGTCGTGCGGCAAACAGGCCGCCGCGAACGCCATCGTACGGAAATCCGCGAGCGCCTGTTTCGCGCTGCGCTTCGTCTTTTTGCCGAGCGCGGCTACCTGGAAACCACCGTCGAGGACATCACCGACGCCGCCGACGTGGGCAAAGGCACCTTCTTCAATTACTTTGAAACGAAGGAGCACGTGCTGGCGACGTTTGGCGCCGAGCGCATCGCCGCGGTCGAGCGCGCGCTCGAACGCGCGAAATCCGAACCCGTTCTTCCGCTGCTGAGGCAACTGGCGACCGACATGGCAGGCCAGGCCAAGGAGAGCCCCGCCCTACTTCGCGCCATCTACGCGGCGCACGCTTCGTGCACACCCGTGCGCACGCAATTGCACAAGCGACTGGTGTTCGCTCGCCGTCTGCTGGCGGAAATTTTCGAGATCGCGCAGGAGCGAGGCGAGGTGCGGCGCGACATGCCGGCTGCGGAGTTGGCGCGGCTGGTTCAAATTCAGCTGCTCGGCGTCACCCTGGCATGGGCGCTGCATCCGGACTCGTCGTTGCGCGGCACAGCTCAGGCGGCGTGGGACCTGTTTTTGCCCGGGCTGCTGGCCGATACGAAACGCAGGAGCGCCAAGCATCGCCGGAGCGTCCGATGATCAGCCGGAAAACGCATGTCGAAACTTTTTCGCGCGGAAGCGCTGCGACCGCGAGGCGCCCGGAATCATCCAAAACGAGACGGCTTTCGGGAGGAAAAGCAGTGATGCGCCGGCTGGCAATCACGTCCTTGGTTTTTATTGCGCTGTGGGCACTGGCAGCGAAGCCCGCCGGCGCGCAAGATGTGCCGTTGGGCTTCCCTGCCCCGCCCGCCGGGCCGGTGGCCTCCCAAAACCCGTATTCCGGCAGCGTCCCTTCCAAGCTCGAGCCTGGAGTGCTGCAACTTACGTTGAAGGATGCGTTCGCTCGCGGATTGAAGCAGAATCTGGGCGTGCTGCTCTCGAGCGCGGACGTGACTTCGGCTCGCGGAGCGCGCTGGCAGCAGTTGAGTTCGCTGCTACCCAATCTCACTACGTCGTCTTACATGAACGGCTCGCAAGTGGATCTGGCGGAGTTTGGATTTAATTTCAAATTTCCTCCCGGCTCAGGGTTTTCGATTCCCTCCGTCGTCGGACCGTTCGCATATTTCGATTCCCGAGCGTACCTGACGCAATCCGTTTTTGACTGGAAGGCGATCAACAACGCGCACGCGGCCACGCAAATCGTGAAATCCGCGCAGTTCACCTACAAGGACGCGCGCGACCTGGTGATTTTGTCGGTCGGCTACACGTATTTGCAGGCCGTAGCGGACGAAGCGCGCGTCGAGACTGCAGATGCGCAGACAAAAACGGCGCAGACGCTTTACGACCAGGCCGCCGATCAAGTCACCGCGGGAACCTCGCCTGCCATCGACGGACTGCGAGCGCTGGTCGAACTGAAAACGCGCCAGCAGCGATTGATCCAGGCGAGGAACGACTTCGCCATTGAGAAGCTGACGCTCGCGCGCGTGATCGGGCTCGCTCCCGGGCAGGAATTCGAACTTGCAGACAAGTCGCCGTACGAGCCGTTTGCCGGCATGACCGTCGAAAACGCGCTCAAACGCGCATACGACACGCGCTCCGATTATCAAGCGGCGCTCGCTGACGTCCGCGCCAGCGAATATTCGCGCAAGGCCGCCGAAGGGGGATATCTCCCTTCTTTTGGCGTCAGCGCAGACTACGGCCTGGCAGGAACCTTTCCGAGCATTCAGACGCACGGAGTCTTCGACGCTCGCGGCACGCTGACCATTCCGATCTTTCAAGGCGGCCGCGTGCAGGGCGACGTCATGGAAGCGACGGCGCAGCTCGAGCGAAGCCGCGAGCGGCTTGAAAATATTCGCGCTCAAATTGACGCGGACGTTCGCACGGCGCTGCTCAACGTCGAATCGGGCGAGGAACAGGTTGCCGTGGCGCGGAGCAATATTGATCTCGCCGATCAAACGCTGGCGCAGTCTCAAGACCGCTTCCGCGCCGGTGTGACGGATACGGTGGAAGTTGTGCAGGCCCAGGAGGCCGTCGCGACCGCGCACGAAAACTATATTTCGAGCCTGTACACCGATAACTACGCCAAGATTTCATTGGCCCGCGCGATGGGCGCGGCTGAAGAAGGCGTGAAAGAGTATTTCAAAGGAAACTAAAACATGGCACAGAATACCGAAACCGAAACCTCACCCGCTGCCCCCGCGGAAAGCCCGGCCGCAGCGGAAACCCGCCCGGCCCAGTCGCCTGCCGCGGCTCGCGCCTCCGACTACCTGCGCGGGCGGCCCAACACCCGGCTTTTCCTAATTGGCGCGGTGATTGTTCTGCTGGTCGGCGGTTTCTTCGCGTGGCGATATTTCTCGAGCTACGAATCAACCGACGACGCGGAGGTGGATGGCCATGTGATGCCGGTCAGCGCCCGTATTTCCGGCTACGTCGCAAAAGTGAACGTGGACGACAACCAATCCGTGCAAGCCGGCCAAGTTCTCGTCGAAATCGACCCGCGTGATTATCAGGTTGCCGTGGACCAGGCCCGCGCCAGCCAGGCCGACGCGCAGGCGAGCGCACAGTCGCAGAATATCAATGTGCCAGTCATGTCGGTGAATACGACCAGCCAGACTTCCTCGTCCGAGGCTGACGTCGCCAATGCCGAGGCGGGAATTAGCGCGGCGCAGCAGCAGTACGACGCGGCTCAGGCGTCTCTGGTGCAGGCAGAAGCGAACAATGTGAAGGCGCAAAACGACCTGGTGCGGTACAAACAGCTGGTGGACAAACAGGAAATTTCCCAGCAGCAATACGATCAGGCCGTGGCAACTGCCGCGGCAGATGCCGCCGGCGTCGCGGCTGCAAGGGCCTCGGCCGCAGCCGCCGCGCAGCAGGTGACGCAAGCGCGCAGCCGCCTGACCACAGCGCAGGCAAACTTCAGGGCGTCGCAAACCGGCCCCAGCCAGGTCGCCTCCATGCGAGCCCGCGCCAATTCGGCGGACGCCAACGCACAAGCGAAGCAAGCCGCGCTGGAACAGGCTGAGCTCAATCTCCAGTACACAAAGATCCCTGCTCCGGCGACCGGCGTGGTCATGAAGAATGTCGAAGTGGGCATGAACGTCCAGCCGGGGCAGCAGCTCGCCACCGTCGTCCCGTTGGACGACGTCTGGGTAACCGCGAATTTCAAGGAAACACAACTCAAAAACATGCATCCCGGCCAGCGCGCGGAAATCAAAGCCGACACGAATGGGCGCGTCTATAAAGCGCACGTGGACAGCATCGCCGGATCGAGCGGCGCGCGGATGAGTTTGCTGCCGCCGGAGAACGCGACCGGGAATTACGTGAAGGTAGTGCAGAGGGTTCCCGTCAAGCTCGTCCTCGATCCGGGAGAGAACTCCGACCACTCGCTGCGCATCGGAATGTCAGTTGAGCCCAAGGTGTTCATGAAGTAAGGAGAGGGGATTCGTTGCACTCCTCGCTCGCCGTAGGATCCTCCTGCTGGCCCTGACGGACGACGAATCGTTCGCCAGCGAGTTCCATTCGCTCGCTTGCCGCTGTCCGGATCTTCCCGTAATCTGTTCGCCTGCGCGCCGGCCGAACGCATCAATCGTCAGGAGACCGAATGAGCTGTGCCATCTGCGAAAAGCGGCCTCCGAAACGGTTTTGTCCCGCCAAGGGAGAAAAAATATGCGCCATCTGCTGCGGGTGCGAGCGCGAAGTCACCATTGACTGCCCGTCCGATTGTTCGCATCTCGTCGCGGCGCACCGCTATGAAGCAGAGCACCGCAAACCCCTCTCGGCTGACGATTACCCGTACCGCGATATTCATGTGCGGGAAGACTTCGTCTACGAACTCTGGCCGGTGATTGCCGGACTGGCGGGTGCCATTCTGAATTTTCAGATCCAGCACAAGGAACTGAACGATAGCGCGGTATGCGCCGCGATCGAAGCTCTGGCTGAAACGCTGCGAACTCTGGGATCGGGCATCTATTACGAGAAGCCGCCGGATGGACCGCTGGCGCGGGCGCTCTACGGTCAAGTCGCCGAGTTCCTGCAGGAACTCAAGAAGAACGAGTCGGGAATGCCCGCGCTGACGGATTCGGGCGCGTTTCTGCTGCTGGTATTTCTGCTGCGCATCGCGAAGCGGGAAACCAACGGGCGTTCGCGTTCGCGCGCGTTTCTCGATTTTCTTCGCGCCCGCTTCCCTGTTTCGGCCGGAGCAGCAAGAGAAGCGCCGCGAATCATTATTCCGTAGGCGGCGCAGGCGCGCTTACGTTTCCTTGATCTTGAATTTCGGATTCTGGATGACGCCCAGCGTATTTCCGAACGGGTCGTGCACGGCACCGATCAGAATTCCGTCGCCGACGTCCTGAATCGGATCTTGCCCCGTGGCGCCGAGATCGATCAGGCGCTTGTAGGCGATCTGCGCGTCTTCGACGCCCCAGTATGCGATCCCGGCCGGCGTCCGTTTGGGGACGGCTCCCGCATCGGGCACAAGTCCCAGCTCATATCCGCCAACGTTAAACCCCACGTAAAGTGGCTGATCAAAGTATGGCTGCAAGCCCAATACGCTGCAGTACCACGACTTGGCTTTGGCGAGATCTTTTACTTGGTAAGCGGCGGTTCGTAGTCCGAGAAACATGAGCGGCTCCCTTGGTCTCGCTGCCGGCAGCGGTGCCCACGGCGGAGGCCGGCGGGCGACCGGCGGCAAATGCCGCTACGCAGAATAGCGCAAAAACCAGCGTACATGTGGAGACGGTCTTCAGCTTCACGCCGCGCACTGGCTTTTCTTCCACCGGAACGGCCGCCGGCGCGGGTACGAGCGCCAGTCTCGGATGTGCCGCTCGCCGATGCCTGCCGCGCGGTTGCCTTCTTCGTGCTGCTACGTTCGGCATACGTTTTCTCCTTGGCC
>Ga0210409_10004609_pt1 | contig 14774 bp, 9 predicted proteins | sample IncBWH17MmetaG_FD_161649 | JGI IMG/M metagenome (GOLD analysis project Ga0210409, IMG submission 161649) | Forest soil microbial communities from Barre Woods Harvard Forest LTER site, Petersham, Massachusetts, United States - Inc-BW-H-17-M | ecosystem: Environmental > Terrestrial > Soil >... | reverse complement strand
CGTCAGGCGCTACCTCGAAATAGAGACTGTGCGATTCTCGGACCGGCTCGCGGTCGAAATTGACGTGGAGCCGGCGGCGCTCGGCGCTCGGGTGCCGGCGATGATCTTGCAGCCGATCGTCGAGAATGCGCTCCAGCACGCAGACGGGCGCATCACCGTCACCGCGCGGCGGCAGGACCGTATGCTGCAGGTTTCGGTCACGGATAACGGGCGGGGGCTCGTGGACGCTCCACGGGTTGGCCATGGCATCGGCCTCGCGAACACGCGGGAACGGTTGCGGCATCTCTATGGTAACGCGCAGCGCCTCGAGCTTCAGCGCACCGAGGGCGGCGGCGTGCGGGCGACCATGGAGCTGCCGTTCGCGACGCCATGATTCGGACACTGGTCGTCGATGACGAACCGCTGGCGCGGCGCGGGATCCGCGCGCGACTGGCGTCAATGGCGGACGTGTCTATCGTTGGTGAATGTGGAGACGGACGACAGGCAGTCGATGCCATCCGGCGCCTGGAGCCGGCGCTCGTGTTCCTCGATGTGCGAATGCCGGACATGAGTGGCTTTGAAGTCATCGAGCGTGTCGGGGCGGGGCGAATGCCGGTCGTGATCTTCGTCACGGCCTATGATGTCCACGCGATTCAGGCGTTCGAGGTCGAGGCGCTCGACTACGTGCTCAAGCCGATCGATAGCGAGCGTCTGGCGCAAGCGGTTGCGCGTGCCCGGCACCGCATCGGGAGTGACTGCCGCCAGGCGCGGCTCGCGGTTCGTGATCGCGGGCGGCTGGTGCTGTTGGACCCGAACGACGTGACGCGCATCGAGGCGGATGGCGACTACGTCCGCGTGTACGCGGCGGGGGCGACGTACCTGGTGCGCGAGACGCTCGCGGCATTTGAGGCGCGGCTCGATGGGGCGCGGTTTGTGCGCATTCACCGCTCCACGATCGTGCAACTGCAATACGTGAGACAGTTGCAGCGACGGGATGACGCTCGGTTCGTCGTCACCCTTGCCGACGGTACGCGCATCAGGGCGAGTCGGCGCTACAGCCCTCGCTTGCGGGCCATCATCGAATCGCTCGTTTGAATCGTTGTGGGCGATGCTGAACGGCGAACGCCGGCGTGAGTGTCGATCGCCGCCCTCGGATTTAGTCCGAGCGCATCGCCCGAACGACGTCGGTCCGCGCGGCCCGCGCGGCTGGGATAGCCGATGCGGCGATGGCCGAGGCGAGCAAGACGACCGCGGAGGCAGCGATGGGCAGTGGGCCCGGCAGTGCCATCTCGATCAGGAAACGGCCCACGAGTCGCGCGAGGAGATAGCCGCCCAGTCCGCCCACCACGATGCCGACGGTGGCCATCCACGCCCCTTCACGGACGACACCGGCCAGGAGTCGGCTCGGCGGCGAGCCGATCGCGAGGCGGATGCCGAACTCGCGGATGCGCGCGCTGACGGAAAACGCGAGCACCCCCGTGACGCCGACGACCGCGATGACGAGCGCGACGATGGCGAAGACGCCGAAGACGAGCGAGTTGAGCCGGTCCGGCGAGAGCACTTCGGCGCGCACGTCGGCGAGCGTGGCCGGATGCTCGATCGCTTGATCGGCGGAGAGACCGCGGATGAGCGTCGTGATGGGCGCCACGAATGTGTACGGATTCGCGGCGGTGTGCACGAAGAGGCGGCTGTTGAATGCGCCGGTCAACTGCTCGGCTGGATGATAGATGGTCATCGTCGGCCGGGGCGCGACATCCGTATCGTCAATGTCGGCGACGACGCCAACGATGCGCCGCGGCGCCGGACTCAGGCCGATGTACCCGATGATCGGATCAGTCCACCACATGTGGTGATTGATGGGATCCTGACCTGGGAACATGCGATCGGCCACACTCTTGCTCACGATCGCCACCAGGTCGCTTTTCGCGCCGTCCAGCGCGTTGAAATCGCGCCCCTCGACGATGGGGACGTGGAGCGTCGCGAAGAACCCGGGTGAGATCGTCCGTAACCCCGCGCGCGGGTTGTCTTCACCGGAACTCTTGGCGTGGCCTTCGGCTGCGAACTGGAAAGGGAACCCGTTATTGTCGCGCCACGGCACCGAGCCGCCGAGCGCGACGCCGTCGACGCCGGGCAGCTGCGCGACGCGGCGCACCACTTCCCCATAGAACGTATTCATCTGTTCTGTCGTCTTGCCGTCCAGATCGGGTGGCACGTCGACCGCCAGCACCTGTGCCATCTCGAACCCCGGGTTCGAGCGCTCGAGATCCATCAAGGTCTTGAGCAGCATGCTGGCGCCAGCGAGCAGGACGAACGATGCGGCGATTTGCGTGACGGCGAAGACACGGAGCCGCCGGGTCGCGCCCGCGGTGATCCGCGCGCCCCCACTGGCCAGTCCGAACCCTTGCGATGAAGCGGTCGTCGGCAGACGCGGGACATAGGCGAGCACCACGGCCGCTATGAGGGCGAGCCCCGTGCCGACCCAGAGCATGCTCGAGTCGACCGTCAGGTCCAGCGCGCGTTCGGAGAAGCGCGACGCATAGCGGGCGAGGATTCCCACCAACGGCCGCGCGCTCACCACGCCGACGAACGCGCCCACGCCGCACAGGAGCCCGCTCTCCGCAAGCAGTGTGCGGCGCAAGGCGGACGCGCTCGCGCCCAGCGCCGCGCGCACGGCGAACTCGCTGTCGCGACGGACCGAGCGCGCGAGGATCAGATTCGCGACATTCGAGCACGCGATAATGAAGACGAGGCCGGACGCGGCCAAGAGCACGAGAAGGATCGGGCGCGCGCGCGACGTGACCTGCTCCCGGAGACGGGCCGCGCTGATGGATGAGCGCGCCTCCTTGGGGTACGCCTCCGGATGCTGGCCTTCGATTGTGGCATAGACGGTCCGGAGCTCCGAGCGCGCCTGGTCGATCGTGGCGCCGGGAGCCAGTCGCCCAAATAGTTCCGTCATCCGATGCGCGCGGCCCGTGGTCATCGTCGCCGACAGATGGTGCGGGCTCGTGACGACGTTGACCATGATATCGGTCGCGGCTGGATACGGGATCGACGGCTCGAGCACGCCAATGACCGTCGCCGTGCGAGTGTCGACGGTTCCGCTATTCAAGCGCACAGTCTTGCCGAGTACGGAGCGGTCGCCGTTCAGCACCGACGACCAGAAGGGATAGGTGAGAACGATCGCGCCGGATGCGGAGGGCCCATCATCCTGCGGGCCGATCAGCCGACCGAGTACGGGGTGCAGCCCCATGACTTGGAAATACGTGCCGTCGACGACGCCGGCGTTCACCGTTCGTGGCTCGCCCAGGCCCACCACAGCGAAGCCGGTCTGGGAGAACTCGCCGAACTGGCTGACCGATCGAACGCTGGATTCCAAATCGTGGATCTCGGGAATCGAGAACGTCGCGTTCGGTTGCTCGATGCCGGGCATGCCCTGGCGAATGTAGATGAGGCGATCTTCGTCGCGGTTGGCGAGTGGACGAAGCAGGACGCCGCGTACGAGCGAGAAGATGGCGGCATTGGCGCCTATCCCGAGCGCGAGTGTGAGGATGACCGTGATCGCCAATCCCTTCGAGCGGGAGAGCGAGCGAAAAGCAATTATTATATCGCGCATGCCGGCGTCCCAAAGGAAATACCGTGCCAGCATCTAACTCTACGAAAATGAAGAACGTACCTTGCGCGACGGCCGCTTGAGAGTGTTCGCTCCTGGGACCTTGGTTCCCATTGGTGGCCGTGGTACTTTCGCTGGCGCTCGGCGGTGAGTGTTTGATTGGTTCTAGACAGATATGAAATCTACGCCCACGCTGACGTCGCCCTGATCAATCAGGGTCCATTCGTGTCTTAGGCTCCGATTGCCGCCGAATATCCGACGCGAGGCGTTGAAGCGTGTGCCGACCGTGATCCTATTGGTGTGGTCGGGCGTTCTGCGTGCCCAAGCGGTTGCCGACGGTGATTCCGGGACAGGTGGTTCGCCTCGAAGGACGCACTCATCATGTGGATGGCAGGGTTGCCCGCGCGGTTGGGAGTCGCGCGATTCATTGCGCGCTCGAGGTGCGCGCCGTGACTCCAACGGTTGCTCAGCGAGGTCTGGTAGTCGCCAGATAGCCATCTCGTGCACGCCCTGAGCCGGCGCAACATTCGGCCTCGGTCGGTGGTGCACCCCCAGCGTTTGCCGCATAATTGCCGCGCTGGCTGCGTGATGGCTGTCGGGGCGGGTGACGCGTGCCGACATTGCGGCATGCGCCGACTGCTCTCCTGCCTCGTTGGTTTGGCCATACCGATTCTCGCCCCGGCGCAGACGTCGGCGCGACAGGTGATTGAACGCAGTGCTGCCGCGGTGGGCGGTCTCGATAAGCTGCGAGCGGTAACCGCCGTCCGCACCGTCGAAGAGGGCATCGAATACTTCACTTCGGTGGGGGACCCGCGAGTGCCGCCGGCTATCATCGCCGAGACCATCACGACTCTCCGGCGCATGGCGCCCATTGGGCTTCATCAGACGACGGTCGCTCGCCTGGCGATGAACAACACGCCGTTCACGCAGGCCATTGTCGCGAGTGACAGCGTCGTGAGTCGTGGGGGTGTCGCTGCTGCCGCGGCCTTCGACGCGGCGCAGGCGGCCGAGGTGGCGGCGCTTGCGCCTGATCGTGTCTTGCTCACGGCGCTGGCGGCGGGCGATCTCGCGGCCACGCGCGATTCCGTTATCGATGGCGCGCCGCAGCACGTGGTGGAATTCCACTGGGCGGACGGTCGCGTGCGCTTGGCCATCGACGCGGCAACGGGTTTTCCAGCGGCCATGCGGCTCGTTCGGGCATATCCGACGTTCGTGTTTTGGTCGCTGTGGGGCGATATGACCTTCGATACGCGGTGGTTTGGTTGGTCGCTCGAGCGCAACGGTCTGTGGTACCCTCGGCAACGAACCGTAGCGCTCAACGGGGAGCCATTTCGGCAATTCCTCGTGACGGAGATCGATGTGGCGCCGGCGGCGCCGCCGGATTCATTTGCCGTCGCTGATTCGGCTCGCGCCCAATTCGCGGCAAACGGTCACGCTGGGGCGAGGATGCCCGAGCCAGTGCTCACGCCGGTGACGCTCGGGGACGGGGTCGTTCTGTTCAAGGGTTACTACCAGTCGGCACTGATTCGCGAGCGGGATGGGATCGTCATCCTCGACGCATCGCAATCGAACGCCAGGTCGCGAGCTGTACTCGGGCAGGCCGCGCGTCTTTTTCCCGGTGTCCCGATCTCGGCCGTCGTCACTACCGCATCGGCGTGGATGCAAATCGGTGGAGTCCGCGAGTACGTGAGCCGGGGTATTCCGATCTACGCGTTGGACGTGAATGCCGCCCGCGTTCGTGCCGTCGTCGCGGCGCCCTACGTGACGTACCCGGATTCGCTCGCTCGCGCGGGGCGGGCCGCGATCCTGCGAGTGGTTCACGATCCGATCACGCTCGGTAGCGGTGTCAACCAGATCCAGCTGCTCCCCGTGGCGTCAGGGGACTTGCTCGTGTATTGGCCGGCGCGGCGCTGGCTCTACGCGAGCGATCTGATCGTGCCGGCGACATTCGAGCCAAACTACAATGCCGCGCGAGCGGAGGGGCTGCGCCGCGCAGTCGCCACGCTCGGGATCCGGGTAGACAGCGTATTCGCTTTTCACCTGCCACTCGCGGCGTGGTCTCCGCAGGCGCCATGACGCCGGAGCTAGGAACGCGGTTGGAAGAGCGCGCGAAAGTCCGCGCGCGCACGGAGTGCGGTGAACGCTGAGTCGTCGGCGATTTCGCGCGGCAGGTATTGCGACGGAATCGACTGAAGCCACGCGATGGCGGCGTCCGCGTCGCCGCTTTGCGCGCAGGCGCGCGCGGCGGGGAGGCCGAGATCGCGAGGCCCGAGACCCTTGTTCTTGAGGTGGGCCAACTCGGCGCACGCTTCGCGGTACTGATGGTTGCCAAGCAGCGCCTCACCGTAGGCGAGGGCCAAGCGTGCGTCGTTCGGGCGGCCACGAACGAGGGATGCATATGCGGCAGCTGCGGCGCTAAAGTCGCCGGTCACGACCTCGGCCGCCGCCGTTGCTTCCGGGATGCCATGGCGCAGCGCCGCCAAGTATGATGCGGACGTGGCCCGCTTGACCCAGTCGACGATGAAGTCGATTGCGTCGCGGGTTGCCGCATCGTCGTCGACACCCTCGAAGCCGTGATGTCCGCTCGGGTCGTTGAAGAAAGTCATCGGCGCATTCTGTGCAATCGCGAGGGTCGACAGCCCAATGATCGTCGCGGGGCCCGTGCCATTCCCGGTCGGCCTGTCCAGTCCCGCTCGCACGTACAGGATCGGCACGTCGCGACGGAAGTGCGTCACGGGACTGGTGCCATACAACATGACCGCCGCTTGGATCGTCGTCTGCGCCGAGTCTTCGACGATCGGAAAGGCCGTGAATACGTTGGCCGATGCGGCATACACGGCGATCGCGTGGCGATCGATCCCGTACCGATCCGCGTGGTCACCGAGGTGGGCGAGTGTGGTTTTGAAGTCCTCGGCCGCGTGGCCGAAGCGCAGTGTGGGTGTGATAGCCACGATTCCCTTGGCCGCTGCCGTGCGTGCCCAGTCCTCGTAGAAGGCGTCGAGGGCGGAGTCGCCGCGGTTGAAGAAGAAGATCAGCGCCGGACTCCGGTCTGGCGCGCCGTGCGCGAGACGGTAGACGTCCAACCGAGGCGCCGTGCTGTCGACGGTCCGTATGACCTTTCCCGGTGGCGGCGCGGGATAGACAAAATGGAAGGTCTGGGCGCGGACGGGAGCGGCAGCCGTACACGCTACGGCTGCGCCACATGCGATCTGTCGGGTCAGTATGCGCATACGACATGATAGGTCAGCAGGTGTGGTGAGGCCAACGTCTCCATCTGTTGGAGGCAACGCCACCGGGGCGAGCGGCGCGAGACACCGGAGGGATGAGAGGCTGCGCATCATGGGCGCCACATTAGAGTTGGCGGATAACACATCAAGGCGACTCGGCGAGCGCACACAGCGCCCGCTCGACATCAGCGCCATTGTTGAAGGCATGGAACCCGAAGCGCAGACGCGGCCCGCGAGCCGAGCCCACGACGCCGCGGTGAGTGAGGTGCTGGGACGCGGTGGTTGCATCGGCGGGCGTGGCGTAGTCGATGGCGACGAGGTGCGTTGGTAGGTCCTCGGGCACCACGCAAAGGCCGAGGGCTCGAGCGCCGGCGCGGAATGATCGGGCGAGATCCAGCGCGCGGGTCTCGCGCACGGCGGGTGGGATCGTCGCGAGGAGATCGAGGGCGGCACGCGCGCCGACCCAGGGCAGCCAGGCGAGTGAGGCATCGAGGCGGCGGGCATCGGTCGCGAGCCGGAGCGGACCGCCGTAGAGTTGCGCATAGGCGCCCGGTTGTCCGGCCGAACCGTTGCGGTGCAGGTCGGGTGCGTTCTTCCAGTTCGGCGCGAGGGGGACGAGCTCCGTCAGGTGGTCCGGGCGGACGTAGAGGCACGTCGTGCCGCGCGGCGACAGGAGCCACTTGTAGCCGTGGACGGCCGCGTAGTCGACGTGCGTCGCAACGGCATCGAATTGGAGAACGCCGAGCGACTGGGTAAGGTTCACGAAGAGCTGCGCGCCGATCGCGTGGCATCGGTGGGCGATCGCCGCGACGTCGACGCGCTGGCCGGTGGCGGACTGCACCTCCGAGAGCGCCACGAGGTGCACGCCAGGGCGGATCGCGGCGATGATGGCGTCGGTGCGAATCAGACCATCGGTGGCCGGCTCGAGCAGGACCGGCTCCCAGCCGTTCTCGGCCAGGGCCAACCAGGGAAAGAGATTGCTGCGGAACTCGATCGCGGGTACGAGGACGCGTGGTCGCGTGGCGCTCCGAAATGGGGACCAGCATTGACTCGCGGCGACCGTGGCGGCGGCGTCGGCCAAGGTCGACAGCAGCGCGATACTGGTTGGGAGCACCCCAATCAATGCAGCGACCGATTGGCGTACGCACTCGGCCTCGGCCTCCCATGCCATCCAGTCGAACGTCCCATCGGCCCAGGCGTCGCACGCGGCGCGAAGCGCGGCGATCACGGGCCGAGCGCCTGGCGCTACGCCGGCTGTGCTCAGCCAGCTCACCCGACGCAGGGCGTCGAACGCGTCGCGGAACGCGACGAAGGTCGAGTCAGCGCCCACTGCTGGGGTGAAACATGAACACGGCCAGAAGAAGGTAGGGGGCCACCGCTGATAATGGGACACGCGACAAGCCGAGTCTGGAACGAAGGCAACATCGTGCTTTGGCGCGCGTCATGTTGCGTTCATTCCAGACCGGCGAGCCCCGTGGCACAATCCAGAGTCGACTGCTCTCCGCTATGCACACTCGCGTTGGTGGCCAAAGGCGGACTTCGACTGATCGCGGTCGGCATCGCCTTCGGACTGGCCGGGAGCGCGCTCGTCACTCGCGTACTCCAGGCCAGCCTGAACGGCCTCGACCCACTCGATGTACGACGTGGCTCCTCGCCACGGTGTCGCTGGCCGCTCTCGGGCTGCTCGCGACACTGATTCCCACGTTGCGCGCGGCGGCTGACGACCCCGTAGCCGCCAAGCGCGCAGACTAATTGACCCCGAGGTGCCCTTTGCAGTCGGCGATCAGTTTGGCCGAGTCGTAGCCCACGCCTTCCTTGAAGACCGTGGTCACCTTGTGGATCACGGTCGGATCCGAGGCCAGGTCGCCGTCGAGCACGACGAGGTCCGCTGATTTCCCGCGCTCGATCGAGCCGAACTTGTCGGCGGCGCCGAGGACCTTGGCGCCATTCAAGGTCATGATCTGCACGACCTGAGGCGCCGTGAGGCCCGCCTCGGTCAGCAGCTCATACTCGCGCTGGTCGCCCAGACCAGGCGGTGTGCCAATGCCTGTCGGATCGCTGCCGGCGATCAGGAACCCGCCAGCATCGTAGAAGCCCTTCTCGAACGCCTCGGCGTTCTTGATCGCTTCGGTCTTGAACGGCCAGTGCGCGCTCGCGCCCGAGTCGATTTTCGCGCGGAGCTGCAGGAACTGCGCTCGCAGATCGGGCGACATGAGATCCGGCAGCCGTGGATCGTACGGGCGATTCGGGAGCAGCATCTCGAAGACATCGAGCGTCGAGGTCATCGGGACATGGTGATCGATCATTTTCTGGTACACGGCCTTGGCGGTCGCCGGATTTGGCGCGGCGTTGGCGACCGTCACGAGCGCGTTCGGTGGGCACACATCAGGCGACTTCGACGGGTCGAAATCCGTCGCGGTCGCGTATCCGTGCTCGAGATTGTCGATGCCGAGATCGATCGCCTCCTGGTACGTCACGGAGCACAGGTGGCCGGTGACCTTGAGACCCTTCCTATGCGCCTCATCGATCGCGGCCTTGAGCTCGGCCCGATGAATGTCCGTGTACGCCTTGAGCCACGTGGCGCCTTGCGTCGACCAATAGTCGACGAACTGCTTCGCCTGCTCCGGCGTGTTGAGTATGGCCATCATGCCCGCGCCGTTCGGTCCGCTGCCCGTGATGAACGGGGCCGTGATGTAGATCCGCGGACCGGCCTCTTGGCCCTCGTCGATCTCGCGTTTCGTGGTGAGGTCTTGGTACGGCGAGATCGTTCCCGTCGTCCGAATCGTCGTGACACCGGAACCGAGGTAGAGGCGCGGCCCCGAGTAACTGTCCATGATCTCGCGGCCGCCGACCGCGACATAGAGCAAGTGGTCGTGCATGCCGACGATGCCGGGGATCACCGTGCTGCCGTGGAGGTCCATCGTCTTCGCGCCGGCGGGCGCTTGCACGCTGGCGGCCGGACCCACCTGGGCGATCTTGCCGTTCTGAATGACGATGGTCTCGTTCTTCGCTGGCGCGGCGCCAGTGCCATCGATCACGGTCGCATTGGTCAGCACGACCACGGGGTCGGCAACCGTGATGTACACCTTCGCGCCACTCGGCGGCTGTGCGGCCAGACTCGACGCGAGTCCCAAACTGGGCAGTACCCACTTCCTCATCGTCACTCCACGGTGAAAGAGGTCATCATCCCGCAGCCAGGTGCTCCGCGATATGCGTGTGGCATTCAGCGACCACTGGCCGCGCGCCTGGCGCTACGCCGCCTGTGCTCAGCCAGCTCACCCGTCAGCGCCCATTGCCCAGGTGAAACAAGTAAGTGAGCTTGATGAAAAAACTGTCGCTCGTGCGCGTGAGGCCCGTGAAGTTGAACGACCAAGGCTCGGTGTACGCGCCATTGTATCCGAGGAAGAACACGGTCCCCGGTGTCGGCTGATACGAGAACAGGAAGCTGCCGCTGACGTTGTTCGCGACGTAGTGGGCGGCGGGGGTGAACGTGCCGGTCGTGGGGTCGCGCATCAGAATCGGATCGTTGGTGCGTCCATCGTCGCGCAGGTTCGCCTGAGCGACCGCGTTGTACTGGCCGATGAAGCGGACAAAAATTGGGCGCGCGAGCTGGTAGGCGACCTCGAGGTAGGGCACGCGCCGGACGTAGACTTGGGTGCCGTTCGACCGGCGCACCAATTGGTGCTGGGCGTAGATGAGCGAGATGCGTGAGCGATCCGTCGGGCGCCAATTGATGGTCGCGTTGACGTCGAAGAGCCAGGCCGACGACCACTCGTAGTAGTTGTCATCGACTCCCGTGAACGCTTGGAACGCCACATCGAACCCTTTCCACCGCGGCGTGATGAACCCGCTCCCGAGATCCAGGTTCGGCAGGTTCCCATTCTTCGCGCTGGCGTCGAAGTGGACCGTGTCGATGCCGGTCAATGTGCGCTTGGCGACGTAGTAGCTCTCGTACAGTGTCGGGTCGTACCCGTATGTCTCGAAGAAGACGTCCTGATAGAGCTGCCACCCCCCCCGCAGCGCGAGCGTATTGCTGAAGTGCCATCGCACGTCTTCGCCGCGGTGCAGCGCTTCGAAGTCGCCGTACCGCCATGTCGTCCACTGCGTGAAGTTGAACGTGTAGCTCTCGAAGAGGCTGCGCGGCTTGCCGTAGAAGATGAGCGTGTTGTCCAGTGTGCCGGTGACGACGCCCGCGCGCGCGATGTATCCGGCATCGTCCACGAAATGGGGGTCGACCCCCGTGAGTCGGTACGTGAGCCGCAAGCGATGTCCGTTGCGCTCGAAGAGCAGGTCCCACAACCCCCCGTTGCCGTGAACCGAATCCGAGTGTGTCGAGCTCAGGACACCTTGCGCACGGACGTCGTAGATGTCGCCGAAGACGAGACGCATGTCGACGCCGCCGACGTGGTTGTAGAGGCTCCCGTCCTCGCGGTCCGTGCCGACGACGCCCACGGTGAGACCGTCGCCGAGCTCACGGCGCACGCGAAGCGCATTGATGATCGGGTGTTCGCGACCATCGAGTGACGCGCTCGACGCGTCGATGGCCGAGAGGAGGCCAACGCTGGCGCCGCCGAGCTCGCCCGTGAGCTTCACGGCGCCATCAGGTTGGATGATGCGCCGGGTGTAGATGAGGTTCGACGTGGGGCCGACGCCGACGGACGCATCGAACTGCTCCAGGCCGTCGAGAAAGAACGGGCGCTTCTCGGGGAAGAACACGGCTTGCCGTGGGTCGTAGACGATCTGCGGGACGTCGGCCTCGATCTGTGAGAAGTCCGGCCGCGCCGTGCCGTCTAGTGTGAGATTGTCAGTGAGCCCCCACTTTATATTGCCGCCAGGGTGGAGCGGCTGAACGCCGTAGCGCCAGCCGTTCGGGCCGGGGTTGCCACTCGTCGTCGACGTGAGCTCCGGGTTCACATCGAGCACCGTGCCGCGGCTCAGATCTGTCAGTCCTTCGATGGTCCCGGACTGCGCCAGGAACGACGCGTTCGCGAGGCGGGCGGGCGCCCACGTATCGACGTAGCCCGAGTGCTGCACCTGGCGCAACACATTGAGCCGCCACTGCTGCTTGGCCCCGGATGAGAACCGGATACTCGCGAACGGGATCCGAATGGTGACCTCGTAGCCGTAGTCGGTCACGTGGCCGCGCGTGTCGTACGTGTAGTCGGTCGAGAAGTCGACGGTATCGCGCGCGGTGGCGGAGGCGATGCCGTTTATGCCCCTGGCTTGGGTGCCCTCGCTCAAGATGCCATCGGCCTGGACGCCGAGGGGATTGACTCCGAACACGTACGCCGTGCGGTGGTCGTGCGACGTGTCGAGCAGGATCTGGACGTAGTCATCGGCCGAGATCTTATCGCGGTCGGCGAGGGTGGCGTGCACGGGGCCGTGTGCTTCATACGCGCGGATGCCGAAGTAGATCGCGTGGCGCGTGGCGAACATGAGCACGACCGTGGAGTCCGCAGCAGGCACACCATCCAGGGGCAGGAATTGCGAGAAGCCGGTGAGCCGCGCCGCCTGGGCCCACGTGGGCGCGTCGAGCGTGCCGTCGATTCCGATCTCGGTCTCCACGCGCGGTACCTGGACCGTGAGCTGGCCCGCGCGGCCATCGTAACTGGGCGCCGGCGGCGGTGTCTCGTGGCGCCCGAGCGTGGCGAGCGTTAACACGATCAGAAGAAGGTGGGGGGCCACCCGCTGATAATGGGATACGCGACAGGCCGAGGTCTGGCACGAACGCAACATCGTGCTCTTTCGTGCGTCATGTTGCGTTCGTTCCCGGAACGGCGAGCGCCGGGGCGGCACATTGGCGCTGGCGTATGAGCACGACAGGTGTCTCTCGTGTGGGCGAGTCGGGCGATCCCGCGGCCCTCGGGTCGATCACCCCAGATTTCTGATGCGCGGCCGCGCGGTCTCCTTGGCCTCCTCGTCCCGCCACTGACCGCCGGCTGCCAGGTGCGCGAGGGCGCCGGCCAGGGTGGTCGGGACGGTGACATAGGTTGTCACGAGGGACGACCTCGTAGAAGTGCGATGATCTCGCCGCCTTTGACAACGCGACGTGCCTCAGTGATCCGCGAAGAAATACCACACCCGATGGCCGTCCGTCCGCACCCAGAGATAATTGAACCCCGCGGTATCACGGAACTGTCGCGCGTCCCTGGGAGGTTGGAACCATCGCGGCGCTCCATCGGCCAACCCGTAGATCATCGTGGTGTCCGCATGGAGCGGTGGACCGCCACTGCCCCCGCGCGCGATGAAATCGCGCACGATCGTCGTGTCGTGCGTGTCGAATCGCATGTACTTTGGATTGTCCGTAAATCCGCCTGCCTCGAAGTAGTAGACGTTGCGAGCCGCGTCACCGGTTGCGCGTGGAAACCAGAGTGCGAGTGCTTTCCGGCCGTCCGACGTATCCGGCCCGGCGAACCACTGACCCCAGCAATTCCCAAACAGCAGGAACGCCACGAGGCCAAACCCCCACCGGCCGCGCCATATACCGACAGCCGCGCATGCAGCCACGCACGCGATCGCGGTCAGCTTGAGCCGACGGTTGACACGCTTGACGGGCACTCGCGGCCGATTCTCGTCGTCGCTCACGTATCTCCAAGGTTGGCGTCCTGCCGTTCGACGAACCGCACCGATCGGACGCGTCACCCGCGATGCCGAGGGTCACGTGGTGGGACGATTTGCTGACCATACGTTGTTGCCGCGATCGATGTCGATCAGCCGGTGCTCCGGGTCGAGCTCGATGCGCGTGACATGCTTGCCCTCGAACACGTAACGACGCACGTAGCGCGTCGTATTGCGGCTCCAGACTTCCGCGGGGTAGAAAAAGTCTTCGGTCGCGCCGTCATTGAACGTGAACCGCGCCCGGATCGGGAGCACCCCGCGCGCGCGATTCGCGTATGCGACCGTGACGGAGTCCACACCGGGTGCCGCCGCCACGATAACCGTGTCGATGGCCTGATCGAAGTGAATATTTTCGAGGAACAGCTCGCGCCAGAACCAGTCGAGCCGTCGGCCACCGACATCCTCCATCGTGCGGAAGAAGTCGGCGGGCGTTGGGTGCTTGTAAGCCCAGCGGCGAATGTACGTGCGGAAGGCGTCATCGAAGGCAGTGGGGCCCAGGATCTCCTGACGGAGGAGCTGGAGCGCGACCGATGGCTTATTATAGTCGTCGAGGCCCAGCCGATCTGACGGTACGCGGTCGGCGCCGAGCTCGGTCGGAACGTCGATACGGAGTGATTCCGACTGCACAATGGTTTCGCGCTCGGCCGCCGCGCGCGCCATCTGGTCGCCCCGCTCCGGATACCGAGCGGCTTCCGCGAACGTATTAATGAACGTATTGAGCCCTTCGTCCTGCCAGAAGTGCGTGCGCTCGTTGGAGCCGACGATCATCGGGAACCAGGTGTGCCCGATCTCGTGCGTCACGACGTTGTAGAGCGCGTACTTGTCGTTCGTGGCGCCCTCCATGGCCACCATTGGGTATTCCATGCCAGTCACCGGGCCTTCGACGACGGTGATCTGCGGATACGGATATGGGAACCAGCGCGTCGAGTATTCCTCGATCGACGTGCGGGCCATGTCCGCGGCTTCGTACCACGTTCCCGTGGCACGGGGTCGGTAGTACGCATGCGCGAGAATGCCGTGCCAACTGGAGGCATCCCACTGGTAGTCCGGCGATGCGGCCCAGGCGACGTCGCGCACGTTGTGCGCGACGAATCGCCAGGTCTGCATCCCGGTCCGTGGGGGTCTGGCCGCGCCGCTCGCCAGCTCGGCGGCGGTTACAATGGCAATCGGCTTCTCGCTGTGCGCGGCGCGCGCGAGCCGGTCGCGCTCAGGCGCGGTCAGCACCTGCTCCGGATTCTGGAGCGTCCCGGTGCCGCCGACGATGTAGCTGGCCGGCACGGTGACCGCGTAGGTGAAGTCACCATACTCGAGATAGAACTCTCCTTGCCCCAGATACGGCT
>Ga0210409_10004607_pt1 | contig 14776 bp, 12 predicted proteins | sample IncBWH17MmetaG_FD_161649 | JGI IMG/M metagenome (GOLD analysis project Ga0210409, IMG submission 161649) | Forest soil microbial communities from Barre Woods Harvard Forest LTER site, Petersham, Massachusetts, United States - Inc-BW-H-17-M | ecosystem: Environmental > Terrestrial > Soil >... | reverse complement strand
CGCGTGCACGCGAAGGACCATCATAGTCGCCGCGGGCTCCTCAAGATGGTTGGTCGTCGCCGCCGGCTCCTGAACTACCTCAAGCGCACGGATCTCGAAGGCTACCGGACACTGATCGAGACTCTTGGGCTTCGCTACTAGGACGATCCGCTACCGGTTCACACTTTCGCGCGGGCGCGACGGCAACTTGTGTCGCCCGCGCTTTTCGCGTTTTCCCCTTATAAACCGATGCAACGTATAGAGAAGACCTTCGCTGGCCGCCGACTGGTCATTGAGACTGGCCGCATGGCCAAACAGGCCGCAGGCTCGGCCGTCGTAACTTTCGGCGAGACGATGGTGCTAGCGGCGGTCACCGTGAGCGACTCGCAAAGCCCGCTCCCATTCTTTCCACTCACGGTCGAGTATAAAGAGAGAACCTACGCCGCGGGCAAGATTCCCGGCGGCTTCATCAAGCGGGAAGGGCGCCCGCAGGACGCCGAGATCCTCTCGGCCCGGATCATCGATCGCTCGATCCGTCCGTTGTTCCCCGAAGGCTTCAAGAACGAAGTTCAAGTCTTCGTGTACGTCATCTCCGCCGATCAGGAGAATGACGCCGATGTCCTGGCCCTCCTCGCCACGTCGTTCGCGATCAACGCGTCCAAGATTCCCTTCTTGGGACCGATTGCCGCGGTTCGGGTTGGCAGAGTGCAGGAACGCTGGGTGCTGAACCCCACGTTCCAGCAGCTCGAGTACAGCGACATGGACGTCGTCGTCGCGGGCTCGAAGGACTCGATCGTAATGGTCGAGGGCGGCGCGCTCGAAGTTTCCGAGACCGACTGCATCGACGCGCTGGCCATTGGCCATGGCGGCATCAAGGAGCTGATCAAGTTCCAGGATGAGCTCATGGCTAAGCTCCCGCCCGTCGAGAAGATGGCTTGGACGAGGGCCGAGCGCTCCGACTTGCTCCAGGCCCGTGTCAAGCAGCTCGCCGCCGGTCGTATTGTCGACGCCCTCAATCAGCCTGACAAGCACGCACGGATCGAAGCCGTCGAGATCGTCAAGAAGGAAGTCATCGACGCCCTGATGTCCGAGTTTCCGGAGAACGGTCGCGACATCTCTGACCTCGTCGGCGACGAGGAATATCGGGCCTTGCGCTCTCAGGTGCTCGACACGAAGCATCGCGTCGATGGCCGCGGTCTCACCGACGTTCGGCCGATCACCTCGGACGTAGGGATGCTGCCCCGTGCGCACGGTTCGGCTTTGTTTACGCGAGGACAAACCCAAGCGCTCGTCGCGGTCACACTCGGCACCGCAAACGACGTACAGCGGCTCGACACGATCGACGAAGCTGGCGAGTCCACGAAGTCGTTCATGCTCCATTACAACTTCCCACCGTTCTCGACCGGTGAAGTTCGTCCTGTTCGTGGCACCAGTCGGCGCGAGATCGGCCATGGCAACCTCGCCGAGCGCGCGCTGCAGGGTGTGCTGCCAGCGTTTGAGGATTTCCCGTATACGATTCGGGTTGTGTCGGATGTGCTCGAGTCGAATGGGTCGTCGTCCATGGCGTCCGTGTGCGGCGGCTCCCTTGCGCTATTCGACGCAGGCGTGCCGATCAAAGCACCAGTCGCTGGTGTAGCGATGGGTCTCATCAAAGAGGGCGATCGCCACGCGGTCCTCACCGACATCCTCGGCACCGAAGATCACCTTGGCGACATGGACTTCAAGGTCGCCGGGACAGATCAGGGCATCACGTCGATCCAGATGGACATCAAGATCCAGGGCTTGGATCTCGACATCATGCGCGAGGCCCTGTCGCAAGCATTGACCGGACGACTGCATATTCTCGCCGAGATGGCGAAGGCCCTGCCGGCGCCGCGCGGCGATCTGTCGCGCTACGCCCCGCGTATTGTCACGATGAACATCAGCCCCGAGAAGATCGGCGATCTCATCGGCCCCAAGGGCAAGACGATTCGCGGCATCCAGGACGAGACGGGCGCCGAGCTCACGGTCGACGACTCGGGCCTGGTCACGATTGCCGCCGTCGGTGGCGACGCGATGCAGCGCGCGCGGCAGATGGTGCAAGCGCTCACCGCCGAGCCGGTGGTTGGCGAGACCTACGAGGGCACGGTCAAGAGCACGACCGCCTTCGGTGCGTTCGTCGAGATCATGCCGGGGACCGAGGCGCTCCTGCACATCTCCGAGATGCGCTGGGGCCGAACGGACAAGACCGAGGACGTCGTCAAGAAGGGCGATCGCGTGAAGGTCAAGCTGATCGATCGCGACGAGCGCGGCCGTCTCCGTCTGTCGATGCGCGCCCTCCAGCCCAAACCCGAGGGGACGCCGTCGGATTCCCAGGAGTCCAGTGGCGGCGCCCTCGGTGAGTTCGTCGCCGAGGGCGCTGGAGCGGCGACCGGTGGCGGTGAGCAGCGCGAGCGGCGTCCAGGCCGGGGTGGCCGTGGCGGTCGCGGCGGCGGTCGGTCGCGGGGATGAGCTCGGCTGCGCCGAGACGCCCTGGACGTGAACGTCCAGGGCGTGAGACGATTGGCCCGGCCTCATTTCCGGAGAGTTGCATCGCTTTGAGCGCATCTAAAGTAGTCGTTGAACCGCGCTCGGCTGCGCCGAGCGCAATAAGCGCGTTCGTCGAAGAGGGGCTTCGCGCGACAACACTCGACAACGGACTCACCGTCTTGTCCGAGCGCATGCCGGGCGTTCGCTCGGTCGCACTCGGCGCGTGGATCCGCGCGGCGTCGATTCATGAGACGACCGCCGTCATGGGTGTATCGCACCTCCTCGAGCACATGGTGTTCAAGGGGACGCCAACCCGCGACGCGCGGGAGATCGCGCTCTCCCTCGAGCGTCTCGGTGGCTCGCTCGACGCCTACACCGCCCGCGAGCACACGTCCTACCAGGCCCGCGTGCTCGACGAGCACGTTCGCGTGGCCGCCGACGTGCTCGCCGACATGGTGTATCGTCCCACCCTGCGCGCCGCCGACCTCGCCCTCGAGCGCAAAGTCGTACTCGAAGAGATTGGGATGGTCGACGACACGCCCGACGATCTCGTTTTTGAGCTGCACAATGCGGCGCTATGGGGTACGCACCCGCTCGGCTATTCCATCCTCGGCACCCGCGACACGATAGGGGCCCTTGGCGTGCGCGAGCTTCGCTCGCTGCACGATCGTGCGTATCACCCGGCGCAGACCGTTGTGGCCGCGGCGGGGAATATCGATCACGATCGGTTGCTGGTCGTGTTGGCCGAGACCGGGTGGGCGCAAATTCCGGCGGGGCCAGCGACCCGGCTAACGGCGCCGCCGCCGAAGGCGGCGCAGCCGAGCACGACTCACGTCGAGCGAGACACGACCCAGACGCACATCGTCTTTGGCTCGCCGACGATAGCACATGGTGACCCGCGGCGGTATGCATTCGCCATTGCGTCGAGCGTGCTAGGCGGAGGGATGAGCTCCCGGCTGTTCCAGAGGATTCGTGAGGAGCTCGGGCTAGCCTACGCGATTTATACGTTCTCGTCGCTGCATGCGGATGTCGGCACCCATGGTGTGTACGTGGGTACCGCGCCCGAAACCGCGGAGCAGGCGAGCGATGCCATTCGCGAAGAGCTCGCGAAGATCGCGGCCGATGCCCTGACCGCGGACGAGCTGACCGCCGGAAAGAACCAACTCAAGGGTCAGGTGACACTGTCGTTGGAGAGCGTCACGACCCGAATGTATCGCGCCGCCAGCGTCGAGCTGTACGGCGAGCCATATCGCGGGCTCGACGAAGAGCTCGCGGCCATCGAGCGCGTCGATCACGATGACGTGCATGCCGTCTGCCGGGAATTCTTCGCGCCGGAGCGTCAGACGGTTCTGAGCCTCGGTCCGGCCTAACTCTACGACTTGCCATGAACATCGGCGTACCGAAAGAGATCAAGACGAACGAGAATCGCATCGCGCTCGTGCCCGCCGGGGCCGAGTCGCTGGTGGCGGCCGGACATACGGTGTGGGTGGAACGCGGGGCAGGCGAGGGCAGTGGCTTCCCCGATGATCTCTACACCAATGTCGGCGCCAAAATCGCTCCCGACGCTGGATCAGTTTGGGGTGCGGCCGATCTGATCCTGAAAGTCAAGGAGCCGATCGCACCGGAATGGCCCCAGATCCGAAAGGGGCAGACACTCTTTACCTACTTTCATTTCGCGGCCGACGAGAAGTTGACCCGAGCGCTGATGCAGACCGGCTCGACCTGTATTGCGTACGAAACGGTCGAGCTGCCCACGCGTGAGCTGCCACTGCTCACACCGATGTCCGAAGTCGCCGGCCGCATGGCCGTACAGGAAGGCGCGAAGTATCTGGAGAAACTCTACGGCGGCCGCGGCGTGCTCTTGGGTGGTGTCCCAGGCGTTGCGCCGGCCAAAGTCGTCGTGCTCGGCGGCGGCATCGTCGGTATCAATTCCGCGAAGATGGCGGCCGGGTTCGGGGCGCAGGTGGTCGTGCTCGACATCTCGCTCGAGCGCTTGCGCTACCTGTCAGACGTCATGCCCGCGAACGTCACGCTCATCCACTCGAACCGGCACAACATTCTCGAGCACATCACGAGCGCCGACCTCGTCGTGGGCGCGGTACTCGTGACCGGCGCCAAGGCCCCGCGCCTCGTCCGCCGCGAGGACCTCAAGCTCATGCGCCCCGGCACGGTGATCGTCGATGTGGCGGTCGACCAGGGTGGCTGCGTCGAAACGATCCACCCGACGACGCACGAGAACCCGACGTACGTCGTCGATGGCGTGATCCATTACGGCGTCGCGAACATGCCAGGCGGCGTTCCGCGCACCTCGACGCTCGCCCTCACGAACGCCACGTTCCCTTATGCGTTCCAGCTGGCGAACAAAGGCTGGCAGTGCGCGCTCAAGGAGAACGGGGCCCTGCTCAAGGGGCTGAACATCGTCGACGGGCACGTCACGTATGCCGCGGTCGCCGAAGCGTTCGGGATTCGCTACGAGGACCCGCGAGGTTTCTTGTCCTAATGTCAGTTCCGCCGATCTTGTGTTATCACAAGGTCGACCGCCGGGGAGACTTGGGCGTGACGCGCCTGTCTCCCCGGCGTTTTGCCAAGCAGCTGGAGCGCCTAGCCACCGCGGGATGGCGGACCCTGTCACTCGAGGAAGTCGAGCGATGCGTCCGGGGTGATCGGACGCTGGACGAGCGCGAGATGGTCATCACGTTCGATGATGCTTATCGAGGCTTAAGGGAGCACGCCTTCCCGGCGCTGGCCGGCGTCGGGTACACGGCGATCTGCGCGGTCATCACCGACTACGCGGGCCGCCTCAACCGCTGGGATGTCGCGTATGGCGGCCGCCGCTTTGCGCACCTGGCATGGCGGGACATGCGCCACTGGCAGTCGCGTGGCGTCGAGTTCATTTCTCACACGGCCACACACCCACGCCTGACCTGGCTCCGCGCCCACCAGGCAGCCGATGAGCTCTCCCGCTCGCGCCAAGCGCTGGAGGCCGCCCTCGGCGCCGCTCCCAGGGCGATCGCCTATCCATTCGGCGCGGCGAGCCACCGCGAGCGCACGCTCGCCTCGGCGGCGGGCTACTCCATGGGGTTCACGATCGCGACCACGTGGCGCGGCGACGCTTTAGCAGTGCCCCGGCTACCCGTCTATGTCTGGTCTCGCGATGTCCCGGTCGCGGGACCCGCCGAGCGCCTCGTCGCGGCCGCCGCGAACCGCTGTGCCGTCGGCACGAGCATTCTCCAGCGACTCACGCGAAGTAGCGGAAAATGACCGGCAGCAGCGCGGGCTGCTGAAAGAGGGCGGCGTAAAAGATCCGGCGCAGTGTGCGCTTATCCTCGGGGATGGCGTTCACCGAGCACGCCAGCGAGTCGAAGAACTGGTCGTCGAATTTGCCGAGGGCTTCTTTCACGCGGTAGAAGCGCTCGTGATCGTGCCCGAGCACGTGCATCCACCGATCGTGATACGCACCGAGTCTTCGGGCCGACGTGTCCCCCTCGGCAATGGCCTCGACCGCTGTCTCTGCAGCCAGTCGGCCGGCTTTCATGGCATTGACGATCCCCGCGCCTGACAGCGGGTTGATCATATGCGCGGCATCGCCGCACAGCATGACACCATCAGCGACGCTGCTTCGCACCGTCGTCTGAACGACGACACCGCCGACCGTTCGAGATCCTCTCCTTCCCGTGGGAAATGCCGTGCCGATGTAGTCGTCGAGGTAAGCCATAGCATTCCGTCGAGCCCGAAGGGCGACGACGCCGAGCCCCACGTTGGCCGAGCGCGGCCCCTTGGGGAAAATCCACGCGTAGCCGCCCGGCGCGATCTCGCGGCCAAAATGCAGCACTATGGTCTCCGGATCGACGTCGACATCGTCGAGGAGAACCTGCGCGCAGCTCTCCATGTCTTTCGCGCGGACTCTCGTGTCGATCCCCGCCCACCGGCCGACCATACTCTCCACGCCGTCGGCACCGATCACGATGCGCGCTCGTACCCGCTCATCGCCATTGATCCTAGCAACCCAGATCGCCCCATCGCGCTCCAGCCCCGTGACCTCGGCGCCGACGCGGATCGATGCGCCGCCGGCGACGGCTTGCTCGGCCAGCACCGGCTCGAACCGGGAGCGGTCGAGCACGTACCCGACGTCGCCGTGTCCAACCCTGACGACGGCGCCGCTGGGCGACCGGAACTCCACCCGCGTGATTCGTCGTGATATCCATGGCGCGGCGCCGTTTTGCGGATCGAGAAACTCCTCGAGCCCTTTCGACCCGACGCCTTCGCCGCAGCGCACGGGGAGCCCAATGGCGGGATCGCGCTCGACGAGCAGGACCTCGCGCCCACACTCCGCCGCGACCCGCGCGGCCACGAGTCCTGCCGGTCCCCCGCCGACCACCAGCAGATCGATCATCGTTCGACCATAGCGAGGGCACCGACAGGGCAGGGGTCGATGCACTTGCGACACCCGGTGCAGGTGACCGCGTCGATGGCGAGGCCGGCGCGATGCATGGTGATCGCTCCGGGCGGACAGAGCGGCATACACAGTCCGCACTCGTCACACACGGCCGCATCGACGATCGCGATTTGCGTGGCGCGCGGCGCGGGACGATTCATAGACCAAAGGCTGTTCCCTTGATCGCCCTCGTGGCAAGGGCTACTTTCTTCACTCTAATGCGCTGGCCCTTCTCCAAGACGGGATCGCGGTCCCTTTTCCCGGCAAACGCGATCGCCGTCGACCTCGGTACGGCCAATACGCTCGTCTACGTGAAGGGCGAAGGGATCGTGCTCAACGAGCCGTCGGTCGTGGCGATCGATCGCGAGACGAAAAAGATCAGGGGCGTGGGGCTCGAAGCGAAGCGCATGCTCGGCCGGACCCCAGACGGAATTCTCGCTGTCCGACCGATGAAGGACGGCGTCATCGCCGATTTCGACGTGACCGAGAAAATGCTGCGCTATTTTCTCACGCTGATCATCGAGAACCACGTGTTCAAGGTGAAGCCGCGTGTGATCGTCTGCGTCCCGTCGGGGATCACGGAGGTGGAACGCCGCGCCGTTCGCGACTCGGCGCTCGGTGCCGGAGCGAAGGAAGTTTTCATGGTGGCCGAGCCAATGGCCGCGGCGATCGGGGTCGGTCTCCCCGTCGAGACGCCGACCGGTAACATGGTGATCGACATCGGCGGCGGAACAACCGAGATCGCCGTTATCGCGCTCTCCGGTATCGTTAGCGACACCTCGATCCGGACCGGCGGCGATGAGCTGGATGTCGCGATCGTCCAGTTCATGAGAAAGAACTACAATCTCCTGATCGGCGAGCCGACGGCGGAGTTGATCAAGATCCAAATCGGCTCCGCCGCCCCGATAGGCGAGGAGCGCGAGATGGAGGTCAAGGGCCGGGATCTAGTCTCGGGCATCCCGAAGACTGTCAGGGTGCATTCGGCCGAGATCCGGGAAGCGATCCAGGAGCCGATTCAGCAGATCGTCGACGCGGTCCGCCGGGCGCTGGAGATCACGCCGCCCGAGCTCGCCAGTGACATCGTCGATCGGGGAATCGTCATGACGGGCGGCGGTGCGTTGATCCGAGGGCTCGACCTGCTGTTGAGCCAGGAGACGAGCCTGCCGATTCACGTCGACGAGGACCCCCTCACGTGCGTAGTCCGCGGTACCGGCCGGATCCTCGACGACGAAGAGAAGTACTGGTCCGTCCTCAGCAGTTGAGCTGAGTGTGGCCCGCGCAGTCCCGAGCGGTACACGCGCTGATGCCATCCTAGGGTTCGTGAGCGGCGCGCTCGCCCTCGTTGCGATCGCGCTGCCTGGCCGGCTCCGTGACCCGATCGCGGGCACCCTGCGACGCGACCTCGTCGCCCCGCTCATTGCCCTGCAGAAGAATGCCGAACTCGGCCGCCTGGCCTTGATCCGTCACGACCAGGAAACCGCTGGCAAAGACAGTATTGCCTTGCGGGCCCTCCTGGTGCCGAGCCTGGAATCGGAAAACGACCGCCTGCGTCGGCTCCTGGGCCTCGGGCGAGCCTTGCGATGGGGATTCGTACCGGCCGAGGCGCTCCATTCTCGTGCGTTGGGCGAAGAGTTCACGATGACTTTGACGGCCGGTGCCCGCAACGGCGTCCGACCGTTTAGCGCCGTCGTGGCGCCCGAGGGCCTTGTCGGCATGGTCGAGACCGTCGACCCTCGGATGTGCCTCGCGATCTCCTGGGCGCACCCCGACTTTCGCGTCAGTGCCATGACCGCCGACGGCAGCGCGTTCGGCATCGCCAAAGCACACCTAGGCAGCGGCACTGACCGATATCTCCTGGAGCTATCGGGGGTACAACTCAGCACTACGCTCCCGTCAGGCACGCTGATCGTCAGTTCAGGAGTAGGCGGTGTCTACCCCCGTGGCATCCCGGTTGGCACCGTGATGCGAGAGCTGGGCCCCCGAGAGGGGTTCACCGAGGGCTGGGCCAGGACGTACCTGCTCCGGCCAGCGGTCAAGCCCCAGGATATCAACTCGGTGATGATCCTCGAGCCCCGCCGTGGCGCCGCGGGCGTCCAACCGGTCTGGGTCGACTCGCTCAAAGACTCTTCGGCCGCTGACACCAGCGCCTCCCCTGGCATGCAGCCCGGGACCGAGGCCGACAGCGCCGACTCTCAAGAGGGGCCCAGCCGGTGACGACCAGCGGCACGATCCGTCTGGCGGTCGCGTTCTTCGTCCTGGTCCTGCTCCACTTCTCGCTCCGGCCGGCACTCGGCTGGCGCGCCGAGATCGATTTTCTGCTGATTGCGGTGCTCCTCGCCGCCGTCCGGCTGCGCCCGGGCACAGCGTCCCTGGTCGGCTGCATTGTCGGCCTCATCGCCGACTCCCTGACGCCGAACGCGTTCGGCGCCGGCGCGCTGGCTATGACCATCGTCGCTTATCTTGCGTCATGGTTGAAGGCAGTGTTCTTCGCCGACAACCTCGCGCTCAATGGCTTTTTCTTTTTCGCCGGTCAGTGGGCCTACGAGATCATTTATCTGATCGCCGCGCATCAGATGAAGGACATGGAGTTGGTGCAGCAGATTCTCGTGTGGGCGCCACTCTCCTCGGCGGTCACCGCCGCGGCAGGCGTGGTGCTCCTGGTACTGATGCGCCCTTTGTTGGAACCCGCGACGGCCTGAGATGAGCTTTCACCCGAACGACGTCGCGCGCCGCGCGCGGTTTGCGTCGATCGGACTATTGATCGCGTTCGTCTTCTTGTTGGGCGCGTTCTTTCGCACGCAGGTTCTCCAGAACGCGCAATACGTGCTGCAGAGCGAAACCAACCGGCTCCGCGAAGTTCCATTGCCGGCGCCGCGCGGGATCATCTACGACCGCGGCGGTCGGGTGATCGCCGAGAACGTGCCTGGCTATTCGGTGTCGATGTTGAGCCCAACCGCGGACTCGTTGCGCGTGGTGCTCCGCCGTTTGAGCGAAACCATCCCGTTGTCCGGCGACCAAATCGACCTGGCGGTACGCCGCTATCGCCGGGCGCCCAACCGTCCGACGGTGATTCTCCCAGACGCCCCATTCGACGTCGTGTCGGTCCTGGAGGAGCACCGCGTGCAGTTCCCCGGGCTGATCATCCAGTCGGCCCCCAAGCGCCATTATCCCGATGGTGCTGCCGTTGCTTCGTTCGTGGGCTACACCGGGGAAATCACCGAGCAGGAGCTCAGCTCGAAGGCGTATCATACCTACAAGGCGGGCCAGCAGGTGGGGAAGGGCGGCCTCGAGAAAGAATACGAAGACCGCCTGCGTGGTCGCGAAGGCACGCGCTTCGTCGAAGTCGACGCGCGCGGCCGTGTGGTGCGCGAAGCCGGCGCACGGCAAGACCTGCCGCCCGAGGGCGCGCAGCCGCTCTACACGAACATCGACCTCGACCTACAGAAGTTCGTGGTCGGCCTGTTCGGCGACTCGCTGCAGGGCGGCGCGATCGCGCTCGACCCACAGACCGGCGCGGTGCTCGCGCTGCACTCGGCGCCGACCTTCGACCCCAACCGGTTCATTGGCGGAATTCCGCCCGACTACTGGCGCGATCTGACGACGGACGCGCGCCGGCCGCTCTATAACAAGGTGATCCAGGGCCGCTATCCCCCAGGGTCGACGTGGAAGCTCGCGACCGCCACGTGGGCGCTCGAAAACCACATCGCGACGCTCGATGACGTGATGCCGGTTCCGTGCACGGGCGGCTTCCAGTTCGGCGATCGGTACTTCCATTGCTGGGAGAAGAAGGGCCACGGGAGCCTGACGCTGGCCGAGGCGATCGTCAAGTCGTGCGACGTCTATTTCTACCAGCTGGGTCTCAAGATCGGCCTGCAACGCCTCATCGCCGGCGGCGTCGCGCTCGCGTTCCGCGACAAGACGGGCATCGATCTGCCCAACGAGTCGTCGCCCAACTTCCCGTACGCGATCGACTACTACAATCGCCGGTTCGGTCCGCGCGCGTGGAACAACTCCGTCGTGCTCAACCTCGCCATCGGTCAGGGTGAGAACTCGCAGACGATCGCCAGCATGGCGCGGTTCTACACGGCGCTGGCGACCGATGGCCAGGAGGCGAGGCCGGAGATCGTGCGCCAAACGCAGCCGTCGCGTACGCGCGTCTTCACGCTCGACTCGATGCAGTTCGCCGGGATTCGGCAAGCGATGATGGGCGTCGTCTCCGCGCGCGGCACGGCCTCCGCCTCCGTCATCGCGGGGCTGGCGATGGCCGGCAAGACCGGGAGCGCGCAGAATACCGAGGACCCTCTGCACACGCACTCCTGGTTCGTCGGGTTCGCGCCCGCTGACCATCCGAAGATCGTCGTCGCCGTGCTGATCGAGTTCGGCGGTCATGGTGGCCACGCGGCGCGCCTGGCCTCCAAGATCGTCGAGCACTATCTGAAAATCGCGCCGGCCATGCAGATCCAATCCGAGGGGTAATGGACCGCAAGGCGGCAATTCCCGACTATCCGACGGTCCTCCTCGCGCTGCTCCTGTCACTGTACGGGATCTTGATGGTCTATTCCGCGGGGCAGACCGACGCGCAGACCGTCGTCTCGAAGCTGTGGCGCTATCAGAGCGTCTGGCTCTGTCTCGGGCTCATCGGTGCCTTTCTGGTCAGCCGCGCGTCGGTTCGGTTGCTGGAATGGATTGCGTGGCCGGCGTATTTGGTCACGCTCGGCATTCTCGTGCTGCTGCCGTTCTTCGGCTCCGGCGCCGGGACCGCCGCCTCGTCTTCTGCCTGGCTCACCATCGGCGGTCATCGCATCGGTCAGCCGTCCGAGTTGGCGAAGATCACCGTCGTCCTCATGCTGGCCCGTACGCTGGCGTTGATGCGGGAAGCGCCGAAGACGCTCATCGATCTCTGGCGGCCGGCTGTCGTCGTTGCGATTCCTTGGGTGTTCGTGCTGCTGCAACCCGACCTGGGGTCGAGCATCGTGTTCATCGGGATTTTCTTTGCGATGCTCTATTGGTTCGGGGTGCCGTGGCAACTCCTGGTATTGCTCGCGAGTCCCGGCGTCAGCTTGATTCTCGCGTATAGCAAGGGGATGTGGACTGCGTGGTTCTTGGTATTGATCGTTCTCATATGGTCTTATAAGCCATACCTCTGGGAAGGCGTATTCACCGTTTGCGCGAATGTGACGATGGGTATTCTCGCACCGTTGGCGTGGGACCATCTCAAGTACTACCAGCAACAACGCCTTCTCACGTTCCTCGATCCATCTCGCGATCCCCGCGCATCCGGCTATCACGTTATTCAGTCGCAAGTCGCGATTGGCTCTGGTGGGTGGTTCGGCAAGGGATTCACCATGGGGACGCAAAAACGCCTCGCGTTTTTGCCGGAGCAGCACACGGATTTCATCTTCGCGGTCGTCGGAGAAGAATTGGGCTTTCTCGGCGTGACGTTAGCTCTGAGCCTGTTTCTGATTCTGTTCCTGAGATGCGTGCGAATCTCTTCACGCGCTAACGACACGTTTTCGAGCCTCGTCGCATTCGGGCTCGCGGCGAGTTGGGGCGTCCACGTGGCCGAGAACGTCGGGATGACACTCAACTTGATGCCAATCGCCGGCATCCCGCTCCCGTTCTTCTCGTACGGCGGCTCGTTCATGCTCGCGAGCTGGCTCGCGATCGGCATCCTGGTGCGCATCTCGGGCGAGGGCCGCGGACGGGCGGACGGTCTAGCGATTTGACCGTAGAGGGGCCACATTTGTGAGATGGCCTGGTGGGCGAAGAAAAAGGATCCGCGCAAGCCGCGCGAGCGCGCCGAGCGACTGGAGATTCCGGCCGATGCGTGGGAGAAATGTGAGGCCTGCGGCCACACGGATTTGCGGGAGAAGTTCGTCCGCAATCTGAACGTCTGCCCGGCCTGCGACTATCACCGCCGCATTCGCGCGCAGGAATATGTCTCCCTCTTGCTCGATGAAGGGAGCGTCGAAGAACTCGCCACGGATCTCAGATCGACCGACCCGCTCGGGTTTCCCGAATACACGGCGCGTTTGGCCAAGGCGCACGCCAACGTCGGGGAAAACGACGCGATGTTCGCCGTTGCGGGCACGCTCGACGAGGCGCCGGTCAACGTCGGCGTCATGGACTTCGCCTTCATGGGCGGCTCGATGGGCTCCGTAGTCGGCGAGAAGATCGTCCGTCTCGGCACGCGGTCCCTCGAACGAAAGTACCCACTCGTGTTGGTCTCCGCGTCGGGCGGCGCACGGATGCAAGAGGGCGTCCTCTCCCTGATGCAGATGGCCAAGGCCGCGGCGATCCTCTCGCAGCTCGCCGAGCGGCGTATACCATACGTGTCGATCCTGACGAACCCGACCACGGGTGGCGTGAGCGCATCGTACGCGATGCTGGGTGATGCGATTCTCGCCGAGCCGGGCGCCGTGATCGGGTTCGCGGGCCCGAGAGTGATCAAGCAGACGATCGGCCAGGACCTTCCTGAGGGCTTCCAGACGGCCGAGTTTCTGCTCGACCATGGCATGCTCGATGATGTCGTGCACCGTCGCGAGTTGAAGCGCACGGTCGGGCAACTCCTCCGTCATATGAGCGGCAAGCCCGCCGCGGTGGGGTACTCGGCACCCTGACCGCGTACCGGGACGCGCTCGACTACCTGTTCGCTCGCACAACCGGGAAGTGGAAGCTCGGCCTCGACCGGATGGCGGCGTTGCTCGACGCGCTCGGCCGCCCGCAGGACCGTCTCCGCGCCTTTCACGTGGGTGGCACGAACGGGAAGGGCAGCGTCACGACCACCCTCGGCGCTCTGTTACGCGCCCAGGGCCTCCGCGTCGCGCAGTACACGTCCCCGCATCTGATCGATTTCCGCGAACGCTTTTTGATCGATAATCGCCCGGTCACCGAGCGCGACGTCACCGACTGGATCGAGCGGCGCACGCCCATCGTCGAGCAGCTCGGCGCGACGTTTTTTGAGGCGACGACGGCCATGGGATTCGAGCTTTTTGCGGCGGCGAATGTCGACGTGGCCGTGGTCGAAGTCGGCCTCGGAGGTCGTCTCGATGCCACGAATGTCCTGACGCCCCTCGCCGCGGGCGTCGCGTCGATCGGCATAGACCACATCGAATACTTGGGCACCACACACGATCAGATCGCTCGCGAAAAAGCAGGTATTTTCAAGCCGGGCCGCCCCGCGTTGATTGGCGAACCTGACCGTGAAATCCGCGAAATCCTGGCACAGTGCGCGAGCGCCGCAGGCGCCGCGCCCATTCGCAGCGTCGCCGAGGATGCGCCGGTCTCTGACGTTGTCGTCGAGGCCACGGGCGGCACTTCATTCACAATGGGTGGACAGCGCTTTCATACTGGACTCGCGGGCGCTCACCAGGCGTCGAACACGGCGCTTGCCCTCTTGATGCTGGAAGCCGTCGACATGGTGCCGCCGAACGCGGCCCAAATCCTACCCGGCGTGACGCTGCCGGGCCGGTTCCAGCGGGTCGGCCGCTACATCTTCGACGTCGCGCACAACCCCGACGGCGCGAGGGTGCTGGCGAGGACGCTCGAGGCGGTCCACCCCGAGCGGCCGGTCGTGGCGATCGTTGCCGTGCTGAGCGACAAAGATTGGCGCGGCATATTGACCGCCCTTTCTGCCTCAGTCGATCACTTCGTCCTCACCAGCGCGCCCACCGCGCCCGAATCACGCGCTTGGCGACCCGAAGACGCGGTTACCTTTGCGCGCGAGCACGGTTGGTCCGCTCGTCTCGAGCATGATTTTGCTCGCGCGCTGGCCCAAGGTGAGTCCGCCGGCGGAACGGTGCTCGTCACCGGCTCGTTCCACACCGTGGGCGACGCGATGACGAACTTGCAGGT
>Ga0210409_10004606_pt1 | contig 14779 bp, 13 predicted proteins | sample IncBWH17MmetaG_FD_161649 | JGI IMG/M metagenome (GOLD analysis project Ga0210409, IMG submission 161649) | Forest soil microbial communities from Barre Woods Harvard Forest LTER site, Petersham, Massachusetts, United States - Inc-BW-H-17-M | ecosystem: Environmental > Terrestrial > Soil >... | reverse complement strand
TGAGTGGAAGCGACTGTGCCAAGTTGCACGGCCGTCGTTGAAAGATCTCCTGTTGACGGGTTTCGCGCGTACCGAGCTGGCAATACCGCCACGTGGAGGGCATCGGAGACGCCCAATTCCGTCGCTCTGACTTACCCCGTGTACTTACTCGACACCAACATAGTATCGGAGCTGCGCAAGCGCCGCCCAAATCCGAAAGTCGTCGCTTGGGTTCAGGCTGTGAAGGACCCCGATCTACATCTTTCCGCTGTAACGATCGGAGAGATCCAAGCCGGCATCGAGGTGACGCGCTCGCAGGACCCTACCAAGGCAGCGGAACTCGAGGCATGGGCTGATCAATTGGCAGATTCGTTCAATGTACTCGTGATGGACGCTGCGTGCTTTCGACGATGGGCCAAGCTCATGCATCGCCAATCGAGTAGCGTCTATGAAGACGCCATGATTGCGGCAACAGCACTCGTGCACGATCTGACCGTGGTAACGCGCAACATGCGAGATTTTTCCCGTTTTGACGTGCAGAGCTTGAATCCATTCGAGTGATCGCCGCCATCTCCGGAGTAGGCAAGGAACCGTCACTTTGGCCTGCAGAGGCGCATGGCCTCCTACCTCTCGTAGCGCTGACACCTGATCACGACTACGAGGTACTCAGAACCATTGAAAGTAGTCCCGTGGTCGCAGGCGATCGAATCACGTTTGTTCGCCTCGAGCACACGGGTGATATCCCAGGATACGTGCGCGATTAAGCGGGCACGTACGTCAACCTAATCACGTCCTCGGCTATTCGATCGCTGGTCACAAGGCGCAGCGGCGGCCGGGGGCCGGCGAAGAATGGCTTGCCGCGGCCAAGCACGACGGGGTGGAGGTAAAGTCGATACTCATCGATAAGACCCAGGTTGGTTAGGCTTCCTGCCAAGTCTGGTCCGGCAACTTCAATCTGCCCAACTGGCCGAGCCTTCAGCCCACGGATCACCGCCTCGATGTCATTCTCGACAAGTGTGGCGTTGGGTCCGACCGACTTCAACGAGCGCGACACAACCCACTTCGGCTGGCTGCGCCACGCCGCCGCGAAATCGTGTTCCTCCGCGACCCAGTCCGCAAGGTCTTCGTCCCAATAACGCATTACCTCGTACATGCGACGACCGTACACAATGCCCGTCAGGTCGCGCACATGCTCTATGAAGTGACGAAAGAGCGCCAGGCTTGGCCTGAATTCCAGATGGTCGACGTAGCCATCCAAGGACTGGTTCAATCCATAGACGAGCTTTGCCATGGTACAAAATCTCCACCCCAGGTTCTTAATAGTAGCTTGAGCCGAAGGTCCGCTTACTCCCACTCTATCGTCGCCGGCGGCTTTCCCGAAATGTCGTAGACCACGCGCGAGATGCCCGGCACTTCGTTGACGATCCGGCGCGAGACCAGGTCGAGGAATTCGTACGGCAGATGGGACCAGTGTGCCGTCATGAAATCGATCGTCTCGACGGCGCGCAAAGCAATCACATAGTCGTAGCGCCGGCCGTCGCCCATCACGCCGACCGATCGCACCGGCAGGAACACGGCGAACGCCTGACTGGTGCGTTCATAGAGAGAATGGCGACGCAGTTCCTCGATGAAGATGTGATCGGCGCGACGCAGCAGCTCGGCGTATTCGTGCTTCACCTCGCCGAGGATTCGCACCGCCAGTCCCGGGCCCGGAAATGGATGCCGGTGAACCAGGTCGTGCGGCAATCCCAGCTCGACCCCGATGCGGCGCACCTCGTCCTTGAACAGCTCGCGCAACGGCTCGACCAGTTTCAACTTCAGATCCGCTGGCAGGCCACCGACGTTGTGGTGTGACTTGATGACGTGGGCCTTGCCGGTGCGTGCGCCGGCCGATTCGATGACATCCGGGTAGATCGTGCCCTGCGCCAGGAAGCGCGTGTCGCGCAGCTTGCGGGCTTCCTGCTCGAACACCTCGATGAAGAGCCTCCCGATGATCTTGCGCTTGGCCTCCGGATCGGTCTGTCCGCGCAGAGCGCTCAGGAAGCGCAGTTCGGCATTGATGCGAATCACGTGCACGCCGAGCGAGTCAGCAAAGGTGCGCATCACCTGATCGCCCTCGCCCAGGCGCAGCAGTCCGTGATCAACGAACACGCAGGTGAGCTGCGGGCCAATCGCCCGATGCAGCAGCGCTGCGACCACCGAAGAATCCACGCCACCGGACAGGCCGAGCAGCACCTGGTCGGTGCCGACCTGCGCGCGTATCCGCGCGATCAGATCATCGATGATCGAGCTGGCGGTCCAGCGCGCCTCACAGGCGCAGATGTCACGCACGAAGCGCTCCAGGATCGCGGTTCCCTGACGCGTGTGCGTGACTTCGGGATGAAACTGCACGCCATAGAAGTGACGCCGCTCATCCGCCATCGCTGCCAGCGGTGCGCTGTGGGTGCTCGCGACCACCCCAAAACCGGCGGGCAGCGCTTCAACGCGATCGCCATGGCTCATCCAGACATCGAGTATCGCGTGGCCGTCGCTGAGACGGTCGCTGATCGCATCCAGCAGGCGGCACGCGGCACTCACCTGCACTTCGGCATAACCAAATTCGCGCACGCTACCGGCGGCGACCCGGCCCCCGAGCTGCTGTGCCATCGTCTGCATGCCATAGCAGATACCCAGTACCGGCACGTTCAGCTCGAACACGCACTGCGCAGCTGTGGGAGGCGTGGCATCGGTGACCGACTCGGGGCCGCCCGACAGGATGATGCCGCGTGCGCCGAAGCGCTTGACCTCGGCGTCATCGATGTCCCACGGATGAATCTCGCAGTAGACCCCCAGCTCGCGCACGCGCCGCGCGATCAGCTGCGTGTACTGGGCACCGAAATCAAGGATCAGGATGCGGTGCGCGTGAATATCGGTCGCCAGTATCTCGACCTCGCTCGCTGCGCGCACGCGCGCTTCAGGAGATGCGGTAATTGGGGGCCTCTTTGGTGATCGTCACGTCGTGCACGTGGCTTTCGCGCACCCCTGCGGTCGTCACCCGCACAAACACCGGTCGGGTGCGCATCTCCTCGATGCTGTGACTGCCGGTGTAACCCATCGCCGCGCGCAGGCCGCCGGCGAGCTGATAGAGAATCGTGACCAGGCTGCCCTTGTAGGTCACACGGCCTTCGATCCCCTCGGGCACCAGCTTCTCCAGTTCAGAAGCGGTGTCCTGAAAGTAGCGATCGGCGGAGCCGTAGCGCTCGGCCATCGCACCCAGCGAGCCCATGCCGCGGTAGGCCTTGTAGGAAGCGCCCTGATAGAGCTCGACTTCTCCGGGAGACTCCTCGGTACCGGCGAACATGCCACCGATCATCACGGCGTGCGCGCCGGCTGCGATCGCCTTGGCCAGATCACCCGAATAGCGGATACCACCGTCGGCAATGATCGAGATCGGCTTGCCTTCCAGCGCGGCAGCGACGTTTGCGACCGCCGAAATCTGCGGCACGCCGACGCCCGCGACCACACGTGTGGTGCAGATCGAGCCGGGTCCGATACCGACCTTGACCGCATCCGTACCCGCCGCCACCAGATCCAGTGCCGCCTCACGCGTCACGATGTTACCGGCGATCAATTCCAGATCTGACCAGCGCGATTTGAGCTTCGCAATCATATCGAGCACGCCGCGCGAGTGACCGTGGGAGGTGTCCACGACGATCACATCGACGCCCGCCTCGCGCAGGGCGCTGACGCGATCGAGCGTGTCCGGACTGGTGCCGACCGCGGCGCCGACCCGCAGCCGACCGCTGACATCCTTGCTGGCGCGCGGGAACTCGGTCGCCTTCTGGAAATCCTTCACCGTGATCATGCCGCGGAGCTCGTCGTCGCCATTGACGACCAGCACTTTCTCGATGCGATGCTTGTGCAGCAGGCGCTGCACTTCTTCCTTCGGTGCGTTCTCGCGCACCGTGATCAGGCGTGACTTCGGTGTCATCACCGCGCTGACCGGAGCATCCAGCTGGCGCTCAAAGCGCAGGTCGCGGTGCGTGACGATACCGAGCACCTTGTTGCCGCTGACCACCGGTACACCGGAGATGCCGCGCGCGCGCGTCAGTTCGATGACCTGACGAATGGTGGTCTCGGGCGGCACCGTGATCGGATCGGTGATCACGCCGCTTTCGAATTTTTTCACCTGCGCGACTTCGCGTGCCTGCGACTCGATCGACATGTTCTTGTGGATGATGCCGATGCCGCCTTCCTGCGCCATCGTGATCGCCAGTCGCCCCTCGGTCACCGTATCCATGGCCGCAGACAGCACTGGCAGACCGAGCCGGATTCGGCGGGTCAGTTGAGTGGACAGATCAACTTCGCGCGGCAGGACGTCGGAACGTGCGGGAACGAGCAGGACGTCATCGAAGGTAAGGGCTTCTTCGAGGATTCGCATGGAGCCTCGCGGCTACGAGAAGAAGCAGTGCATGGTATCGTGTCACCGCAGTTGGGTAAACCACTTCCTGGGCAAAGCGTCCGCTTAGCGTTGATTCCGGCCATGCAGCACGAGTTTTTTGATCCGCCCTCCGCCGCCAAAGCCGGCACTCCCGAGCCACCGGCCAGACAGCGCACGATCTACTCGGTGTCGGATCTCAACCGCGAAGTGCGGCTGCTGATCGAGTCGGGCATCGGCAACGTCTGGGTCCAGGGCGAGCTGTCGAATCTATCGCGGCCGGCTTCGGGTCACTGGTATTTTTCGCTGAAAGACGGCGAGGCGCAGCTGCGCTGTTGCATGTACCGGCAGCGCAATATCCTGGCCCGCTTCACGCCGCGTGAAGGCCAGTTGCTGCTGGCGCGCGGCCGCGTCAGCCTGTACGAACCGCGCGGCGAGTTTCAGCTGCAGATCGAGCATCTGGAAGACGCGGGACTCGGAGCCCTGCAACGTGCTTTCGACGATCTCAAGCGCAAACTCGAGGCCGAAGGCCTGTTCGCCGCGGAGCGCAAGCGTGCGCTGCCGACGGCGCCCAGACTGATCGGCGTCATCACCTCCCCCAGCGGAGCGGCCATCCGCGACATTCTGAATATCCTGGGCCGGCGCTTTCCGTCAGCGCGTGTCCTGGTGCATCCGGTCCCGGTACAAGGGGATGCGGCGCCGCGCGCGATCGTCAGAGCGCTGGACCTGGCTTCCGCCCGCGCCGAGTGCGATGTTCTGATCCTGGCGCGCGGTGGCGGCTCGCTCGAGGATCTGTGGGCCTTCAACGAGGAGAGCGTGGCACGTGCGATCTACCGCTGCGGCATTCCGGTGGTCGCCGGGATCGGCCATGAGATCGACTTTACGATTGCCGACTTCGTCGCCGACGTGCGTGCGCCGACACCCTCCGGAGCCGCCGAGCTGGTGGCACCTGACACCCGTCACTGGCTGCACCGGCTGGCCCAGCTTCACCGGCGCTTCCTCGCTGGCATGCGCCGCACAATCGGCGTCGATGGCGAGCGTCTGCAGGCGCTGTCTCAGCGTCTGTCGCGCTCGGCGCGCGTCCGGCTCGCACAGCAGGTCGCCCACCTGCGCTCCCTCGGGCACCGCCTGCAGCAGGCGCATCCCGGAATTCGTCTCGCGCAGTATGATCAGCGGCTGAGGCAGCTCGACCAGAGACTGCAGCGCGCCGTGCGCGTCTGCGTGGCGCACCAGGCCGCACGGCTGGACAGCGCCGCGCGCGCACTGCAGGCTGTCAGCCCGCTGGCTACGCTGGGCCGCGGCTTCGCGGTCATCACGCGCAGCGCCGACGGCGCACTGGTGACTTCTGCCGAACAGTTGTCGGTGGGCGAGGACCTCGATGCACAGCTCGCGAACGGTTCGGTGCGCGCCAGGGTGATCGAACGCGGCCCATGAAGAGCGTGCGTGCCTGCGTGCTGGCGGCGGCACTGACGCTGAGTGCCGTGCCCGGCGTCTTTGCGCTGGATCTGCCACAGGCCGAAGCAGTGCCCGGAGGCGTGGTGTTACTGCCTCTGCAGCAGCCCGCGGATGCCACCCCGGTGGTCACCTTCGAGTCCAACCGCGTGATGGTGCTGCGGCAGGCCGATCACTGGCTGGCAGTGATCGGGATTCCGCTCAGTGCTCCGATCGGCAACACCACGGTCAGTATCGCTGCCAGTGCCGGTGCCCCGGCAAGCAGCCAGAGCTTTCAGGTCGGCGACAAGAACTACACCACGCAGCGCCTGACGGTCTCCCCAGCTAAGGTGGATCTGTCCGGGCGTGATCAGGCCCGCGCGGCACGCGAGCGGTCGCATCTGCAGACCGCGCTGTCCAGCTTCTCCGAGCAGCCGCCCTCGACACTGCGCCTGCTGCCGCCGGTCCCGGGTGCGCGCTCGAGTTCCTATGGATCGCGCCGCGTCTTCAACGGCGAGGCGCGCAATCCGCATTCAGGCATGGACATCCCGGCGCCCCAAGGCCTTGCGGTGCATGCCGCGGCGGACGGGCGGGTCATCGATACCGGGAATTACTTCTTCAACGGCAACACGGTGCTGCTCGATCACGGCGAAGGACTGATCACGATGTACTGCCATCTGTCGCAGATCAGCGTGCATGTGGGCGAGGTGGTGCATGCCGGGGGCATCATCGGCAAGGTGGGCGCCACGGGGCGTGTCACCGGACCTCATCTGCACTTCGGGGTTGCGCTCAACCACGCCTTTGTCGACCCGGCATTGTTCCTGCCGCCCGCCGAGCCCTGACTTTGCCTGCTCGCTTGCGATCGTACGGATTGGCATCGGTACGAAAATCGACCGCCACCGGGGTCGCGTACAGATCGAACGTCTCGCGAAATACATTCGCCAGATAGCGTCGGTAGGCTTCCGGCACCGAGGCGGTCTGATTGCCATGCACGATGATGCGCGGTGGATTGCGCCCGCCCTGATGTGCGTAGCGCAGCTTGATGCGCCGACCGCGCACCAGCGGCGGTTGATGCGCCTGCAGGGCGCGCTCCAGCGTGCGGGTCAGTTCCGGGGTCGCCATCGCGCGCATGGCCGCGTCGTAGCCGCGGATCACATCGCGCGCCAGCTCTCCGACGCCAGTGCCGTGACGCGCAGAAATGAAATGCAGCGGCGCGAACGGCACGAAATCCAGTTTTAGGGATAGCTGGCGGCGGATCTCGTCACGCTGCTCCGTCGCGATGCCATCCCATTTATTGATTGCGATCAGGATCACACGGCCCCGATCCAGCGCTTGTCCGAGCACGCTCGCGTCCTGCTCACCGATCGCATCGTGCGCATCCAGCACCAGGATCACCACGTGCGATTCGGCAATCGCCTGCAGCGTGCGCGCGACGCTGGCGCGCTCGACCGCATCGGCCACCTTCCCGCGCCGGCGCACACCCGCGGTGTCCACCAGCAGGAAGTCGCGACCGTCGCGCTGAAACGGCACCAGGATACTATCGCGCGTGGTTCCCGGCTGTTCGCTGGCAATCACACGCTCCTCACCGAGCAGCCGATTCACCAGCGTGGACTTGCCGACGTTCGGTCGTCCGATGATCGCGACACGGATCGCGCTGGTATCCTCGGCGGGCGCTGCATCGGCCTGCATGCCGCTCAACACCTCGTCGATCAACTCGCGGCAGCCCTGGCCGTGACTGGCAGCGATCGCAAGCGGCCTGCCCAACCCGAGCGTATGAAAGTCCGCGGCGACCATGTCCTCGTCGAGACCTTCGGCCTTGTTGAGTGCCAGCACCACCGGTTTGCCGGTGCGGCGCAGTTCGCGCGCGATGAACTGATCCTGTGAGGTCATTCCGGCGCGAGCGTCCGCCACGAGGATCAGCCGGTCGGCCTCGGCGACTGCTTTCTCGGTCTGCACGCGCATCTGCGCCTCCAGACCCGTGGGGTTTTCGATCAGGCCGCCGGTATCGATCAGCACACACGGCACCGCACCGATGCGCGAGTAGCCGTACTGCCGGTCGCGGGTGACGCCGGGTACGTCCGCCACGATGGCCGCCTGACTGCGCGTCAGCGCGTTAAAGAGGGTGGACTTGCCGACGTTCGGCCGCCCGACGATCGCAACGATCGGCAACATCGGCCAAGCTCATTTTCCGCCGGGCGGCGGGGAGCGAAATGCGCTGAGCAGACCAGAGTCGGTGAATACCAGCAGCAAGCCTCCGGCCGCGATCGGCTCACTGCTGATTCTTCGCTTGAGTGAGATTCCCTTGGACTTGAGCGCGTTGCGCGAGGAGGACTTGTCCACTTCGGCGCGGGCCACGACATCACCGTTCGCGGGATTGAGCCAATGAAGTACGCCGCCGCCGTCGGCCACGACCGGATAGCCTTCATAGAGGACCGGTGCGGTGAGCTGCCGGCGCTCCATCGCCTTTTGCCGCCACTGCTCGGTGCCGTTCTTGCGGTCGAGGCGTACGATGTCGCCGTCGGCGGTGGAGACATAGACGCTGTCGGCATCGATCGCCAGCCCGCGATAGCTCGACACGTCATGTGTCCACAGCACCTGGCCCGTGTCGCGCGAGATGTGCACGACGCGCCCCTGGAACGCCACGGTAAACAGGTCTTCTCCTTCGACCACCACCGGCGAGTCCACGTCGATCAGACGTGCCAGCTCGGTACTGCCGTGTGACTGTCCGACGGCGGCATCCCATACCGTCGAACCGTTACGGCGATTGACTGCGACCACGCGACCATTGTCGAAACCGGTGATCGCCAGATCGCCCGAGAGTGTCGGCGCGCTGGTTCCGCGCAGTGACAGCTTCGGCACCTGCTGGTCGACGACCCAGCTCTCGACACCGTCCTTGACCGCCAGCCCATGCATCTTGCCGTCTACAGTGCGCACCACGACAAGGTCGGCGCCAATCGCCGGACCCGCCAGGATCTCGGAGTTGACACGCACGCGCCAAAGTACGCTGCCGTCGGTTTCCGACAGCAGGATGACCTCGCCCTTCGACGTGCCGACGGCCACCCTGTCATGGCCGGCGGACGGACCCCCTGACAGGGGCGCTTTCAACCGCACGCGCCACAGGCGCTTGCCGCTGTCCAGCGCGAACGCGTCCACCACACCCTTGTGACTGGCGACGAACACGCGCTCACCGCTCGCGGCCACTCCCAGCCCGAGCCGCAGCTTCGGGCTCTCACCGGAGATTCGGTTCGACCATACGCGGCGCACCTCGAAGTGATTGGTGACCGGCACCAGCGCCATCGGCTTGTCGTTGGTCTTCTTCGTGTCCTTCTTGTGGCTGCATCCCGGTAGCAGCACCACGCCGAGCAGCACGGCCAGCAACACCGCCGACCAGCCTCGCAGGCTCAGGCGTTCAGTGCTCACGAGTGCGCCAGTTCGTCGATCTTCAGATCGAGCAGTCCGGTATCGATGGTGTCGCCCGCCGCAGAGCGCGCGGCGCGATACTCCCTGAGCGCACCCTCGCGATCACCCTTGGCAAACAGCGCATCGCCGCGCACTTGCGAGTAACGCGCGGCAAAGGCACCCGGCTCGACCGCACTGAGGGTCTTGAGCGCCTCATCGGGCTTGTTCTGAGCGAGCTGTACGCGCGCGAGTCGCAAGCGCGCGATCAGCCCCAGCTCAGGATCCTTGGTGGAATTCATCACCTGAGCCAATCGGCTCGCTGCCTGATCGAATGAGCGGTTCTCCACCAGCGCGCCGGCGGCGAACAGGTTTGCCTGATCGGCGTAGCCGGTCGATGGATAGTCCTTGATGAACTGTTCGGTCAGCTTCAGTCCCGCATCCAGGTTCGGCTCGCCCTTGCCGTCGCGATTGCGGAAGGACTGCAGAACGGCCTCATAACGGGTGGCGGCCGTGACGTAGCGCTGCTCGACACGGCTATGCCAGTAATTCCAACCATAGTAGCCCGTCATCACGACTGCGATCGACACCAGCACCCACGGGCCTTGCTCGCGCAGCCACTGCAGCACGCGCTCCCATTGTTCCCGTTCACTCAGATACTCATCCACGCACCGTCTCCATCCAACCTTAAGGCCAGGACGCAATACGCGCCGGCAGCTCGCCCAGCGGGCAGTCCATCTGACCGGCCTCGCTGCGCAAAGTTTTCACCGCGGCGACACCGCGATCGAGTTCTGCGTCGCCCAGAATCAGCGCCAGCCGGGCGCCGCTCTTGTCCGCACGGCGAAACTGGGTCTTGAAGTTGCCTCCGCCCAGATTGACGAGCACACCGCGTCCGGGCAGCGCATCGCGCAGCCGTTCGGCCAGTCGCAGTGCCTCGAGCTCCGCGCGCGATCCGCTCGCGACGATGTAGATCTCGGGCGTCGCGACGACCGGCGTGCTGCCTGACAGGCTGACCAGTTCCACCACGCGCTCGATCCCCATCGCAAAACCGATGGCCGCTGTCGCCTCACCCCCCAGTTGCGCGGTCAGGCCATCGTAGCGACCTCCCGAGCAGACCGCATCCTGCGCGCCCAGGGCGTCGGTCACCCACTCAAACACGGTGCGTGAATAATAGTCCAGCCCGCGCACCAGCCGCGGATTGACTTCATACGCCACACCCAGCGCGTCCAGCCCGGCCCGAAGCCGCGCAAAGTGCTCGGCCGACTCCGAATCCAGGAAATCCGTCAGCACCGGCGCGCGCTCGATCACGCTGCGCATCGCCGGATTCTTGCTGTCCAGCACGCGCAGCGGGTTACCCTCGAGCCGGCGGCGGCTGTCCTCATCCAGCTCGCTCTCATGCAAACGCAGGTACTCCTGCAGCCGCTCGCGATAGACAGCGCGCGCGGCCGCGGTGCCGAGCGAGTTGATCAGCAGGCGTACCTGCGTGAGCTTCAGTTCGCGCCACAGGCGTGAGATCAGCGCAATCAGCTCAATGTCCACGTCCGGACCCGGGAAGCCGATCGCCTCCAGGTCGAGCTGATAGAACTGCCGGTACCGTCCCTTTTGCGGACGCTCGTGCCGGAACATCGGGCCGATACACCACAGCTTGTGGCGTGCTCCGCGCAGCAACCCATTGGAAATGGCCGACCGCACGATGCCGGCGGTGGCCTCGGGCCGCAGCGTCAGACTGTCGCCACCGAGGTCCTGGAAGGTATACATCTCCTTCTCGACGATATCAGTGAATTCACCGATCGAGCGCTTGAACAGCTCGGTGTGTTCGACAACCGGTACGCGTATTTCTTGGTAGCCGTAGGACTCGAAGATGCCGCGGGCGACACGTTCGACGTGCTGCCAGAGCGCGATTTGCGCGGGCAGCACATCGTTCATGCCGCGAACCGGCTGAATCTGTTTGCTCAACGATGTTCTCCGAAGGTCAGTCGGATCGAGGCTGCGCGGTCGGCCCCTTGGCTGACGTATCGGAGGCGCGCACTTCCACGATGTGGCCGGCATCATCGAGCGAGAATCGACGCGGTTTGGGATTGCCGGTCATGACCACAGGATGTCCGTTCATTTCAAGCGTCACGGCCGGCGGATTGCCGAGAAACACCCGCAGCGGGGCGATGCCGGTGACGCGATGTTGTGAGCCCGCCTGAGCCATTCCATGAAACAACTGTGCACCATCGGCACCATAGATTTCTATCCAGCTATTTTCGCTGAAATTCAGTGCCAGGCGAGCCGGCGGCCCGCTTACCGACACCGTTGCAGGCGCGGATACCGCAGGCGCATTGACCAGCGGCGCGGAGACTGCCACCGGTGGCGGCCTGGACTGGGCACTGCTCGGGGCGACCGGCCTTACCGTCGCGGCCACCGGCGGCGCCGGGGCAGGCGGCGGTGCGGCGGGTGTTGGGGCCGGTATTGAGGACGGGGTGAGCGTCGGGGCCGCCGGGGCTGGCGCGGCCGATTGCACCGCGGCCGCTGGCACGGCGCGCTCGCTCACCCGCGAAGGCTTTCGCATCGCCCACCACACCACCATCACCAGAACCAGAACAATGGCCCCTGTCAGCGCGTGTCCGGCTTTGAGTTCGAAGCGGCGCGTTCCGGAGCGTACCGCCGGCGCGGTAATGACCTCGCGCAGATCCGGCAGTGCTGCGGGTCGGCCTGACCAGGCGTCGTACGCGGCCAGTATTTCGGATTCCGCGACTCCCACCAGCTCGGCATATCGCTTCAGGTGCCCGCGCGCATAAACGGCTGCGCCGAGTGCCTCCATGCGCCCTGCTTCCAGCGCCTCCAGTGTCTGCGGGTTCAGGTGCAGACGCTCGGCCGCCTCGCTGGTGGACATGCCGGCCTGCCTCCGGGCCACTGCAAGTCGTGCTCCGGGACTGCTGGTCAGCGATGTCCCCTCCCCGTCGGCCATGGTTCATCCAGGATTGGGTCGCGTGGGGGTGAGCGCGCGCGATTGTTCCGAATTGGGGAATTCCTGCGCCAGCCGCGCCGCGTATTTCTGTTGGGCGGTCGGATCGTTCTGTGCCTGCGCGACACGCCACGCGAGCAGCAGCAGATCGGGTGTGGCCGGATTTCGCAGCAGGAACAGATCGATCAGGAAGCGCGCCTCCGGATATTTCTGCTGCTGCAGATCCAGATCGGCGGACTGGAACACCGCTTCGCTGTAAGCCGGATTGGAACGCAATGCGCGATCAAAGCGCGGCCGGGCCTCGGCATCGCGGTGCGCCGCACGCAGACAGACCCCGGCGTTGGTATAGGCAGCCCACGGTGTCGAGTAGAGCGGATTGGAGGCTGCCTGCTCGAAGTTACGCACGCCCTCATCGGGCTTGCCGTGACTGCACAGGAACACCGCATAGTTGTTGAGCATCGCCGGATCGTGTGGGTCGATCTTCAGCGCCGCGCGAAACTCCTTATCGGCTTCCTTGTCTTTGCCGAGGCGCTCATCGAGCAGTGCCATCGCGCCGTGAATGTCGGGCAGATCAGGGTCCTCACTGCGCGCTTTATCGAGCTTTTCCTTGGCGATCGGCAGGTTGCCCTGCTGCAGATACCCCAGGCCCAGCGTCATGTTGGCTCGGGCGGCGGCCGCGCGCTGCGTCTGGGTCGGGCCGCCGGAAGTCGTTGGGCGTCCGGGATTGGCGTTGCTGCCAACCGACGGATTGACCGTTGGAGTGCTGTGGCAGCTCGCAAGTGCCAGCCCTGACACGACCGATAACAGCATCCGTTTCATGCATTCATCCCGGCAGCGCGCGACAAGCGCGCCGCGGCCTTGGCTCCCAGACGCACCACGGTGCGATCGATCACGCGTCCCACGAGCTGTCCACACGCTGCATCGATGTCATCGCCGCGCGTGCGCCGTATCGTGGCGATAACCCCGGCCCGATTCAACTCATCGCGAAACCGCACGATCGCCTCATCGCCGGAGCGGTGGAATTGTGCGCCCGGATAGGGATTGAATGGAATCAGGTTCACTTTGGCCGGGTGCCCAGCGAGCAGTTTACTCAGGCGGCGCGCCTGCAGCGGTGAGTCGTTCACGCCCTCCAGCATCACATACTCGAACGTGACGCTGCGCCCGTTCTGTTCGTCGATGTAGTGCCAGCACGCCTCGAGCAGTTCGGCGATCGGGTGCAAGCGGTTGATGGGTACCAGCCGGTCGCGCAGCTCATCGTCCGGGGCATGCAGGGAAACCGCCAGAGCGACATTGATTTCCTGCGCCAGGCGATAGATCTGTGGCACGAGGCCGGAGGTGGACAGGGTCACCCGACGTCGTGACAGATCCATCCCCAGATCGTCCAGGAAGATCCGGCACGCGGCAATCACATTGCGAAAGTTTGCCAGCGGCTCTCCCATCCCCATCAGCACGACATTGGTGATGATGCGATCGCCGCCTGGCTGGAATCCCAGTTCACGGTTCGCAAGCCACACCTGCCCCACGATCTCCGCGGTGCTCAGGTTGCGATTGAACCCCTGCTGCGCGGTGGAACAGAAAGCGCAGTCCAGCGCGCAGCCGACCTGCGAGGAAATGCACAGCGTGCCGCGGTCCACCTCCGGGATATAGACCATCTCGAACGCCTGCGACGCGTCGGCGCGCAGCAGCCACTTGCAGGTGCCATCGCTGGCGCGCTGGACCGTGATGATTTCGGGCAGGCGGACTTCGGCGCGCTCAACCAGACAGGCACGGAAGTCGAGCGCGAGATCGGTCATCTGATCGAAGCGGTCGCAGCCGCGCTTGTAGAGCCAGTTCATCAACTGGCGCGCGCGAAAGGGCTTGGATCCCAGCTCGGCGCAGAAGCTTTCCAGGTCAGGCCGCGGCAGGCCGAGCAGATTTACAGGCGTGGACATATCTCCGTCGAACTGAAGAAGAACGCGATCTCGCGTGCGGCGGTCTCCGGCGCATCCGAGCCGTGCACCACATTGTGCTCGATGCTCTGAGCCAGGTCCGCACGAATGGTACCCGCAGCGGCCTTCTTCGGATCGGTCGCACCCATGATCTCGCGGTTCTTGCTGATCGCGCTCTCGCCCTCCAGCACCTGAGCGATGACCGGGCCGGAGGTCATGTAGCGCACCAGATCCTTGTAGAACGGACGCTCCCTGTGCACCTCGTAGAACAGTTCCGCCTGCGGCTGCGTCAGACGCAGCATCCGCGCGGCAACGATCCGCAGTCCCGCCTTCTCGAGTCGCTGGTAGACGTTGCCGATCAGGTTACGGCTGACGCCATCGGGTTTGACAATAGACAGGGTGCGCTCGAGCGCCATGCGGAACCTCCGTGCTCAAAAAAGGGCGGCAGTATACCGGTGTTCCAAGGCCTCGCCGATTAGGGATTATCAGACCGTGAAGCTCTCACCGCAGCCGCACTCTGCGCGCACGTTGGGATTTTCGAAGCGGAAGCTTTCGTTCAGGCCCTGGCGCACGAAATCGATGCGCGTGCCGTCGACGCTGGGCAGGCTCTTCGGATCCACGAACACCTTGACGCCCGAGCTTTCAAAAACGTGGTCGTCCGGATGAACTTCATCGGCG
>Ga0210409_10004604_pt1 | contig 14786 bp, 7 predicted proteins | sample IncBWH17MmetaG_FD_161649 | JGI IMG/M metagenome (GOLD analysis project Ga0210409, IMG submission 161649) | Forest soil microbial communities from Barre Woods Harvard Forest LTER site, Petersham, Massachusetts, United States - Inc-BW-H-17-M | ecosystem: Environmental > Terrestrial > Soil >... | reverse complement strand
TTGATGAAATCCGGAAAAAACATCTTGTCCTGACACCAGAAGAATGGGTACGTCAGCACTTTATCCAGTTCCTGGTCCTGGAAAGGAAGTTCCCAAAATCACTCATCCAGATTGAAGGTGGCTTAACACTGAACAAACTCCAGAAAAGAACAGACATCGTGATCTACAACACCAACGGCGAACGCATCATGGTTATCGAGTGTAAAGCGCCCTCCGTTAAAATCTCCCAATCCGTCTTTGACCAGGTCGCCAGATACAATTCCGTACACAAAGCCAAATGGCTTGTTGTTACCAATGGATTGAAGCATTGCTATGCACTTATCAACCACCTGGAAAGCCGTTTTCTCTTTGTAGAAGAGTTGCCTTTGTATCCTGCCCTTTAAACTGGCTTTGCTTAAAAAAACATAATTGGCTTTGCTTAAAGAATAGAAAAAAAGAGGAATGCTGTTTCAAGGCTGCGCCGGCTTAGGCGCCCTGAAGGGGGCGCAAACCCGCCAAGGCCTCTCAACAGCATTCCTCTTTTTTTTGCAAAGTTTCATACCTGCAATTCGCAAATCCTATTCATATTAAAAAACAGCATAAACACCATTTCCTTCTCTGCATCATACCTGGATCTCCCCCCTGCTGATGGCGCAAGCAAAATCTACTGTGTCTGCGAGAAGGCATTGGCGGGTTTGCGGCCTCTTCAGGACGCCTAAGCCGGCGCAGCCTTAGAGTCAGACCAGCAGATTTTGCGGTAACACAACACCACTCTAACCCCCTCCAAGCGCCCTATACAACCCAATAACCGCGTTCCACTGTTCCAGCTGATCATTCACCATTTCCAATTCCGCAGCCAACAATCCCTGTTCCGAAGTCAACACATCCGTATAATTCGTCGCCGAGCTATACTTCAACAATTTCTTCGTAAAATCCACAGACCGCTCCAGCAACACCACCTGTTTCTTCCTGATCTCCCGCTGTTCGCCAGCGGCCTGCCATCCATACAAAGCATTCGAAACCTCTTCCGCCGCATTCAATACCGACTTCTCAAAAGCATAACCAACCTGCTCCTGCACCGCCAGTGCAGTCCTTAGCCTAGCCTTATTGGCCCCCTTACTTAAAACCGGCTGCAAAATCCCCGCAGCCACATTTCCAAACAGGCCCGGCGCACTCAACCAATCCTTAAAACTAAAACTGGTAAAGCCCCCGGCAGCAGTTAAACTGATAGAAGGATAAAAAAACCGCCTCGCCACGTTTGTATCCTCAAAAGCTGCTCTGAACGCATACTCCGCCTGTTTAACATCCGGCCTGTTCTGTAAAAGCTGGGCAGGAACCCCTGCATGAAGATCCACGATCAGTTTCTGCTGATTTAAATTACCCCTTGGAATCGCCGATGCAGGCCTGGCCAATAAAGTACTCAAGGCATTCTCCGTTTCCCGGATCTGTCTTTTCAATTTAGGAATGGCCACTTCAGCACCATACTGATTGGCCTCGCTTTGCACTTCGGCAGCTCCATTAACAACATTTGCAGCCATTAAAGACTTCATTGCCTTCACATCCTCTTTGCGGTTACTCACTGTCTTTTCCAGGATCCTCAACTGCTCATCCATCGCAAGAAGCTTAAAATATAAACTAGAAATATCCGCAACCAATTGAGTCTGCACCGCCCTTTTAGCCTCTTCAGATTGAAGCATCCTGGCCAGCGCTGCCTTTTTTGCACTCCTGAGTTTCCCCCAGATATCTGCTTCCCAGCTTGCATTCAGAGACACATCATACTGCGTAGACTGATTAACCAGGCCAAATCCCTGCGGAAAGGCCAGTTTCGATCTTGTAACTCTAGCTTTTCCATTCAGTTCCGGTAAAAATGCAGCTTTGCTCTGCACCATTGCCGCATGAGCAATATCCATTTGCTTAACAGCCACTTTCAGATCCAGGTTTTTAGCCAGGCCCTCCTGCACCAGTTTTTTTAACAAAGTATCCGTGAACAATTTGTCCCAAGGTACCGTTAGAATTGACGTTGTGTCCTGATCATCCTGCCCCCGATAGCTTTTACTTTTATTCACTTCAGGAAGCCGATACTCTTTGGCGCTTTGGCAAGAGGCTGTCAAAACAGCCAGAAATAAAAGCCCTATATATTTATTCATCATTTCTCATCTATTTATAATTTACATCCTAATTCAGAGCCTGAAATTCAACAGGTTCAGGCCTATAATCTATCCCTTCAGCTTTTTTACTACCACCAATCCTCTCCTGAATCCCCTGGAAAACGATAAACAGAACTGGAATCACAAATACACCGAAAACAGTCCCGATCAGCATCCCCCCAACCGCAGCCGTACCAATAGAACGGTTGCTAATGGCACCAGCACCCGAAGCAAACATTAAAGGCAGCAGACCAAAAATAAAGGCAAAAGAAGTCATCAGGATAGGTCTTAATCTGGCGGTTGCCCCCGCAATTGCAGACTGTACCAGGCTTCTGCCACTTAAGCGGTTCATCAAAGCAAATTCAACAATCAGAATGGCATTTTTGGCCAGTAATCCAATCAGCATAATCAAACTGATCTGCAGGAAAATATTATTGTCCAGGCCAAACAAACGCGCAAACAAAAACGCACCAGCCAAACCAATAGGCAAAGAAAGCAATACAGAAAACGGAAGAATATAACTTTTGTACTGGGCACTCAGCAAGAAGTAAATAAAGAGCAAACTCAATATAAAGATCAGCATCGTCTGACTACCGCTGGAAAGCTCCTCCAAGGTTAAACCTGAAAATTCAAAAGTATACCCTTGCGGAAGCGTTTTTGCCGCCACTTCCTGAATGGCCTTTATAGCATCTCCAGAACTATAACCCGGTTTTGGTGCGCCATTTACCGATGCAGCCGTAAACAAATTGAATCGATTGATAAACTCCGGTCCATAGATCTTTTTCAACTCGATAAATTCAGAGATCGGCGCCATTGTTCCCCGGTCGTTCCGTACAAAGATCTTATCAATGGCCTCCTTGTTCATCCGCTGCGAGGCCTCCGCCTGGATCATTACCTTATACTGTTTACCAAAACGATTAAAATCTGAAGCATAAATACCACCAAGATATCCCTGCAAGGTATTCAGAACCGTATTTACCGAAATTCCAGCCTCTTTACATTTGGCCACATTGACACTCACTTCATACTGCGGAAAACCGGTATTATAAGAAGTTGCCGCATACATTACCTCCGGACGCTGATTCAGTGCCCCCATAAACCCACCAATCACCTGGTTAAAGGCTTGGTAACTTCCTCCGGTTTTGTCCTGGAGCTTAAACTCAAAACCATCATTATTTCCGAAGCCCTGCAAAGTAGGCGCCGCAAAAAAGATGATATTTGCACCTTTAATTCCAGCCGTTTTTGCAAACAACTGCCCCACAACACTCTGAATATCCTGTCCCTTTTTTGTTCTTTCTTTCCAAGGTTTCAGCCGGATAAAAATAGCCGCATAGGAACTACCTGTACCGCTCATTAAATCCATACCCGCCAAACGGGAAGACAATTCCACTTCCGGAATAGACCTGGCAATACTGTCAATCTGGTTGGAAATTTCTTCTGTACGCTCCAGCGAACTGGCTGGAGGAAGGATCACATTTCCATAAATAGAACCACTGTCTTCATTGGGTACAAATCCGGTTGGTGTGGTTTTAACCAGGAACCAAAACAGCAAACCAAACAAGGCGATACCCGCAAAAGAGATCCATTTTCTACTCACCAGGAAGATAACAGCCTGTTTATACCTCGCTGTCATCCGGTTAAAAGAAGCGTTGAACCCAGCGTAAAACCGTTGCAGGAATCCCGTCTTTACTTTCTCATGCTCCCCATGAGGTTTCAACAGCAAAGCACATAAAGCAGGGCTCAGAGTCAAAGCGTTCACTGCCGAGATCAGAATGGCCACCGCAAGCGTTAAACCAAATTGCTTGTAAAACACTCCAACAGACCCAGTCACAAAAGTTACCGGAATAAATACCGAGGCCATGATCAGGGTAATAGAAATAATCGCCGTACTAATTTCACTCATAGCATGCATGGTCGCCTTCTTGGCCGATTTTGCACCCTGATCCAGTTTAGCGTGTACCGCCTCAACCACCACAATAGCATCATCCACTACAATTCCAATGGCCAACACCAGGGCAAACAAGGTCAACAGGTTAATGGTAAAACCAAATAACTTCAGGAAAAAGAAGGTACCGATAATCGCCACTGGTACTGCAATCGCCGGAATCAATGTAGAACGAAAATCCTGAAGAAAAATAAAGACCACAATGAACACCAGGATAAAAGCCTCAATAATCGTAGAGATCAGTTTAGAAATAGAAGCATCCAGGAACTCATTGGCATTGGTAAATACACTGTATTTTACCCCCTTCGGAAAAGTAAGTGCCGCATCCGCCAGAATCTTTTCGCATTGTTTAATGATCTCATGCGCATTAGAACCCGAAGTCTGGTTAATGGCCACATAAGGCGATTCATGCCCCTGAGCAATCAATGTGCTGGAGTAGGTAAACGAACCCAGATCAACGGTCGCCACATCCTTCAATTTCAACACCTGCCCGTTGCCCACAGATTTCAGGATCATATCACCAAACTGTTCCGGTTTCTCCAGACGGCCCGTGTATTTCAGTGTATATTGAAAAGACTGGTTGCTGTTCTCTCCCACCTTACCCGGCGCAGCCTCTATATTCTGTTCTGCAAGAGCACTCGTCACATCCGAAGGAATCAATCCATAGGCCGCCATAGCGTCCGGCTTTAGCCAGATCCTCATACTGTAATCTTTTCCACCATATACCTGGGCATCTCCAACCCCATGCACCCTTTTGATCTGAGGAATAATATTAATCCTTAAGTAATTGTCCAGGAAGCGCTGGTCGTACTTTCCGTCTGCGCTGTACAATAAAAATGAAAACACCTCACTATTCAGCCTCTTACTGGTTGTTATTCCCATTTTAATTACCTCAGCAGGCATCAGACTGGTGGCCTTAGTGATCCTGTTCTGCACGTTTACAGCCGCCATATCCGGATCAGTACCCTGTTTAAAATTAATGGTGATGTTCGCGGTACCATCATTACTGGCCTTGGAAGTCATGTAAGTCATATTCTCCACACCGTTAATTTCTTCTTCCAAAGGCACAATCACACTTTTCATGACCACATCCGCACTAGCTCCCTGATAAGAAGTCGTCACTTCAACCGCCGGAGGAGCAATATCCGGATACTGGGAAATAGGCAAAGCATACAAACCCAATAAACCCAGTATCACGATAATGATCGATATCACGGTAGACAGTACCGGATTATCAATAAACTTTTTTAACATAATTTTAAATTTTAGAAGAGACCAAACGTTTAGTTTTAGGAGATACAGGCTTAATCTCCATGCCGTCTTTAAGTGCGCCTGCTCCCTCAACAACCAGCTTATCTCCCGGTTGCAGGCCTTTTTTAACCACATAGAATTCACCCGAAGGAAGATCCAGGATTTCGATTTCGGTACTTTTTACTTTTCCTTTTGGGTCCACAGTAAAAACCATCATTTTTTCCTGCATTTCATAAGTCGCCTTTGAGGGGATCAACAATGCCTGCTTCAAAACCGCCGGGATCCGGATCGTTGCACTGGCCCCGCTCCTGAGCAAAGAGGCCGGATTAGGAAAACTGGCCCTCAGATTTACTGAACCTGTTTCTGTACTGATCAAACCACTTAAAGTTTCCATCCTTCCCTTTTCCGGATAAGCCTTTCCATTGGCCATCAACAACAGAACCGGCGGAAACTGACGGAGTTTATCTTCCATCGTTTTCCCACCATACTGATCCGCAAAATCCAGGAATTTCTTTTCATTAAAAGAGAAATAAGCATATACCCTGCTGATATTGGATACCGTTGTGAGCGGCTGTGCCGAACTGCTGCTCACCAGGCTTCCGGTCTTGTAGGGAATATTACCCACCACCCCATCCGCCGGGCTGCTGATCATCGTATATCCTACATTGGTCCTGGCATTGGCCAGACTAGCTTTAGCCTGCGCCAGAGCAGCTTCTTTAGCATGCTGATTAAAAGAAGCCTGCTTCAATTCATAATTGCTGATGATGCCTTCTTTAACCAGAGGAATGGTTTTCTCCACCTGCATTTTGGCGGTATTCAATTCGGCTTCTGCATTCTTAATTGCCGCAGAAGCTGTTTTAATCTCCTGTTCATATTGAGGGGCACTGATCCGGAATAAAGGCTGGCCTTTTTTCACCACAGCCCCCTCATCAACAAAGATCTTTTCCACAAAACCGTCAACTTTAGGACGGATCTCTATATTCTGCTGACCCTGAATTGTTGCAGGATAGTCGTTGTTTATAACCGCATCCTGCGTTTCCACCTGCATCACAGGAAATTCTGCAGGCTGGCCTTGCCCTTCTGTAGGCTGCTGAGGTCCGCAAGCAATGAGCAAGCTTACTGCCAGGCTTATTAAAGGTAAATTTATAGGTTTCATATTCTACTGTATTTTAAAATTTTTGACAAAAGCATTCCATGCCCCTGGAGCGCTATACTCAGGCAGTGAAATACAAAGATTATTCTCAGGTAAAAATTAGGGTTTAAAGAGGGTTATGTAAATTCGTGCATATCATCAAAATAAATCGTGGATATTCTTAAAAGTTAAGCAAAGTTAGTACTTTTGTGAATAAAACAACTAATTACTTGTTTTATTAGATTATGAAGACAAATAAATTCTTAATGCTGCTGAAGACACGTGGTGCCTTAACTGCAGCTGAAATAGCCAAAGAACTGGGAATGACCAGTGAAGGCGCAAGATTACAGTTGTTAAAACTCACAGAAGAAGGACTGATCCAGAGCCAGCATGAATCCAGGGGAGTAGGCAGACCCACACAGTTTTTCACACTCACTGCCACCGGCAATGCTGGTTTTCCAGATACCCATGCAGAACTTACCGTCAAGCTGATCCAGCTCATTAAACAAAATCTGGGAGAAGAAGCACTTCAAAGCGTGATCAATGCCAATGAAATCAGCGGTAAAGAAAAATACCAGCGGGAACTGGAATCCTTAATTGATCTGGAAACCCGGATTGGACGCCTTGCGGAAATCCGGACAAGAGAAGGCTATATGGCCGAGTACAGTAAAGACGAAGAAGGTTATTTACTCGTTGAAAACCACTGCCCTATCTGTGCTGCCGCCCAGGTGTGCCAGGGTTTCTGCAGTTCAGAACTGAATACCTTTAAATTTGTATTGGGGAATACAGTAGACATCTCCAGGGTAAACCACATCATTGCAGGCGACAGAAGATGCGCCTACAGGATTACCCTAAAAAAAGCGAGCTAAAGACCCTCAGATCCTTAGCTCGCCGCTCTTTATTTATATATACCTTTTAACTTACCAGTGCAGAAAGACTTTCTTCAATAATCCTGATCTTGGATTCTGCATCCGCCTGCTTATTGCGCTCATTTTGAATAATCTCCGGTTTTGCATTCTGTACAAAACGCTCATTGCCCAATTTCGCATTTACAGACTTCAGGAAGCCTTTTAAATAAACCAGTTCCGCATTTAAACGTTCTCTTTCTGCATCCACATCAATAGTCTCATTCAGCTGAATAAAGAATTCATCGTTACCAACCATAAAGCTGGCAGCACCTGCAATCTTATCGTTCACAAACTCCACCTCATTGATATTGGCCAGTTTGAAAATAATGTTCAGCCATTTCTCATAATCCAACGTAGAATTCACTTTAACATTCAAAGGCAAAGCCTCTTTAGGAGAAATCTGTTTTGTATTTCTGATGTTCCTGATCTCTGCAACCACCTGTTTAACGACCTCAACATCTTTTAAGATCTGGCTTTCTGCCGTTGTAAAAGTTGGATAAGGCGCAACGATGATACAATCCAGTTCCCCTTTTTCGCCAAACAGTTCATCATGCCACAATTCTTCTGTAAGGAAAGGCATAAACGGATGCAATAATTTCAAGATCCGCTCAAAGAAACCAATTGTTGCCTTCAAAGACTCCGCATCAATCGGATGCTGATAAGCCGGTTTAACCATTTCCAGGTACCAGGCACAGAAATCATCCCAAACCAATTTATAAGTTGCCATTAAAGCTTCAGATAAACGGTATTGTTTAAAGTTATCTTCAATTTCAGCCAAAGCCTCGTTGAAACGGTTTTCAAACCAGGAGATCGCCTGTGCATTTGGATTTTCCAGCTGATCGTTAACCTCCCAGCCCTTCACCAAACGGAAGGCATTCCAAATCTTGTTGGCAAAATTCCTCCCCTGCTCACAATAGCTTTCATCAAACATCAGGTCATTCCCTGCGGGCGAACACAATAACATTCCTACCCTTACACCATCGGCACCATATTTTTCAATCAAGCCAATCGGATCCGGAGAATTCCCCAGAGATTTAGACATTTTACGACCCAGTTTATCTCTAACAATTCCTGTCAGGTACACATTAGTAAAAGGCTTTTTACCCATAAACTCATGACCGGCCATAATCATACGCGCTACCCAGAAAAACAAAATTTCAGGCGCTGTAACCAGGTCATTGGTTGGGTAATAATAGCTGATCTCTTTATTTCCAGGATTCTTAAACCCATCAAATACAGAAATTGGCCACAACCAGGAAGAAAACCAGGTATCCATTACATCCGGGTCCTGTTTTACAAAAGGTGACAGCTGGTTTTTATAACCCGCAGCCTCTTCTGCTGTAAAACCACCTTCTTTATCTTTTAATTTCAGGAATTCCTCCAAGGCCTCTTCTTTGGTTTTAGCGACTACCCAATTGCCCTGATGATCGTACCAGGCCGGGATTTGCTGCCCCCACCATAACTGACGGCTGATGTTCCAGTCGCGTACATTTTCCATCCAGTGACGGTAGGTGTTCACAAACTTTTCCGGAATCAGTTTAACATCTCCATTCAGTACATCGTCCAGAGCCGGTTTAGCCATTTGGTCCATCTTACAGAACCACTGCATAGACAGCTTTGGCTCAATCGCGGCATCTGTACGCTCAGAAAAACCAACCTGCGATTTATAATCTTCTACTTTATCCAGATGGCCAGCTTCATCCAGCAATACCGCAATTTTCTTTCTTGCAGCAAAGCGATCTTCACCTACCAGGATAACAGCCAGTTCATTTAAAGTACCATCATCGTTCAGGATATCGATAACCGGCAATTTATGTTTAACACCCAGCTCATAATCATTCAAATCATGTGCAGGAGTTACTTTCAAACAGCCCGTACCAAAGTCCATTGTTACATATTCATCTTCAATAACCGGGATTTCACGGTTAATCAAAGGCACAAATACTTTTTTACCTTTTAAATGGGTATAACGCTCATCATTAGGGTTGATGCAGATCGCCGCATCGGCCATAATCGTTTCCGGACGTGTCGTTGCAATCGTAATGGAATCTTCAGAACCTGAAATGGTATACTTAATATAATATAACTTCTGGTTCACTTCCTTGCGGATCACCTCTTCATCAGAAACCGCCGTTTTGCCCGCAGGGTCCCAGTTCACCATACGGATTCCCCTATAGATCCAACCCTTTTTATACAAATGAATAAAACTGTCAATTACTGCAGCAGACATATCCTCTTCCATCGTAAAACGGGTACGGTCCCAGTCGCAGCTGGCGCCCAGTTTTTTCAACTGATCGAGGATAATACCCCCGTACTTTTCTTTCCATTCCCAGGCATAGGTCATAAACTCTTCGCGGGTAATGTTTTCTTTACTGATCCCTCTTTCCTTCAACATCGCTACCACTTTTGCTTCTGTAGCAATAGAAGCATGATCTGTTCCAGGTACCCAGCAGGCATTTTTACCCTGCATACGCGCCTTACGGATCAATACGTCCTGAATGGTGTTGTTCAGCATGTGCCCCATGTGTAAGACCCCGGTGACATTTGGCGGAGGAATTACAATTGTATAAGGCTCACGTTCATCAGGCTCAGAGTGAAAAAACTTCTTTGAAAGCCAGTAACTGTACCATTTGTCTTCGGTTGCTGCCGGATCGTATTTTGTAGAAATGCTCATTATATGCGAAAAAATATCTTTATGAACTGCAAAAATAAAGAAAAAAAGACAGATGACAGAAACAAAAAAAGGTCTGATGCACAACTTGTACACCAGACCTTTTTCATCAACTAAAATACCCCTACTTTAAATTCTGCATAAAGTAATCAGTCACTTTCTGATACAAATGTGCACGGTCTTTACCCAATACATTATGTTCATGACCAGGATAAATCATATAATCTACCTGCACTCCTTTATCTACAGCGCTTTTCACCAAAGAAACCGTATTCTGCTGCAATACAACAGGATCCTGCATACCATGGATCAATAACAATTTACCTTTCAGGTTCCCAATTTTCTGTGTCAGGTCTGTCGCAGCAAAACCTTCAGGATTCTCCTGAGGCGTATCCATATAACGTTCAGTATACATCACCTCATACAAATTCCAGTTGATCACTGGTCCACCAGCAACTGCCGCTTTAAACACCCCAGGATGGTTCAACATAAAATCAACCGTATTGAAACCACCAAAACTCCAGCCAAACAAACCCATCCGGTCTGCGTCTACGTAAGGCAAAGCTTTCAGATAATCTACCCCGGTCATCATATCCTGCATCTGCACATCCCCAACTCTGCGGAACATGGACTGCTCGAAAGCCTTCCCCCTGTTGTCGCTGCCATGCGTATCCATCACAAATACCACATAACCTTGTTCTGCCATATAACGGAACCAGTAATCACCAGCACCCGCATTCCAGCTGTTCAGGATCAGTTGCGCATGAGAGCCACCATACCAGTACACCACTACAGGATATTTTTTACTAGCATCATAACCTACAGGCTTATACAAACTGCAATACAAAGGATCTCCTGCTGCACTTTTAATGGTAAAAATCTCCGATGCCTTAGTATTGTAATCTGCCAAAGGATTTTTGGCCTGCAATAAGGTTTTTGAATGACCGCTGGCAACTTCCGAAAGCAAGATTGTTCTTGGATCCTCCGGCGTGCTATAATTATCAATAATGCTTTGTCCGGAAGTACTTACCTGCGTTGTGTGTACAGCAAAACCACTGGTCAATCTTCTCGATTTAGCCGCTTTCACATTCAACACATATAAATTCCTGGTAATTGGCGACTCTTCCGTAGAAACATAGAACAAGTTATCCCCTTTTTGGTCAAAGCCTTTTACTTCCAAAACTTCCCAGGCACCTTTAGTCAATTGCTTCAGCAATTTGCCTTTCACGTCATACAGATACAAATGGTTCCAGCCATCACGGTTGCTTTGCCAGATAAATTTTGAAGGATCATTCTTCAGGAACAACATAGGCACCAATGGCTCCACGTACTTTTCGTCTTTCTCTTCAAATAAGGTTTTCACAAAATCACCACTCACCGCATCGTATTGATTCAGCTTCATATGATTCTGGCCACGGTTCAATACAGCGATATAAATATATTTATCATCCGGACTCCAGGCAATATTGGTCAGATACTGTTCTGCAGGCTCCCCTGTTTTTAAATACACCACAGTTCCGGTTACCGCATTATATACACCAACCGTCACATGATGACTTTTTTGCCCGGCCATCGGATACTTTATGTTTACATTTTTTGCAGGGATGCTTGTCCAGTCAATGATCGGATAATCGGCCACCATACTTTGATCCATGCGGTAAAAAGCAAGTACTTTACCACTATTACTCCAAAAAGTACCTTTAGAAATACCAAACTCATCCCGGTGAACGGAAGAAGCATATACAATATCAGAACTACCATCCTGAGTTACCTGCTTCGCACCGGTACCATTAGCAACAAATAAATTAAAATGATCCAGATAAGCAGTATAACCTGCTTTACTTTGCTCTACATTTGCTTTTGCAGCCGTTGCAGCATCAATCAAAATGGTGAAACTCCCCTTAACCGGATTATAAGCTACCTTCTCTCCCTGGATATTTAAGATCCAGTCTGCACCCTGATTAAACTGAATCATAGGCATCGCTTTCAATTCTGTTCTGCCCGCAGCTTTCAGTTTCTGGTTCAACTCCTCTAAAGTCAATAAGGTCTTTTCTTCCTTACTTTTAAAATCACCCGCAAGCCAGGTCACATCGTTTCCAGAACGTTTTGCATACACATATTGTTCGGTTCCATAAACAAACTGAATCTGCGAAAGGTTCTCCGGTGCCAGCGTTGTTCTTGCATTCAGCATTGCATCCTGCATTGTTAGGTTCTTATTTTGTGCACCCGCATAGAAAAACAGGCTCAAAAAAGGTAATACTAAAAGAAATTTCTTCATGCTTATAAATTAGTTGGCCAAATGTAATGATTTTTAGAATGCCGCGGTAGAGCACCCTGAGCGCCTATCTATATTAAATAAATTCAGATCTACACAATAAATTATGTTAAAAAATGTTAATACTGTATAAATCACGAGATCATGAAGTCGCTTAAAGTATTTTCTTTTACAGGGCATATCATCAGAAAACTGGGCTTAACCAAACTCTATTATTGGTTCAACAAGTAAAATTTTCATTAGACAGGCTAATTGTTTAAATCTATTCCCTAATTTCAGTTTTTATTGTACCTCGTTGTACATACTAACTTATAAATAAAGATTGACGACAGGTTTTCACCTATCCCTGCCCCAGTCTTCTTTGAGACATAGATAAAACACGTATGAATTTACAAGAACTGAAAAGCTATTTTGCTATTTTGGGAATTGTGGCCGCCAGCTATTCTGCTTCCGCACAACAACATCCAGCTAAATTAATCGATCCAGCCAATATGGACCTGAGTGTAAAACCAGGAGACGATTTTTATGAATATGCCAGCGGCACCTGGATTAAAAACAATCCCGTTCCAGCCAAAGAAACCCGCTGGGGAAGTTTCAATGAACTCCGCGATTTCAACATTAACGCCGTAAAAGGCCTGGTGCAGGATGCTGCTGCAGATCGGTCAGCACCCGCAGGTTCTCCCAAAAGACGTGTCGGGGATTTTTATACCGCCGCCATGGACAGCCTGACCATTGAAAAACTAGGTTATACCCCGATCAAAACAGACCTCGCCCGGATCAAGAAAATAAAAGACCTTCAAGGTATACTCCAGGAAACCATTACCATGCGCTCCGCAGGCATTGCCAGCCCCATGTTTGGCTTTTACGTTGCGCAAGACAGAAAGAATGTCAACAAATACCTGCCATCTTTGAGCCAGGGAGGCACGACACTTCCAGACCGCGATTATTATCTGAAAGACGATTCCCGTTCTGTAAAGATCAGAGAAGCCTATACAAAATACATGACTACCTTGTTTACGTTAACAGGAAGTTCTGAAGCAGAAGGTACTCAAAAAGCTGCCACCATAATGGCTATCGAGAAGCAACTTGCCCAGGCCCAAATGAGCCGCCTGGAGATGCGCGATCCATACAAAACCTATAATAAATTTACAGTAACCGATTTCTCGAAAACGACCCCAGGTTTAGATTGGGCAGCCATTCTGCCAAAACTTAAAGTAACCGGACAAGATACCCTCCTGGTTTCTGCACCAAAATTCTTTACCAGCCTTGATGGCTTACTCAAAACCGTTTCCGTAGCAGACTGGAAAACCTATCTGGAATGGAACGTGTTAAAGAACAGCGCATCTTCCCTGAGTTCTCCCTTTGTAAACGCAAACTTTGCATTTACACAAGCACAAACCGGTCAGCGTGTACAAACACCAAGATGGCAAAGAATGTCTTCCTTAACCGATAACAATATCGGCGAACTCCTTGGACAATTATACGTAGCGAAATATTTTAAGCCTGAAGCAAAAGCCAGAATGGAAGAGCTGATCAAGAACCTGCGTACCGCGTTTGAGATCCGAATTAAAAACCTGGAATGGATGAGCCCCGCAACCAAAGAAAAAGCGCTGGAAAAACTTCATGCATTTACCCCAAAAATTGGCTACCCTGAACACTGGAAAACTTATGAAGGCCTGATCATTACACCTTCCACCCATTTCCAAAACCTCCGCAATGCAGATGTATGGGCCTATAACGATATGATCAGCCAACTGGGCAAACCAGTAGACCGGACCCGCTTCGGAATGACACCCCCAACCGTCAATGCCTACTACAGCCCAACCATGAATGAAATTGTATTTCCTGCCGGAATTCTGCAATTCCCATTCTTTGCTCCTGATGCAGACGATGCCGTAAATTATGGAGGAATCGGAGCCGTTATCGGCCATGAAATGTCTCATGGATTTGATGACAGCGGCAGCCAGTATGATAAAGAAGGTAACCTGCGCAACTGGTGGACTGCAGAAGACAAAGCCAAATTTGAAGCCAAGACCAAAGCACTCGGCGAACAGTTTGACAGCTATACCGTGTTAGACACCATCCACGTCAACGGAAAACTGACCATGGGCGAAAACATCGGTGATCTGGGGGGCTTAAATGCAGCCTACACCGCTTTTAAACTGACCAAACAAGGACAGTCTGAAGAAAAAATTGATGGCTTTACCCCGGATCAGCGTTTCTTCCTTTCCTGGGCACAGGTTTGGAGAGGAAATATCCTGCCGGAATCAGCCGCACAATTGATCAAAACAGATCCACATTCTCCAGGTCCTTACAGAACTATTGGCGCACCCGTAAACATGGATGCCTGGTACAAAGCATTTGATGTGAAACCAGGAGACAAACTGTATAAAAAACCGGAAGACCGCATCCGCATGTGGTAAGTAATAAATAAAAACAATGAAATAAAGGCATATAGATATCTATATGCCTTTATTT